>Ga0187877_1002093_pt1 | contig 18492 bp, 14 predicted proteins | sample June2016WEW_17_1_3_FD_132430 | JGI IMG/M metagenome (GOLD analysis project Ga0187877, IMG submission 132430) | Peatland microbial communities from SPRUCE experiment site at the Marcell Experimental Forest, Minnesota, USA - June2016WEW_17_100 | ecosystem: Environmental > Terrestrial > Soil >... | reverse complement strand
TGATGGCGAAACCGTGGTGCGGATCATGCCAGATATTGGCTTTCTGCATACGGGAATCGAAAAGACGTGTGAGGCGAAGTTCTATCAGCAGGTCGTGCCACTGACCGACCGCATCGACTACCTGTGCCCCATGACCAACAATCTTTGTTATGTGCTGGCGGTGGAGAAACTGCTGGGGCTGGAGATTCCACCCAAGGCGCAGTGGATGCGGGTGCTGATGAACGAGTTGACTCGCATCAACTCGCACCTGGTATGGCTGGGCACGCATGCCATGGACATCGGCGCGCTGACGGTGTTTCTGTATTGCTTCCGGGAGCGCGAAGAAGTTTTAAAGATGTTTGAGATGATCAGCGGACAGCGCATGATGACTTCCTACTTTCGCGTGGGAGGGCTGGCGCTGGAGCCGCCTTTGGGATTTTTTGAGCGGGTGGGCGAGTTTGCCGGATATTTTGCCGAGAAGATTGACGAATATGAAAACCTGCTGACGGGAAATCCGATCTGGATGATGCGGACCAAAGGGGTGGCCCGACTTACGGCGGAAGATGCAATCGCGCTCGGGGCGAGTGGTCCTACGCTGCGTGGAAGTGGCGTGGATATCGATCTGCGGCGCGATATGCCCTACTCGGGCTATGAGAACTTTAACTTCAAGGTTCCGGTGGCGCAGGAAGGAGATGTTTTCGCGCGTTACATGTGCCGCGTACGGGAACTGCGCGAGTCGAACGAGATCGTGAAGCAGGCGCTGGACGGGATGCCCGAAGGGCCGATCAAGGCGGATGCGCCTGGAGTTGTGTTGCCAGACCGCGAGAAGATGAAGACGCAGATGGAAGCGCTCATCTACCACTTCAAGATTATTACCGAGGGTTTTGCGGTACCGGCGGGCGAGGTGTATCAGGCGGTGGAGTCGCCGCGGGGCGAGATGGGCTATTACATCGTGAGCGATGGCACGGCGAAACCCTACCGCGTACACATGCGGGCGGCTTGTTTGGCGAACCTGCAAACCTTGCCCAAGATGTGCGAGGGCGGGCTGATTGCAGACGTGGTGGCGGCGATTGGGAGCATCGATATTGTACTAGGAGAAATCGATCGGTGAGATTCTCTGACGAATTCGAAGCGCGGTTTGCGGAGATGGTCCCGCACTATCCGACGAAGAGGTCGGCGCTGGTTCCTACGCTTCTTTATGCGCAGGATGAAGTTGGATTCCTCAGTGACGAAGTGATTCAGGAGCTTGCGGGGCGACTTGATTTGACGGAACTCGAGGTGAGGAACGTGATCAGCTATTACTCGATGCTGACGACCAAGCCGCGCGGCAAATTTAATGTGCAGGTTTGTACGAATATCAGTTGCTTGGTGCGCGGCGGAGAAGAGATTCTGCATCACTGCGCGAAGAAGCTGGGCGTGGGACACAAAGGAACGACTGCGGATGGTTTGTTTTCGCTCGAAGAGGTGGAATGTATTGGGGCGTGCAGTTGGGCTCCGGCGGCACAGGTGAACTACGATTTTCACGAGAATCTGACGACGGAGAAGATCGACAAGGTTCTGGACGAGTATAGGAAAAAGGCAACGCAGTAGCGATGGCCAATTTCTGATTTCCAATTGGGCCGCTGTTCAATTGGCGCATTGGGCAATCGAAAATCGAGAATACCCCATGGCTGACCTGGTTTCGCATCCCGACGAAGTAAAGGTGGTCACCCGGCGCTTTGGTAAGGGTGCAACAAATATCGACCGCTATCTCGAACTGGACGGCTACAAGGCTGTGCAAAAGGCGCTCGGCATGGAAGCGGACGCCATTATTAATGAGGTGAAGAATTCAGGGCTGCGGGGGCGGGGCGGCGCGGGATTCTCGACCGGGATGAAGTGGTCGTTCGTGCCCAAGCAATCGGCCAAGCCGAAGTACGTGCTATGTAACGGTGATGAGAGCGAGCCGGGAACGTGCAAGGACCGACTGATTTTCGAGCATGATCCGCATGCGGTGATCGAAGGGGTGACGATCGGCGGGCTGGCGGTGGGCGCGCGCAGTGGCTACATCTATATTCGAGGCGAATATCGATATCTGTCGATCATTATGCAGAAGGCGATCCGCGATGCGTATGCCAAGGGATTTCTGGGCAGGAACATTTTTGGCAGCGGGCGAGACTTTGACATTTACTGGCATGGCGGCGCGGGAGCATACGAAGTAGGCGAGGAATCGGCGCTGATGGAGTCGCTCGAAGGCAAGCGTGGAATTCCGCGGATTCGGCCTCCATTCCCTGCGGTGGTGGGGCTGTGGGGCGGGCCGACGGTCATCAATAATGCGGAAACGCTGGCCAGCGTGCCTCACATCGTGCTGGGAGGCGCGGAATGGTATGCCAAGCTTGGCCCGCCGAAAAATGGCGGCACGCGGCTGTTTTGCCTCAGCGGCAATATCGCGAAGCCCGGGGTATACGAATTGCCGATGGGCTACAGCTTGAAGAAGATGATTTATGAAGTTGGCGGCGGGATTCCGAATGGGCACGAGTTAAAAGCGGTTGTCCCAGGCGGATCTTCTACTCCGTGCCTGACAGCTGACGAGATTGACATCAACATGGATTTCGATTCGGTCGCAAAGGCGGGATCGATGCTGGGTTCCGGTGGTGTGGTGGTGCTGGATGATGCGCAGTGCATTGTGAAGTTTGCTCTGCGGACTATGCAGTTTTATCAGCATGAAAGTTGCGGGTGGTGCATCCCGTGCCGCGAAGGGACGGACTGGCTGAAAAAAACTTTGATCCGATTCCATTCGGGTGGTGGCGTGAAGAAAGACATCGACAACATGCAGTATTTGTCCGAGAACATGCTGGGGCGGACGTTTTGTCCGCTGGGCGATGCGGCGGCGATGCCAACCATCGCGTTCGTGAAGAAGTTCCGCAAAGAATTTGAAGATCATCTGGAAGGCAGGCCGTGCCCGTATGAAAAAGAGGGCGCGATAGAACAACTACCCGTGTTGGCGCATTAAATCTCTCATGGCTGACGTAACACTTACAGTTGACGGCAAGAAGGTCACCGCTCCGGCGGGGACGCTGCTCATCGAAGCCTGCAAAACCGTGGGCATTGAAGTGCCTTCGTTTTGCTATTACCCCGGACTCTCGCTGTGCGGCGCTTGCCGCATGTGCCTGGTGAAGATCGAGAAGATGCCCAAGCTGCAGACCGCGTGTACCACGGTGATTAGCGAAGGGATGATCGTCACTTCAGATAGCGAAGAGATCAAGCAAGCGCGCAAGTCGATGGTCGAGTTGCTGCTGGGAAATCATCCGCTGGATTGTCCGGTGTGCGATGCGGGCGGCGAGTGCGAACTGCAGGACATGACGTTTTCCTACGGGGCGGCCGAATCGAAGTTCATGGAGGCTAAGAACCATAAGGATGAGCAGCAATGGTCGCCCGTAGTGTTCTTCGATCGTCCGCGCTGCATTCTTTGTTATCGCTGTGTGCGGGTCTGCGGCGAGGGCATGGATGTTTGGGCGCTGGGCGTACAGAACCGCGGAGTGAGTTCGATCATCGCGCCGAATAAAGAAGATCATCTGGAGTGCGAAGAGTGCGGGATGTGCATCGACATCTGCCCGGTGGGGGCGCTTACTTCTGGCGCGTATCGGTACAAGACGCGGCCTTGGGAGATGAAGCACGTGGGCACGATCTGCACGCATTGCGGGGACGGGTGCAAAACTACGCTCGGCGTGCGTCGTGCTGACACGGGCATGGAGATCGTTCGGGGCGACAATCGGGATAAGAGCGGGACAAACGGAGATTTTCTGTGCATCAAGGGGCGATATGCGTTTGATTTTGCGAATCACGAAGAACGGCTTAGCAAACCGCTGATTCGCAGAGATGGCAAGCTGACGCCTTCGACATGGGAAGAAGCGTTTGAGCTGATTGGCAAGAAATTCGCGGAGGTTCGCGATCGCGATGGTGGAGCGGCAATTGGCGTAATCGGATCGACGCGGACCACGAACGAAGAGAATTATCTGCTTTCGAAGTTTGCCCGTGTTGTCTTGAAGACAAATAATGTAGACCACCACCGCACGGCGGACTTTCCTGTTCTGGCTGCTGCCGTTCGTGATAAGGCCGATGCCACGGCTAGCATGGCGGACGTCTTTACTGCACCCGCGATTCTGCTGATTGGGAATAATCCGACGGAGCAGCATCCGCTGCTGGCGTGGCAGATTCGTAACAACGTGCGTCTGCACCGTGCGCGTTTGTATGTGATTAATTCGAATCCGATCAAGCTGCGGCAACAGGCAACAAGCTTTACGGAGATCGCGGCAGGAGCAGAAGGAAAAGTCGCTGCATTTTTGAACGGAGCCGACGCCGCTGTGGATGTGCTCGTCAATTCGTCGATGGATAGGGAGGCCTGGATCGCTCTGCGCGAGAAACTGCGCGGTGAACAAAATCTTGCGATCGTCTTCGGCTCGGAAATCCATGGCACGGATCTCTCCAATCTTGTGAAGTTTGGATCTGGAATCTCCGGAGCTAAGTTTGTGTGTCTCGCGGACTATGCCAATTCCCGCGGAGCGGCCGACATGGGCTTGTATCCCGATCTGCTCCCCGGGTATCACCCAACCGCCGGCAACAGCGAGTTTCATCGGGAATGGGGAGACATTCCGCAGGCTGCCGGCCTCGATCTGCATGGAATGGTCGACGCTGGAAAAGCGGGCAAGTTGAAAGTGCTCTATGTCATCGGCTCGAATCCGGTGGGGCGGTTGAACATTGACCCTTTCGCGTTTTCGAAGAGTTTCGTGGTTGTGCAGGATATGTTCCTCACCGAGACTGCGGTGATGGCCGATGTGGTGCTTCCTGCCGCGAACGCTTACGAAAAATCTGGAACGTTCACTAACACTTGCGGGGACTTGCAGTTAGTGAAGAAGGCAGGCGAGGTTACGGGCACGAAAGCGGACTTCGAAATGATTGTGCGCGTCGCTGACGCCATGGGCTTTGACGTCCGCAAGTTGGTGCCTTTCGGCGGCGGGACACACGCCGACATGGGACAGTCTCGCGGGGCGCAATCCGGCGAAGCCGACCGTCATGCGGTATGGCTGGAGGCACACGGGCTGGAACCCAAGATGAGTCCCTTCGATCCCACGGCGATTCTGGATGAGATTCAGCGGTTGGTTCCCGGCTATGACGTTTCCCGCATGGACCTGCTGGCGGGAAACAGCCAACATACATCGCTTGCTAAAGCCGGGTCGGGAGTTGCGCACCGGCCGGAATCGATTGCTCCGGCGAATGATGATCTTTTCAGTTCCGGGACCCTGGGACGTTATTCACGCACCTTGAAATCGGTGGTGGAGAGTCACCAAGTCAAGCCTGCCGAGGTCGCGGCAGACTGATTCGAAGCATTTGGAGAGGAAGCAGAGGCCTTGTCCGTTGGCGTTTTCATACTCGTGTCGGTGATCAAGTCGGTGATCGTTCTGATCGTGCTGCTGACCGCAGTCGCGTACACGGTGTGGCTGGAGCGCAAAGTGGTGGGCCATATGCAGAATCGCTGGGGACCCACGCGGGTGGGGCCGTTTGGACTATTGCAGCCAGCAGCCGACGGACTGAAGTTTCTGTTCAAGGAAGATCTCACGCCGCCGCACGTTTACAAGCCGCTGTTTCTGGCGGCGCCGATGATGGCGCTGATCTTCGCGCTGACTTCAATTTCGGTGATTCCATTCGGCAACTCGATCACGATTGGCCGTATGAATATCCCGTTGCAAATCACCGACGTAAACATTGGGCTGCTGCTGATTTTGGGCGTAACCTCAATGGGGGTATACGGTGTGGCGCTTGCAGGTTGGTCGTCGAACAACAAGTATTCACTGCTCGGCGGACTGCGCGCCAGCGCGCAGATGGTCAGCTACGAGATTGCGCTGGGGCTTTCGCTGGTTGGAGTGCTGATGCAGTCGGGCAGCTTCAGCCTGCGCGCGATCGTCGAGGCGCAGGGCGGGCGGTTTCTTCACATCATTCCGCGGTGGAATATTTTTCACGGGCAGTTTATTGGCTTCTTCATCTACTTGATGGCGGCCTATGCGGAAACCAACCGCATTCCGTTTGACCTGCCGGAAGCCGAGACCGAACTGGTAGCGGGATACCACACTGAGTACAGTGCCATGAAGTTTGCCATGTTCTTCATGGCCGAGTACGCGAACATGATCACGGTGGCTTGCCTGGCCACACTGTTGTTTTTTGGCGGATGGAACGGGCCGCTGTTCGGGCCTGAGTTGTTGCAGGCGGTGCTGCCGGTGTTTTGGTTTGGCGCGAAGATTTTCTGTTTTCTCTTTCTTTATATCTGGGTGCGTGGGACGTTGCCGCGCTTCCGCTATGACCAACTGATGTCTTTTGGCTGGAAGTTTCTGCTGCCGCTGGCGATTGCCAATCTGGTGGCAACGGCGATTGCCGTGGCTTGGTAGGGAAAAGAAGGTTCTCGGTTTTCAGTTCATGAGTTTTCATCTCATTCTATTTCTGGCGTTTGGTGCGGTTTGCGTGGGTGGGGCGGTCAACCTGCTGGCGCAGCGGCACCCGATCAACAGCGCGCTGTCGCTGATTGCCGTGATGGCTGCGCTGGCCGGCGAATATCTGCTTCTGGGCGCCGAGTTCGTTGCCGCAGTGCAGGTGATCGTTTACGCCGGCGCGATTATGGTGCTGTTCGTGTTTGTCATCATGCTGCTAAACGCGGGCGAAGAAGAAGAGACCAAAGGAAGCCGTGTCGCTCTTCTACTGGGTGTACCGGGGGTGCTGACCGGGAGCGTGCTTACGGCGTGGGTGGTGTTGCGGCACTCCGGGACCGAAGCGGTGCCGATCGGCGCATTGCCAGGGCATCCGACGGACATTGCGCAGCTTCTTTTTCACGATTTCCTTTTGCCATTTGAAGTCACTTCCGTGTTGATCCTGATCGCCATCATGGGCGCTGTGGTTCTGGCCAGCAAGCCGGAGTCTACGGCGAGGAAGGTGGACTGATGGTACCGCTATCTTATTATTTGCTGCTCAGCGGATTTCTGTTTGCCTGTGGCGTGGTGGGATTTCTGATCAAGCGCAACATCATCACTATCTTCATGTCGATTGAGCTGATGTTGAATGGCGTGAATCTCTCGTTCGTGGCGTTCGCGGCGCATTGGCATGCGCTGTCCGGTCAAGTCTTCGTCTTCTTTGTGATGGTAGTAGCTGCGGCGGAAGCGGCGGTGGGACTGGCGATCATTATTGCCGTGTATCGTACGCGCGAGACTTTGAACGTGGATCAGCTGAACCTGCTCAAGCTATGAACCCGATGCTCAATCTCTGGCTGATTCCGGTTCTGCCGCTCGCGGGAGCTGCAATCAACGTCTTTCTCGGCAGGAAGTCGTCAAGGTCCGCCGTAACTACCATCGCGCTGTTTTTCAGCGGAGCTGCTTTTGCGATGGCTTTGTGGGTCGCGATGCGCTTTTCGTCGTTGACGCTTCCCTATCACGAGTATCTGGCGCACTGGATTCGTTCTGGCAACTTCAGCGTTGATTTTGCTTTCTATCTCGATCAGCTTTCGCTGGTCATGTTACTGGTCGTCACTGGAGTCGGATTCCTCATTCACATCTATTCCGTCGGGTACATGTGGGACGATCCCAGCTACTACCGGTTTTTCAGCTATCTAAATCTGTTCATGTTTTTCATGCTGACGCTGGTATTGGCCAGCAACTACCTGATGATGTTTATCGGGTGGGAGGGCGTGGGACTGGCGTCGTATCTGCTGATCGGGTTCTGGTTCGCGAAAGATTCGGCGGCATCGGCGGGCAAGAAAGCATTCATCGTGAATCGCATCGGCGACTTCGGTTTTCTGATCGCGCTGTTCTTGCTGATTAAGCACTTTGGATCGCTGAATTTTGATCAGGTATTCCAGAGTGTTACACCCCTCGGGGCAGAGACGGCTGGTGCGGGACTGCTCACGGCGATTGGAATTCTCCTGATGATAGGAGCTTGCGGAAAATCGGCGCAGATTCCTCTATATATTTGGCTGCCGGATGCGATGGAAGGTCCAACTCCGGTTTCGGCATTGATCCATGCTGCAACCATGGTGACCGCGGGTGTGTATATGGTCGCGCGCTCGCACGTGATTTTTGAACGGGCACCGATGGCGCTAACGGTCGTGGCGATCATCGGAACCCTCACTGCATTTTTCGCGGCAACCATTGGCATCGCGCAAACCGACATCAAGAAAGTTCTCGCCTACTCGACCGTCTCGCAACTCGGCTACATGTTCATGGCATGCGGGGTGGGCGCATTCTCGGCCGGTATCTTCCACCTGATGACGCATGCGTTCTTCAAAGGCCTGCTGTTCCTTGCGGCGGGCTCGGTGATTCACGCTGTCGGCGGCGAGCAGGACATGCGCAAGATGGGCGGGCTCAAGTCGTATATCCCGTGGACGTTCCTGACGATGGGCATCGCGACGCTGGCCATCTCCGGAATCCCGCCACTGGCGGGCTTTTGGAGCAAGGACGAAATTCTCTGGAAGGCTTACCAAGCCAGCTGGGTCTATTGGCTGATCGGACTGATTACCGCCTTCATTACGTCGTTCTACATGTTTCGATTGTTGTACATGACGTTCTTTGGCGACTACCGCGGAGCCCAGGTAGATGCGCACGGACACGGATCACATGGCCACAACGAGCATGGACACGGCGAACCGCACGAGAGCCCGATGGTCATGCTGGTGCCGCTCATGATCCTGGCGCTGCTTTCGCTGGTTGGCGGGCTGGTTGGGATCGGCAATCATTTCGAACATTTCCTGGCTCCGGTGTTTGGCCCGGGGGGTGTGGTGGCCGAAAGTGGAAGCGGGATTACCGAGAAGTTGCTGATGATCGTCTCGGTGCTCGTCGCCGCGTCGGGATGGTGGCTGGCCCACTTGCTGTACTGCGCGCGGCCTGAGCTTCCGCAGAAGATTGCCGATTCGCTCGGCGGGTTCTACGAGGCGGTCGTACATAAATACTACATCGACGAATTGTATGCTGCGCTGTTCGTCAAGCCCCTCATCGACGGTTCGACTCGCATCCTGTGGCAGGGAGTGGACCGCAAGATTATCGACGCGGCGGTGAATGACGCGGGCGATGGTGCGCGACACGTTTCCGACGAAGTGCGCCACATGCAGTCCGGCAACATTCGCTCGTATGCGGGCTGGATCGCGGCCGGATCTGCAGTCGTGATCGCTTTCATGATCTGGATGGGAGTGCGATGAGCACCGACAATCTCAGTTCCATCATCCTGACGCTGGTGACCTTTACTCCGCTGGCGGGTGCATTGCTGCTGATGTTTTTTCCCCGACGCGACCGGGATGTTCGGATTTTTGCGCTTGTTATCTCGCTTCTGACGTTCGTCCTCTCTTTACACCTGCCTGTTCACTTTCATCGCGTACAAACAGATTTTCAGTTTCAGATCGACAGGCAGTGGGTTTCGACTCCGAATATCCACTACCACATGGGGGTGGATGGAATCTCGTTGTGGCTGGTGGTGCTGACTACGTTTCTTACGCCACTGTGTGTGCTGATTTCCTGGAAGTCGATTCATGACCGGGTGAAGGAATTCTTCATCCTGCTGCTGATTCTGGAAACGGCGCTGATCGGTGTGTTCACTTCGCTTGATCTGTTCCTCTTTTACTTCTTCTGGGAAGCCACGCTGATACCGATGGCGCTGCTGATTGGAATTTTCGGCCACGAGCGCAAAGTTTATGCCGCGGTGAAGTTCTTCATGTACACCATGATCGGCTCGGTGTTTATGCTGGCGGCGATTCTGTGGCTTTACGCGCATACCGGCAGTTTTGACTTTGTGGTGATTCGCGACCAGATCATGAGCGGTGCTGTGCCGAAATTCCCGGCGGCTGCGCAGTGGCTCTTCCTCGGATTCTTTTTGGCGTTTGCGGTCAAGGTTCCACTCTTTCCTTTTCACACGTGGTTGCCGGATGCACATGTAGAGGCGCCGACGGCGGGGTCAGTGCTGCTGGCGGGCGTGCTGCTCAAAATGGGCACTTACGGGTTGTTGCGCTTCAACCTTGGATTGTTCCCCGAGCAGTCACGGAGCAACGCTCCGTGGGTGATGACGTTGGCCTTGATAGGGATCATCTATGGCGCGCTGGTAGCCATGGTCCAGCCCAACATGAAGAAGTTGATTGCGTATTCGTCGGTGAGCCATCTCGGATTTGTGGTGCTGGGAATCTTCAGCTTCACGCAGGCCGGACTGAATGGCGCGATGTTTGTGATGCTGGCACACGGAGTTTCTACGGGCGCATTATTCATGTTGGCAGGAATTCTGCACGAACGGCGTCATACCTATGAGATCAGCGAATTCGGCGGACTCGCTTCGCCCATGCCGGTGTATGCTGCGTCGTTTCTGGTGATCGTGCTGGCGTCGGCGGGACTGCCTTTGCTGAATGGATTCATTGGTGAATTTCTGGTGTTGAGCGGGGCATTCCAGGACAAGGCAATTTACGGGATACTCGGCGCCACTGGCATAATCTGGAGCGCGATCTATCTCCTCTGGATGTACCAGCGGGTCTTCTACGGCAAGGTTACGCACGCGGTGAACAATTCCTTGGGTGATCTTTCGGGATTAGAAAAATGGGCGGTGTGGCCGTGCGCCGCGGCAGCTCTGGTGATGGGAGTGGCTCCTATTATGTGGCTGGGAGCGATTGATCCGGCGGTTCAAGCGGCCCTCACACCGTTTGCACGAGTCGCGAGCAGGGTGGTGGGGCAATGATCTGCGGCGCGATGATCGGCGGGACAACGATCGCAAGCCTCGTCCTGGCCTATTCGCAGGCGCTGCCGCAGGGCGCGGATTACGTTCGCATCCTGCCAGAAATTGTTTTGTCGGTTTTTGGCATCATTGTGATGCTGCTGGAACCACTGCTCGACGAGAAAAAAGGGCAGAAGATTCTTGGCTTGATTGCGCTGGTGGGCGCGCTGGCGGGGATTGCAGCGACATGGTTCATGGCCCAGTCTCCAGGCGTGGCTTTCTGGAACATGGTGCAAGTGGACAGATTCAGCGTCTTCTTTCACGCTCTGGTGATTGCGATTACCGGAGTCGTCATCCTTAGTTCCTACGAATATATGGCCGTGCAGCGGATCCGCGCGGGAGAATACTACGCGCTGATTCTTTTCGGTGCTGTCGGCATGGCGCTGATGTCGTCGGCGGTCGAACTCGTTCTGATTTTCATCGCCCTTGAGATTTCGTCCATCTCGTCTTATGTGCTGACGGGATTCCGGCGGCACGAGGCTGCCAGCGCGGAAGCGTCGTTGAAATACTTTCTGCTGGGCTCATTCGCGACGGCGTTTTTTCTGTATGGAGTGGCGATGATGTTTGGCGCTACGGGCTCGACGAATATTGATCAGGTCAGCAGAACGTTACAGACTGCTCCAGTTCCGTTGCTGGCGTTCGTAGCAGTGGCGCTCATGTTTGTGGGTTTGGGTTTCAAAGTGGCAGCGGCGCCGTTCCACGTATGGACCCCCGACGTGTATGAAGGAGCGCCGGCGCCGATTGTGGGGTTGATGTCGACGGCGCCCAAGGCCGCGGCTTTTGCAGTTTTGTTGCGCATCGTTTTCGTGATCAATGTGCCGGGAACAGTCTGGCTAGTTTGGGTTGCGGCGGCGCTCTCCATGACTTTGGGCAACGTGGGTGCGTTGGTGCAAAACAACGTGAAGCGACTGCTGGCCTACTCCTCGATCGCCCACGCAGGCTATTTGCTGGTTGCATTCGCAGCCGCGCCAATCTTAGGGATTTCGGCAGCCATGTTCTACACCGCAGCCTACGCTGCTATGAACCTGGGCGCTTTTGCAGTGGTCGGCCATTTTGCCAACGCGGGCGAACGCTATGTGACCTTAGAGGACTATGAAGGCTTGGGGCGGAGTTCCCCACTGCTGGCGGCGACGCTCACCATTTTCCTTCTGTCTCTGATCGGCATCCCGATGACCGGGGGCTTTTTTGCGAAGTTCTATGTGTTCAGCGCAGCGGTGAAAGCCAACTTGATCTGGCTGACGATCATCGGCGTGCTTAACAGCGGCATCGGCGCTTATTACTACTTGCGCATTATCGTGATGATGTACATGCGCGAGTCCCGGAAGGCGGTTCCGGTAACGCCCGTTCCCTTTGCGCTCCGTCTGGCGCTGGTCTGCTGTATCGGCGCGACTATCTATCTTGGATTATTTCCTGGCCGCGTCCTGCAGTATGCGCAGGACTCAGCGCAGGAACTCGTGCAGCATTCTCGGCCCGAAACTCCCTTATCCGCGCCTGTTTCAGCGCTTCGCGAACCTCTGTAGCGAAAAGTGGATTTTGTGAAAATCGCGAATACTAGTGTTTGACAAGCGTCCCAACCTGCGGCATCATGGGTCCAACGGTTTTCGTTCTTCCCTCGTGGGATAACTTATCGGAGTGGAGGGGAAAGCATGTCCGAGTTTATGCGCAGATTATGGTTGGAAGATTCGGGGCAAGATATCGCCGAATATGCGGTTATGCTGGCGGTGATCCTGGTTCTCGTTGTGGGAACGATACGCCTGATCGGGTCCAACGCTAATAATGTGTTTTCGAACGCGGCCAGTTCGATTCAATAATTAAGGACGGTTGCGCGGCGGCAGCGACGTGGGATAATAATGCGGGAACCTCTCTTTATGGCGCGATTTACCTCGTTTACCGGGCAGTTTCGCTACGACTGGTTTACCAGAGTGGCGGCTGCGGCGGAACTTGCGGGGAGATCGAATCAGCCGTGATCGACTAGATTCAAGCAAGTTCAGTCAAAGGCCGCGATCCAAGATCGCGGCCTTTGCGTTTGCAACGGGAACTCAGGAGGGTTGGCAATGATCGTCAATATGTCGGAGAAAGCGACCGAGCAGGAGATCGGACACGTGATCGAGCGCATTCGTGAAGCGGGCTACCAGCCTCACGTTACGCGTGGAGTGGAGCGGACCATCGTGGCCGCGGTGGGAAATGGACGGCGACACGAAATCGAAGCCCTGCAGGTGGCGCCGGGCGTGGAGAATGTGGTGGCCATTGCGCAGCCGTTCAAGTTGGTCAGCCGGCAGGTTAAGCCGGAGCGATCGGTAGTGAATGTGGGTGGGGTCGCCATTGGTGGACCCGGAGTTGTGATCATTGCCGGACCATGCTCGGTGGAATCTCGCGAACAGTTGCTGGACACGGCGCATGCCGTAAAGCGCGCCGGCGCCACGATGCTGCGTGGCGGAGCTTACAAACCGCGGACCTCTCCCTATGACTTTCAGGGGCTCGGACTGGAGGCGCTGAAGATCCTGCGAGAAGCCCGCGAGCAGTCCGGGCTGCCGGTGGTCACGGAAGTGATGAGCACAGAAGATGTAGAAATCATCTGCGAACATGTCGACATGCTGCAGGTGGGAGCCCGCAACATGCAAAACTTCGCGCTCTTGCGGCGGCTGGCAACCGTCAACAAGCCGGTGCTGCTGAAGCGTGGGCCATCGGCAACCGTAAAAGAATGGTTGTTAGCCGCAGAGTACTTATTGTCGGGAGGAAACAGTCAAGTGGTGCTTTGCGAGCGTGGCATCAAAACTTTCGAAACGGAGATGCGCAATACGTTTGATCTCGCCGCCGTGGCGCTGGCGCGTGATCTTTCTCATTTGCCGGTGATCGCCGATCCTTCTCACGGCACTGGTAAGCAAAGTTTAATTGCAGCGGTCTCGCGCGCGGCGGTCGCGGTAGGAGCCGATGGATTGATCATTGAAGTACATCCGTGTCCGGAGCGGGCGCTGTCGGATGGGGCGCAGTCCCTCGATTTTGCTGGATTCGAGAAGGTGATGAAGGCCATCGCAGAGCCACTGCGTCGAGCCGCAGTGGTCGCGGATATGGCTCGGGCATAAGCAGAAACGTCAGTGCGCGGGATTAGCTTTTGGAAGTTTGATTCGCATGGCGGGATCGCCAAGCAAATTATACGTTTTGCGCACGGCGAGATTGGAGATGCCTGACTTCGCCTTGAGGATCGCGTCTCCCAGAGCCGGATGCGACGAACTCATCGCGCCTTGCACGATCAGTTTGTCGAGAATGGTCTGCGGCGGGGCCTGGTTCAGGCCGCTCGAGGCCAGGACGGCCACAGCGCCTCCGTTGGGGGCCAGCATCAGCGCAACGGCCAACGGTTCTTCGTAAACATCCTGGAAGAATCCATTGAGGCAGTCCATGATGAGGAATACCGGCAATGAAGTCCCGTTGGTCAGAGAGCTCGCGGCGGTGCTGTCGAAAAGGTCGTCGCCGGACCACTCGTCCTCGGAGCCGTGTCCCGCATAATTCACCAGCAATTGCCCTGAATTGATGGCGGTAAGAATTGCTTGCCGCGCATCCGGCGGGCTCGTCGAGGTGGCGAAGACATCCGTTACCTGCATGGTTGAAGGCAGCTGAGCCTGGACCACCTGACTGTCCTTTGTAAAGTTCTCGGTATCGTTTACATCAGCTACCATCAGCGCCTGCGAGGTCCACGCGCCGTTCGTGGATTGGCCCTCATAAGCGGCTATCCTTTCCGCCACGAGTTTGGCTTCGGCTGCCGTGCTCACGGGCAAACGTCCGGTTGCAATGGTCGGCATGCCACTGTCGTTGAAGTCAGAGAACCAGTCATCGGATGCCGTCATGAGGCCCGTCGTTGGAATGATTTTCGTGGGCACGAAGTCCAAGTGGCCGAAGCCGAGATAATTGCGGGGATCAAGCGAGGCTCGACCGTTCAGCAAGAGATATCGCGGCGCGGTGTGCCACGCTTTGACCGCCGTTTGCAAAAAGTCGCGGATGGCCTGAGGACTGTGCTCGCCGAAGTTAAACTCGTCATAGAGATCATCGACCAACACAACTGCGGATGATTTTCCCTGCGCCTTGTGAGCGCGCGGCAGCGGCTCCAGAGCGCCTGCGAAGGCCTCCGCTGACACCATCACAATTTCGCTGCCGGGTTGCGCGATGTGCCACTGCGAGGGATGGTTCTTACGAATCCCTGCCGCCGACGCGATGCGGTCATCGGCCACAGCCATAAGCGTGTGCAGCGCGGGGGCCGAGGGATTGGTTGTGGACCATGGCACTTGAACTTCGACCGCGTAGTCTGTCTTCGAGGCCGCATCCGGCGTGACTTGACCACTAAGTTCCACCGGCTGATCCGGATTTGTGATGTCGAGGACGACCACTGTACCTTGAGTGAAACCCGTCACTTTCAGTTCATCCCCGGGGCGGCCGGTGAACGTCAAGGCATTAGAGTCGGCCGCGTAGGAGTGCGGATAAGTAATCTGGATCGACTGCAGCAGGCTGACATCGTATTCCCCATCTTGCGCCGTCAGCGTGACGGTGTTCGCACCGTTCTGCAAAAGGCCGGGCGGAACGTCAACAGTGAATTTTCCTTTGGCTTGACCGGTGAAGGTCAGATCGCCCAGCGTGGTGCCGTTCAGAGCAATGGTAACGTCGTGTGGGATCGCGAGAATTATGCCCTGCAGAATCAATTGCAAACGCACCTGCTGGGTCGAGGTGGTGTCGAGGTGGTTCACCTGAATCGTCTCGTCGATCGCAGTGGAAGAAACGAGCGGCCCGAAGAAATTGTTGCCCTGAGAGGTAGTCAACGCCGAAAAGTATGTTGTACGCGGCGTCAGTTCAACCGTGAACGGAAAGCTTGCGGGAGGCTGATTCGAACCGACGGAGAGCGGTAAACGGGGAATCCGCGCGCCGTGCGATTCTTCCGCCGCGAGCCAGTAGACTCTGGTGCCGGAGTATTGCGTATCGATTCCGGTGCCGTAGAAATAAATTGCAGCCTGAGGACCGAAACCTCCAGGGCCGGCGGAGGCGCCGGTGATCTGTATCGGCTGCTCGATGGCCTCGGCGTAAAGGTGCAGGAATGCTGGATCCACATTCGCGTCCAACCCAGCTTGGATCAGTTGCGGCTGCGTTACGCAGTACCAGCCTTCGTGCTTCACGAATATTCTTACGGCGGGATGTCCGGCGAGTTCGAACTGCTTCTGCTGCTGGGCAACTGTCGGAAGAGTATCGGGCAAAACATTCTCAACGGGGTGGCTCACGCCGGGCTGTGCCTGGTTCAGTTGATTCACAGTGACCGCTGAAGTGGGGTCGCTGGCAAGCTGAGCGTTGGTGGAGGCCGCGGGAGAAACTGGGCCGTGGAGTATGCGAGTACCGTTCACATCCACATCTTCCAGCCAGTAAGGGCCGCTGCCGGCGTTTGCGGACGAATCGATCCAGCTATAAGTCTTGCCGGAATGTTTGGGCAGCGCCCCGCTCATCAGCAGGGCCGATCCCGCGATCAGTGAAGAATTCAAAGAAATGCGCTCGCCGCCCTGTTCGCGGTAGACGTTGAATCCGAGGTTGCGCGCTTCGGCACCTGTCTTCCAGAGAAGTACAACACGGTCTGCCCCAGTCTTGTCCTTGCCGCGCTGGGCTGAGAAAAACTCCAATTTGATATTTGTCGGAGCCGTGATGGTTTCAACCTGAGTGGAGGTGTTGGGTGTAGTCATCTGGTCCGCAGTCACGCTGGCTGTGTTGGACGCGATCCCCGGCGCTCCCGCGAGCGTGAGAATGGTGACTGTGGCCGTGCCGGGGTTGGCCATCGTTCCCAGCAAGCATGTAACGGTGCCGCCCGCTTCCGAACATGTGCCCGCCGTGGTATTGACGGCGAGATAGGTAACGTTCGTTGGCAACGGGTCGGTTACGGTCACGTTCGTCGCGTTGGCGGGACCGTTATTCGTCACCAGGAGGGTGTATGTCAGGGTGTCGCCGTCGGCCACGGTGGGACTCGGTGTGGCTGTCTTCACGATGGTCACATTCGCGCTGTTGGCGTTGGCCACAACAACCATAGCGGTCGCGGTGTTGCTGGTGAGGTTTGGAACGATGTTGGTGGCGGTGGCCGTGGCGGTTTCGGCAATGTTTGTTCCGGAAGCGGTGCTGGCATTCACTTGCAGCACGAGAGTGAAGTTGGCTGTGGCATTTAGAGCGAGAGTGGTGGCTGTGCAGGTGATCGTACCTGCGGCTCCGACAGCGGGATTGGTGCACGTCCAGCCCGCCGGAGCCGTGATGGACTGGAAGTTAGTATTCGGCGGTGTGGTTTGAGTAAAGCTGGGAGATGCTGCAGCCAATGGTCCATTGTTGGTGACGCTCTGCGTATAAGTGACGATGCTACCCGCGGCAACGGAAGTTGGCACCGCAGAGTTCGTGGTGATCAGATCGGCTTGAGTCGCGGTCGCAACGACGTCCGCTGCAATCGCGCTGTTGTTGGCTGGGTTCGGATCGGTCGTTGAGGAATTCGCAGTTGCGATGTCATTGATTGCCGTCCCGGCCGCAGTCCCCGCATCTACCTTCACAACAACCGGGAAACTGGCTGTTCCTGGCGCGAAGCTGGGATTCGTGCAGGTGATTGTGCCTGTGGTGCCGGCCATCGGAAGGATGCAAGACCATCCGCTCGGGAGCGGCGTTAACTGCACGAACGTCGTATTGGGCGGCGTGCTTTCGGTGAACCTCGCAGCAGTCGCTGTGCTTGGCCCGCCATTAGTTACAACTTGTGTGTAGCTAATGTCGGCGCCGGCCAGCACTGGAACCGGGCTGGCAGCATTAGTGACCGATAAGTCAGCCGAGTCCGCAACCTGCACGCTGGCTGACGCGCTGTTGTTGCCGGGGTTAGGGTCGCTGGTGGTTGAGGAGACTGAGTCGGTTTGAGTGATAGTGGATCCGGAAGTGACGTTCGTGCTTACCGTCACCGCGAATGTGAAGTTCGCGGTGGAGACAGCGAAGGTTGCGATGGTGCAGGTGAGCGTCCCTACCGAGCAGGTCCAGCCGGCGGGACCGCTTAGCGACACCGCTGTTGTATTAGCCGGAAGGGTTTCCGTGAACGTAACGGTGCTCGCGCTGGCGGGACCACCGTTGGTTACGGTCTGCGTGTAGGTGATGTTGCTACCGGCCGACACCGGGTTCGGGCTGGCTGTGTTTGTAACACTCAAATCTGCTTGCCCCGCCCCCGCTACCCCAATTGTGACCGTGGCTGAATTGTTGTTGTTATTCGTGTCACTGGTAGAGGTGGCAACTGTCGCTGTGTCGGTGATGATGGTTCCCGCCGCCGTGCCTGCAGTCACAGTCACCACCACGGGGAAGGTACTGGTCGAGCCCGGCGCCACGCTGGGATTCGTACAACTGATGGATCCGGTGGTGGTACAAGTCCATCCCGCAGGTACGGGGGCAAGAGAGAAGAATGTCGTGTTGGCCGGAATCGCTTCCGTGAACGTGTCTGTGCTGCAGTTGCTGGGGCCAGTGTTGGTCACAACCTGGGTGTAAGTGATATGGCTGCCCGCCGCTACCGGGCTGGGTGTGCCACTGTTGGTTACGGCCAGGTCGCAAGCTGTGGTGACGGGAGTATTGATGGTCGTGCTGTTGTTAGCCGAGTTGGGATCGCTTGTCGTGGAAGAAACCGAGGAGTTTGCCGTGATCGAAGCGACGGTGACACTTGGAGCCAGGTTCACAACGACGATGATGTTCGCCGACGCACCCAAGGCCAAGGTCGGGTCGCTGCAGGTGACG
>Ga0187877_1002082_pt1 | contig 18575 bp, 13 predicted proteins | sample June2016WEW_17_1_3_FD_132430 | JGI IMG/M metagenome (GOLD analysis project Ga0187877, IMG submission 132430) | Peatland microbial communities from SPRUCE experiment site at the Marcell Experimental Forest, Minnesota, USA - June2016WEW_17_100 | ecosystem: Environmental > Terrestrial > Soil >... | reverse complement strand
GCCGTTGTAGCGCACGTCGAAGACGATGCCTTCCTTGCGAATCTGCGGGAAGTACTGCTTGACGAACTCGTTGAGTCCTACGTCTTCCATATCGGGCAGGTAGACATAGCCGATGCGTCCGCCACTGGCCGCGTCCACCTTCTTGCGGTTGGTCTCGATCATGTTTAGCTCGCGCAAGTTGTACTCGTCCGCAATCGGCTTCACCACCACCTTGCGGGCGCCGTCCGCCGAGGGTTTGGCGTTAACGGTGAGCGTGACCACCTCATTCGCCGTGTTCACCAGCATTTCGTCAGGAGTCTGCGGACTGCGCAGCGTGCGCCCGTTGATCGCCACCAGATAATCGCCTTCTTTGACATTGACGCCCGGCTCGGTCAAGGGAGACCGGGTGTGCGCGTCCCAGTTCTCGCCGGTGAAGATTTTCTTGATTCGGTACATGCCGCTGGCCGGGTCGGCTTCAGAGTCCGCTCCCAGCAATCCGACGTTCACCGGGTGCAGGTCCGGGAAATCGCCGCCGCCCACATAAGTATGCGAATTCGATAACTCCCCGATCATCTCGCCCATGATGTAAGTCAGCGAATAACGATCGGCGACGTACGGCAGTAACTGAGCATATTTGTCCTTGGTCTTCTGCCAATCCACTCCATTCATCGAGGCCTCAAAAAAATAATCGCGTTCCTGCCGCCAGACCTCGTTGAACATTTCCTTCCATTCCTGCGGAGGATCGACTTCAACTCGCATACCGCTCAAGTTGAGCGCGCCATCTCCCACCTTGTGGGGCGCGTCCGGGGGTTTGGCATCGATAATCCCAATCCGGTTCTCGCCCTCGCCCTCGGCCCGGTACAACAGCTTCGAGCCGTCCTTGGAAAGCGCGAAACGATCTGCGCCATCCAACAGCACTTTGTCTTTATGTTCTTTCAGGTCGTAGGCATGGATCGCCGAGGTTTCTCCGGCGAGTGGTCCCGACAGCCCCTGAATCGGCGCAGTCGAGTAGTAGATCGCGTCTTTCGAAGCGTCCAAGCCGTGAATCACCGCCGGTGGAACGGTCAGCGCCACAATCCGGTTCTGGATGCCTTCCAGATCGATCTTAAAGACTTTCGGAGGCTCCTTGGTCTCGGTTTGCGCGGCCTTCTCTTCGGTCTTTTGTTCTTTCTTGTTTGGCGGTTGCTTCACGTTCTTGCTCGACTCGGGCGCCGGCGCGGCCGCCGCTGGCTCTTCGCTCTTCACCTTTACCTCGTCGCTCAAGGCCGGAAATGGCGAAGGCTCGTCCGGCGTCAACGTGACCATATAGACACGGGTCGTTTTCGGATTCGCAAACTCGAAGTCGATGTTACCCAGCACTTCGTTGTAGTCGCGGTCGGATAGGAAGTATAAGTATCGCTTGTCGGGATCGAACAGCGCGCCGTAACTATTGTTAAGAGTTGAAGTCACGGGCGTGATCTTCCGGTCGGCTAAGCCGTACAAGTAAACCACCGAATAGCTGGACTCTAGACTCTTATCGTAAGCCAGCCACTTACTATCTGGTGACCAGTTGTAACTCGTAATCTCGCCGTACTTGCCGCGATCCACTTCGATTGGCTTTTTCTCTTTGATGTCGATATACCATAGTTTCAGGTCCTTGTCGGCCCAGGCGATTTTCGAGCTGTCTGGGGACCAGGCCGGCTGGAACATGAAGCCCTTGTGTCCGCTGGTGATCTGCTCTTCGGCGGCCAGTCCGTCTTGCGGGGCGATGTAGATCTCATCCTCACCGCTGCGGTCTGAAACGTAGGCGATCCATTGCCCATTCGGCGACCACGCCACATGTTGCTCGCGAACGCCAGCAGAATGCGTCAGATTGCGGATGCTTCCATCCTTCGCCGGAACGGTGAAGACTTCTCCGCGCGCCGCGAACACGGCTCGCTTTCCGTCGGGCGCGATGTCGAAGTCGGTGATTTGCCGGCTCGCGCTCACCCAGTGCTTCATGGCCTGGTCACGCTCGCCGTCCACGTGGATGGTCAGTTTTTTCGGCTGCCGGGTCTGCAGGTCGAATGTGTACAGGTAACCGCCATTCTCAAAAATAATCGCATCGGGACCAAGGCTCGGCCACATGACGTCGAATTCGTCGAACTTAGTAAGTTGCTCGACCTGCTTGCTGTCCTGGTCGTAGCTGTAGAGATTGAGCCGGTGTTCGGGCCCGCGATCGGAAGTGAAATAAATCGTGTTTCCATGCCACATCGGAAACGTGTCGGTGTAATCCGTGTGCGGGACGACCTGATCGACGACATTATTCTTGATATCGTAAATCGTGATGTCCTGCGCCAAGCCGCCGGTGTAGCGTTTCCACTGCCGGAAATTGCGGAAAATCCGGTTGTAAGCGACCTTTGTGCCGTCCGCTGAGAACGAAAGCAGGCCGCCCTCATCCATAGCCATGGGTTGAGGCAGTCCGCCTTCGATGCTCACCGTATGTGGACGTTTGGTCCAGCCATTCGAAGCGTCGCGGCGCGAAAGGAAGACGATGCTCTTACTGTCCGGCGTCCAGCCAATAACCTGGTTGAGCACACCCATGCGGTCGTTGAGTTGCTGCGGCTGTCCCTGGTAGAAGGTCAACTGCTTTGGTTGACCGCCCTCGGACGGCATGACATAGACGTTAAAGTTGCCATCGTACTGGCCCGTGAATGCCAGCCACTTTCCATCCGGCGAAAACTTCGGAAATAGTTCCCGCCCAGGATGCGAAGTGATGCGGCGGGCCGCGCCTCCCGAGCTTGACGCCAGCCATAGATCGCCACCATACATGAATGCAATTTTGTCTTTATATATGTCGGGGAAACGCAGCAAGCGGCCTTCTTGCGCTTCCTGCGCGGCCGTCAGGCAGGCACAGCCCAGAACTACAAAAATGACCACGAACGCGAAAAAACGTCGAGCAGAAATCATGAGAGATCCTCTTGGAAGATTTGGTTGCGGGAATGATTAGCGGAATGGGAACCATTTCGACAAGCGGATTGTACCAGCTTGCACGCTGCCGCTCGAACGTTAATTGTGTTTCAAGGGCCCTGCGTACTACCTGCCGCTCGCACCGCCTCCTGGCAATCGGTCGCGGCGATCAACACTTTGTCAAACGCTGTATCTGTGCGGAGTTTTGCAAGCAGGGGATCGGAAAGCAGATTCTCGTGCGCGCAATAGTTCTGTTGGACCGCGCTCTGCAGCAAATGGAGGGCCGCTTGTTTCTTGCCACAGTACGCGAAGATTGCTCCTTCGTAATACCACGTCTCCGGATCGGGATCGGTGGGTAGATTGGTTTCCGCTTCGCGCGCGATCCGGTCCAGGTCTTCGGCTGGCCGCAACTGCAGGCAAGACTCCAGCAGATCGCGGTGATAGATCGGCGCGCTCGGCATGTGCTTCACGGCCTCGCGTGCTTCCGTAATCTTCCCCTCGCGCAGAAGAATGGATGGCATCGCATACGCCGCCCACTCCGAACCGGCGTCCAGACGGACAAAATCCACGGCCCGTTCGGTCTTACCCAACTCCATGAACGCCCACGCGCAGGAACGAAAAGTGTAGTTACCGGGATCGAGCGCCAGGGCAGTGTTGCATTCACTCGTCGATTGCTCCAGCATCCCGGCATAACGATAGACATAGCCCATCACGAAATGGGCGTGGGCACTCTCCGGACGGCGCTTGACCAGCGCCTGCGCCGCCTGGTATGCCTTGCCGAGTTCGCCTCGCTCAACCCGGTTGGTGATCACCTGTCCTGCGGCAACAATCCGATTCGGATCAAGCTCTATGGCGCGTTCGCACGCTTGGTTGGAGCGCTGGAACATCCGCTCGCCACCATCGGAATAGCTCGCGTCAAAGTAGCAACGCAAGCCCAGCTGTTCCCATGCAGGCGCGTAGGTAGGATCCACGGCGACCACATGCTCGAGAACCGCGATCGCATCCTTGTTCGGCCCCGCGTCATGAGGCAACGCGAGGCTGTGCAGGTAGAGATCGTAGGCCTCCGCGTTTTTTGGGTGCGTGCCGGTATCGAGAAAATCGCCGGCCGCTCCGAGCGCCGGCAGTAACCCTTGACGTATCTGGGCGGCGATCTGTGCTTGCAATGCGATCAGGTCCTGAGCGGGCGCCGTCACGTTCGTCTGCCACAAAAGACGGTCGCCCTCCACCTGGATCGCTTCGAGCGTAATCAGAAGGCTGTCGCCTTGCTTCAGGAAGTGTCCAGTAAGAACGTTGGCGACGCGCGCTTCCCGGCCCGCCCGCTGCGGATCGACGTCGTTGCCGACAAACTTTCGCGTGATTGCGGATGGACGAACGTCAAGCGTCCGGGTGTAGGTGAGCGTGTTGGCGATTTCGTCGGCCAGCGCGAAGCGAAGAAACTCCACGCTGATGTCGCCATTCATATTCTGCAACGGCAGCACCGCAATGGTGTTCTTCGGCGCGCCACCCGCCATCTTACGCTGTTTGAGCCACCACGCTCCGACCGCGGCCAAAACGGTGAGCAACAGCGCGCTGACTCCCAGCAGAAGATATGTAGAAAATTTGCTCGAGGACGACTGAAACGTACTCGTGGCCAGCCGATACGGCAAGGCTGGCCGCCGCGCCCCGGTCTTGGTTAACCCCGTTTCCGTTTCCTTCCTCAACGACTGGAGATCGCCCTTCATCGCCAGCGCGTTCGGATAGCGATGTCCCCGGTCTTTTTCCATGGCCCGGCCAATGATGCCTCCAGATCCGGGGGGAGCCCGGGGTTGAGACGACGAGGAGAAACCGGCTTCTGGTTCAGGACCGCGTCCAGCGTGGTAATCACGTTGCCAGTAGCAAAAGGCTTCTTACCGGTCGCCATTTCGTAAAGCACGACTCCGAGCGAGAACAGATCGCTCCGCGGATCCAGTTCTTCGCCGCGCGCCTGCTCCGGAGACATGTAAACCGCAGTTCCCGGAATCACGCCCACCGCGGTCATCGAGTCTTCCATCGCGGCCTCGCTCGATCCCGGTTCGCGCGCCGACTTGGCCAATCCGAAATCGAGGATTTTTGTCTGACCGTTCTGCCCCACAAAAATATTGGCCGGCTTGATGTCGCGATGAATGATCCCCTTGGTGTGCGAAGCCGCCAAAGCATCCGCCACCTGGATGCCGATGTCGAGAATCTCTTCGACTTCCATCGGCTTTCCTCGTATCCGCTCCTTCAGGCTCACTCCTTCCAGCTTCTCCATCACAATGAAGGGATGCCCGCCGTTGTCTTCGATGTCGTGGATGGTGCATATGCCGGGATGGTTCAACTGGGAAGCGGCGCGGGCTTCGCGCACGAACCGGTCGAGCGACTTGCGGTCGTGGACCATCTCCTCGGGAATGAACTTGAGGGCGACGTGACGGGCCAGGCGTGTGTCTTCCGCCTCATACACTACGCCCATGCCACCACCACCAAGCTTTCCCAGGATGTGATAGTGGGAGACTGTCTGGCCGATCATTCCGGAGGCCTCAATGCCGCCGCCGTAATGTTAGGCCGCTGGCGAAGCGCGGGTCAACCCGCTGGCGAAATAGAACCCCAACGTTCTTCGCAACCCTGTGCGCGGACGCATGAGAGCTTGCCTCGACCCGGTCGCTGGGCGTAGGCTTTCCTTGCCTGAGGTGGGCTTCTAAATCCGGCGCCAGCCTGCTAAAGCACCTAGCTCCGTTTGCCGATTCTTCAAGACGTATCTCCGGATACACGGGGCCAGTCTATTGCCAGCTCTCCTCAAGCGACCCCTCTGCCTTATGATGGTTGGTTCAAGTTGGATGGGTTATTGACCTGCCACAGGGGTGTGAATGGGCGGAGGTTTGCTGTCTGGCGCAGCGGAGGTCGGAGGCTCAAGACTTATGCAGTCCTTGGTTGTCGATGATTCCGCTGTCTACCGCAAATTGATCGGCGATCATTTGCGAAGCTGGGATTTTGGTGTCATCCTCGCGGAGAGCGGCTCCGAGGCTTGGCGAATCCTGGAGCAGCCGGATGCTCCCAAGCTCGTTCTGCTCGATTGGGTGCTGCCCGATTTAGATGGCATTGAGCTTTGCCAACGCATCCGCCAAGTTGGATCGTCCGGTCCATATGTCTACGTCATCCTGCTGACCAGCAAAGAGGGCCGCCATAACATGCTCGAGGCCATGCAAGCAGGAGCCGACGACTATCTGGCCAAGCCCTTTGATGAGCTGGAATTAAAGGCGCGCCTGTTGGTCGGCAAGCGGATTCTTGACCTGCAGGACGAACTGGTTTCCGCCCGCGAGTCCATGCGCCACGCCGCCACCCACGACAGCCTTACCGGATTGCTGAATCGCGGAGAGATTCTCAACATGCTTCAGCGAGAATTGGAGCGCGCGCGCCGCGATCGCAAGCCCGTGGGAGTGGTTCTTGGCGACATCGACCATTTCAAGAACGTGAACGACTCCCTCGGCCATCTTTTTGGCGATGAGGCGCTCCGCGAAATCGGCCGGCGGCTGCGCAGCCAACTCCGCGTCTACGACGGTGTTGGCCGGTATGGCGGAGAAGAATTTCTTATGGTTCTGCCCAACTGCGATTTGCCTACCGCCCTGTCGCGCGCGAATGAGCTGCGCAACATCGTTGCCAATACACCCGTGTTTTGTTCCGGCGCGGAGAGACCCATCACCATGAGTATGGGAGTCGCCGTCTCTGATCGCGATGGAAAAAACGAAGTGGAAATGTTGTTGAATCAGGCTGACGCCGGCCTTTATGTGGCCAAGGAGAAAGGCCGGAACCGAACCGAGCACCTCACCCGTACGGCCAAGAAAACGGCGACTGGGCGCGCCCGCAAAAGCTAGAAAATCGGTACTCCACCGGCCAGATTGGGTACCGCGATAGTGGCAGCCTTTTCTGGAGGACGTAAGTTCCGCCCAGCGTCCGAACTGGCTGCAAGCCATTGCCCCCTTGTTCCCCGACCTTCCAACCCGCATCAAGCGGTGCGCGCGCGACACCGGATTCGATCTCTGCGGCATTGCTCCAGTCCGCGACTTCGGCGAGTTGCGCGTCTTTCCCCCATGGATCGCGCATGGGAAACACGGCGAAATGAAATATATGCAGGCGCGCGATGAGACCGGAGAACTCAAGCGCGCATCGCTGGCCCGGGTCGCTCCCTGGGCGCGCAGTGTGGTCGTGTGCGCCATCAACTACAACACCGCGCATCCGTACTCGACCCAGGCACAGACGCAAGAGACAAGCCGCGGCTGGATTTCGCGCTACGCCTGGTCCCGTGAGGATTACCACGACGCCGTAATGCGCCGCCTGCAAAAAATCGAAGACGAGTTGCGCCGACTACTCGACGCGACTGGCAACAGGCCGCTGGCAACCGGCAACTGTCTCCAGCTGCGTTCCTATGTCGACACCGGCCCGCTCATCGAGCGCGTGTACGCCAAATACGCCGGCATTGGGTGGATCGGCAAGAACACTTGCATCATCAACCAGCAGCTTGGATCGTGGCTGTTTCTGGGCGTCATCCTTACCTCACTTGAGCTAACGGCCGGCCTTCCTGCGCCGGACCGTTGCGGGACTTGCACGCGCTGCATCACCGCCTGTCCAACGCGGGCGATCGTTGCGCCAGGCAAACTCGACGCCCGGCTGTGCATCTCCTATCTGACTATTGAAAAGCGGGGCGAGATTCCGAACGAGTTGCGCTCGGGCATGGGGCGGCACGTCTTCGGATGCGACATCTGTCAGGACGTTTGCCCGTGGAACCGCAAGGCGCCGGCGACGTCCGCAGCGGAGTTCGAACCGCGGGAAGTGCTGGTTAATCCCGCTCTTGATTGGTTAGCCGAAATGCGACAAGAAGAATTCCGGGTAGTGTTTCGCGGATCTCCCGTCCAGCGCGCAAAGCTTTCCGGCCTGCGGCGCAATGCGGTGATTGCAATGGGAAACAGCGGCGATAAAAAATTCGTGCCGACGCTGAAGAAACTCTGCGAGGATTCGGACCCCGTGGTCGCGGAACACGCGCGCTGGGCGCTGGCGAGACTCAGTCAAGAATCCTAAACCGTACCCAGCGCCCAGTACTCAGTAAGACCAGCTAACAGGCTGCAGAAAAACTCGATGTTGCAATTGATTTTGGGTGGCGCAGCGCTTCAGCGCTGCGGTACTTGCATTATTTTGACTGCGGCTTCAGCCGCTGACGTCACACTTTACAGTCCGCAGCGAGTTTCTTAGCAGCCTGCTAAAGGCCGCGGAAGCTATTTTGTTTCGTATCAGGGTATCGCTTTAGCGATCCCGAGGAATTTCCAAAATAGACGCCCCTTTAGGGGCTGCATAGGAGGACCCCATGTTCCAGAAAGATCTGCTTCACAACAAGCGCATCCTCATCACCGGCGGCGGCACCGGCTTGGGCAAAGCTACAGCCCAGCGGTTTCTGGAACTCGGCGCGGAAGTTTATGTCTGCGGGCGGCGGCAGGAAGTTCTCGCGGCGACCGGGCAGGAGCTGCGCGAGCGCATGGGCGGCAAAATCCACTCCCGTCCCTGCGATGTGTGCGACGCAGCGGCTGTCGAAGATATGATCGAATTCATCTGGGCCGAAGGTCCGCTCGATGTGCTCATGAACAATGCGGCCGGAAATTTCCTGGCGCGCACGGAACAACTTTCGCTGGGAGCGTTTCAGTCGGTGATTGGCATTGTCCTGATGGGCACGCTGCACACGACGATGGCTTGCGGACGGCGCTGGCTTGCGGCGGGGCGCGGAGGCGTGGTGCTGAACGTGACCACCACCTACACCACGACGGGGTCGGCGTATGTAGTGCCATCGGCGGTGGCGAAGGCCGGCGTGCAGGCGCTGACACGAAGCCTGGCCGTCGAGTGGGGCAATCGCGGAATTCGGATGAACGCGATCGCGCCAGGGCCGATTCCGACCGAGGGTGCGTTCTCCCGTCTGCTGCCGCGTCCGGAACTGGAGGAGGCGGCGAAGAAACGAAATCCTCTGGGACGATTTGGAACGATGGAGGAGTTTGCCAACCTGGCCGCATTTTTGATTAGCGATGGCGCAGGGTATGTAAATGGAGAAGTCGTGACCATGGATGGCGGCGAGTGGCTGCAAGGGGCGGGCGAGTTCACGGCCCTGGGACGGGAGCTGACGGAGAAGGAGTGGGAGATGATGAAACCGAAACAAACACCAAAGAAGAGTGCGCCGAAAACGTAACGCAGGGACAATATGCCGCGGGCTTGTAGGATGGGATCAAATACTCTGCAAAAACGAAAGCGCCCGGACTCCGTTTAGAGTCACCGGACGCTCGTCGAACAGCCCTCCCCCGAAGTCTGCTCACCACCTACTCTACGTTCTGACCGTCGCCGGGGGAATAGCACGAAGGGGGGAGTCCTATAGCACAATCTGGTAGGCCCGGCAGGAATCGAACCTGCAACCCTCGGATTAGAAATCCGATGCTCTTTCCATTTGAGCTACGGGCCCTCGCCAAAACGGGATTCTGTCTACCGATTATAGGGGAAGTGCGCGGAGCGTAGGTTGTAGAGAGTGATCCGGCGCGCAGATTCCGGCTTGACCCGGCTTAACAGGCTGCGGAAAAACTTTGATTCGAGCGGGTCTTGGGAAGGGCATGCGTTTGCTCCTGCCGTTGAGTCGTTGAAAATGTCTCCGCGCTTCAGCGCCCGAGGTGTGCTTCTCGCGCACTGGGCGAGTTTTTCCGCAGCCTGCTAATCCGTGCCCTCGCTCCGGATCGAATCATTGCCCTCACTGCGACGGCCGTAGCGGACGCACGCAGTACGGTGTCCCCGCAATCTGTTCCCAGCCGAGTGTTCTTGGCGGACAAGGTGGACATGAAGTTACCACCAGTTTTGCTCGGGCGCGGGCAAAGGTGTCATACACCTGTTGTTGCGCTTCGTCGGAAGCGTCCCAGAAGTCTTTGGAGCCGTGGTTCGTATCCATGATCTCAGCGACGATGCGCAGTTTCCCCAAGCGGGCCCAATACGCGGATGCGCCATCCCCGATGACCGCGACTTTGTCCCCGGGTTGAGCCCCCATGCGCCGAAGCTCTTTGGCGGCAACGACGTCCTGCCAGGTCGAGACCGGACCGCTCCCGGCGATCGCAAGATGGTTGGTGACGACGCGAACCGTGTAGTCGGCCGTGCCCAGCGCCATCACTAGAAACACCGCGAAAGTCACGTAGGCGCCAGCCTTTTGAACTTCCGGACGAAGCCGCACCGCCGCCATCAATGTAAGGAACAACACCAGAACAAAGCCCCCCAGATGACGATCGTGTTCAAGAAGAGGAAGGTAGATGCCCAGGCCGGCAATCGACATCGCGATGAGTGGCCACAACTCACGCAAGCCGGCCAGCCACAACTGTCCACTGAGCAGCGCCAGGACGATGATTCCGGCGACCAGCTCCGGCCGGCCACGAAACAAGAGTCGTGCCTCGCTCGGCACTGTGCTCGCAAGCACTTCCATTTGAGGTTTCAGTTTGAAATGCCCTTGCAGCCCCTCATTCCAATAGGACGGGTCGGCCCACGGCGGATAGGTGGCGGCGACTGGACCGTCGAACTCAAAGAGCGGAGGATGCCGCAGCAGTTGGCGCGTAGGATGAACCGCGGTTCCACTGCCCGGGACTTGTTCTTCTCCTTGCCAGTTTCTCCAAAACGTTCGCGGAGACACAAACCACGCATAGTTCAGCTTCCCCGAATCGCCAAACGTGAACCGGCCCTTCTGATGAGACAGCAAGAAGATCAATGGAGCGGAGGCGCACAGAAAGGCCAGAGCGGCTGCCGCCATTCCGCGTCCCCAGCCTGGTGTAGAGCGCTTCCATAAATAGCCTGCGGCGAGAGTCACAAAGCCCAGTGGGAACAATATTGCTTTTGTCCAATATCCAATGGCGAGGATTAGGCCAAACAACACGAACTTCCAAATTGTGCCGTCCTGCCGGAGGCGCAACAGCATCCCCGCCGTCAGGCAAACGCAAGCCAACACGGCTAGATCCGGCGTGACCTCAAACATCCTTTCCACTTCCAAAGCAGTCCAGAGAAATATTGAATATGCCAGGGTCACCAGCGCCCACGCCGGCAAGCCCTCGCTGTCATTTCGATTTGCGTCAGCAGGTCGTTCACTAGCGAACGCGAGCATTGGGTGCAACAGGAAGCGAAAAGCGAACAATGCGACGACAAAAAATCCAAAGTTGACCAGGTGAACCAGAGGAAATTCCCACCTCGGTGAAGGCTTCGCTGCTCCCAGTACGAGCCCGACTGTCCAGGGGTACAAAGGACTCCAATATGCGTTCACGGCGTTCGCCCAATCGTGACGAAAGAACGAGTCGCCCACATCCAGGTAAGACATGCCGTCCCGATTCATCGCGTAGCGGCCAAGCCACGCGTGCAAGAGCCCAAGAGCGAGGCTCGCAAACATGAGAATACGTTCCAGCGGAAACCGTGGGAAAAGACGATTTGGCATCGGGAAGGTCCAGCCCAATTATAGGAGAAGGGCGCAGGCGCAGGTTGTAGAGAGTGATCCGGCGCGCAGGTGTGGACCCAGCCTTCTCCCGATCGAATAAAAAGCCCGCTCCCACAGGGAACGGGCTCCTGAACAAGACAAATTTGCGGGAGTAGTTTGTCTAATCTTTCAGCGGGACCATGATCTGATCGCCACGGCAAAAAGTTGCAACCTTCAATAGGACGCCTTGCGCCTGCGGCATGGTCATCACCGGTCCGTAACAATACACGGCGTGCCCGGTTGCGGCGAAGTACCATTGCCCTCCCTTCCTCTTTGCCGGTTGCTGGCTGGGGGTCGGGGAGGGCTGGGCCGGTGGCGCCAACTTGGGGACGGGAAGAGACAGAACTAACGCTAGGGCCAGGGCTTTCATGATTGGGTCTCGCTTGCATCGCGGCCCCACAGAAGGCCGCGTTTCACAGAACCGTTTTTCTCTTTCTCTTTAAGACTCTCTTTAAAACCGGAATCGCTTTCGCTGATCCGTGCTACTCACACCAGTTCGACCGCTAGACCACTCCAGTGGAGCGTCGCACATCCTCTAAATCCACGGCCGGCTTTTCGGGAACTACCTTTATGGCGCTGCCCGGCTTACTGGGTCGTTTTGTTCCTTTGTCCGATCCCTTTGCCCCGAATGCAGGACTGCCGGGATCCGCGCCTTTCTGGCCCGCCTGTACCGACGCTTTGTCTTGGGGCCGCTTGCTGTCGTCTCGGGCCAGCTTGCCTTTCAGCGCGGCCAGTTGGGTGCTGTCCTTCAACATCTCGCGGATTAAATTACGCTGCGATTCGATGGTCTTGCCCTGCTCGAAAACCAGCACGGTCAGAATGGCGTAGGAGACGATGAACAAAATCACCAGCAGCGGCAGCATGGCCGTCCGCTCCGTTGCCTTTCGATGAGCGATGCACTCAGCGCTGTAAACGACGGTCAAGTCCGCCCCCAAGCTCGCCCCATACACTCGGGGCTTCATGAAGGAATAGTGCACCCGTGCAACCATATGAAAGCGTGAGTCTAAGTGTCTGTCGCAAATGGAGTTAGTTAGCGGAAACGGGATCGGGCTGAATCGGCGGGTGCAAGCGTCTGCACTTTATGAGTAACGGTCCCAGCATTACCAAGGTAAGCTCACCGATGTGCAATCGCCGCGAAAGGCGCGCCGGCGAAGGCTTTTGGACATGTGCGTGGCCGCAGAGCTGGTGGAGTGCCGGGCGTCTCCGCCCGGCTGGACCCTTCGACTTCGCTCAGGGCAAGCTCGTGGGACGCCCGTCTTGCCACTCTATGGCTCATCACGCGGTCACGGTGCTAATCCGCTTTCACGACCACATAGTTTCGCCCGGCGTACAACCGGTACCGAGCGCCGTCTTTTTCCAGCTCCAAGGGAACCGGATGTTTCAGCCGATCGTCGTTCTGACTGGCGATCGAGAACACGTCCGTTCCCGCCACGTTCATCACGATGAACTTGCCATCCTTGAAACCGAATCCATAGGCTCCCGGGTCGAGCGTAGCCCCGTCAAAGCTGAGCTTGGTTTCGGCAATGAGGAAGCCCTGGTATTTCTCCGCGATTGCGGTGGAATACCCCGAGGTATCCACCAGCCCCGCCAGCACCATCCTGCCAGCGGAGTTCTTCAAGCCGGCCGTATTCCGCAGTTGCACGGACGCGCTCTGGCCAGCGAAGAAAAACGAGTTTGGAGCGGCCTTCTTCACTTGATCGCCCGTGAGAATTTGCGCGCCCGCCTGCGCCAACGCGAGCGCCAACAGCACAACCAGCCACATCGGCTTGCAATTGCATTTCAGATTTCCGTTCATAGAGGATCCTCCTTCAGACTTTTGAATTCACTCCTGTCGTAGAGCGTGTTTCGTGAATCGCTTCTGGGTAGGGCACGGCTTCAGCCGTGCCGTTTAGGGCCGATAAAAATGCGGGCTTTAGCCCCCGAGGGACATGCCTTCCTAGCTGAAGGGCATTTATGAAACACTCCCCAGTGAGGCCGTCATCGTACATGATTCGCCATGTTCTGCGCCAACTGCGGGACTAAATTCGTTTGACCGCAACATTCGGATAGTCCGCGCGGCGCGACTTCCCTATGTTACCTGCATGGCCGCCAATGCGATACTTTCACAAGAAGAAGCGATGAAGCGAACCTCACAACGAGCGCTGGAGCAAATTGAAGGCCGCCGCTGGCAAGCCGTCGTCGATCGCGACGGTTCACTCGACGGCACGTTCGTCTTCGGCGTTTCGAGCACCGGCATCTTCTGCCGTCCCTCATGTCCCGCGAAGCGCCCGCGCCGCGAGAACGTCAGCTTTTTCGATCATCCGCTCCAAGCCGAGCAAGCCGGCTATCGCGCCTGCCTGCGCTGCCGTCCGAAGGCGGTGGACGGAAATCCGCAATCCGCGCTGGTCCGCGCGATTTGCCGTTACATTGAACAGCACATCGTCGACCAACATATAGAAGACCGCCTGACGCTCAGCCTCCTGGCCAAAGAATTCCGCCGCAGTCCCTTCCACTTGCAGCGGACTTTCAAGTCCGTGCTCGGCGTGTCGCCGAAGGCCTACATGGACGCATGCCGCCTCCGGCAAGTGAAACAAAATTTACAGGCTGGCCACTCCGTCACCGCCGCGCTCTATGCCGCCGGATACGGCTCCAGCAGCCGTCTCTACGAGCGCACGGCCGCGCAACTTGGCATGACTCCGGAGAAGTACCGCCGCGGCGCTGTGGCCGCCGTCGTTCGCTATACCATTGTTGGTTCTAAATTCGTCCACTACACCATCGCCGGCTCGCCCCTCGGACGCATGTTGATCGCCGCCACCGACAAAGGCATCTGCGCCATTCAGTTCGCCGACTCCGATCAGGAGCTTCAACAAGGCCTGATGCGCGAGTTCCCCTTCGCCACTCGCCGCCGCGACGACGAAGCCATGTCCGAGTGGCGAGAGAACCTAACCCGCCTAATCGAAGGACAAGAGCCCAATCCCTCGCTTCCGCTCGACATTCGTGCCACCGCATTTCAACGCCGAGTCTGGGAAGCTCTGCAAAAAATTCCCCGAGGAGAAACGCGCTCCTACGGCGCCGTAGCCAAGAAAATCGGCATGCCAAAAGCCACGCGAGCCATAGCCCGAGCCTGCGCCACCAACCCCGTAGCCGTAGCAATCCCCTGCCACCGCGTAGTCCGCCAGGATGGCGAACTAGGTGGCTATCGTTGGGGCGTAGAGCGCAAAGAGCAGTTGCTCGCGCTGGAGAAACAGGCCGGATCTTAGAGCGTTGCCGGCGAAATCGCGATGTTTCAACAGCTATCCTGGAGCAGCCTCTTTCAGGTCTAAGACAGAAACTGCAGCGACTTGGCGATCAGTTCCTCGGTTCCCTTGTAAGGGTCGCCGGAGTTGTCGTACTCCATCGAAAGGTAGCCGCGGAATCCGGTCCTCTTGAGGATTGCGAAAACATACGCCAGGTCCACCTGCACGTTGGCCCCTTCCTCGGTTGCCTCCGATTGTTTGACATGACAGATGCCGTAGGCGTGGTTGAACATGGCCTCGACCCCGGCATAGGCATCTTCGGGAGCCTTATGCATCAGTGAGTTTCCGAAATCAGGCAGGCCACGCAACCACGGACTGTTCACCTTTTCAATCAGCTTCACCAGAAAGACCGGGTCTTCGGTGACTCCGTCGTCGTTTTCCAGATGGACGACGACGTTGCGTGTGGCAGCGTGTTCCACGATCCGTAGGAGTGTGTCAGTAGACCGGTCGAGATTGGGTGGTTGGTTATCCGCCGAGGCGATGTGTGTGCGGATGCTGGGAGAGCCGAGGACGGCGGCGGCATCAATCCACTGCTTGTTGTCGGCCACGGCCCGCTCGCGCTCGGCACGGTCGGCGGCGTAGAAGCTGTACCGTCCATCGAACGCGATGTCGACGACCACAGATTTTGCCCTGTCGAGTGCCGTGCGGAAATCGTCCAGATACTTCGGTTCGAGCGACCGGAAATGACTGCTCCAGGGTTCGATCTTGTTGATGTTGAACCGGGACTTTACGTGCGCGGCGAATTCGGTGAGCTCCATTTTTGGCGCAGTAGGGTTGGCCGAAGCGCTCACATCCTCTGGTGGAAGAATAAAGTCGCGAAAGGGGTAAGAGGCCACGGCCAGGCGCTCGCGCGGGTTGGCGGGAAAGGCGATGTGCGGTTGAGTCGGATACGCTGTGGCGTCCAAAGAAGATAGCAACGCACCAGCGGTCAGCATTACGGATTGAGACAGGAATTGTCGCCGCGTTTTCATCATGTGCCTCACTCGCACTCGATGTTGTATCAGACTGGAATTTCCTCTGACGTCGGAAACGGAACCATTCTATAGCGCGGGTGCCCCACTCATCGCGTTCCTTGAGATGAGTAGGATGTCGTCTACTCCGCCTGCTTCGTGATATTCAACAGCACGCCAACGCACATCAGCGTCACGAATAGCGACGAGCCTCCATAGGAAACGAACGGCAGCGGAATCCCTTTCGTCGGCATCAGGCCCAGCACAACGCTGATGTTGATGAAAGCCTGCAGCACGATCATGCTGGTGATTCCGACGGCCAGAAAACGGCCGAAGTTATCCTGCGTGCGCAACGCCGCGCGTATTCCGCGCCATAGGAAGATCGCAAATAAAATGATGACGGCGAGCGCTCCGACTAGCCCCAGCTCTTCGGCGGTGACCGCAAAAATAAAATCCGTGTGCGGTTCGGGGAGATAAAACAATTTCTGCTTCCCTTCCATCAATCCAAGTCCGGTTACACCGCCAGTCGAGACTGCGATCAGCGACTGGATAATGTGAAAGCCAAACCCCTTCGGATCGGCGTAGGGATTGAGGAAGGCCAGGATGCGGTCCTTCCTGTACGCCACGTGAAAAATCAGGAAATAAAGCGGCACGAGCGCGGCCGCAAAAGCGTATCCGAAGTAGCGCAGGCGGACGCCAGCGATGAACAGCACGCAAGCGGCAATGCCCGCGCAGGCAATGGCGGTGCCGAGGTCGGGCTGAAAAACAATCAGTCCGATAAAAACCACGGTGGGCGCCACGGCGGGAATCAGCGTATTGCGCCAGTCGTCCATGGCGTTGGTTTTGTTTTCGAGAAACCATGCGAGAAACAGGATGAGCGCGGGCTTGGCCAGTTCCGAAGGCTGCAACGAAACCGGGCCCACGTGAAACCAGCGGTGCGTGCCGTGGGCGCGATCAAGAAAAAAAACGGAGATGAGCAGCAGCGTGGTAAGGCCGAGAAACGAGAAGACCAGCGCCGGATGTTGCAGGCGCTTGTAGTCCACCTTCATAGCGAGCATCATCACGGCGAGCCCCGCGACGGCCCATACCAGTTGCTTCAGCAGGAATTCGTAGGCCGAGCCGAACCGCTCCTTGGCCATCACAGCCGAGGCGCTGAAGATCATGACCAGTCCGACAAAAACCAGGATCATGGTCACGGTGAACATCCAGCGATCGACGCTGACCCGCTTAGCCATAGAAGATCATTTCACCACGGAGACGCGGCGACAGGGAGGAGTTTTGTCCGCGGATTTTGCGGACGGGGATAACTGAGTTGGTTCCAACGCACCAGCCTATGTGGGTCTCGACATCACCAGGGAATGCACGACTTCTTTGAATACTCTGCCGCGGTGTTCGTAGCTCTGAAACTGATCGAAGCTAGCGCAGGCCGGAGCAAGAAGGATAACGTCGCCCGGCACGGCGGATTCGCTGGCTCGTTGGACAGCGTTCTCCAAAGTTTCCGCATGTTCGATTTCGGCAGCACCCTGAATCTGCGATTCGATCTTGGCGGCCGCGGCCCCAATGGTGTACACGCGCTTCACTCGCTGCCGCAGCAACTCATGGAGCACGGTGTAGTCGCTGCCCTTATCCTTGCCGCCGAGAATCAGGTGCAGGTGAACGCTCGCCGGGAACGCTTCCAGCGCCTTGATGGTAGCGTCCACGTTCGTGGCTTTGGAGTCGTTGTAGTAATCCACGCCCGCGACCTTGGCCACGAACTCCAGCCGGTGCTCGACGGCTTTGAAATTCCGGACGGCCTGGCGGATCTGTTCAGGCTGGCAGCCGGCGAGGATGCCGATAGAAACTCCCGCGAGCACATTTTCCAGGTTGTGCGCGCCTTTCAGCGGCACTTCCGCCAGCGGCATGATCTCGCGTTCGCTATGGCCGTCCCGGAAATAGATATGCGCGCTGCGGACAAACGCTCCTTTTTCAATCTCCTTCTTACGGCTGAACCAGAACAACTGCGCGTGCGTACGGTCCGACAATCCGGCGGTAGTGGGGTCATCGGCGTTGAGGACGGTAAAGTCATCCGGGCGTTGGTTCTCAAAGACGCGCGCTTTGGCGTTGACATAATTGTCAAAGGTCTTGTGGCGATCGAGATGGTCGGGCGTGATGTTCAGAATCACCGCGATCCGCGGCCGAAATTCAACAATCGTCTCCAGTTGAAAGCTCGACACTTCAAGCACGGTCCAGGTCGCGGGCCCGGCTTGATCCACAAAGCCGATGGCCGGCGTGCCGATATTGCCGCCAACCAGTGTGGAGAACTTTCCGGCGGCAATAATTTCGCCGGCCAATGAGGTGGTTGTGGTCTTGCCGTTGGCTCCGGTAATGGCGACGATCGAACCGGCCAGGAATTGCGCGGCGAGTTCGACTTCGCCGATGACCGGCTCTCCCAGGTTGCGCGCCTGCACAAGTTGCGGCGCATCGGCCGGCACACCCGGGCTGACCACGATCAAGTCTTGTCCACGAAAGGTGCGGTCGCCGTGGCCACCGGTTTCGATCGTGATCCCGTGCTCCAGCAGGAGCAGAATTTCGTTGCGAAGCTCGATTTCGGGCTTGGAATCCGACACCGTGACGCGGGCGCCGCGCGACTTCAGAAAGAGCGCCGAGGCCACGCCCGATTTGCCGAGGCCGACGACCAGCACGTGTTTGTTGTTTAGATCTATCACTTCATTTCACCGGAATTCATTTCACCACGGAGGCACGGAGACACGGAGGAAATCAAATCTTGTTTTTTCTCCGTGTCTCCGTGCCTCCGTGGCAAATTCCTTCATCTCAGCTTCAGCGTTGTCAGCGCAAACAGCGCGAACACCAGCGATGCGATCCAGAAACGCACAATCACCTTCGACTCCGACCAGCCTAGCAGTTCGAAGTGATGGTGGATCGGCGCCATCT
>Ga0187877_1002050_pt1 | contig 18844 bp, 20 predicted proteins | sample June2016WEW_17_1_3_FD_132430 | JGI IMG/M metagenome (GOLD analysis project Ga0187877, IMG submission 132430) | Peatland microbial communities from SPRUCE experiment site at the Marcell Experimental Forest, Minnesota, USA - June2016WEW_17_100 | ecosystem: Environmental > Terrestrial > Soil >... | reverse complement strand
GCTCAGTTTCAGAAACCGATCGGCGTCGTCGCCACTAAAGAAGATGCAGCTGCTGAGATGGAACAACGCAAACCAAATCCCAGGGGTACGACACCAGACGAGCGTCTTCTATGGTGACAGGGGCTGGATGTCGCGGAAATCTCCCCGCCTTCCGGTCGAGGCGGAGCTTTTTTCTTGACATCCCTTTTTATAGAACTCATTGAGAATTGCCGTGCAAACGCGGTCCTTCACCGACAGAGTTCGGCGGGTCCCTTGTCGCTCGAAACACTGTAATGAAATTGTAATGATGGAAGGATCAGAACCCGTCATATCGGATAAACAAAGAGCAAGACGGTCAGCCTTGCAAGCGGTTGAAGAATCAAGTAAAGTAGAAAACTTTCAAAACGCTGCAAGTCCCTCTTGTGTTCTCATAATCCGTAGGTCGTAGGTTCGAGTCCTACCGCCGCCACCAGTACTTTCAATAACTTGGAGGAGGTCCGGCGGAACCTCCATTTCACGTTATTGCGCGGGGGTTGCGGATTGTTACCGACCTGTTTTTGGTCCGTCCGCGCGGCCGGTTCGACGTATAATCTCAACCTCGCAGCTCGTTGTCCTGCCGGCGTCTGGTGGTAGCAACCCGTATCTGACTGATTTCTACCAGTGACGTTAACGTCAGTGCAAATCGCGGACCGGTGGCCTCCCGCCACCGGTCCGGTTCTTCCTCCGGGTTTCTGCCAAACTGATAAAATCAACTCTCGTCATGTCCGCATCTTCCCAGCTCATCCAGATTGACCTTGGCCCCAGGGTTCCCAGCCCTAAGCCCTCGTGGCTTAAGGCCAAGGCTCCGGCTGGCGACAACTTTCACAATTTGAAGAAGCTGGCGCGGGGCCTCGGCCTGCATACGGTCTGCGAGTCGGCGCAGTGTCCGAATATTGGAGAATGCTGGCACCATCACACTGCGACCTTCATGCTGCTGGGCGATATTTGCACCCGCCGCTGCGGCTTTTGCGCGGTGCCCAAGGGGCGTCCCGAAGCGATTGACTGGGACGAGCCGCGGCGCGTCGCCGAAGCCGTCGCCACGCTTGGCCTGCGGCATGCGGTCGTGACCAGCGTGAACCGCGACGACGACAACGTCGGCGGCGCTAAGATTTTTGCCGAAACCATCCGACAGATTCGTGAGCTTGTGCCGGAGTGCCGGGTCGAGGTGCTGATTCCCGATTTCCAGGGTCTGGAAGAACCGTTGCGCATCGTGCTCGAAGCAAGGCCCAACGTGCTCAACCACAATACCGAGACCGTCCCGCGGCTCTACCGCGCGGTACGCTCGGGCGCGCGCTACAAGCGGACGCTCGATCTGCTGGCGAATGCCAAGAAGTGGGACCCCGCGACGGTCACCAAAAGCGGCGTGATGGTTGGAATCGGCGAGGAGACCGATGAACTGATCGAAGTCTTTCGCGACCTGGGCGAGCGCGGCGTCGATATTCTGACGATTGGACAGTATCTGCGTCCGTCGAAAGATCATCTTCCGATGACGCGCTACTACACGCCTGCGGAGTTTGTCTCGCTGAAGGAAGAAGCCCTGAAGTTTGGATTCAAGCACGTCGAGTCGGGCCCGCTGGTGCGGTCGAGTTATCACGCGCACGAGCAGGCGGACGTGGCGGCGAGATAGAAAGTCGCTGCGAGCTTCGGGCTCCGAGCTACGAGCAAAAAACGCGTTGTGGACCATCTCGAATCTAGTGGCCAAAACTCGAAGCTCGCAGCTGCTTCCTACCACACCCGGCACGCGTTCTGATTCACCATCGGCGCTGTCGCCGCGCAGTGGTAGGCTTCGCGGAACTCCGGCATATTGGAAACGGTTCCGTTCACCCGGTACTTTGGCGGTGAGTGCGGATCGATGGTGACCAGCATGCGCGCGATAGCATCGGTGCGATTCTGGCACCACACGTTGGCCCATCCCAGAAAAAAGCGCTGCTCGGCGGAGAGACCGTCGATCGGCGCCGGTTCCTTGCCGGCAAACGTGTTCAGCATGGCCATGTAGGCGATGCGCAGGCCGCCGTTATCGGCCGTGTTCTCGCCCAGCGTGAGCTTGCCGTTCAGCTTCAGGTCGTCGACCGCGACGAAGTTCGCGTACTGGTCCTTGATACAGCCGGTACGTTCCTCGAATTGTTTCTTGTCGTCCGCGGTCCACCAGTCGCGGAGATTGCCCTCGGCGTCGAACTGGCTGCCCTCGTCGTCGAAGCCGTGGGTGAGTTCGTGGCCGATCACGGCGCCGATCCCGCCGAAGTTCAGAGCGACGTCGGCCCGGCTGTCATAGAACGGCGGCTGCAGAATTCCGGCGGGGAACGTGATGTTGTTCTGGTTTGGGTCGTAGTTCGCGTTCACCGTCATCGGCGGATAATCCCAATCCCTCTTGTCGAGCGGCTTGCCGATCTTGTTCAACCTCCGCTGCATGTCGTTCTGGCTGGCGCGTTGCGAGTTGGCCAGCGCATCGCCGCGCACGATCTGGAGCGAGGAGTAGTCGCGCCACTTATCGGGATAGCCGATGCGGTTGGTGATCGCCTGCAGTTTCACCAGCGCCTGAGTCTTCGTGTCCGCGCCCATCCATGGCGAGCTCTTGATATCTTCGCCCAACGCTTTCTCGAGGGCCCCGACCATCGCCAGCGTGCGCTCCTTACCTTCGGCGCCGAAGGTCTGCTGAACGTAAACCTGGCCGACCACTTCGCCCAGGGCACTGTTTGTGTACCCCACGCAGCGCTTCCAGCGCGGACGCAACTCCTTGGTGCCCTGCAGCGTTTTGCTGAAGAAATCGAAGTTTTCGTTGACGAACTCCGGCTCAATCACATTGAGCGAATCAAACCGGGGCGCGCCCACGCCTTCGAAGTAGGTGGTCCAGTTGAACGCTGGACTTAGAGCCGCCAGTTCCTTATTGGTCAGCTTGTGGTAGATCTTCTGCGGATCGCGGCGGCTGGTCTGGTCCAGCGCGCCCTTGGCTAGGCCGGTTTCAATCTCCATGACGACTTTGGCTTCCCCCGCAGCCTTGCCTTCATCGTCGCCCAACAGCGCAAACATCTTGGCAACGTGCGCGACGTATTTCTTCCGCAGATCGACCGACTTCTCATCGTCCTTGAAATAGTAATCGCGGTCCGGCATGCCCAGACCGCCCTGGTCCACCTCGGCAATCATCTGGCTCGCGTTCTTGAAGTCCGATCCGGAATCGAAGCCGAACAGCACATCGGCGCCCTCGCGATGCAGCCGGACGATCTCTTTCGGAAGTTCCTCTTTCGATTTGATCGCCGCAATGCTGCGGAAATCCTGCTCCAGCGGCTGGGTGCCCGCTTTTTCAATCGCGCCTTCGTCCATGCAGCTGGCATAATAATCGCCGATCTTCTGCTGGTTGGCGCTCCGGCCCGGCCGGTCGACCGACGCCTTTTCGAGAATGTCCCGCACAATGTATTCGCCGCGCTGCTGCAATTCGTTGAAGCGGCCCCAGGCCGGGCGGTCGGAGGGAACCGGGTTCTGCGCCTGCCACTTGCTGCACGCGTAGGCGTAAAAATCGTTGCAGGGATCGATGTTCTTATCGAGCATGCCGACGGAGAAGCGAATGTCGGCAGGCGGTTTCGCGGCGTCAGTCTTGTCTTGGGAAGGCTTATCCTGAGCCGGCTTATCCTGTGCAAGCAAGGCAGGCACAAGCATAATAGCGACGGTCAACAGTTTCAAGAAATTGCGCATGAGATCCTCGAATCGAGATGTGGAACTGCTGCAAGAAGTCGTTAGTCGTTGGTCGTTAGTCGTTGGCAAATGCAGATCCCTCGTTCCGCTCGGGATGACACTCCGAAATGGGTGTTGCGAACGATTGACCCCCGGCGACTAACCATCAGCGACGAACGACCAACGGGCTTGCCAACGACTAACGACTAGCGACTGCCTTACATCAGAACACTTTCACGTGGAACGTCAGATATTTCTTGGGGTTTTCCCGGATCGACTTCACCAGTTCCCGCGTCTCCACCAGCATCTGGTTGCTGTTGTTGTAAAGCGCAGGATCCTTGAACAGCATTCCCGCCGTGCCCTCGCCCTTTTGCAGACGCTCGGAGAGTTCCGACAGGTTGTTCATCAGCGTCTGCAGTTTGGCGGCGAATTCCTGGTCGTGCGCCATCTTGCCGATCGCACCCTTGCCCGCATTGATGTCGTCGGTCAACTGGCGAACGTTGGCGATCGTCTTGTTCGCGTTGTCAAACAGCTCGGAATCCTTTAGCAGTTTGCCGGCGGTGCCTTTCCCCTGCTGCAACTCGTCCACTATCGCGTTCAGTTTGTCGATGGCGGCAATCGCTTTCTTGTAGGCCGTCGCTGGTGAGCAGTGGGCCGAGCGAGCCCTTTCCGCTCTGGATGTCATCCATCAATCCCTTGAATTCAACCACCGTCGCGTTGAGCTGGTCGTACAAGGCCGGACTGTAAATGACTTTCCCGATCGAACCCTGGCCGCTTTCGATAAACGCCACGATGCGATCCACTCGCTTCAGCAGCGCGTCCATGTTCTGCAGGGTGCCCTGGCTGGCGCGAACTACGTCCTGGATATCGGGCTGGCTGCGGGCCGCCAGCGTGTCTCCGTCCGTTGCCTCCGGACCCTTCGCCGTCGAACTGTCAACGTCCACGTAGGTTTCGCCCAGAACTCCGGCAGTGCTCAACAAAGTTACGGAGTCTTTGCGCAGATTGAAAGAGTACTTGGTGTTGACCTTCATCGTGACTTCGACCGGCGTCGTCGGCTTGCCGCCCACGATCCGAATGCTGGTCACGTTGCCGATGTCCACACCCGCCAAACGCACCGGCGCGCCTTCGCGCAAGCCGCCTGCATTATCGAAGTACGATCGCAGCGTGATCTTGCGGGTGAACCATCCGCCGGTACCGCTCATTACGAAAATGAGGACACCGAGCGTGACGCTCGCGAACAGGACGGTGAGTCCTACGCGTAGTTGCGACCATTTCAGCTGTTTCTGGCTAGGCAAGGTGGTCAGTAAACGACAGAAGCATCATAGCAAACGCCGCAAAATTTCAGCATGCTAGATTGTTTTGAGGCCGAAAAAGGGCGGAGCGTGCGCCAAAACGAAGGCTCCCACTTGTTTGGCTTGGGGCTGTCCCGGGATGACATCTGTTCCCGGTTTCCCTCTGCACGGTTCTCCGACGTGCCGTCGCGCGATGGTTGCCGCCATTTCTGGCCGGGAAAGCGGGTTTTATCTGACGGCCGAGAGCTTACGGCTGAGAGCTGAGAATCAATTTTCGAGAATGACGTGGGCCAGGGCTTCCTCGGAAGTGTGGGTGAGCGAGAGAGCGATGTTCTTCGTGCCGAGCTTGGCCGCGATGGCCGCCGCCTCGCCGTGAAATTGAATGGTCGGACGCTGCCCTTTCGGGCGCACCACTTCGATATCGCGCCACCGGACGCCGCGACTCCATCCCGTGCCCAACGCCTTCATTCCGGCTTCCTTGGCGGCGAAGCGCGCGGCATAGCTTTCAAAGCGGCGGGCTCTTTGTTCGCAGTAACGGATTTCGCCGTCGGTGAAGATGCGACGAAGAAAGCGGTCGCCGAACCGCTCGATGGTTTCGCGGATGCGAGGAACTTCGGCGATGTCAACACCGGTGCCGAGAATCATGGAGATATTGTTAATTGGTAATTTGTAATTGGCAATTTGGAACTGAGGCTAGGCGTCAGGTCTCAGGTCTCAGGTCTCAGGTCTCAGGTTAGGGATGCTAGGACCGTGGCAAGGTTTGCATCCTGCTCTGAAAACACAGTGCGCAGGTCGATCAGCACACGGCCCTCCTCGACTCGGGCGATTACGGGCGGATTGTTAGCGCGGAGACGGGCGCTTAGTTCGTCGGCGCTGAGATCGATGTGGGTGAGCGCGATCAGGCGCGTGGGCAAGACCGCCGCTGGAGCTGCGCCGCCACCGATTACGGATTCGCCATCGAGGAGTTCCAGCTTGAGGTGCGCGGATTCAGCTGCAGAAACGATTTTTTCCGCGCGGCGCGTGATCTCGTCTTTCGACAGGCGCATCATGCGCAGCACCGGCACAGCGTCATGGTCGCGTTTGACGTAGGCGAGCAGCGTGGCTTCGAGCGCGGCGCAGGTGAGCTTATCCACGCGCAGCGCGCGGAACAGCGAGTTCGAGCGCATGCGCGCGACCAGATGGGCGCGGCCGCTGATCAATCCCGCTTGCGGACCGCCGAGAAGTTTATCGCCGCTGTAGGTGACGATGTCGACGCCGGCGAGCAGGCTGTCGAGCACGCCCGGTTCGCCGTTGATTCCGACCGAACGCAGATCGAACAGCGCGCCGCTGCCCAGATCCTCCATGAGCGGAAGATTGCGGCGACGGGCTAGAGCGACCAGTTCGTCGAGCCCAGGCTGCTCGGTAAAGCCGGTGATTTCGAAGTTGGAACGATGCACGCGGAGCAAGAGGCGCGTGCGGTCGTTGATGGCACGTTCGTAATCGGCGACGCGCGTACGGTTGGTGGTGCCGACTTCGCGCAGCGTTGCACTCGACTTCGACATCACGTCGGGGATACGGAACGAGCCGCCGATTTCGACCAGTTCTCCTCGCGAGACGATGACTTCGCCGCCCTCGGCAAGCGAGTTCAACGCGAGGAGAACCGCGGCGGCGTTGTTGTTGACGACGATGGTCGAGATCGCTGCCGAGCTGCGCTCGGCTGGACAGCCGGGGGCGGCTGTTCCTACGTGAACGTCGCAGAGGAGCTTTTGGAACAGGCGATCCACATGGACATCGCGCTTCCCGCGCTCGCCCGTTGACAGATCGAATTCGAGATTGGAATACGCGCTCGCTGTGGCGCGGACGTGATCGAGCGCAGCGGCAGCCAGCGGCGCGCGTCCCAGATTGGTGTGAAGGATCACGCCGGTAGCGTTGATCAGCGACAGCAACGAGTAACTCAGCGACTGGCGGAGTTGACGTTCGACGGCTGCGGACAGACCGCCGAGTGCGAGGTCGAGCGATTTCTCGTCCAGCTGGGCGTCGGCGATTTGACCATTGGCGATTTCCTGGCGAAGGCGCGCGAGCACGACGCGGATACTTTCGGCGACGGCGGAATGACCCTCGCGCTCGATCAGCGCCTGCATGTCTGGCTGGCGGAGAAGTTCGTCCGTCGAAGGCAATTTTTGAAACAGCGCGGATTTGTTGGCGGTGGACACCGAGGGCGATTATGCCACACGGCTAGAGCGTGTGCAGGTAGGCTAGCAGGTTTTTGATCTGCTGCTCGGTCATGACCTGGCCGAAGCCTTCCATTTTGGCCCGGCCATACTTGACGATGTCGGTCATGCGGTCGTCGTTTGCGGGCAGTCCGCTCAGGGACAGGTACTGGTGTTTGAAGACGCCTTTCAGGCTCGGGCCTTTTTTGCCGCGCGACGAGTACGGTTCATGGCATCGGTCGCAATAGTTGTCGTAGAGTTTTCTGCCTTCAGCCTGTTGCGGGTTGAGACCTAGTTCAGCGTCGGACTTGCGGCGCTCGACATCGCAGCCCGCGAGCGCCAGAAACGCAAGTATAACCACGGAGACACGGAGGCACGGAGAAATCCAGTTCAAAAAGGTCATGATGATTGGGGCATCGCCTGCAGGAACAGGCGCAGAGGTAGGATAATACGGAAAGCATGAACGTTGTCGTCAAACGCGTTTACGAGGCTGCTTCTCCCTCGGACGGAGTGCGCGTGCTGGTGGATCGTTTGTGGCCGCGCGGGTTGAAGAAAGAAGACGCGGCGGTCAAGCTCTGGCTGCGCGAGCTGGCGCCTTCGAACGAGTTGCGGCAGTGGTTCCACGCGAATCCTGAGGTATGGCATATGTTTCGGAAGCGCTATCTCAAAGAGTTGGCAAACGAAAAGGGTTGCGCGGCCGTGGAGAAACTGCATCATCTTGCGGAAGGCAAGCGGCAGGTCACGCTGTTGTATGCGTCGCGAAACGAGGAGCATAACAACGCGATTGTGCTGAAAGAATTGCTGGAAGGGATGCCCAAGCCTCCGTCGAGCGTGGGCCGCGGCGCGCTTGGGCGGGGGCGGATTCGAAAGGCGAAGAGAAACTAGCTGCGTTGCGATACGAGAACAACACGTCTCTATTTAAGGAGAAACCGCATGTTTCATTCAGTGCTACAGATAGTACTGGGCTTTCTTTTTCTAGCCGGGGGTGCAGCTGTTTACGTCCAACATGGTGGTTTTGGCCCGCTGCTGATGCTCGTGATTGGAGCGATTTTCATCACTGTTGGCCTCGTGGTGATGAACATTAGACAAGTGCTCAGAGATGAGTCGAAGCGACGGGAACAGGAAAGCAAACCCGTTCTAGACATCTGAGATCGCTGCTGTCACACCACTCCGCACTATAATTCCCCAGTCATGTCCAGTCCTGCCATCGAGAAGAAAATCGAAGCTCTGCGCGAGAAGATTCGGCGCCACGAATACCGCTATTACGTGCTGGACGATCCGGAGATTTCGGACGCCGACTTCGACGCGCTGATGAACGAGCTCAAGCGGCTCGAGGCGGAGCATCCGAAGCTGGTGACGCCGGACTCGCCTACGCAGCGCGTGGGCGGCAAGCCGCGCGAGGGATTCGTCAAGGCGAAGCATTCCTCCCCGATGCTCTCGCTCGACAACGCTTACAGCGAAGACGAACTGCGCGACTGGGAGCGGCGGGTGCATGAGCTGAGCGGGCGCACCGACCTCGAGTACATGTGCGAATTGAAGCTGGATGGAATGTCGCTGGCGCTCGTCTACAGCGCCGGCCGTCTGGAGCGCGGCATCACGCGCGGAGATGGCAGCGTAGGCGAAGACGTAACCTTGAATGTGCGGACCGTGCGCTCGATCCCGCTGGCGATTTCAAAAGACAAGTTGAAGAAAGCCGCGCTGCCCGCGGATTTCGAAGTACGCGGCGAAATGCTGATGCCGCTCGCGGCCTTCCGCAGGATGAATGAAGAGCGCGAGCGGCAGGGACTATCGGTGTTTGCGAATCCGCGCAACGCTACGGCGGGGACGGTGCGGCAACTCGAACCGTCCATTACCGCGCAGCGCCGGATGGACTTCTTCGCTTACATGCTATTGAAGGACGGACAAACTTATTTCGACCGCCAATCTAAAGCGATGGATGCTATGGAGCTGGCGGGTTTCAAGGTGAATCCGAACCGAAGGCTGGCGAAAAATCTGGAGGAGGTCTGGAAATTTATTCAGAGCTGGGAGGCGAAACGCGAATCGCTGCCTTACGAGATTGACGGGATCGTCATCAAGGTGGACCGGACGGCATGGCAACAGGAACTGGGCTTCACTGGGAAGGCTCCGCGGTGGGCGATTGCTTACAAGTACGCGGCGCGCGGGGGCGTGACGCAGATCGAAGACATCCTGGTGCAGGTGGGACGCACCGGGAAGCTGACGCCGGTGGCGGCGCTGAAGCCGGTTCCGATTGGTGGAACGACGGTTTCACGCGCGACGCTGCACAACATGGATGAGATCGAGCGGCTGGGAGTAAAGATCGGCGACTGGGTCGAGGTGGAACGCGGCGGCGATGTGATTCCGAAAGTGGTGAAGGTCGTCGAGGACCAGGAGCATCCACGGGGAAATAAGTTGTTCCACATGGAAGAGAACTGCCCTGAGTGCAAGACGAAGGTTGTGCGAGCCGAAGGCGAAGTGGACTACCGTTGCATCAACGCCAACTGCCCTGCCAAGCTTCGAGGTAGCATCTTGCACTTCGCGTCGCGCGGAGTGATGGACATTGACCATATTGGGGAATCGCTGGTTGATCAGCTCGTCGATCAGGGGCTTGTGAAGGGACTGGCCGATATTTACAGGCTGAAGAAGGAGGACTTGCTCTTGTGCCCTGCCGTTCGTCAGCAATCCGCCGATCTTGCAAAAGCTGCGAAAAAACCCGGCGGCATTCCTCTCCAGAATGTGCTGAATCTCAAAGAATTCCGAGTGTCCGGTATTCCTATTGAGACAAAGAGGAAGCAGCAGGACGGGAAACCGACGAGGGCCGAGATAGCTGGCGATAGGTTTGGGACGATCACTCGGTTTTACCAAGCTTCTCTTCAAGACCTGCAGGGCGCACTCGGTGAAAAAGTCGGTGCGGTAGTTCATGCGCACTTGCATAGTTCCGAAGACGCGCAGTTTTGGTCTAGTCTCGGTGGACTACCCCCGGAGCAGCAGTTGGGGCGCCTACTGGAACGAATGGAAAGCCAAAACGCCAGCAACATTCTGACGGAGATTGTGCGGTCGAAGAATAAACCATTTGACCGTGTTCTTTTCGGCTTGGGTATCCGCCACGTCGGCGAGCAAACGGCGACAGCGTTGGTCGAACATTTTCCAACAATCGCCGACTTGACTGGTGCGACGATCGAAGAACTCCAGCGCGTGCCCGACATCGGGCCCACAGTCGCCGGGAGTGTGTACGAGTTCTTGCATGAGCCGGCAAATCAACGACTCATTTCAGACCTGAAGGAGCTGGGGTTATGCTTCGAGGAAACGCGAAAGCGGGAGATCGGGAATAGGCTGGCTGGGAAGACCTTCGTGATCACCGGTGAACTTGAATCGCTTACCCGCGAAGATGCAAGATGGCTGATCCAGCAACAGGGCGGGAAAGTTACGGGTTCAGTGAGTAGTAAGACCGACTACCTTGTGGTTGGAGCTTCCCCCGGTTCCAAGTTGGCCGAGGCACAGAAGCTCGGAGTTCGCCACATTACCGAACGAGAACTGAAAGAGTTGCTCGGGCGATGAACGCGAAAACGTCCGGGATCGTCCAATACTTGCCCCTCAGGGGAGTCGCCACCTGTGAATTTCTTCGCGATTGACGTAGAAACGGCTAATCCGGCCCTCTCTAGCATCTGCCAAGTCGGCATCGCGTCATTCCGAGACGGTCGCCTGTGTGGTTCGTGGGAGTCGCTGATCAATCCTGAGGACTACTTTGACCCTATCAACGTTTCCATTCACGGAATCGACGAAGGCGACGTTCAGTCTTCTCCAACTTGGAGCGAGGTCTATCCGGGAGTGTGTGCGGTATTGCAGGACGGCATTGCGGTTAGTCACACTGCATTTGACCGAGTTTCCATCCTCCGTGCGTGCGAGAGAAACGATCTGCCATGTCGCGAGTTTCGTTGGCTTGATTCTGCGAAGGTAGTGAGGCGGGCATGGCCGATTTTTTCTAAAAGAGGCTACGGGCTGGCAAATGTGGCGGCTCACCTTTGCATCCAGTACAGGGCTCACGATGCGCTGGAAGACGCTCGCTGCGCGGGCGAGATTCTGCTGCGGGCAATCGCTGAGACTGGTTTGAGCATCGACCAGTGGTTCGAACGTGTAAGACATCCGATTGATCCATTCGCAGATGCGGCAATAACCCGCGCTGGGGATGCGGACGGTCCCCTCCACGGCGAGGTGCTGGTGTTTACAGGCTCACTATCGATGCTTCGCCGCGAGGCAGCTGATGCAGCATCAACCGCCGGGTGTGAGGTCGATGCTGGAGTGACCGAGCGGACAACGGTGCTGGTTGATCAAGACATACGGAAACTTGCCGGTCATGATAAGAGTGCAAAACACCGCAAAGCGGAGGATCTGATCGCCCGAGGCCAGAAGATCCGCATCATCGGCGAGAGCGACTTCCAGAGGGTCGTGGGGCTGTAGTATGTGCGTGAGAGCTGGTACCGTTTTCCTGGCGCGTCACACGCGGGATGAAGCGAAGAAGCTGATTGAAGATGCGGGCGGACGCGTGTTGGGGTCGGTGAGCAAGAAGACGGACTATGTGGTGGCGGGGAGCGACGCGGGATCGAAGCTGGATAAGGCTCGGGAGTTGGGTGTGAGCGTGATCGGGGAAGAGGAGTTGGAAGGGCTCGTCGGCTAGCGCGGGTGAGTCTGGCGGCGCATCTGCATTGCAGACGGTCGGATTGACCGTTCCCGACGCACAATACCCCGGCATGTCCGCTTCCCAGGTGAGCAACGAGCAAAAGCCCAAAGGATGGGGACCCGTCCTCTTATTGCAGTTTTCAAAGAGCGGCAAGCGATTCGTCGTCACTCTTCTTAAGAGTATTGTTGCTCGTTTTCATTCGTAGTCGTTGCAGATAGCGGAGAAGCCCCCACGTTGGGTGCGCTATGCGGCAGGATCCGATTTTCCGCCTCGCGGGCGGAAGATCGGCGCACTCATTTCTTGCCTGCCCTAACCCTCGCCCATCGTGCCCTCTGCGCTGCTGCTATTCTCTTGCGTCCTGCCGCCGAAATCGTTCGTTTCTTGCGCGTTGCGACTGGTCCACGCTTGCTCCCTTGCAGGAAGAATTTCCCGAAGGTAGTTAGGGCAGCGGTTACGCGGTGGAGCTCATCTTCAAGTCGCGCACGTTCCTGCTGGAGTTGTTCGACCACGGACTGAATTAGTGTTTTTGCCATGAAATAATTTTATCACTTGTAAGTTGGACATCAAAGCAGTTTCTGCGGGAGGGGCTTATTCACTGGCACACAATTCCCATTTGTGGATGAAATCCCGCCCTGGACAAGGACTTCAACCCGAAATCGAAGCACCTTCCAAAGCGACGGGACTATGTGGACAGAGGTCAATGAAAAGCCGCTACCAGCCCAGGTCGGACCTGCGGTCGGCCTTGCGCTCGGAGTTACTTTGCTGGCCGAACTGGTTGCGCTTCTTATAGGACATGACCATCAGGCCGATGCAGATACCCATGGGCGGGAAGATGAGGACAAGTATCCCGCTTTTAAGGGCTTGAATCATGCGCGGGCCCGCGCCGGCGGCCTGGGTGTAGCAGAGCGCACAAGTCTGGCTCCAGGCGGGCAGCGAGAAGCACCCGAAGACAAGCAGCAAGAGAGCGGCCTTGGTGATGGTTGCGATTCTAATGTTCATATTCCTCCTCATCGCTGTCCAATCCTCCCCGGTTCAGTGCGGGCGCATGTGGAGCAACCGGACGCTGTCGGACCAGATCATGTTCATCATGAACAGGATGAAGATCGTGTACGGGATCAAGGCCAGAGCCAGCACCTGACGTTCCTGCGCGAGGTGCATGAAATACATCACGGCAATGGACGCCTGCAAGATGGCCAGCATGAGCATCAGCATCGGCTGCGGACCGGCCATCATGGCGAAGCAGACCTGGTAAACGGCGATCGCCATAATTGTGACATACACAACGTAGGTCGTCGCCATGCCGTTTGATTTTCCGGTCGAATTCGGTGTCGTGGTCATAGAGTTCACTCTGAGTTCACCTTCCCGTAGTGGTTTCGCTAACGTTTCATGTTCATGAGGTAGACCATGGGCACAACGAACATCCAGACAATGTCGACGAAGTGCCAGTAGAGGGACCAGATCTCGATGTGCTTGGCGGAGTAGCGGCCGGCTTTGTAAGTCAACGCGACGACGGTGAGAGCGATGACGCCACCGATCACGTGCAACATGTGCAATCCGGTGATGCTAAAGAAGGTGGCGCCAAACATGGGCGCGCCCCAGGGATTCTGGAACATTCTGACGCCCTCTCCGATGAGCGAACTCCACTCGCGGAGGTGAAGGATGGCGAAGAGTACGCCCCCGGCGGCGGTGATGAGGGTCCACTTGAACGCGGCGGAGCGGTCGTCGTTTTGAGCGGCTCGGACCGCAAGAAGAATGGTCAAGCTGCTGGTAACCAGGATGAAGGTCATCAGCAAGGCGTTCCAGATGCTGGCGTGCTCGAGCGGCGTGGGCCAGTCGGCGCTGGCGTTGCGGATGTAGCCGTAGGCGAACAGGAAGGCGCCGAAGGTCACCGCGTCCGAGATGATGAACAGCCACATCACCAGCTTGCTGGATGGAATCGCAAAGGGTGACCCTTCCCCCACGCCTGCAGCGTGGGGATCGACTGCGAGATTCGCTTGACTCACGGAGCCTCCTGTTTCAGTTACAGCTTTAGCGGGACATTACAGCTTTAACCAGTCGTTACAGCTTTAACCAAACAACGAAAAGCAGGTAAATCCAAAGCATGCCCATGAAATGCCAGTAGTAAGACGTCGAGTCCATGGTGCTCTTGCGCAGGATGGGCACTGGTGCACGCAGGAGATAGATAACTCGTAACAAGCCTCCCAAGCCGCCGAGAACGTGAACGGCGTGAACAGCGGTAAGCACGTAGAAGAACGAACTGTTGGGATTCGTGGCGAGATAAAGTCCTTCAGATCGCAGCTGTAGCCAGGCCAAATACTGGCCGACTACGAAAGCGAGTCCAAGAGCCAGGGTGGCGCCGAGCCACTGCATGGCCTGCGAGCGGGTCACACCCCCGCGGCGGATGTAGCTCGCGACTTTCTTTCGCGCGAATTCGAGCGTCAGACTGCTGAGTACGAGGATCGCGCTGTTGAGATAAAGGAGGCGCGGGATGAGGATGTGGTGCCAGTCGTTCCCGGAGCCCTGGCGGACGATGAGGGCGCTGGTGAGGGCAGCGAAGGCCATGGCGATCGCCGCGAGAGCGACCCAGATGCCGGTGCGGGCGGGCTCGGGCGACCGGTCGGCGACGGCACGGAGTCCTCCGCCACCGGGAATGAGACCAGCGGAGCCGCCGCCGGGTGTTCGGGGGGAAAGCCTGGACAGCAGCTGCGAATCGATTACTGGTGGCTCGGGAACAGTCGTTGCCATACTGCTTGTGGGCCTCTCTCTTTGCCAAACTTTTCTGAAACTCAGCGGCCAAAGCCGCTACTACTTTTCCGCACTTACTGCAGCCCTAAAGGGCGTTCAACCAAACCAAAGCAAACGTCATGAACGAACTGGAGTTTTCACCTGTTCGGGCGAATTCTGCATGATGAAATCTTCCTTCGCACCCTCGACGCTGTATTGATATGGGTCGTGATATACGACGGGGTGGATGCCACCGAAGTTGTTCCACGGCGGCGGCGAAGGGACCGTCCATTCTAGCGAAGTCGCGTTCCACGGGTTAACCGGAGCCGGCGGGCCCCAGAAGCGGCTGTGGACAAGGTTGTACAGGAAGATCAGCTGAGCCGCTCCCGTGAGGAGGGCGGCGATGGTGATGAACTTGTGCACGGGCATCAACGGCGCCATAAAATCATCCACGAACGACGAGTAACGCCGGACGTTGCCGGCTAGCCCGAGATAGTGGAAGGGCATGAAGATGCAGTAAGTGCCGACAAACGTAAGCCAGAAGTGAATCTTGCCGAGGGTTTCGTTCATCATGTGGCCGGTCATTTTGGGCATCCAAAAGTAAGTTCCGGCAAAGACGCCGAAGATGGCGGCAACACCCATGACGAGGTGGAAGTGCCCGACGACGAAGTAAGTCGCGTGCAGGTAGATATCAAGCGAAGGCTGGGCGAGAAAGAATCCGCTGACGCCGCCGCTCACGAACATGGAGATGAAGCCCAAGGCAAACAGTGAAGCGGCGGTGATCTGGAGGCGCGAACCATACAGGCTGCCAAGCCAGATCAGCGTCAATACCGTTGCCGGGATGGTGATCATCAGAGTCGGGAACGAAAACACCAGCGCGGAGAATGGATTCATGCCGCTCAGGAACATGTGATGTCCCCAGACCATGTAGCTGAGAAAGCCGATCGCCATCATGGAGCCGATGACGACTTTGTGACTGAGCAGCGGCTTGCGCATGCTGTTGATCAGGATGTGGGAGACGATGCCCATGGCCGGCAGAATCGCGATGTACACCTCGGGATGTCCGAAGAACCAGAACAGATGCTGCCAGAGAAGCGGCGAGCCTCCGGAGTGGGGCTGCAGATGATCGCTGACAACCAGGCCGGCGGGGATGAAGAAACTGGTACCGGCAACCCGATCGAGGACCAGGAGCAAGCAGGCCGGGAGCAATACGGCGAAGGCCAGCAACGAGATGCAGGCGGTGACGAACCACGCCCACGTGCTGACGGGCATGCGCATCAGGGTCATGCCTTTGGCGCGGAGGTCGAGGGTGGTCGCGATGAAGTTCAGCGAACCGAGCAGCGACCCGATGCAGAAAATCGCGATCGAGATCCCCCAGAGATTTTGCCCCATGCCCAGGCCGGGGCCAGCGTCTTTGCCGATGGCGCTGAGCGGAGCGTAAGCGGTCCATCCGGAGATGGGCGGGCCATCCGGGACGACAAACGCGGCGAGCAATACGACGAAGGCCAAGAAGGTAACCCAGAACGACATCATGTTAAAGCGCGGGAAGGCCATATCTTCGGCGCCGACCTGGATGGGCAAAAAGTAGTTGCCGAAGGCGGCGAAGGGCGCGTTGGTGAGTACAAAGAAAACCATCAACGTGCCGTGCATGGTGAGCAGGGAGAGGTAGTACTCGGGCGTCATGAGGCCGCCGGGCGCGCCCACCTTGGAGAGGAGCTGAAGGCCGGGGATGGCGGCATTTGGCCAGACGAGGTGAAAACGCATGAGCCAGGAGAGGAACATCCCGATAAAGACGGCTACCAGCGCGAGGCCGTAGTACTGCAGGCCGATGATCTTGTGATCGAGGCTGAAGACATACTTCCGGAGAAAACCCCGGGGTGGACCGTGATGCACTACTGTTTCCAACATTGCTGCTTCCGACATTTACTCACCTCGAGTAAAGAGCTGAACTAAGTTTCGATTGCCCGGTGATCTTAACCATGCCACGAAACCATGCCACGAACCCCGGCCAGGAATTGCCGGCGGGTTACTGGGCCGCCTTGTCTTTCAACCACTTATCAAAATCTTCCTGCGACAGCACCGTCAAATACGCCTTCATGTTGTAGTGGCCGAGTCCGCAGAGTTGGGTGCAGACGATTTCGTACTGGCCGGTTTTGGTCGCGGTAAAGTGGACTGCAAGGTCGAGACCGGGGACAAAATCCTGCTGGATGCGGAGTTCGCGCACATAGAACGAGTGCCCGACATCTTTGGAGTGCATCATCAGGTTGATCTGGCGATTGACCGGGATGGCGAGTTCACCGGCAATGATGTCGTCGCGGGAATCAACGTCGTGTTCGGGATCGAGCCCGAAGAAATTCTGGTTGCCTTCGTCAATCTTGTCGGGATGAATAGCGCCGAACTTACCGTCCGGACCGGGATAGCGGAAGTAGAAGGCAAACTGACCGGCCTGGGCCTGGATGGTCAGGGCATTCTTGTCCGGCGGAGCAAAATAAACCGTGGCCCACGCCTTTTGGCCGATGACGCCGAGGGCAAGAATCTCCGTTCCCACTAAAAGGAAAGCGGCGATAACGAGCCCTTTGGCGCCGCCGGGGAAGGTTTTGAGCTTGTCATTCTTGCCGCGGCCTGCGAACTGCCAGACGAAGAGCGCGAGGACGAACTGCGCGGCGAGAAAGGAGATGCCGGCTTCCCACATGGTCTCGTGCATCTGCTCGTCGATAGCCGGCCCGTGCGTTGAAACATCCGCGGGAGGTCCCCAGTAATTCATCACGATGGGGACGGCCGACAAAATCGCGATAATCGCAATAGTGACTGCAAAAATCTTTCCCATTGGTTATCTCCGCTTGCCCTGCTTAAGTACGGATGCGGCGGAGAGGCTCACCTCCGCCGCCGGTGCGTCAGTAGGCTTTCGCCTTGAAGGTGAAGTTGACGTCTTTGGTCTCGTTGCCGGTGATGGTGACGTCGGCAGTCTGAGTGCCGTAGTCCTCGTGCCAGGCGGTGATGGTGTACTTGCCGGGAGGCAGGTTCGGCAGCTTGAAGTCCCCTGAACCCTTGCTTACGTCGTAGTGCGAGGTTTTGAGCACCGCGAAATAGCCATGCATCCACGGATGGACATTACATTTCACCGAGATGAATTCTTCCTTATCGTATTTCTCGACGATGGGCGGCGTGCCGGGCGGCTGGGATTTGTTCCACTCGCGGTTCACTTTGGCCAGCGGATGAATGTTGTGCGAAGTTTGGTCTTCGTTGGTGATCTTGAGTTCCTGGTTGGTGTGCATGACCAGAACGTGCGGAATATACTGGCAGCCTTTCTGCTCGTAGGTGACCGCCTGCGTCGGGACCTGACCGTCATCGGGAGCCCCGGACGAAACGTACACCACCACGTTTTCCAATGCATTGTTGGGCCCGGTCACAACCGTTTCGTTAGTCACGGGTGTGGCATGCTGCTTGGCGCAGCTCGGTTCTTTGGACATATCGATGGGTTTTTGTTTGGCGGGCGTGCCCGTGTAGGTCACCTTGCCGCTAACCGTTCCAGCGAACATCAGGGACGGACAAACGAGCAACGTCAAAAGAGCTAGCAGCATTTGCTTCGTGCGCATTCGAGTACTCCCTCCTTCGGGTCTTGGTATTCGTTATGATGAACGAAACCCTCGGTAAGATTCATTTACTGGCCGCCACCGGGCGACTTGTTATCGGCCGGGGCGGCTGGCGCCGGGTTTTTATCCACGTACGGGGGAATCACTCCGTGCGCAGCCGACAGAACTTCGTTCTCCTTGCCGTGACGATCGACCTGCAACGTGCGCAGGAAATGGACGAGATCCCAGGCGTCGTTTGGCTGAATCACGTCAGCAAAGGAAGGCATGGGCGTGCCGTCCACGCCGGTCACGAAGATCTTGTAGATATCCTCGTTGGTGTTGCCGCACTTGAAGCGCGAGTCGTCTTTGCCCAAGGCGAAGTTGTAGGGACGAATCGGATTGTCTTTGCTGTCGTTCGCCCCGAGAGGAACCGGGGAATGGCGTTCGGATCGCGCGCGTGCTGCGCGAGTTGACAGCGATCAATCCAGCGTATAAGACTCTTGCAACAGGGGCACGGAGCCGGTCGTGATCTGGGACAAGAGTTTTCGCGGTACGGGGCTGAATGGTTGGGTTGCGTTTCATCGAATTGAACTTTATCTCCCACGTTATCTCCGGGTGGCGGCAGCATTTCTTCTACTCACTGCGACGGCGATCCCCTCGCATGGCCGCGAAAAAGATGTTCTTCAGTACGGCGCAGGCCTGATCGTC
>Ga0187877_1002045_pt1 | contig 18961 bp, 20 predicted proteins | sample June2016WEW_17_1_3_FD_132430 | JGI IMG/M metagenome (GOLD analysis project Ga0187877, IMG submission 132430) | Peatland microbial communities from SPRUCE experiment site at the Marcell Experimental Forest, Minnesota, USA - June2016WEW_17_100 | ecosystem: Environmental > Terrestrial > Soil >... | reverse complement strand
TGGTCGATATCGAGCATGGTCCCCTGGGCGCCTTCGAAGAGCACGGTCTTTCCGTCGCGAATCGCCTGGTTCAACAGCATCGAGGTATCGCGCACCATGGGCCGGATGCGCGCCGCAAACGCTTCGTATTCGTCGCGGATGCTCTTCAGGTCCATCTCTTCGTAGATGCCCAGCGCTTTGGCAACGGCGACTTTCTCTTCCATCACCGAGTCGTATTGCGCGCGGAAAACCACCGGGTTGAGCAGGTCGGCGATGCGAATGCCGCGCCGCCCCATCTTGTCCTCGTAGCAAGGGCCGATGCCGCGCGACGTGGTGCCGATGGAAACGCGCCCTGGCCGGGCTTCGGACAGCTTCTCCATCATCCGGTGTACCGGAAACAAAACGTGCGCCCGGTTGCTGATGAAGAGGTTGCCCCTCACGGCGACGCCGGCGGATTCGAGAGCGTCGATTTCCCCCAGCAGGGCGGCCGGATCGATGACCAGGCCGTTGCCGATCACGGCCTGCTTGCCCGGATGCAGAATCCCGCTGGGAATCAGCTTTAGAACGAACTTCTTATCGCCGACCACCACCGTGTGGCCCGCGTTGTGCCCGCCCTGATAGCGCGCCACGATGTCGAACCGGGCGGAGAACAGATCGACGATCTTCCCTTTGCCCTCGTCTCCCCACTGAGATCCCAAGATGATGACGTTTCCCATTTTGAGCAAACCCATTCATTTTACCGTAGTCGGGCAGACGATCGCTTTTTGTCGTCTGGTAGCGCCGTGCGTGGCCATACGCACGGATTCATTCGTTTGGCGGGGGGCTTTCCGTCTGCCGGCACTGGCATTCTCCTCCGCCACGCTGTATCTTCAGAATTGCACGTTCTCTTGCCGCCTTAGCGGAACGGCGGCTGGACTGAAAGGAACACCATGGAATTCACAAGACGAGATTTAGGCAAGATCGCGCTGGCGTCCGTGCCGCTCTGCAGGGCGTCTGGCGCGAAGATGATCGACTCGAAGTTCGGGGGCGTTCAGATCGGCGCCATCACTTACAGCTTCAATCGGATCGCCAGCCCCGATCCGGAAGCGATCATCAAGGCGTTTGTCGAGATCGGGCTGGGCGAGGCCGAGCTGATGTCGAACCATTGCGAAGCATTGGCGGGCGCGCCCTCGATGCCGGCGTTCGGCCGCGGCGGCGGCGGGGGCCGCGGGCCCGGCGGTGCGGGCCCGGGCGGGGCGCCCAACCCGGCGGCCGGCGGCGCGCTGGGACAGCCGGGAGCCCAGCGAGGGCCTGGCGGCGGACGTGCGCAACTGACCCCCGAGCAGCAGGCCGAGAGGCAAGCCGCCATGGAGAAACTCGCGCAATGGCGCGCCTCGACGAACGCCAATACTTGGAAGGCCGTCACCAGGAAATTCAACGACGCCGGCGTCGATGTCGCCCTGCTCTGCTACAACATGCAGGACGGCATGAAAGACGAGGACATCGAGTACGGGTTCAGCATGGCCGAGGGTCTCGGCGTGAAGGGCATCACTACGAGCACGACCCTCACCATGGCGAAGCGCATCGCGCCGGTGGCGGACAAGCACAAGCTGATGGTCGGTTATCACGGCCACGACGCCACCAACGACCCCAACCAGACCGCCACTCTCGAGAGCTACGACACGCTGATGGCGTATGGCAAATACAACGGCATCAACCTCGATATCGGCCACTTCACCGCCGCCGGGTACGACGCCGTCGCGTTTATCAAGCAGCACCACGATAAGATCACCAACCTGCACATCAAGGATCGCAAGAAGGACCACGGCCCCAACGTGGCCGTCTGGGGCACGGGCGACACCCCCATGAAGGAAGTGCTGCAACTTCTCAAAAAGGAGAAGTACGGCTTCCCGGCGAACCTGGAGCTGGAGTACCCGATCCCTCCGGATTCGAACATCATTGCCGAGGCCAAGAAGTGCCTCGCTTACGTGAAGAGTTGTCTGGCGTAGTCCGCGGACTACAGATTCGGAGTTTGCCATGGCATTATCGAGGCGTTACTTCTTCTACGGCAGCCTGCTGGCCGGCGCTCTACCGGCGGCGGGATTCGGCAGCACGCCATCATTGAAATCCGCGGGATACAAATCCCCCAACGAAAAACTGAACTTCGCCGCGATCGGCTCGGGCGGCCAGGGAGCGTCCAATCTCTCGGCCGCGGCGCCCACCGAAAACATCGTGGCGCTGTGCGATGTGGACGACCGCCGCGCGGCCGCCACCTTCAAGCGTTTCGAAAAGGCGCCGAAGTTCCGGGACTTCCGGCGGATGCTCGATCAGGAAGGCAAGAACATCGACGCCGTAATCGTCGCGACGCCGGATCATATGCACGCCACGGCGGCCATGTGGTCGATGGAGCGCGGCAAGCACGTTTACGTGCAGAAGCCCATGGTACGCACGGTCTGGGAGGCGCGCCAATTGCGAGAGGCGGCCGCCAAGTACAAGGTGGCGACCCAGATGGGCAACCAGGGCTATTCCAATGAAGGCACGCGGCAGTGCGCCGAGATCGTCTGGAACGGCGATATCGGCAACGTTACCGAAGTGCACGCTTGGAGCGACCGGCCGATGTGGCCGCAGGGCCTCACCGAGATTCCCAAAGAGGATCCGGTTCCTTCCACTCTGGACTGGGACCTCTGGCTCGGCATCGCCGCCAAGCGGCCGTTCACGGCGGGCGGCAAGACCGAGCCCGACCGCAACGGCGGCTTCTTTTATCAGCCATTCAACTGGCGCGGCTTCTACGACTTCGGCTGCGGCGCTCTGGGCGATATGGCCTGCCACATTCTGGGCGCGCCCAACATGGCGCTCCATCTCTCGAATCGGAAGCTCGTCGGCGTCGAATGCATCAAGAAGGAAGGCGTGAGCCCCTTCATGTTCCCCAAGGGCTCGGTCATCCGCTTCGACTTCGCGCCTTACGGCAACATGCCGGCGCTGAAGGTCTTCTGGTACGACGGGCTGAAGGAGAACCCGACGATCGCTGGCGTGCCCGAAGGCGAGTGGATCGGCGATCCCCCGAGTCTGCCGCGTCCCGGCGGGGCGGGCGGCGGCGGGCGGGGCGCAGGGGGGCGGGGCGCGGGTGCAGGCGCGCCGGGAGCGACTCCCAGCGGTGCTCCAGGAGGGGCCCGTGGCCCAGGAGCGGGCATGGCGCCTCCGGCTTCCAACGAATTCCGGTCTCCGGGCCGCGTTTTCAATAAGGACGAGTTCGAGGCTCTCAAGGCGTCCAAAGAGCCCCTCCGCTTCCCGCAGCCCGATGGCAGCCTCTTCATCGGCGACAAGGGCATGCTGACCACCGGCACCTACGGCGACGTGACGCGCCTGATCCCGATCGAGAAAATGAAGGACTACCGGATGCCGCCCCCGCTGCTGACGCGTTCCCCCGGCCACATGCGCGATTTCATCCGCGCCTGCAAGGGCGGCGACCCCGCATGCTCGAACTTCGGCGTGGCGGCGCCGTTCGTGGAATGGATGCTTCTGGGCGTCATTGCGCTCCGCCACGAGGGCAAGCTCGAGTACCAACCGGAGAAGATGCGCATCACCAATAACAGTGGCGCCAATCAACTCCTCAAGCCCGCCTTCCGTAAGGGATGGGAGTTCCACACGGTCAAGGCATAGTTGTGGGGCAGGCATTCTTGCCTGCGGCCGCCTTTCAGGCGGCTCTTGCGACGGGTGCGAGAGTTTCCGATCCCCGCAGGCGCCGGCTGAAAGCCGGCTGCAGCCAGGATTGGCTGCCCCACAGTCGTTCCGCTTGCCGCAGACCACCGGATAACCGGACCCCCTTTCTCCACGGGCCCACCCGGTCGTGATACGCTTGCAATTTATGCAGATTTCGGATGTCTACCTCGGGCTGGGCGAAGAAGCGTTCGGACAACTGGTCCGCGGCATCTCCATCGGCAAGCTGAAAACCTACCAGATCTACGAAGGCTTTAAGGTGCGGGCGCGCCTCCACAAAGTGAACACGGAACTCTTGCGCAGGTCCGTGCCCCGGTTCTGGGCGCGCATCGCCGAGCGGGAGGAAGACTTCGCCAAAGACCTGGCCCAGGCAGTGCTGGTGTCGCACATCGACATGATCACGGCGGTGCTCGACTTCGTCGGCGCGCCGCATGAGAACGGTTTCTTCGCCAAGAAAATGGACCCGAAGCCGTATTTCACCGAGGGTTGGGAGGGCCGGGTATTGGAGAAGTTTCGCGGCCTATACCCGGAACCGCTGCTGCTCTTCTATATCAACCATTTGAGGTGGGAAACGCTGGGCGCGGGCGAACCGTATCGCCCGGCGTCTCCCAACACGGCTTGAGTTCGGCTTGTTACGTGCAGATGAATGTATGAATGATGACAGCTCCCGGACGGAACCGGTTGCCACGGACCCACCGCCGAACGCCGATTTGTGGCGGAACTCATTGCCGGGGAATGAGATGCGAGTAAGGTTCCGCCCATTGACAGGAGCGTCTGCTTGACTTGGGGCTGTTGGATTTTCAAGCACCGGGATGAACTCTTGGGGGACAAGCCCCAATCCAGGTGCTCTACGCCCGAAACGAATTGGCCGCCAAAACACGCGAGGTGCCAGAAATGAACCATTGCGATTTCCATTATTCTCACCTATTGCCCAAGAAACCGGGCATTCTCCCGCTAGAGGAGACGATGACGAAACAGTGCCGCCGGTGTGGCGCGCCATTCGTCACGCGGTCCCGGATACGGAAGCGTTGCGATGCATGTCAGGCGATCGTCTCGGCGGAGAAGCAGAAGAAGGCCAATGAGCGCCTGAAGGCGCGCCGCGCCGCCCGGCGCATGTGCCTGCTGCAGGCCAGCTAGCTGGTCCAGCCCGTGGCCTCATGCCATGGGCCCGTGCCCAGCTTCAGCATGGTCACGATAGCCTGCGATTCGGCCGACCGGCCTTCACCCACGGGTCCTACCTGTTCCGCAGTCTTGAACTTGACCGATACCCGATCCGGTTCGAGGCCCAGTGTCTCCGCCAGTTTCTCCCGAATGGCTTGCCGGTAGTCCTTCAGCTTGGGCCGTTCCAGAATAACCGTGGAATCCACGTTCACAATGCGGTACCCGAGCGCTTCCGCCAGGTCCTTGGCATGGCGCAGAAACACCAGGCTGTCGCAACCCTTCCATCGAGGGTCGGAATCGGGGAAATGCGTGCCGATGTCGCCGAGGGCAGCCGCCCCCAGAATGGCATCGGTGATAGCGTGGGTCAGGACGTCCGAGTCCGAGTGCCCCTCCAGGCCGAATTCGCTGGGCACCGTGACGCCGCCCAGGATGAGCGGCCGGCCCGCCGCCAGGCGGTGCGCGTCCCATCCCAGCCCGGTCCGAATCTCGCTCAAGGCTGGACTTCCTTGGCGATCTCTTCATGAAAGAAGAGGCGCGCCAGGTCCATATCGCCGGGTTTAGTGATCTTGATGTTGCGATCGCTGCCCAACACCACGCTCACTTCCACGTCCAAGCGCTCCACCATGCTGGCCTCGTCCGAGCCCAGGAAGCCGTCCTCACGCGCCAGCTCGAATGCGCGCGCCAGCAGATCGTAGCGGAAGACCTGTGGCGTCTGCGCCATCACCAGCTTTTCGCGCGGCAGCGTCGCGCGGATGCGCACGCGGCCGGTTGCGCGGCTCACCTGCTTCACCGTGTCCACCACCGGCACCCCCACGATGGCGGCCCCGGTCTCGGCCGCTTCGTCGAACACCTTGCGAATGGTTTCCGGATCGATGAACGGCCGCACCGCGTCGTGGACAGCCACCAGATCGGTTTCCGGACCCAGGGTTGCGAGCGCGTTCTCGACCGATTGTTGCCGGCTGTTGCCGCCTTCCACCGCGCGCACGCGCCGGCCGGGAAACTCCCGCGCCAGCATCCCGCCGACCCACTCCAGATCCTCCGCGCGCACCGCCACTACAATCTCGGCCACGCGCTCCGAGGCCGCAAACCTGCGCACCGTATGAATCAGGATGGGCGAGCCTTCGAGCAGCATGAACTGCTTGCGGCTGGTGCCGGTTTTCTCGGCGGAGCCCTTTCCCATACGGGTGCCCAGGCCCGCCGCGGGTAATATCACGGCGACTTTCATGTGCATTACGATTCTATCGTGGTTTTCTCAGGGCCGAGATTGGTCATGGGCTGCGGGTCGCTCTTGCGCACCGGCCGGTCGTGCCTCTCCACCCCCGCCACCGCGTGCATCCGCTCATCGAACTTGCCGAAAATCATCTTCCCCGCGGTGGTCTGGAGCACACTGGTCACAGCGATGTCGATGGTCTTGGAGATCATCTTCTTGGCGTTGTCCACCACCACCATGGTGCCGTCGTCCAGGTACGCCACGCCCTGGTTGTATTCCTTGCCTTCTTTGAGAATGAACACCCGCATGGTCTCGCCGGGCAGGACGATGGGCTTGAGCGAGTTGGCCAGCTCGTTGATGTTCAGCACCTCGACGCCGTGAAGTTGCGCCACCTTGTTCAGGTTGAAGTCGTTGGTAATGACCTTGCAGTCGTAAACCTTGGCCAGCTCGATGAGCTTCATGTCCACTTCGCGGACGTGCGGAAAGTCCTCCTCCACGATCTGAACGGTGAGATGCGCCATCTTTTGGATGCGCTGGAGGATGTCCAGCCCGCGCCGGCCGCGATTGCGCTTCATCGAATCGGCCGAATCGGCGACCAGTTGCAGCTCGCGCAGAACAAACTGCGGAATCACCAGGACGCCGTCCAGGAAGCCGGTCTCGGCGATATCCGCGATGCGCCCGTCGATGATGACGCTGGTATCCAGAATCTTGAACGACTTCTTCGACGACTTTTCGCCGCCGAAGATTCCGCCCAGGGCCGCAAGGTTGAGCATATCTCCCTTCTTGGCTCCCGCGATCAGGCCAATGTAGGTCATCAACAAGAGAAGACACACTTGCAAAAAGGGCGGCGCATCCGCATGGCTGAGGACCAGCGACATCAGAAAGGCGCCGATGATTCCCAACACGGATCCGGCGGCCGCGCCGATCAGCCGCTTCAGGCTAACCCGCTCCAGCCGGATTTCAAAGAAGATGATGCCGGCGCCCAAAATCAGGCCGCCCACCGCCGCAATCTCCCGAGACTCCCGAGACAAGCCAAACGGGTGCAACAAATAGGCGGAAGTGGCGAGAACCAGGATGAAAATGACGCGAACAATGATTAAGTCGAGCAAGAGGGCACCCCCTTAGGGTGAGTTCAAGATCCAGAGTGATCCCCATAAAACTGCCATTTGATCCCGCAAAAATCGCGAGTTACGTCGCGCCAAAAGTATAACACCTCCCGCAAGCGGGGGACTGTATGGCGAGAGACTGGGCGCAGAAGTGGACAACTACGGGTACGCACGGCGTTCCGGTAGCGCCGGCGGTCTTGCCGCCGGTTCGTTCCACTTCGGACAACCCCACCGGCGGCAAAGACCGCCGGCGCTACTAAGAAGGTCGGGATCGCCGCGGTATACTCAATTGACCCTGTGAGGCGGCTCCTATCATTGCGAATCGCGGTCGCGGCGATGCTTCTGCTCGGGGCGGGCGCGTCCGCCTTCGCCGGCGAGTTGGAGCGCATCGATGGCGATCTCCGAAAGGCGCTGCTTGATCTTTCGGAGCGCATGGACGCCAAGTGGAGACCGGAATTGCCTGTTCCAGCGGCGGCCGCGGCTTCGCCAGGTTCCGCGCGCGTGGTGGTGGTCGGCTTCACCGGCGGTTTGGGGCCAAGGGTCCATTCCGGCTCCGGAGTCGCAGTGTTGACCCGTCGAATCAACGGCATGGGCGACGAGGGAGTCGCGGCGCTCCTGTTCGGCTGGAACGATTGGCGCCAGGCAGCCGCGGAAGTGCTGAAACTCGCGCATGCTTCTCCAGGCTCCCCAGGTCGTCTCCCCCAGCCGCTGATCGTGGCCTGTGGGCACAGCCTGGGGGCAAACGCGATCGGCAAGTTCGCGCGCCTGCTGGGCCAATCGGGGCTGGAGGTCTCGCTGGCAGTCTATATCGACGCGTTTTCCGCGGGGAAGTCCACGGTGCCCGCCAATGTCGCTTGCGCCGTCAACTTCTATCAGCGGGCCGGTATTCTCAAAGGAATCCCGGTGCGGGGGCGATCCAGTCTGGCCGCCTCGGCGCCCGCCCGGACCACGCTGCTGGGCAGCTACCTTTTGAAACCGCGGGACCGGCCTCCCAAGGGCCAACCAAGGCCGCTCCGTCTCCCGTTAGTCGAACCACACAACCTGCTGCCGTACGACCCGCGCGTGCAGGGATATGTTTGCGACTCGGTCCGCATCCTGTTGCAGTTGTCGGCGGAAGGGGCGGGCGATGGTGCGCGAGCCGCCGAAATCGGCGCCAGATAAGCCCGCTTGAGGGGCCACGTAAGAAGAACTTCACATTCCCGAGGTCTTATTTCAGGTTAGGGCAAAGAGGAATTCCGCCGTTCGATAGAACAGCGGCACCATCACCCTGGCGATCGGCCAGGCGTCCGCCGCGGCTACTCCCGAGCTGGAAGTGGTCAGCAGGGAGAAGAATGTTTCCAGTTCGCCCAGTATGGGCCCGCCTTCGGCCCACACGTTCAACTCCAAGCTCTTCTTCATCGAGAGGACATCGAAATTGGCGCTGCCCAGCGTCCAGCGGTCGTCGAAGATACTGAATTTCGAGCGGAAATACGTCCGGGCCGGGTACCATTGGACCCCGCTCTTGGCGACCAGCCCGTGCAGCGGCACGGCGCGCAGCATGTCCTGGCGGCGTTGGGTTCGCAGGGGGGTCACAATCTTGACGTCCGCGCCCCGCCTTGCCGCCGCCCGCAATTCACTCAGCAGATCCCGGGTCGGAAAGAAGATCGGCGCGGCGATCCAAATCCGTTGGCCGGCGCTCCGGCATGCGGATAATAGCCAGCGGTGGATCTCCTGACTCTCCGCATCGGGGCCGGAGACCAGCAGGGACAGACCGTTGCCGATGGTCCTTCCCGTGGAGGCCAGCGCCGGGCGGCGCCGGCGGGTTGCCAGCGTCTTGAATTGCTCGAAGATCTCGACAATAGTGCCCGTCTCCGGCGGTTCCAGCAGCAGGAACAGGTCTACCGAATCCCCGAATTCGTTCTTGAAAACGATACTGCCCAGGCCGAACAGAGTCCGGTCGACGACCAGAACGCGGGCATGGATCCGGCATAACGCCGCCAGCGGGTCGCGCAGGAGCCATTTCCGGAATGGCCGGAACACGCTGACCGACACCCCCGCCGCGGTCAAAATCTTCTTCACCCGCGCGAAGGACCGTCGCGACCCGTAGCCATCGACGATCACCTGGACCCCCACGCCCCTGCGTGCCGCCTCACAGAGAGCATCGATGAATCGTCCCCCGATCGAGTCGTCCGCGAGAGTGGATAGGGTAACCAGCGCTTCTTCCCGCGCCCGCCGAACGGCGTCCTCGACGGTCAGAAACATCGCCTTCCCGCCCGTGCAGAGAGCAGAGTCCGCCATTGGATTTCAGAGTTTCAGATCGAAATGACAGACGATTCCAGCATGCCGCCGCAAGCGGATCGTTCAGGGGCGTTCGGAATCGTTGCGATAATCGGCCACGACGCGCGCGTCCGACAGGGCAATGGTGCGCGAGCAACTGCGCGCCACGCCGGCGTCGTGGGTCACGATCAGGATGGTGGCGTTCAACTTCTCGTGCAACGAGCGGATCAGGTCGAGGATTTCGGCGCCGCTGCGCGAATCGAGGTTGCCGGTGGGCTCGTCGGCCAGCAGGATGGGGGGGAGAGCCGCCAGGGACCGCGCGATGGCCACGCGCTGGCGCTCGCCGCCGGAGAGTTCGTCCGGCTGGTGATCGAGGCGGTGGGTGAGTTGGACCAGGTCGAGTAGCTCGCGCGAGCGCTCCTGAATCTTCCGTTTCGGCCACCCGCGCAGGTGCAGCGGCAGCGCCACGTTCTGCAGGCAGGTGAGGCTGGGCATCAAATTGAAGAACTGGAAGATGAAGCCGATCTTGTCGCGCCGCAAGCGAGTCAACTCGTCGTCGGTCAGGCGGGCGATGCTCTGGCCATCGATGTGGATCTCCCCGGAGGTGGGCTGGTCGAGCCCGCCGATCAGGTTGAGCAAAGTGGATTTGCCCGAGCCGGATGGGCCGATGATGGAGACCATCTCGCCGCGAGCGACCTCGAGACTGATGTCCTCGAGGGCGGTCACGCGCTTCTTGCCGCCAAATTGCTTCGAGACCTGGGTGAGGCGAATCAAACAAATCTCCCGTTCCTAGAAGCTGTACCGCAACTGCAGCGTCAGGTAAGAATCCACATTGTAGCGGGCCAGCGGGTCCGATTGGCTGCCGCCGATCCAGAGAAACCTCGCAATGGCACGGAAAGTCGAATAGAGGTTTCGCGAATAGAGAAGCCGGGTCACAAACGCTTTTCCGCTGGGGTGCACGAACCACTCGGCCGACACGGTTTGCCGGGGGTTTGGATTCCACGCCACGTGCCCGGAAACGGAGTCTCGGGTGGCGCGGTCCAGATCCAGGGTGTCGGGACGCTTGGCTTGAGTGAGCTTGTCGCCGGTCTTCTCCGCCTGCACGGCGTACGTCCAGGCGCTGGTGACGTGAGGAGACACCGCGTCGATGTAGGCCGTTTCGACCTTCCACAACAGGCCCCGCCACGGCGCGGCGAAATCGGCGCCCACCATGCGCATTTTCGGGTAGAGCGTCTGGTAGGACTTCACGAGGTCTTCAAACTGCTCGCCGCGGGCGGAGGGAGGATCCACCGTGTATCCCGGCCCCACCACGCTCCGGATGGCCGCTCGGCCATCTTCCAGCGCGGCGCCGTCGGTGAGCGCGATCTCGATCCGGTCCACCGTCGACCCGCGCCCGAATACGTGCTGGGCGCCGTACACATCCATCACGGCAACGTTGCCGCCATATATCTTTTCGAGGCTCTCATCGCTCAGCAGTCCGCGGACGGTGAATGCCTTCACCCCATCCACGGTGTGCAAGCCCAGCTTGCTGCCGATCGCCCAGCCGTGCGCGGCGGCGAAAGACCGGGTCATGAGGAGAGAATCCGGCTGAGCGATGAAGGCGATCGGGTCAACCTCCGCGGAGCCCTCGCCGGTACGAAAGAGCCAGGGCTGCATGGCCGCGTCGCCGGTGATGTCCAACCCCACGATCAGCAGCCGGGTGGCGGCCACGTCGGTCTCGGCCAGGGCCTCGATCACGGGGCTGGCGGCGCGCACCTGGGGCACGGCCTGCAACTTCTCGATAAACGCTTCCGGAACGCCCGCTTCACCGGCAGCCACCTGTAGTTGGCAGGATCCGGCGATCTGGTCGACCGTCTGCCGGAAATCGCTGATTGCTCAGGAACGGCCCGGCGCCGTGGGAACCAACTTCTCGATCTTCTGCCACGCCACTTTGGCATCCGCCTGCTTCAGCGCTTGAAACGGGCCGAGCGCCCAGATCGAGTCCTTCACGCGGACCAGCTTGCTCAGGAAGGCCCGGTTATCGACAGCCAGGGGACGCCAACTCTCACCACCGTCTTCGCTTACCAGGAAGCCGTTATCCACCGTGATCCAGCCGCGGTTGGAGCCATCGAACAGCACGCAAGTGAGCCAGCTTCTCACCGGGCTGGTCTGCGCTTCCCAAGTGGCTCCTCCGTCGCGGCTGCGCAGAATCTGTCCGGCGAACCCGACGGCCCAGCCGTTGTTGGCGTCGCGGAAATACACCGAGCTCAGCGACCACGACGCGGCGGCAGTCTTGATCTGCTCCCAGGTTCGGCCGCCATTGGCAGTGCGAAGGATGGTACCGGCCCAGCCCACTGCCCAACCGCGCTCCGCGTCCAGGAAGAAGATGCTCTCGAGAGATTGCGATGTGCCGGTGGTCTGCCGGGCCCAGGTGCGCCCACCATCGCCGGAATGAAGCAGCACACCGGTGTAGCCCGAGATCCAGCCCGACTGGCCGGCGAACTCAATGTCGGTCAAGCTCTCGGTGGTCCCGGACTGCCGGACCTGCCAGGTCTTGCCGCCGTCCTCGGTGGCCAGCAGCAAGCCGCCGTCGCCGGCCACAAAGCCGCGATTCACCTCCGTAAACGCAATCGCGCGCAGGCGTCCCTTGGCGCCGGTGGCGCGCGCGGCCCAGGCAGCGCCGCCATCGGTTGTGACCATCACGGTGCCTGGTTCGCAAAGAACATACGCCACGGAGGCAGTGGGCGCGGCCCCGTCGCGGAAACGGCAGGATGTCTCCTGCGCACCGGCCAGAGAAACACCCATCGACAAGATTATGGCTAACCGCTTGAGCATTCCTGAATCCTCGTTACAAAGGTCTTTTCCTCCGTTGATTCTAACGCGATTCGGCGCGCCAAGGTAAACACCCTCAGGGAATCTCAACAACGGCTGCGCCGGGTTCCGCTGAACTGCGGGGCGGCAGGGGTGATACAGTGTTGAGACATATGAAGACGCATCTTTCGCTGTTCGCGATCCTGCTGGCGGGCGCGTGTTTCGCACAACAGCCAGCCAACTATCCCATCGAGGCAGGATTCATCGACGCCCACGGAGTCCTGATTTACTACGAGTTGATGGGCCGGGGGACGCCACTCGTGATCTTGCACGGCGGTCCGGGAGCGTCGCACGACTATTTCCTCCCGTACCTGCTCCCCCTGGCCCGCCAGCACAGGCTGGTTTTCATCGACGAGCGCGGGTCTGGAAAGTCCGAGAAGTTGGAGGACCCGAGCGGCTACACCGTGGAGAACATGGCCGAAGACGTCGAGGCCGTCCGGCAGGGGCTGAGGCTGGGCAAGATCGGCCTTCTTGGGCATTCCTGCGGCGGAGTGCTGGCGCAGGCTTACGCGTTGAAGTACCAGCGCAACCTGACTCACCTGGTGCTGTGCAGCACGTTCCACAGCACCAGCAAAATGAACGAGGTTTTCCGGCGCATGATGGCGGAGATGAATCCCGAGCTGCGTAACCGGATCGAATCGCTCGAAAAGGCCGGGCTGTACGGCAGAGGCAAGGTCTACGAGCGGAACCGCTATTCCAACGGCTACATGGTGGCAGCCTGGGGTGAGGCCTATTTCCCCTATCTGTACCAGCGGCGTCCGGACCCGAACTACGATCCGGCCGCAAACGGCATCATGTCGTGGGACCTGTACCGGGAGATGTGGGGTTCCAGCGGGGAATTCATCATCGACGGAAACCTGAAGTCGGTCGAGTACGGCGACCGCCTGAATTCCATCACCGTGCCCACGCTGATTACGGCCGGCGACCATGACGAATGCGCGCCATCCATTTCGCGCGAGATGCACGAGAAGATCTCCGGCTCGAAACTGGTGATCCTGCCGCAGAGCGGCCACATGACGTTCGTGGACCAGCCGGGCCTGTTCTTGAAGGCGGTGGGCGAGTTCTTGCGGTGAGGACTCCGCCCTGCGCTGGCTGCTATCCTGGCTCGTAACCAAGCTGAGCAAGGAGGTCGCCGGTATGTTAGTCGAGCAGCAAATTGCCGAACGGAGGGAAAGGGCGCAAAGCGCCGTGGTCCGGGTCCAGGAGCGGCCCGCCGGGGGCCTCTATGGCGACTATCGCGTCGAGTCCGCCAGCGGAAAGACGTACCGCGTCGCCATGCGCGGCCCGGGCCTGTTCGAAAACTATTGCTCCTGCCCGGATTTCGCCGTCAACACCCTGGGGACCTGCAAGCACATTGAAGCGCTGTTGCTCCAGTTGCGGCAGAAGCACGGTACGGCGCTGGAGCGAAAGGAATACGCGCGCACGCGCGCTTCCATCTCCCTCCAGTACGGAGAAACCATCGAGATCCGGCTGCGCCTGCCGGTTTCACCATCGCCTGGCTTGAAAGCGCTGGCCGGCGAGTGTTTCGATCCGGCGGGACTCCTGCGGCGGGAGCAGTTCCGCCATTTCGGAAACGTCCTCGACCAGTTCCGGAAAGCCGACGACCAGGCGGTCATATACAGCGATGTGCTCGAATACATCGACCGGGAAAACGAGATCGCCGAGGGTCTGGAGTATGAACGCAAGCTCCTGGCGAAACTCCGCGGCGGCCAGAATCCACTGGATGGCGTTCTCAAAACCAAGCTCCTGCCATACCAGACGCTCGGGGCCATCTTTGCGGCCTGCCGCGGCCGCGTGGTCCTGGCGGACGACATGGGCTTGGGAAAGACCGTTCAGGCGCTGGCGGCCGCCGAACTCCTGCGGCGGCGCAAGGGGATCGAGAAAGTGCTGGTGGTGGCCCCGGCGTCCGTCAAGTACCAGTGGAAGACGGAAATCGAGAAATTCTCGGATCTCTCCGCGCAGGTCATCGACGGGCCGCTCGCCCGGCGGCGGCAGTTGTATGCCTCACCCGCGTTCTTCAACCTCACCAGCTATGAACTGGTCCTCAAAGACGTGAGTTACATTCACGAATTGAAGCCGGACCTGATTATTCTCGACGAGGCCCAACGCATCCGCAATTGGGTCACGGCCACGGCCCGCACCATCAAGCAATTGAAGAGCCGCTACGCCTTCGTGCTCACGGGGACCCCGCTCGAAAACAAACTGGAAGAGCTCTTCTCGGTGGTGGAGTTTATCGACGGGCGCCGCCTGGGTCCGGCGTTCCGGTTCCTCCAGGAACACCGCATGGAAGACGAAAAGGGACACCTGCTCGGCTATCGCGGCCTGGATCGCATTCACGCGCAACTGGAGCCGGTCTTGCTGCGGCGCACGCGCAAAGAGGTTCTCACGGAACTTCCCGAACGCACCGACCAGATCTTCCGCGTTCCGATGACCGACGAGCAGGCCGAGCCGTACTGGGAGCAGAGCGAAATCCTGAGCCGCCTCATGCACAAGTGGGAGCGGCAAGGCTGGCTCTCCGAGATCGACCTGCGCCGCATTACCTGCTGCCTCCAGAACATGCGCATGCTCTGCGATTCGACTTTCCTGTTCGATAAGCAGACCAACCATTCGCCCAAGCTGGAGGAGTTCCGCGAGATCATTCGGGAACTGGCGCTCGAAGAAAACCGCAAGGTGGTGGTCTTCAGCGAATACGAGCGCATGACGCACCTGGCCGGCGAGGAGCTTGGCAAATTGGGAATCGGCTGCGTATCGCTGCATGGCGGCGTGCCTTCCCGCAAACGCGGCGACCTCATCGAGAAGTTCCGGCGCGATCCCGAGTGCAAGGTGTTCCTCTCCACCGACGCTGGTGGCGTGGGGCTGAACCTGCAAGCCGCGTCGGCGGTGGTGAACTTCGAGCCGCCCTGGAACCCGGCGCGCCTGGAACAGCGGATCGGCCGTGTGCATCGCCTCGGCCAATCGCGTTCGGTTCACGTGATCCACCTGCTGACCACCGGCAGCATTGAAGAGAGGGTCTGGGAGACTCTGCAACGGAAGAAGTCGCTGTTCGCCGGAGTGTTCGACTCGCCAACGGCGGAGGTCAGTTTTGCCGCACTCGGGCGCAAGAGCGGCCTCGAAGCCATGAAGGAGGTCGTTGCCGATCGACCCCAACCCGAGAAGCCAAAACCTGTGATCGAACAGGCGCGGCCCGCCGCGCCGCCCGCCCGCGTCGAGACGCCGTCTGACACCCTCGGAAAGGCCGCGGCCGGCCTGCTCGAAGCCGGTATCAAGTTCTTGGAGTCGATGACCTCGGACCGTCCGCTGGAGCAGGTTTTGTCGGGTCTCATCTCGCGGGACCCCGGCACGAACCGGCCGGTGCTGTCGATCCCATTGCCCGAATCCATCACCGAGGGGCGATTGAAGAACGCCATCGCGGGGCTGCTCGGCAGGCTGTAGCGCCGGCGATCTTGTCGCCGGCCTGCTCCTGTCCGGACAACCCCACCGGCGGCAAAGACCGCCGGCGCTACCTCACACTTCGACCATCATGACGCCCAGGGCGGCGGCGGCGTTTCGTATCCGCCAGAGCATTTCCGCCAATTCGAGCTCTTCGAGCGGGTTCAGTTTTACCGATACGGCCTCCAGCAGCCTGGCGGCGGCCCCGCAACGCTTCAGCGCGTACGCGAAGGACGGCGCCGGCGGCGGGGTCTTGGCCCCCGAACGCCGGCCCAGTTCCGCTATGGCGGCGGCCACCCGGCGGCGCTGCTCGGGAACAAACGCGATGAGTTCGCCGTCCAGGCGCACACCGGCGGCGCTCACGTCGGGAGCAATGGCGCGGAATTCTTCGGCCGTGATACGCGTGAGCTGCGAGGCGTGGAAGAAGGCCGGACCGAACTCTTCCAGGTGGCGGATGCTCTCGTCCACCTTCCTGCGGCTGGCGCCGATATGCTCGGTACAGAACTCGTCCCAGTTGTTGGCGCGGTCCCGGTACATCTTTTCGTCGCGAATGCGGCGGAGGCATTCAACGTCCGCGGCGGAGCAGCGTCCGGCGATGAGTCCAAAGGCCTCGCGGCGTCCCAGCCATTGGCCCAGTTCAAGATCCCGCGGCGCCGGTTGGCCGGCGGCGGGCAGTTGCTTTTCCAACGAGTCGTGCATGTGGCAATTCGAGAGAATTTGGGCGGAATCGCCCAAACCGCGACTGAATACAAAAGGTTTAGGTGCGGTTTTTTGGGCGAATCGCCCAAAACGGTCTCCCCCTCCGCTTCCATCGTCCCACGAGGACCGTCGCCGAACCGTTTCGCCGGAGCACACTTTTCCCGCCATCCTCCTGATGCCAATGCGCTTAAGAATTTTGCAAAATTGTGTGAACGAAAAACCGTCAGCTACAAGTCTTTGGGCGTCAGGCCGGTCTTTTTGGCGAGGACCTTTCTGGCCGTGGGGCCGAGAGGGACCCTGTCGTGGTAGGCAAACAAAACATCGGAGTAGCCCGGACGTTCGAGGATTCGGTGGGACGTGCCACCCTGGCGTTTGATCCTCCAGCCGATCCGCAGCAACGCGGCCAGAGCGTTCGGCATGTCTCGATCATGCCACCAAAATCGCTCATGCGCCTTCGCGCCGCCGTTACCGCGCCTGCCGCAGCCGCCGGTGGTCTTTCAGGATGCAGCGGTCCATCACCACTTCGAGGGCCGCCTCTTTGGCCCGGCGCGCGGCGTCTTCGTGGATTACGCCTTCCCGCATCCAGATGGCCTTCGCGCCCTTGCGGATGGCGGCTCAGTTTGAGCGGGCGGTGCCGGCGGCTGGCGCGATCCGCGCCTACAGTTCCCAAGGATTGAAGATGCTCACCCCGAGATCGAGAAAATCTCTTACGTTTCGTGTCACCAGAATCAGGCCGTGTTCCAAAGCGGTCGCGGCAATCAGGCCGTCAATGACGGCCAGCGGAGCGCCTCTCCGCTGCGCTCGCGCCGAAAGAACGGCCCAGCGGTCGCCAATCGCCCTGGTCACCGGGAGCAAATTCCTGCCAAAGGACTCCAGCAGTTCGCCTTCGAACCACTGCTCCAACTGCGAGCGCCGCTGGCTTGCGGGAAGGATCTCAATCCCCCGGCGGATTTCCGCCAGGGTCAACACGCTTGCGCAAAGAGAACCGGGGGCCGCAGCTTTCAACCAATTCTTGACCTTCGATCCGGCTAGCCTCTTCGCGAGAATTCCGATAGAACGTTGGTGTCGATCAGGAAGGCACTCACAGGTCGAGTGGCCTTGGGTAATCTTTTTGCCTCTCCAGATTCAACTCCGAGCCGGCAAACGGCGGCTCACTGAGAATGTCGGCAAGGTTTTTGCGCGGTTTCCGCGAAACTGAAATCGGTTCTTCGGTTCGGGATCTTTCGCGCAGGGCAAGGACTCCCTGCACGATCAGTTCGTCAGCCGATCGAAAATGCCCACTCTCGATCTCTTCCTGAACGAGCCGTTCTGTTTCGGGCTTGAGTTGTACCGCCACGCCTTCAAGATACGTGAATTTCCGACGGGTTGCAAACGCTACGACGCCTGCCGCAGCCGCCGGTGGTCTTTCAAAATGCAGCGGTCCATCACCACTTCGAGGCCCGCTTCCCTGGCCCGGCGCGCGGCCTCTTCGTGGACTACGCCTTCCTGCATCCAGATCACCTTCGCGCCCTTGCGGATGGCGGCTTCCACAATCTCCGGCACGAACTCCGAGCGCCGGAAAATGTCCACGATATCGATTGGCTCCGGAACCGATTCCACATCGGGGTAGCACTTCTCACCCAGGACTTCGGCCTCATGGGGGTTGACCGGGATGATGCGATACCCGGCCCGCTGCATGTATTCCGCCACGCCATAACTGGGACGGTAGCGCTTGGCGGAGAGACCCACGACGGCGATGGTCCGGCAAACCCGCAGGATTTCGGGAATCTGCTTCATACGGCTTCCTGTTGGATGGCGCGGGCGGCGGCGCGCTTCAATTTTTGCGCTTCTTCGCCGGTCAAGTAGCGGAACTGGCCGGGCTTCAGGGATCCCAGTTCGATGGGGCCGATGCGCACCCGCCTCAACTTCTCGACCAGAAACCCAAAATGTTTGAACATCAGCCGGATCTGGTTATTGCGGCCCTCGAAGAGCCGCACCTCGTACCACGGATTCTCAGCCTGGTGGACCACTCGCAAACCGGCCGGCATGGTGCGGCGGCCGGAGAGCGGGATGCCCTCCCGAAACTGCTGTTCCTGTGGGCCGGTGAGCGAGCCGTTCACTTTCACCACGTACGTCTTGGGCAGGTGCGTGGCGGCCGACATGATGGCGTTGGCCAACTCGCCGTCGTTGGTCATGAGCAACAGGCCTTCGCTGTGATAGTCCAGGCGCCCCACCGGGTACACCCGCTCCTTCACCCCGCGCAGCAATTCCATGACGATGGCGCGGTGCTGCGGGTCGCTGACCGTGGTCACCGTGTTGTTGGGTTTGTTGAGGACGATGTAGACCAGGCGCCGGGGCGCGTGAATCAGGCGGCCGTCCACTTTGATGTGGTCGCGCTCCAGGTCGGCTTTGGAGCCGAGTTCGGTCACCAGCGCGCCGTTCACGGTGACGCGGCCAGCCAGCATCATCTGTTCCGCCTGGCGGCGGGAGGCCACGCCGGCCTGCGAGAGGATTTTCTGGACGCGCTCTTCCGGCATTAGCCCTCCTGCTCCGGCAGATCGGGGGCCGGGGGCCAGGGGCCGGGGGCCGGGGGAGC
>Ga0187877_1002039_pt1 | contig 18990 bp, 14 predicted proteins | sample June2016WEW_17_1_3_FD_132430 | JGI IMG/M metagenome (GOLD analysis project Ga0187877, IMG submission 132430) | Peatland microbial communities from SPRUCE experiment site at the Marcell Experimental Forest, Minnesota, USA - June2016WEW_17_100 | ecosystem: Environmental > Terrestrial > Soil >... | reverse complement strand
TGATCGGTGCTCCAAAAAAGGCCAGAACCCCATCTCCGAGCAATTGGGCTATCGTGCCTTCATACCGGTAGACGGATTCACTCACCAGTTGGTGTGCGCCGGTTACGATCTCTCGCCATTCTTCCGGGTCAAGCGCTTCGGCCAGGGAGGTGGAACCGACAATATCAGTAAAGAGGATCGCGACCGGCTTGCGTTCCCCTTCCATCCGGGCCTGGGCAACCCGGATTTTATGCTGGAGGGCTTGCGGCAACGCCTGTTGCAGGCTTGCCAAACGATCCTCATGGGCTGGTAAAGATTCGAGGGACAGGCGGCTGCCGCATTGATTGCAAAATTTTGCCCCAGGAGAATTCGAGTTTCCACACTGAGGGCAAGGACGGGTCAGCGGCTGCCCACAATTTTGGCAGAATTTCGCACCCGGATCATTTACTGTAGTGCATGCTGCACATTGTATATCCGCTTTATTGGGCGCCATACCATCTCCAATTAGCCAACCATTGTATATCTGATCTCATTCAATCCATCAATGCTGTGATTGTGTTATTGGTATCAGCTAATCGCTCTGCCATCAGGCAGGCAATCCATTTGTGGAAAGCCGCTGCAAGTTCCGGGTCCTCAGATTCCATTTTCCGAAGCGCTTCAGCAGATAGACGGTAAAGTGTACATGGTTGAGCCGTGGTCACGGAGGCAGTACGCTCTTTCCGCAGATACAGGCCTGTTTCACCGATGATGGTGCCGCCGGCCATCTTTCTCAACCGGATGTTCCTCCCATCGGGAAGTTCCAATACTGTTGTGATCAGGCCAGATTCAAAAAAGTAAAGACAGTCCGATGAATCCCCTTGGTGGATGAGACATCTGCCAGAATCCACTTGTTCTTTTTCAACATAACCTAAAAATCTTTCCACATCTGCCTGGTTTGAAAATATCTGCTCGAGTTGTTTCTCCAAGGAGGCGGGGATTTCACAAACATCATAGCCTTTTTCTATAAGGATTTGATCCTCACACCATTCAAGGCCATTGTCCAAGGTCGGAAAGAATTGTGTATGGCCCGTACTACTAAAAATAAGCCCGGCTTGTTCGAGTTGGTACTGCATTTGCGAAGTAAGGTGAGTGAAAATGAGCTGTATATTCTTTGTTTCGGTTAACTGGTTCATTCTGACAAAACTGGACGAAGCAGAAGAATCCAGATCTGGAACCCGCGTAAAATCTAGAACGAGAAATCGCAAGGGTGCCAGATCGGAGTTCATGATTTGGCTGCGTATCTCATTGAGCAGGCTTTGGGCAGTTCCGAAGAAGATATAACCCTGAAGTTGGTATATCTTTAGTTGTTCAGCCATTGAGCTAAGCAATTGACGCTGAGCTACAGATCGGTCAACCGTGCTATGGAAGTTGGCGCCTGTGAGGCTGTGGCGAATAACATTGATCCGACTATAGTTAATGACAAATAGAATCATGGAGATCGCAATGCCGGCTGCTACACCTTCCAGAAACCCGGCGAAACCGATAATTGCTAAAATCAGGATAACGAGACCATAATCGATGCGAGGCAATCGAAACCAGGCGTCATAGACCCATTCGACCAGAAATGATAAGCCCAGGAAAAAAAGCAAACCGCCTAGAACCACTTTTGGAAAATAAGACAGGAGGCTGGCGCCAAAAAAAAGCATTCCTCCACAGAAAACCGCGACCGCGAGGCCGACCAGGCGGCTTCTTCCCCCAATTCGATGGGCAAGGGTGGATAGACTGAGCGCGTGGTAACCCACCGGAGAACCGCCCAGACCCGCAAGAAGATTGGCAATCCCCGCGACCTTAAGCTCCCTGTTCAGGTCGATATCCTGCCTGACCGCCAGTTCCAGCGCGGTGGTATTGAGTAACAGGGCAATCGCGCTGATGAAGGCAATCGTTCCGATCTTGTCCATCTGCCCGAAAATCACCGGCCAATTTACCAGGGCAAGAGCACTTGGAGTCAGTGGCTGCCACAACCCCTTCTGGGAAAATGGTCCGAGCAGCCAACCTTGGGCGCTCGCCTCGGCGATGGATGTATGCGCAACCAGCATAACACTATAAAAAAGAACAATCGCCCCCACAATTAGAAGAGGCATGATAATAAAGGAATTGTTTCGCCGGAGAATGAGGAACATCAGGATAGCCAGGATCACACCTGGTATCCACTGGACCAGCACTCTCGTGTTAAACAAGTAGCCGAGATGGGTAAGACCTAAAGGAGTGCCTGCCATGACGCTTATTGCTCCCTGTACCAGCAGCCATCCCGTACCGGCAAGAAAACCACCAACAACCGGGTAAGGAATGAAGCGCATCAGCCCGCCTAGCTTGAACCACCCAAACGCCAACAAAATAGCTCCTGTAATGCATGTTGTCGTTGCAATCGCTGCAACGACAGTATAAAAAGTTTGATTTTCCGTCTGTGTGACACCCATGTTGGTCACGATAGCGGCGGCGACCAGCGCAAGAATCGCCGCCGGGCTATCCTGGGGGACGGCAATTGTACCTTTAAAGGAACTGAAAAGAGCAACCACAGTACTGATGATGACCGCCCCAAAGAGAGTCAGGCCGATCCCTCTGCTTACCTGGCCGGCCAGCGGACCGGAAAAGATTAAAGCAGCGAAGGAAATCTCGAAGCTGATATCGATCATTCCGCTGACGAACCCTGCCGCCAGGCTGGGTATGACCTGCCTGAATGCAATCCGACCCGCCATAGATGCCAGCAAGCCATTCAGGAGTCCCTTCGGATTTATCCCTGAGATATTTTTCATAAATCTCACTCCCAATCCATGATTGCTCTTTTTATAAAGAAGCTGGATTTTCTCCCTTTCCAGTTAGTCTTCCTTCAGAATATCCGGCATCGTTCAGAAACGGGCCTCCTCCCTGATCGAATTGTAGTTGCATCCTCCGAGGTTTGATTGAATATCATCGGTGTCGGGCTTGGGCTGAGCACGGGTTGGGGGCTGCCGGGGAGAATTTGAGCTGGCTGAGATTTAGCTGGCAGATAATCGCAGATGCGTACGCCGTTGAAATTCACCGCGATCGTTGGAGATGAACCCTTCGCAGAGCAGGCTGCTAGGATCAATGACATAAACGCCATGAACAGAAATAGGGTCTTGGAAAGCTTGTACATCGTGATCCTCCATCAATGATTCATTGTGTTATGGTTATTTTTCGGGCAGGTCACAGTTCGCCAGGCCTGACGTCCCAAAGTTGTCTTTGGCAGGGTCGGCATAGAACGCTTCGATTGCCCCGAAATGTGTCTCAGTGAGCGAGATCTTCGCAGTAGTGAAGGTGTTGTAACCGAGGATAAGGGTATCGTCGATGGAGTAGAACCAGTTGTAACGAGAAGGTTTCATGGACTTGGTTTCCTCACAGCCATTTAAGCTCATGAAGCTTTAACCTTGGCGTTGCAGGCCAATGAGGGAGAGGCCAGCGCCTGGCGAGCTTTCGATAGTCCATTAGTGCATGCGGCAGATGATAGCGTAGTATGGAACAAATTCGGATTCACCCGGCAGGTTGACCCAGGCTCAACCTGCCGGTTCTGTTGCGCCAGTTTTACGCGTAGAACAAGACTTCCGACAAGCTCTTCGATGGGAATCCCTGATTAGCTGACCGGTTAGGCGGCGCTCTCGATGTACGCTTTCACCGGGGTGAGCTGGAACCCAAAGCTCTTCTGGATGCCGCTCATCTCGATCGGGTCGCCGGCCGCGTAGCACAACATCAGGCCGATGAAGGATTTCTGCATGGGATCCGCTGCGCCGTCATACTGGCCTTGCAGTGCCTCGGGCGGCACGTGCGTCACCTCGAAACCCTTGCCTTTGGCAGCCTCGAAGAGCTTGATCACCTGGTGTGGGCTGAGCGATTCCGGTCCGCCTAATTCCAGTACACGGTTGCGGGCGGCCTTGTTGGTCAGGCTTTCGACCGCAAAGCGGGCCACGTCCTTGATCGCGATCCAGGCGATCGGCTGGTCCCCGCTGCCGTAAATGGTCGCCTTTGCATTGGCTGCGTCAAAGCCCACCGCCGGGGATAGCCATACTTCCATGAACATGCTCGGGCGAAGGATAGTGTAGACCAGCCCGCTTTCCTTCAGATGTTTTTCCACGGCGCGCTTGGCATTGCGCAGGGGAAAATCCCGGTCGAGATTGCCGGAAAAGGAAGTGTAAACGAACTGCTTTACATGGGCCGCTTTGGCAGCCTCGATCAGGTTGTTCACCCCCTCCAGGTCGACGGATTGAATGTCATTCACCCCGGGCTGGTAGCAGAATGGCATGGCGGAAACGGTGCAGATCACTGCGCTGGCGCCCTGGCAGGCTGCCTTCAGCGATTTCGGGTCGCACAGGCTCCCCTTAACGATCTGGGCCCCGAGACCCTTGAGCCGTTCCACCTTAGCCGAGTCCGAACTCTCCCGCACCATGGCACGCAAGGGCATGCCTTGGGAGGCAAGCAGGCGGCAGATTTCGCTGCCGACCATTCCAGTTGAACCTACAACGAGTATCATTTTTCCTCCGATCAGTTTGACTGGCTCCCGCCGTCAGGCGGGAAGATGGATTGGATTCACTTGGAAGGAACCCACTTTCACGATCCAATATTGCTAAAAAGTGTCCAAGGTTTGCTCATCTTCTCCTTTCCTTGGTATTTCCCAAGAAATCGTTCCCCATCAATTCAAGCAAGAATCCCCTGCCCAACCCGCACCGGCTCGCCAGTGCGAGATGATTGAAACACTGCATCGATCACTTCCATTACCTTGCCTGCCTGGTGGGCGGTCACAAAAACCGGCTCGCCGGATCGGATCGACTCGACAAATTCAGTGAGTTGGCGGCTGTGCTTTACATCCCGTATATCCCCGGCAATTGGCAAATGAATTACGGCTGGCTGCTTGTATTCTTCCCCCACACGGCTGGATACCGTGACTTCGTAATCCAGGAAACCACACGGTCGCATGCTGATCGAGCCATCCCGACCATAAATGTCCATCTGGCTGGTAAAACCCAGGTCTGTCTGAGTGGAAATTAGTTGTGCGGTCGTGCCTTTGGCGAACTTCACCTGGAACGCCGAGGTTTCATCCGTGTGTGTGTCGCTGCGGAAGCGCGTGGAGGCATATACCTCGACTGGATCATCCTGCAGGTACCACAGCACCTGGTCGACCAGATGCGAACCCACATATAGCAGCGGTCCCCCGCCGGTCTCCGGGGTGGATTTCCAGCCTTCATCCATTGATCCCACGCCGATATAGCCCATCACCGCCAGGATCTCGCCCACCACACCCTGCTGGAGCAGCTCATGGACTTTGTACCAGGCTGGGGTGTAGCGGAAGGAATAGCCCGCCAGGTAGCTGACACCGTCCCTTTCCGCGGCTTTTTCCACCTCGGCCAATTCCGCCGCGTTCATCCCGCACGGCTTTTCGCACAGGACGTGCTTGCCAGCCTTGATCGCCAGCAGGGAAATGGGTGCCAGAACATGGTGCGGCGTTGCCACCAATACAACATCGACGCCGCCGTTCGCCAGCAGCTCTTCAGCCGAAGCATGGGCGCTGGCACCGCCCGCAAAAGCTGCCAATTCCACCGCTCTTTCCGGAATGATATCCGCGCAGGCCGTTACGGTCAGCGCATCCACCAGGGCAATCGCCCGCGCTAGCCTGTCTCCCTGGTAGCCGCAGCCTATGATTCCTACGCGTAGTTTGTGTGAATCGTTCATTCATACCTCCTGCAATCATTTTCTAGACTTCTGTCCTTTACGTTTTTTCCAGCCAGAACCCTTGCATATGCCGGATACTGACAATTTCGTTTAAATGGTTGCTGTTATGGGCCAGGTTTCCCAGGATGTACTGGTAACCCTTCATCTTGACAGCAGGGAGTTCATGTTCCAGCGCAACCTCGGAAAGCCCGGCAACATATTCGGCCAGGGAATGGTTCATGGCCAGCAGGCCGGCTTTGGCCTTCTGCCAGGCTTCTGCATCCTGCGGATCGTGCACCGGCGGCCAGGCGCCTTCCGGGAAGAATGCACTTGCCTCGACCGCCTCGCCGCGCAGCACGGCCAGTGCAAACTGCTGACACAAGGTGAGGTGCAAGGTGACCTCCCACACGCTGTTAAAACGTGGACCAGGAACGGCAGCGGCTTGCTCAGGAGTCAACCCTTCCATGGCGGCTGGATAGCTGACGAACCAGGACAGGTCGGGGGTGGCCAGCAGCCCTTCCAGTGCTTCAGCCAGGTGGGAAGCTTCAAACATCGTCTTCTCCGTTCAACGAGATGATGAGTAATGAAAACCCTCACCATCTCATAATAGGAGGCTGGCGTTTCCAAAGCGTTTCGTTTATTGTTCTTTTCGAGTTAAGTTTGGGAGAAAAATTATAAATCCCCGCTTGCTTTGACCATTACCAGAACCTGTTTAAAACACTCAAAAGCCGCTTTCATATCCTGGAGACGGCATGCGTGCAGCGCCTCTTCCAGCCGTACCGCGATCGGCTCTCTAATCGGTTGGATGAGCGAGTTGGGGTCCAATAGAGCCAGGGCGCGGTTCTCAGCCTGGCCCAGGTCACCCCGTGAAACGGCAATAGCCAGCAGCACCCAATCCGCCAGCCAGGGGAACATATTCCCGCCGGATTGCTTCCAGGTTTCATTAGCAGAGTTGCACAACTTTTCGGCGCTGATAGAGTCTCCATCTTGCCAGGCCAGCCAGCCCTGGTTGGCTAGGCTGATGCCCTGATAGGCAAATTCGTTGATAGCTGAAGCCAACTCGAAAAGAGTAGAGCTTTGTTCACGCAGAGAATTAATATCTTTGAGCTGGCGGCTGGCCACGCTCAGGTAGGTCAGGCTGCGCACCTGTAAAAGGCTGGCCCCCATCCGCACTGCCGCCTCATACGCTTTGACCATCCAATCCCGGGCTGCCCGGGGTTCTCCATGCCACAACAGGCTAAAGCCCACATGAAACTGTGCCCAGGCAATGTCATAGATGACACCCAGCGTTTTGACAAGCTCCAATTTACGCCGCGCAATTTCCACGGTCTCATCGGACAGGCGATAACGTTCGTGTCTCAGCCGTGACATCCACTGCTGGTCGAGCAGCTCGATTTGTTGATCCGGGCGTCCATCCGTCCCAACCATGGGAAGGATTTTTTGGATGATGGCATCCATCTGATCGGGATGGTTGCCCCAATAAAATAAATTGCTGCGAGCAAGCTGTATCTGGATCCATTCCTGTCGTTCTGGCAACGTTCCTGCTCCGTTGTCGAGATTTAAAACCTTCTCAGCATGGTCCAGAGCGGTATGCGCCTGAGGATGCTGGTACTGCTGCATCAGGGTTTCGCTTATTTTTCGATAGATCTGCGAACCCCACAATCCCGTGTGCGGAAAAGGTTGGGCCAGTGCATTCTCAAAGGCAGCCTGCGCCTGCGGGTATTTCCCAACCAGCGCCAGCATCTCTCCCAGTTTTTCGTAAAGCTGGGCGAGTTGATCCGGTGGAATGGTCTGGACGGTGGAATTGGATAACGGCGTTTCACCCAGTGATACTGCACGCTGGTAATACTGGATTGCCAGGTCGTTGGCAAAGATTTTGCGGGCCGACCCGGCCGCCGTCTGGTAATATTGTACAGCCTCCCCGACGCTACCGCCCTGTTCCAAGTGGCTGGCAATTTCACCGCTCCTGTTTTCCAGATCGTTCTTCGCCAGCTTGATTAAGGCATTGGCCACCTGACGGTGGAGCAGCTGGCGGTGGGCGCTGCTCACTCCCATAAAGGCAGCCTGGCGCAGTTTATCGTGACTGAAATCGAAAGTGTTCCGGGCAACCTCGCGCACAATCCGCCGGTGCAGCATTTCGTCCAGACTTGAGATCAGTTGAGCTTCATCGGTACCGCCGGCCTGGCGGAGCACTTCGAGTGGAAAAGCGCGCCCAATCGTGGCGGCCAGTAAGACTGTTTCGCGGCAGGCCTGCGAAAGCTGGCGAATGCGGTTCTCCAGCACAGCTTGGGCTTTATAGGCCAGGGGCTGCACACCGGGCAAGTGCCTCTGTTTGAATAACTCGGTCCGCACCATCTCGACAATAAAAAGCGGGTTGCCTTCCGTCTCCTGGAAGATCAGGGAACCGACGCCATTCTCCAGGTTTTTTCCAGCCACGTTGACTGCCAACTGGCCGGTCTCTGTTTCACTTAACGGGCCAAGCTCCAGGTGGCTGTCTTGCTGCTCCAAGCCTGATAGCAGCTGGCCACAGGCCGGGTTGGCCGCGATCTCCTCGTTGCGCAGAGTACCAACCACCAGGAGAGGGGCGTGGGGGTCGAAACGCAGGAGGTAATGCAGCCATTCCAGGGTATCCTGATCGCACCAATGCAAATCTTCGATCAGCAGCAGGGTCTTCCGCCGGTCGCCTAGTGTCGCCCGTGCCAGGGCTTCGAACAGGCGCAGGCGCTGCCAGGCATCGGATAAGGGGGGCGGTGAGGTGGAGTTGTCTTTCAATAGTTCAGGCAGCAAGCGGGATAGCTCCGTCAGCCAGACCTTGTCCAATTGCGGTAAAGATGAAGCCCGCAGCCATTCCACGACCGGGGCGTAAGGCAAGGCGCCTTCCGAAGCATAACAGTGCGCTGCCGAAGTGCGGATTCCCTGGCGTGCCGCCCAATCGACAAGTTCTTCTGCCAGGCGCGTTTTGCCAATGCCGGCTTCGCCGCAGATCACGAGCAGGCATGGATTTCCAAGGGCGGCGGTTTTCCATATTGACTGGATGGCCTTCCATTCGGCCGCCCGGCCCACCAAGGGCAGCGAGGCAGAGGCGGAGGCTTGATAGCCAGTCAAAGGTTGCACTTGCCTTATGTGGGCATACAGGTCTTGCATGTCCGCGGGCGGTTCGATCCCCAGTTCGTGTTTGAGCAGCCGGGCATATTCCTTGTAGGTTTTCAGAGCTGAGGGCACTTCACTATTCATGGCGAACAAGCGCATCAAGCGAGGGTAGCCATCCTTGTCGAACGGTTCCACCGTCACCAGCCGCTGGCAACACACAATCGCATCAGGGTAGCGGCGCAGGCTTTCATAGCGGTCAATCAACTGATCCAAGATTGCGATAAAGACCTGGTGATAATGGTGGCGTTCCGCCGAAACCCATTCATCATAACAACTTGGCAGGAGATCACCTTGATATATCTTCAGGGCTGTTTCCAGGGCTTCCAGAGACAGGTTTTGAGTGGAATCTTGAGAAATGACTTGTTGAAAATCGATTACATCCAGCTTGAATGAAGCTTCCGGGTTCCACCGCAAAGTTTGGTTGTCAGAACAAATCAGGGAATTGCCGTCCGGGAGCGCTTTTCGCAGAAGGTACACCAGGTTACGCAGGTTCGTATGGGCCTGCGCTTCTGGGCTATCCGGCCAAAGGATGCTCGCCAAGTGGTACCGGAACTGTGGCACATCGCGATGAAGGATTAAATATGCCAGTAAAGATTGCAGGCGAGGTTTATTTAGAGTGGTAACAAGTTCTCCACCTTGTTTCACTACAAAATCCCCAAGAAACCGGATTTCAAGGCCGTTCATAAATTTGCAGGGAGAAAAATGGCTTGCTATCTGACAGTTTCATTATACAATACCTTCACTATATACAATACATTCGCCAAAACAATACCTTCGCCAATTATGTAGAAACAGAAGGTTCTAAAGTCGGGTGAATCATGCCCAAACGGGCGATTTGCTCAAAAATGTCGGCCAAAATAATGGCATCAGGTTTTTCCGGAAGCATTTTTATTGTCTCGAGTGCATATCGGTAGCCATGATAGTGCGCTTTCAAATCCAGGATACTGAAATCCGGATTGGTTGGTTGAAAACGCCGCAAGAGCACCTGTGAAAGATTGACCAGGAAGAGAGCCAGGTTGGCGGCATTGGTTACGGCGATCTTTTCAATGTTCATGAAATCCTCGAGGCCCCAATATTGCTTGGCGTCGCGGAAGTTGAACTCGATCTGGAAGTGCAGGCTATAGAACTGGATCAGTTTGTCGTAGTTCAACTCCAAATCTGTGCTGAACAGGATAACGTGCGCCTGGGCCTGAGTATCCAGATTAGTTTTTAGGACAATGACCACATTGAGTGGTAGAGCAAATTCCTTGTTGAGCAGTTCGGCCTGGTAAATATCGGTACGGATATTCTTCTCGACCGTGCTCTCCTTCAGGTATTTCTGATCCAGCTTGCGAACGATAACTCGGTCGCCATATTTCGGATGAGGCCCAACGCCTGGATAAGTACCGGTATAAGAATAATACAAAGCCGCATCCTGGCGCAGTTTCGAGATCAACTGCAATCCAGCCTGGGTCACCATCACAGCGCTCGGATAATTGCCAAAGTGACCATCCATGACCAGGTACTTGAGCGCTAGAACCTTGCCAATCTGCTCTAAAAATGCCTTCAACGCCACCTGGATCCGCTGTAATTCGGCATTCAACACGACTGCACGGTTCTTTTTGTTCTTGCTGCCTTTCGGACGGCCGCGTTTGCGCTTTTCTCCAGGTTGCTTGTCCTTTTTGGCCTTGCTGGCCGCCTTCTCTTCGTCGCTCCGCACGACCTGATCGATCCGCACGGGGTAGGATGTCTCCTCCGGCACATTAACCAGTGAAAAAGCAAAGAAGGCCAGTCCCGCGATGGGACGTTGTTGCAGACTTGAAAAGAAGCGATCCAATCCATAGGTCTCTTTGCCCGCTTTGCCGCACACCACTTCGTCGCCTGCCAGAAGGTACTCGTCCTTGGGATCCCAGAGCCACTTCTGGAAGAAGGTCCACAGAACATCTGTCCAGGGGATCTGGGTGTGATACAAGCGCTGGATCGTCCGGTAGCTACCGCCTTTGTCAGTCCAGCGCGAGATGCCTAACATCGTTACTCGTCCGGTCATCATCAGCATTCCCAGGATGATCCGGCTCAATTGACGCAAAGTCGTTTTTGAGATCAGAGGTGCTATGCATTGTAAAAGTGCTAGAATGTCTGTCATGGGCTTCTCGGGATAGGTTGGTGGTTGGCACCTCAACTTTACCCGAAAAGCCCTATTTCGTTAGTTCATTTTTGGCGAAGGTATTGTAACGTAACAACTATATCTTGTATTGAATAATGTCTTCAAACGAAAGTGTCTCTTACCAAAAGACGGTTTTTGTCCCAAATGTTATGACGACATACACCAACATAGGACTATCTCCCCCTCTGGTAAATAACTGATCAGACTCGGAAAAAGTATCCGGAATCGCTAGTGCAATAGGATAATCTATAATTCGCCACTTTTAGCCTTCTCTGCAATCTTTTTGACCGCTACTCCCATTCCAGCCAGCGGATTCCCCAGCGTAGCGACAACCACATCGAGAATATCCGGCGCCATCCGGGCAATGCTACGGAAGTGGCGCGCTAGAGAGCTTTCATCAAGCGGCTTTTGTTCCTCCCTTGCCTTCTTGACCGCCTCGTGGATCTCCTGCACATCGGCCTTCAAATCAGCCTTATCTGCGGGCGGCGTTCCCGGTCGCGCCTCGATGGCGGAATACAACTGTTCGAACAGCTTGCTGATTTCCGCCGCGCTTAGGCCTGTTGTTTTCTGGACTGTAATATTTCCTCCTGCAACGTTGAACTCTCCACTCACACCGGAGATGTTGCCGATCCTAATGCTAGTATCGCCTTTTTTCTTTACCATATTTTCCTCGCTATTCTTTATAGAGTTGGCGTGAGAGTCGGAACCAGCTCTAACAGCCATTGCGGGCAGCTAGCCTAGTAGGCTTCACAGGGGAAATAATGTAATCTCGAAAAACATTGCTATATTCCGCTCTACCCCTGATCCATCTATCCTCAAAGCTTTATTATTATATAACAATAAAATGGCGTAAGAGCGGGGAATAGATGCGGCAGTATAAAACGCTCATGATTCATGTACATTGCATTCTTGTTTAACTCCCGCTATGTACCAGTATGGGTCGGTAGTCAGGGTAGAATATTTGCCAAAAAACACTGATACGCCCGAATTCAACTAAAGGTCATCCGTGGTTTAACCGCACACCGAACGAAAAGATGCTGGATAGAAGCTCTGGAATGCGGTTATTCCTTTCGTTGCAAAATATCACTTGAAACCGGTGGGAGGAAGAACCCGCAGCCGTCCCTCTGCTCCGTGGTTTGCTCGCCCGTATTGTTGTATACTATCTTCGTGCAAATGGGGAGGCGTGTATGGACCGGAGGCAGATCAAGGTAGGCAATTTCTCGAATGTTGGCGGGGGAGTGAATATCGCTGGCGGCGATATAGTTTACCAGGGCCTCGGTGTGGAGCAGGTCAAGGTGCTGATGGAGAAGCTGGGCACAGAATTCCAGCCCAAACCATTCGACGGGCGCTGCCCCTATAAGGGACTGCCTGCTTTTGAAGAAGATGATGCCGCCCTGTTCTTTGGCCGCGAAGGACTTGTCAAAGAGCTGGTCGGGCAGGTAAGAAATGCCCGGGCGGTGTTCGTCACCGGTCCATCTGGCAGCGGCAAATCCTCGCTTGTGCGCGCCGGTCTGATCCATGCCCTGAAAGAGGGCGCCATAGCAGAGCGTCACAGCGAGCATTGGCTGTACGATATCATCACACCTGGCCGTGTACCACTTGATGCCCTGGCTACTGCTTTCTCGCGCCTCAAAACGCCTGAGCTGGGCGACTACTTCCGCCAGCACGCTAATGAGCCGGACATTATAAACAAGTGTGCGGAATCGGTCCTCAGCGGACAGGAATCCCAGCGTCTGGTGTTCTTCCTTGATCAGTTCGAGGAGGTCTTTACTCTTGTCAGTCCGGAGCAGGCTGCCAGATTCATCGAGTTGCTGACCCGTGCCGCTGCTGCCGAAAACGGGCGTGTCATCTTGCTCTTCGCCATGCGTTCGGAATTCATTTCGGTTCTCACCCGCTATCCCAGCCTGCTGGCGCTATACAACCAGTCGCCCAAACTTCTGGTGGGTCCCATGCAATCCGAGGAACTGGTCCGCTGCGTTGCCCTGCCTGCCCTGAGCGTCGGATTGCGTATTGACCCCGCCCTCATCTCACAAATCACGTTCGACATGGAGGGCGAGACAGGCGCTCTGCCGCTTATGCAGTTCGCCCTCAAGGGCCTGTTCGATGCCCGGCAGGCTGCTGGTGGTGTGATGGAACTGACCTGCAAGGAATACCTCGATCGTGGTGGCATTAGCGAGTCGCTCGAACGGCATGCTGATGAGGTGTTCGCCAGGTTGAACTCCAGCGAGCAGGAGCTGGCCCGTTCCATCTTCGGCGGGCTGGTCCGTGTTGGGAGCAGTGCTCAGGACGATACGCGTGGTCTGGCTTATTTCGAGGAGCTTGCCCCCGCGGGGACGGACGCCGGCCAGGTGAAGGTTCTCCTACAAAAGCTGGCGGACGCACGCCTAGTCACCACCGATCGCCAAGCTGGGCGCGACACGGCCACTCTCGCACATGAGAAGCTGATCGAGGCCTGGCCATGGCTCAGGAAGCTGGTGGACGAGAATCGTGAGATACTAACCCTGCGCAGTGCCATCAACGCGGACGCCAAGGAATGGGATGAATGCGGGAGGGAAACCAGCTACCTCTACCGGGGGACACGTCTGGCGACCGCCCGGGAGAATATTAAGGCCCTTACTCTTGGTGACCTGGCGAGGGCCTTCGTGCAGGCTTCCATCGAGGCCGAGGTCCTGGTCCGCCGCCAGCGTGAGCGGTTGCGACGCCGTACCATCATCGGCCTGGTCGGTTTCTCAGCGATCGTTCTGGCTTTATTGATCTTTGCGCTCGCTCAGCTTAATATCTCGCGCGCCCAACGCCTGGGCGCCCTGGCTGAGGTGTCGTTTGCTCAGCAGGACTACAACACCGCCATGCTGTATGCTCACCAGTCCGATCTCATCCACAAGAATGTTACCGCTGATACGGTTCTCGGCCAGTTGCCATATGAGAACCTTACCACCGGTAGGCAGTTGTTTGGGCATACCGATCCTGTCCCCAGTGTGGCCTGGTCGGCGGATGGGCGTCTGGCTTCCGGGTCACAGGATGGCAGCGTGATCATCTGGGATCTCAATACCGGCCAGCCGGCCCAGATCCTGAAAAGAGATACCGCCTGGGTCACCAGTGTGGCGTGGTCGGCGGATGGGCGTCTGGCTTCCGGGTCACAGGATGGCAGCGTGATCATCTGGGATCTCAAAACTGGCCAGCCCGCCCAAACCCTGAAGGGACATACCTACGGGGTCACCAGTGTGGCGTGGTCGGCGGATGGGCGCTTGGCTTCCGGATCCGAGGATGACAGCGTGATCGTCTGGGATCTCCAGACTGGCCAGCCTGCGCAGATCCTGAAGGGACACACCAAATGGGTCACAAGTGTGGGGTGGTCGGTAGATGGGCGCCTGGCTTCCGGATCATATGATGGAACTGTGATCATCTGGGATCTCCAGACTGGCCAGCCTGCGCAGATCCTGAAGGGGCACACCAATTGGGTCACCAGTGTGGCGTGGTCGGCGGATGGGCGTCTGGCTTCCGGATCATATGATGGAACTGTGATCACCTGGGATCTCCAGGCCGGCCAGCCTGCCCAGGTTTTGAAGGGGCATTCCTTTACTGTCACCAGTGTGGCGTGGTCGGCGGATGGGCGCCTGGCTTCCGGGGCTTGGGATGATACCATTATTATCTGGGACATCCAGACCGGCCAGCCTGCCCAGGTCCTGAAGGGGCATATCGATCGGGTCGACAGTGTATCCTGGTCAACGGATGGACGCCTGGCTTCCGGATCAGATGATAATACTGTAATTATTTGGAATCTCCGGGCCGGCCAGCCCGCCCAAACCCTGAAGGGACATACCGGTGGGGTCCTCAGTGTGGCCTGGTCGGCGGATGGGCGCCTGGCTTCTGGGTCAGATGACAATACCGTGATCGTCTGGGATCTCCAGACTGGCCAGCCGGCACAGGTCCTGAGGGGAAACACCGATTGGGTTACCAGTGTGGCGTGGTCAGCGGATGGGCATCTCGCTTCCGGGTCACAAGATGGCAACGTGATCATCTGGAATCTCCAAAATGCCCAACCGGCCCAGGTACTGAAAAGAAATTCGTTTGCTGTCAACAGTGTGGCCTGGTCGGCGGATGGGCGCTTGGCTTCCGGGTCATGGGATGAATCCGTGGTCCTCTGGAATCTCCAGACCGGCCAGCCAGCCAAGGTCCTGAAGGGGGATACCAATTCTGTTACCAGTGTGGCCTGGTCAGCGGATGGGCGTCTGGCTTCCGGGTCAGGAGATAATAAGGTAATTGTCTGGGATCTCCAGACTGGCCAGCCGGCCCAGGTCCTGAAAGGGCACACCAATTGGGTCACCAGTGTGGCCTGGTCGGATGATGGGCGTCTCGCCTCCGGGTCACAAGATGGTACCGTGATCATCTGGAATCTCCAGACCGGCCGGCCCGCCCAAACCTTAAAGGTAAATGCTAGTGTCAGTAGTGTGGCTTGGTCGGCGGATGGGCGCCTGGCTTCCGGATCATATGATGGCAGCGTGATCGTCTGGGATCTCCAGACTGGCCAGCCTATACAGATGCTAAAGGCTCCTACCAATCAGGTCAGTAGTATGGCCTGGTCGGCGGATGGGCGCCTGACAACAGCATCACTTACAGATCAAACCGTCCACATTATCACGGTTGGAATAGCGCCATGTAAAGTGATATTGAGGAATATGACCTTGCAGGAATGGGCAGAATATGAAGGCGCGTTGTATGTGTACCGGCCGGCATGTGTCAATCTGTATAATCCAATCAGCGGCATTATGTCCAAAAATGGATTGCTTTATAGCTGGAAAGGGCATCTGGTTCTAATGATTAGTATACTTATTATTTTGGCCATGATTTTGGCACTTATCTTTTTCGCTGTACGGCTGTGTCGACGGGTCATTCCTTTTTTCTGGCAAAAGATAAAAAGGCGTATCCCACAAAAGAACGTTGTGGGAAACTAAGAGATCTGCCCACGAAAAGAAGCGAGCATAGCATACCTTATCGGGGTCTTGAGCAAGCCAGGAATGTACCGGTGCAAAAAATCACTTAAAACCAGTGCAAGGGGAAATTGAAAATAACATGGTGTAGTTGTAGTTTGACGACAAACACTGCACTACTTGCCGATTCACCTTGCAGTATTTGACTACTTATTTTGAATTCTTTCGAATTACCTTCCAGGCCCCATCTAACCATAATTTAGAAATATATGCAAGCAGTTTTAATTATCCATTTCGCCCCCTAATTCTGACTGCCTTTTACCTTTATTTCCCCGTCTCCCTTTTTGTTAATTATCTTTTTCCTCGACCAGCGAATTATTCCCAAAATGGGTTTTGGTAACCACTTCGGGTCTTACTGCTTACCTAAATCATAGGTTGTTATTCTTTCGATTGTCATAAACATTTATAGTCAGTTTTTTGGTAAATGTCGCCTGATTATTTTAATTATCCTTTTTGCCCCCTGATTCTGACCGCCTTTTACCTATGGAAGGCCGCCCTCATCTCGTCCGGCCAGTTGGGCCTGCTTGACGAATTTCTTAAAATGGACTCCGCTTCCTTTTTCGGCGAGCGTCCACCTCCACGCCCGTGAGGCCTGTATCAGGGTTAACGTAAAGCGCCGCGAGCGTGTCGAGAACCGACGCGCTCGCGATGTCGGGTGCCTTCCCCACTGCCGGCTTCGAGGCTAGGTTTTCTTTTTCCGATTTCTTAGTGACTGTTTGCATAATGATGTTCGTTTCCGGAACAGCCGGTTTTATAAAGGGGTACCCGTTTTAGCGAAGTCCCCTTGCCAATTACGAATTTCCGGACGGTTGGCTTCGCCTCCACTTGCGCTGGACGGGATAACGGCGATGCCAAATACCGACCTGAACAACAATGCCAACAACAATCAGTCCCAGGAAGACCAGCCAGTAGTATGCCGAGACATAGGTGCGCAAGAAGGTCATGATGATTTCAGTTCCCAGCAGCACGGACAGGACGATGATGGCCCAATCGAAAAGTGCAGCCACCAGGATCAGCCCGATGATACCGCCGATGATGTAGATCAACCAATTCCCAGAAGCGATGGTCATTCCCAGAGAAGCTGCCAATGAAGTCGCCAGATACCCACCGGCTAGGAAACCGGCGATCAGGACAGCCAACCACTCCAACACAATTGCCAGGAAGGCGCCGATGATGCCTGCGACAATGGCGATCAACAGGATGACCAATTCCGACTGGCCGTGCATAAACATCGTAGCGAATGTGAGCCCGGCAATAAAACCGACCGCGGCCACAAAAATCCAGAAGGCACGCCTGCCAAAGAGCAGCAACAGGATACCTAAAGCTAGCGTCAAGATAGTGGAAATTGTCATTTCAAACTCCTTTTCTGTTTTCAGAGAATGCACTGATCGATTTCTTAACCTGGTTACAAAACAGCCCGACCGCCTCGGCTGCCTGCACATCTTCAGTCTCGCGCTTGAGCAAGTCGCGCATGTAAAAAAGCCCTTTCTCGTTTTTACTTCAACCAGAATGCCGCTGCGCAGCCGGCTCATCGACCCAGTACCCCTGGCGATTGTAATGTCGATGCAACCTGGTCTCATAATCCCGAGTTGGCAGAGACTCCTCCGAGTATTCGGGTGATTGCTTGATGGTCTCGCGGGTAAGATTGACGAAGACCTTTGACTCGCGCCAACTAACGCGCTCGATCCATTTCGGTGAAATCAGGACCTTTTTCCCCGGCCACCAGTTCCGTGTATCGACGATTAGATAACGAATCGCCCAGGTATCGTCATCCACGATAAAATCCTCGACGTGGCCGATCTCGCCGTCTGCGGCCTGGATGTGATGACCATCCACATCGTGAGTGCTGCGCAAATGAGCATCCCACGCTTTCCCTCCTTGATTGGATTTATTCCATTTATCACGGTTACGCTCAATATAGGGATATTCCCCCCACATGTGTGGGCCGTCCCAATACGTCGGCCATGCATAATATCCGTAGTAAATCTCCTCGAATTGTCGCGAGACAGGCTTGTCACTGTTCAAGGATGGACTGCCCTCGATCTGCTTTTTGGTCAAATCGACGGTGATGGTTTGCTCTTCTTTATTCACGGAGCCCAGCGCATACGGGGAGATCAACACCTGCCTGCCCGTAAGCCAGTCTCCGGTGTCGGCGACCAGATAACGAATCGTCCAGTGATGGTCATCGAAGTAGAATTCATTGACCTTCCCTATTTCACCGTCGCGGCTGTTCAATTTGTAACGCCTCAGTGTTTTAGCTTTGTTTAGCATAGTAGTAATCCTTTCTTTGAGTTTCGTTTTTGTTCGCTGTTGTTGCTCGGCTTACGGCGTATTTGAGAAATCGGTATCAAAGCGATCGGCACAATTGCCATTCCTCATATTGCGCCATCGGAGGGTGCTTCGCCTTGGGGAGGGTCGCGCAAGGAAAATGGTTGTACGACCTGAGGTTTTGGTGCTTGCGGCAAGGCGAGATCTGTTGCGCGGACTGCCTCGTGGAGAGCGACTGCTGTCTGCTTGTCAGGAGGAAGGAGCGTTATATCCTGTATACTAACACCACTCATATCTATATAACCCAAGGGCGTGAACGTAGCAGACAACCGCGTGATCCTTGGGGACGGCACCGGCAATACGGTGGCCGCCTCTGGGCTTTTCGGGGGATTTACGAGGCGCATCATGGACCAGGAGAGAAACGCACTGAAAGGCAAGAAGCACTGTAATCAAGATCGTTCGTTCAGAGGAACGCATGATTTTTGTTCTCCTGGTATTGTTTCTACCTCATATCGATCGGCCAGTGGAAATATTCTGGAGTGAGCATGTTATCGGTAGAACGCTCATCTCCGTCGCATCTTGAGAAGGATTTCCAAACCCATAGGAGATCCTCTTGCATTAGTTAATTCTGGAATAAAGTTATTCCCAATACGGACTCACTATTTTGTCAATGATCCAATAACATAAAAAGACGAGGAGGCTGGAGGAAATCCGTCTGCTCGTCTTCTCTGGGGGTTGCCCAATGATAACACCTCCTGGATACGA
>Ga0187877_1002035_pt1 | contig 19015 bp, 20 predicted proteins | sample June2016WEW_17_1_3_FD_132430 | JGI IMG/M metagenome (GOLD analysis project Ga0187877, IMG submission 132430) | Peatland microbial communities from SPRUCE experiment site at the Marcell Experimental Forest, Minnesota, USA - June2016WEW_17_100 | ecosystem: Environmental > Terrestrial > Soil >... | reverse complement strand
GTCGGTTCCCAGCGGGCGGTACAGAAGATCGAAGCTGCGTTCCACCTGGTGCACGACCGGATCGAGACAACGCGCGCACGCCACTTCCAGGCTCGTCTCCAGCTTGCCCTTCACCCGGATGTCCTGCACCACCTTGTGCTTGCCGTGATGCTCCTCGACCAGATCCGCCCGGCCCTCGCTGCGCAGCGGCGACCGCTGCCGGACCTCCGCCCCCAGATCAATCACACCCGGGCTGAACTCCTCCCGGAAATCGACCGGGTGAATTTCCAGATCCTCAATTTCGATAAGCATTGGAACCTCCGCCGCCCCCACTCCAATTACCGCAAAGGCCCGCGGAAGTGCGCACAGAGACGAAAGTCTCTCAGGGAGCAATATGTAAGAATAAAGGCCAAGAATAGCGGTGTCAAGGAACTGTACTCGTTGGTAGAGCCTACTCACATCGTATCCCCCTGTTCCCCGTCACTTCCACCGGTGCCGTTTCTCACTGACAACCCGCCGTTCATTCTCTTAGAATTTTTCCATCGCCAGAAAACTAGTCCATAACTTCCCCATCCAGCGGAAGAAAGGAAGCACTCCGCCATGCTACCGTCATCTTCGACCAAGCTGAAACTTTCCTTCGATGCCGTCTTCTACTACGTCACCGACATGGATGCATCCATCGCCTTCTATCGCGATACCCTCGGTCTCCCCCTGGTTTCGCATGATTACGTCGCGCGCTTCGATCTCGATGGCGTGTTCATCGAGCTTGTGCGCCTCCCACCCGGATCGGTGGTCCCCGGCAGCGGCAATGGCCGCCTCTGCTTTTCCGTCGCGAACTTGCAGGAAACATTGGAGCAAATGCACGCCCGCGGCATCGCGACCAGCGCTGTTAAGAACAAAAAGGGCGGGAAACTGGCCTTCTTCCGCGACCCCGACGACAACGAACTCTGCCTCTGGGAGTACGCCGAAACCGAGGATGCGAGAGAAATCGTGAAGTCAGCCTTGCTCCACGGCTAACGCCGGCATCATCCGGATGGCACCAGCGCCCCGGGGATTCTCTCCGGGCCTTTCATTTTGTCGGGCAAATCCCCGGCCTAGGAATGTGCTAGACTATCCCTATGCCAACCCTATACGTGGAAAACGTGCCCAAGGACCTCTACGAAGCCCTGCGCGCCCGCGCCCGTAAGAACCGCAGTTCCATCGCCGCCGAGGTCATCGCGCTGCTGGAGCAGTTCGTTCCAACCCCAGAGGAATTGCGGCGCCGGAAGCGCGCCTTTGAGGAACTCATGGGGCTGCAAGCCTCCACTCCTCCCGGCCCGGGGCCTTTTCCCAGCACCGAGGAGATGATCCGCGAGGATCGCGAACGGTGACGACCTGCGTCGTGGACGCCAATGTCGCCGCCAAGTGGCTTCTGCCCGCAGCTGGCGAAGGCCTCCTCGACCAGGCGAATCGTTTAGTCGCATTGCACGTGAGGCGCGAATTGCAGTTGCTGGCGCCGGATTTGATCGAGGCCGAAATCGGCAATGTGCTCTGGAAAGCCGTGCGGCGCAACCGGATCAGCCAGGCGGAAGCCGGGAATTCCTTGCGACGTTTCGTTGCTCTTGCGATCCAAGTCGTCCCCACCTCCGACTTGCTGGGTCAAGCGTTGCAGATCGCGGTGGCTTGCGGCCGCAGTTTCTACGACAGCCTTTATGTCGCGCTGGCACTCACGACCAAGACAGAACTCATTACCGCCGACGAGCGCCTGGTAATCGCCCTCGGAAGTCGCTTCCCCGTGCGCTGGCTGGGAGTTTTCTAACCAGATTGTCGTGCCCAATTGCGCACAGCGGTCATCTTCGCGCCTGCTGAGCCTCTACGTTATACTGTTGCGTTGGCGATGGAGTTCGCCGTTAACCGCCCTTCGGCTGATAACTCCTACAGAACTTTTGCAGGAGGACTCCGTCGTGAACCATCTCGCGAACTATCTCTCCAACTATATATGGATCGCGCTCGGCGCCGTTGTCGGAGCCAGCGCCCGCTACTTCCTCAGCACTCTGATCGCCCGCGACTTCTCATCCGCGTTCCCCTACGGCACGCTGCTGATCAACATCACCGGCAGCCTCGTCCTCGGATTCTTTCTCGTCTTCTCGACCGAACGCGCGCTGCTCGACCCGCGCTGGCGCCTGCTGGTCGCCATCGGCTTCTGCGGCTCGTACACCACTTTCTCCAGCTACGCCTTCGAAAGCTTCGCGCTGATGGAGCAGGGGCAATGGCTCCTGACCGGCATCAACATCGTCGGCAGCAACGCGCTCTGCCTTGCCGCCGTTTTGGCTGGCGCCGCGCTTGCCCGGGGGTTGTAAAATGGCAGCCGGCGTCCTTATGGCCGTTCAAGTCACCGTCTATCTCACCGAAGGCGACTCCTGGCACCATCGCGCGCTGCATCTCGAAATCCTGAAATATCTGCGCGAAGAAAATGTCTTCGGAGCCGTCGCCTTCCACGCCGTCGCCGGCTTCCTCGGACGTGGCAAAGTCCACACCGCGCACCTCGTCGAAGCCGGGGGCGAACTACCCGTCGTGATCTCGTTCGTCGATACCGACGAGCACGTCAACCGCGTTCTCCCCAAGCTGCGCGAGATGGCCGCCCACCGGCTGATCGTGCGGGAGAATGTGGTGATCGAACAGGGGAGTTTGGACTGAGGCCGACTTTATTCTTGAACTGACATGACTCACTTCATCCCCAGCGCCCGCAGCACCCCGTCATCCGCCACTACCTTCCCATCCTTCTTCGTAACCACGCCAAACGATCCCGAGTAGTTCCACATCGCCCACCCAATCCCGTTGCGCTCGAGCGCCGTGCGCACATCGTGCAACCACTCCACCCGGTCCTGCGGGTCGGAATACTCTCGATACACGCCAAATTCATTGCACGCCAGCGGCACCCCGCGCCGCCGCGCCCACTCCGCCGCCTGCTTCATTTCGGATTCAATACGGGCAGCGTCCCAGTGCTCGCGTCCGTAGCGGATCACCTGCAACCGGTCCACTTCATCCGGCACCAGCGCCGCCACGCGCTCCGCCGACTCCGCCGTCGACGGATATCTCACGCCGCGCAGCCAGTGCCAGTAATATGCGCCCCAAGTCGCGCCCTGATGTGTAAAGATGTGCGGCTCATAAAAGTGAAAGTTGTAAATAGTGTTCGGATCGTGCAGCGGCTCCTGAAAAACAAGCTCATCGTCATTCGACCAGCGCGCGCCCGCCGCAATGATCGTGTGCAACGGCGCGCCCTCCCGGATCGCTGCCGCCAGCTTCATTTGCACACCCAGCCACCGATAGCGGTCGGTGAATTCCGGCTCATTCAGAATTTCCAGAAATACGCGGTCCGCATCCCACGTCGAGTAATGTTCGGCCAGCGCCCGCCAGAAGTCTGCAAACCGCTCGACAAACTCATCGTCCTTCGCCAGCCGCGCCTTGAAGTCGCTCTCCGGATGCAGGTCGATCACGACGGCCAGCCCGTGGTCGAGGATCATCTTCACCGCCGCATCCAAATAGCCCAGATACTCCGCCGGAATCTTATTAGGCTCGCGCGCGTTAAACATCGGCTGCGGATTCACGCTCAACCGCACGTGATCGAAGCCCATCGACTTGATCAGCGCGATATCATCCGCGGTCGTCCACGCCTGAAAATGTTCCGGCGTGTAGCCGCGCTTGTCATACACCTGCGCGAACCATTCACTGGCGTTGATTCCCCGCTTCAACTTTTCAGCCCGCGCAAAAGCCGGCGAGGCTTTGGTGCTCGCGGCGCTACCAGTCTGTGCAGCCGCGCAGCCTGCCAGCAGACCTGACAACAACATGAAAGCGACCCGTAGCTTCACTCTCTTCATTCGATCCACCGCCGGCAATCCCTTCTGCATTGATACACTAATGGCCAAGTCCAAAGACTAGCCCATGATTCCCTGCCAGCGCCATCTCTTCGATATCCCCGACGATGTCGCCTACCTGAACTGCGCCTACTTGTCGCCGCTGATGAAACCGGCGCTGGAGGCCGGAACCGCGGGCCTTGCCCGCAAAGCGCACCCGTGGGAACTCACTCCCGAAAAATTTTTTACGGGATCGGACGAGTTCCGCACGACCGCCGCGCCGCTCCTCGACTGCTCGGCCGACTGCATCGCCATCGTTCCCTCTGCCAGCTACGGCATCGCAACCGCCGCGCGAAATTTGCCGGTCAAAAAAGGCCAGAGCATTCTCGTGCTCGCCGAGCAGTTCCCATCCAATTACTATCCGTGGCAACGTCTAACCGAAGAAACTGGCGCTTCGCTGAAAGTCGTCGCCTGGCCCGAAAACAACGACTGGACCGCCGCTGTTCTGAATTCCCTGACCGCCGATGTGGCCGTCGCCGCGCTCCCGCACGTGCAGTGGACCAGCGGCGGACAACTCGACCTCGTCCACATCGGCGAAGCTTGCCGCAAGCTCGGAGCCGCGCTCGTTCTCGATCTCACCCAGTCGCTCGGCGCGCTGCCTTTCAGCGTGCGCGACGTGCAGCCGGATTTCGCCGTCGCCGCCAGCTACAAGTGGCTGCTCGGGCCCTATTCCGTCGGGCTTCTCTATGTCGCTCCAAAATGGCAGGACGGAATACCGCTGGAAGAGAATTGGATTCAGCGCGCCAACGCTCGCGATTTCTCGAGCATCCTGTACACCGGAAATTACGACGTGGGCGCGCGGCGATTCGACATGGGCGAGCGCTCCAACTTCGCGCTGCTGCCTGCCGCCGTGCGCGCCATGAAGCAGCTGTTGGAATGGGAGGTGGCGCAGATCTCCGAGACAGTCGGCGCGCTCAATCGTCAACTGGCGAACGCCGCGGCGGACATGGGATTTTCCGCGCCCTCCGAACCGTTCCGCGCGCCTCACTACCTGGCCCTGCGGAGGAAAGCGGCGATTCCGAAGGAACTCCCCGAAATGCTCGCGAGAGAGAAAGTATTCGTCAGTGTCCGCGGAAGTTCGATTCGAGTGACGCCACACGTTTTCAACACGGCCGAGGACTGCGAGCGGCTCATCGCATGCCTGTGCCGCATCGCCGGCACTTAGGAAACGACTCCAAAACTACTGCTTGAGTGCGCCCGCTCGCCGTTGCGCCAGCGATGCCGCTTCGCTGGCCGGATTTTCTTTCTCCACCTGGTCGTAAATCTTCTTGGCTTCGTCCGGCTTCTGCCGTGACTCGTAGAACCCGGCGAGTTCGAGCTGCGCCGTCGCCTTGCTGACGACGAGCGTAGGCTTGTCGATCAACTGCTTATAAAGATCGACCGCCTGCGTGTCCTTATTCTCCGCGCGATAAACGGAAGCCAGTGCGAATTTGCCCAACGCCGCAAGATCGGCGTTCGAAGAGCCGGCTGCCTCCTGCAGACTGAGCGCCGCTGCCGTGTTGTCGTTAAGCTGCGCCGAGGCCAATCCCACAAAATAGCGCGCCATATCGGCAGTGTGGGTGCGCGGATACTTATCGACGATCGCCTGGAACTGTTTGCGCGCCGCCGTGGCACGCTCCTGCGACGACGCGAAGCTATCGTACCCCGGTTGCGCTGGCACGCCTGCCGGACGCACCGGCGTTTCAAAGGTGCGGACCGCCGTTGAAAGCTCGGCGCTCGCCTTTTCGTCCTGCGAGTTGACGTAGTACCAGCCGCCAAACGCAATCGCTCCAATGACGACAACCGCAATCGCAGCGGCAATGAGTTTCGACTGGTGCTCCGCCGTCCAGTGGGCGGTCTTCTCCGCCGCCTCGATCGTGACCTTGCTGAAGCGATCTTGTTTCAGTTGATGCCGGGTTTCTGCGCGCACGGGCTTCCTTCTTCGCTTAAGAGTAGGCTGACAATTCTTCAGTTTAACAGCCCGATTTCCAGAGCGTCAAAGCGCCGCTGACGCGTAGTGCCCTAAATTCATCAACCACAAAGGACACGAAGGCGCACGAAGGTGTGAATTGAATGAGGGGTTCCTTTGTGCCCTTCGTGGTTAATTAAGACAGTACCCGCTCGCAGTGCAACTCCCCTACTTCTTCACTTCGGATCTGTCCGTAGCTCCAGAAGCCGGCGATCTTCTCTTGCAGAACATAGAAGGGAGCCTCGCGAGCTTCGGGGGGAGAGCCCGTCGCCGCATCTTCGCGCACCGGGATGTTTGTGGTGATAGCGCCACACTCAAAACTCTACACTGAAGACTATTGAGCGGTTTCGAGCAGGCCCTTTTCGGCTTTTTCCTGGCACGCGATGCAATGGCGGGTCCAGGGCACGGCTTCGAGACGCTTGGCGTTGATCTCTTTGCCGCAGGAGACGCATTCTCCGAAGCTGCCTTCGTGGATGCGAGCGAGAGCGCCATCGACCATGTTGAGCAACTGGCGGTCGTTGTTGCTCTGGCTGAAGAGGAATTCCTTGTTGTAGGAACTGGCGGCGCGATCGGCGACGTCCTGAGTGGCCTCATCGTCGGCGGTGCGACCGTCCTGTTGATTGCGGGTAACCATGTGGCGCAGTTCCTGGCGCCGGGTTTCCAATCTTTTTCTGAACGTCTCTAGTTTCCTCTTATCCATGATTGCTGCCTGCCGTGAAGCAGAAGTCGCGCCTTACAGGACCCCATTCCACATGAAGTCGAACAAGTATCGTATGCGCGGGAGAGATCGGGCGTCAACTGGAGGGAAGCGATGGCAGAAGTCAGAAGTCTGCGATCTGACTTCTCACTTCAATCTTCCGACTTCAATCCCTAATCGCGGCAGCAGCTCGGGCATGCTGGCGAGCGCGTAGCCCATGACGGCCATGGCGGCGGCGTTTTCGCGCAGTTCTTGCGGATCGACTTTGTCGAGCGTATCGGCGGCGGTGTGGTGGTAGTCGAAATATTTACGGCCGTCCTGGATGATGCCGATGCCGGGGACGCCGGCTTCCACCAGTGGATCAATGTCGGAGCCGGGACTGTGTTCAGCCGAGCGGAAAACCGTCGAGCCGACGGGGCGCAGGATGTCGCGCAGCGGCTGCAGCGCAGCGATGGCAGCGGGCGGCATCTTCAGATAGAAGCCGAGTGGGTGGCCGGCTCCGGCGTCGCTCTCGATAGCGGCGATGTGGTTGGCGAATTCCGCGGCGTGAGTTTTGGCATAGGCCTGGTGTCCGCCGCCTCCATTTTCCTCGTCCATCCAGGCAATGACGCGCAGCGTCCGGCGCGGGCGGATATGCAACCGCTGGAGAAGTTCGGCGGTGGCCATGGAGATGACGACACCCGCGCCGTCGTCGATGGCGCCGCGACCGAGGTCCCAGGAATCGAGGTGACCGGAGACGACGACGATCTGTTCGGGATGCTCGCTGCCCTTGAGGTCGGCGACAACATTGTAGCCGGTGACGTCGGGAAGGCTTTGCGGAGTGAGCGTGAGGCGCATGCGAACGCGGCCCTGGGCGGCGAGGTGCTCGACCAGGTCGGCATCTTCAGCGGCGAGAGCGGCGGCTGGAATTCCGGCGGGAACGCTGTAACCGGTGTGCGGCAGGCGATAGTCAGCTCCTCCGACGGAACGGATGAGAGAGGCGACGGCGCCCATTTCAGCGGCAGCTTTGGCGCCGCGTCCGCGATAGACAACGGCTTCGCCGTAAGCTTCGAATGCCATGCCGGCGAGGGCTTTGCGCTCGTCGTAAGGGACGTTGAAGAGGACAATTTTGCCGGCGACTTTTTCGCGGCCGAGAGCGGTGAGTTCGTCGAAGTTGTGGACGACGACGACGTCCGCGGTGATGCCTTCGGCGGGAGTCGCAGAGCTGCCGCTGATGGTGGTGAGAACAATTCGCTGGGTTGTGTCCGGGGCCTGGCCGGGATATTCGACGAGTTGGGCTTTTTCCTCACCGCGAATCCAGTGGGAGACAAGCGCCGGCTCCAGGTGAACATCGAGGCCGAGTTTGCGCATCTCGGCGGCCACGTATTCGGCGGCGGCCTGCGCTTGCGGCGATCCGGCGGGACGAGGACCGATGTTCTCGGTCAGGTGCTCGAGCTGATGCCAGGCGTAGTCGCTGGTGAGAGCGGCGTCGCGCACGGCTTGCAACTGATCGCGCAATTCTTTGGAAAAAGTCGGCGCGGGCGGAGCGGCTTGCGGTCTGGGCGGCTGAGTCTGTGACCACGCGGCTAAGCTGGCGGAGAGCAAGAGCGCGCAGATCGGCGTCAGGCGTTTCAAGTTGAGTTACCGCGAGTGTACAGGAGCGGGAGAAACAAAAAAAGCGGCCCCTTTCGGGGCCACCCTTTTCAAAGAGGCTAAGTGGCGGGAATCAGAGGAAAACTAGTTTGACGCCGCTCCGGGGACAGGAACGGACAGAGTGAGATGTCGAGAACATCGAGAGTGAAGTTGTCCAACGGGTGCGGCCTCTTCATCTGCCATGGAAACAAGCATTTGCGGAACCAAAATGGTAACTGGGGGCGAGGGTGAGGCCCATTTTGGAAACCTGTTCAAAATCAGGATCTTAGGGTGAATCCCTTAGGCACAGAGCGGTGGCGGATTATCGGACAATGCGCGACCGGATGCACAAAGCTGCACATTGGCAGAAAATCCGGGCAGAAATTCAGGGCTGAAGTTCAGGGCTGAAGTTCAGGGCTGAAGTTCAGGGCTGAAGTTCCACGTTCCCGGAAAAAGCAAAACCCCCTCGAAAGGGGGCTTGGGACAAATCGGCAAACGCTTCTAGCTGTCGCCAGCGACGGTGCGCACCTTGCCGGGCAGGAAATGGTAGGGCGGCCAGGGACCGGTCACGACCAGTTGGCAATTCTTGAGTTGCTTAGCGGCCGTGTTGTAACGGTTCTGATATTTTTCGATCGACTTGGTATCGATGAGGTGAGCGATATCGAGCAACATTCCGTCGGCGTCGACCTTCTTGCAGCTGACTTCTTCCTCGAGGGGGTTGAAGAGTTTGTGCACCTGGACGGAGAGGGCGCGGGCTTTGGTCTGGCGTTCGCGCTCACGGGATGCCTTCTCGCGGAGCTTGATAAGGTACTCGCGGCCGACGGTATCGGGCAGGACAATCTCTTCCATGGAGCCGCGGAGAGAACCGTCGCGGACCACCAGCTTGATGCGCATTTCGGACTTGCCGCGAAGCCGCTCCACGCTCTCGCAGAAAGTGCGGCGGTTGGCTCGAACGGCCTGCCGAATGGCATCTTCGGTGTCGAAAATCGTTCCGAAGCGGAAGGGTAAGACGGTGGCGGTTCGGAAGCTCTGGCTTACCACGCGGGCATGTTCAAGAACGGACTTTTCGTCGAGTTTGGAGGTCGCGCGGTCATATTCACTGACGATCACCGCGAATTCTCCGCTCGGGTAGCTCATGACGGGAGCGGAGTTGACACCCTGGATTCCATCTAGAACGAAGGGACGGCGGGCGCGAACACCGTTAGCAAGGGTCTGGTGTTCCGTGAGGCAGTACGCGTACCACGACATGCATTCTCTCCGAATTGCACAGGGGCCTTGGGCGCCCCTTTAGATTTTCATTTAAGGCTAGGGCTGCGCTTCTACCTGGAAGATTTGGTTTTTTGGACAAGGTGAACGCGAAATGCTGCGTCCAAAGTCATATTACTTCCGGTTCGTGTTATTTGCAACCTTTCTTGCGATGATTGCATCGCCGATTGTCTCAATTTGCTACTGCGATTCTGTGGCGGTCATCAGGCCGTCGAAAAAAGTCAATCCCTCTGCCTCGGTGGCTAAGAGAAATGCGGGAAAACTGCACTTCCATAACTTGGTCGCGGCGCGGGTGCCAGCGAAGCTTCAGGATTTCTGTTGCTTTTGGGCAGCGGCGCGGTCCTGCAGAGTGATCGTAACCGCGCGCAGCATATCAGCGGCGGGAGCGGGCTTGCCGGTCCAGATTTCAAACTGGCGGGCGGCCTGTTGCACAAACATTTCGACTCCGGGGATGACGGCGATTCCCTTGGCGCGCGCGACCTGCAGCAGGTGCGTCTCGACCGGGTCGTACACCATGTCGAAGACGACGCGGGCCTGAATCTCCTCGTCTTTGAGCGGGCAATCGCGCGTGTTCCCCATTCCAACCGGAGTGGCGTTGACGATGACGTCGAAGGCGATCTTGCGGAGGTCGGCGCGTCTGATGGTGTGCGCTTTCGACTGGCGGGCGAGCTTCTGAGCCTTGACGGCAGTGCGATTCAGTATCCAGACTTCAGCGCCGCGCTCTTTGAGACCGAAGACTGCGGCACGGGCCGCGCCCCCGGCGCCGAGCACGAGAACTTTCGCGTTCTCGATGGAGAGGCGCTGCTCGAGCGGACGAATTACGCCGGCGATATCGGTATTGAAACCGTAAAGCTTGCCTTCCTGTCCACGAACGACGGTATTGCAGGCGCCGATCTTGGCAGTGTGCGCGTCGGTGTTATCGAGATACGGAAGGATGGCCTGCTTGTACGGCATGGTGATGCTGAGGCCGTGGAGGGGAATCCCGCGCACGCAGTGGATCAGATCCTTGAGCGTTTTGGCGTGGAGAGGAAGATAAACGCCGTTCACGTTCTCGCGGCGAAGCGCCGTGTTCATGATGACGGGCGAGAGCGAATGCTCGATGGGATCGCCGGCGACTCCATAGATGCGAGTGGCGGCGTCGACTTGCTCGATGCGGTAGATGCTGCGCAGATCCGGCGCACTGACCTGGCCGGGTGCGGTTTTGAGATCGGCGCTGATCGCGCCAAAGGTGAACGCGCTGCCGGCGCGCACGCTGAGCACGCGGCTGATGATGCCTTGCTCTCCCATGCACAACCCGATCAGCGCATGTTTGCCGCTCTGCGTCTGCAGAAATTTCATCATGGCCACGTTGTCCGAGAGCGTGGTGGCGGTGGTGACGACCTTGTAAAAATCGGCCGGGATCTTGAGCATTTTCTCCAGCGTCTCATCGAGGTTGCGCGTACCGCGGAAATCATGAAACGACAGGATGAGTCCGGCGCGGCGGCGCAGGCGCGCAATCGCTTCGAGCTTCGATTTCAGCGCGCTCTGGAGTTCCAGGTCGACAATCTGACAGCCCGCGGCGTGGGCCTTGGTGAGCACATCCAATTGAGAAGCCAGCGATCCCTTGAACTTGCCGCCATTGTCGGCACGGCGGCAGGTACCGATGGCGGTTACGTACTGGTGGGTTCCAAGAAAACGATGGATTTTGGGAAGCGCGGCCAGGGGTTGCTTCAGGTAATCCAAACGGAACTCGAGGAAGGGGTTATCCCGGGCCATGGACTCGGCGGTAGCGAGCATGTCTTCGACAGTGTCGCCGCTCAGCGCAAGGCAGACCCTAGGCAGGCGCATAGGCAGAAAACGGGGCACGGGAGTGGAAGACAAAGCCAAGGCCATTTGTTCTCAACGACGGCGCGATATTACAGGGGTGCAAGCGCAGATGCAACATAAGGATTGCCGAACGGCTCGGAAAACACTTTGGGGCAAAGGGGCTAAACACCGTCGTAACCTTGACCCTTCCCCAAGCGCTTGTTACTTTTCGGCTGTAACCCTTGTCTTCCGAGAGAGATAGCCGGGGCAGAGCTGGAGCGGTTTGGAGTCGGAGGTAACATGAAGAAAACAGGATTGTTATTGCTACTGATGGTGATGGCGACCTTGGCGGCGTCCCAGCAGTCGACGACGGCGACCACGCCCGATGTGTCCGGTATCATCAACACGTCGGTCAACGTACCATTCGTGCGTTTCCAGACGCCTACCGCGGCAGATATTTACTGCGCCGGATTTCTTACCAAGGACCGGGTTCCCGACGCGAACTACGTGAACGGGGGCCTGCAGACACCGACCTCAACCAAGTTCGAGATCGGGGAACTCGTCTACCTGGCGGGGAGCGGCTACCAGGCGGGACAACTGTATTCGATCATCCGCGAACTGCGGGACGTCAACGAGTACGAAATCTATCCGGGGCAGAAAAAAGTACTGGCTGCCGCGGGACGCCCTTACGGGGAAATCGGGAGGGTGCGGGTAATCGATACGCGCAGTCACAGCGCCATCGCCCAGGTGGAATTCAGTTGCGATCCCATCAATCCGGGAGATGTCGCCGTGCCTTTTGTGGAAAAGCCGCCGATTACGTTCCACGTCCCCGGGCATTTCGACCGGTTCGCGCCAGCGAATGGAAAGCTGAGCGGACGGGTCGTGCTCGGCAAAGACTTTGACAGCTTCCTCGGCACGGGCATGAAGCTTTATATGAACATGGGTTCGAACCAGGGCGTAAAAGTGGGGGACTATTTCCGCGTAGTGCGATCCTACACAGCCACCTTGCACGATCCGGTGGACTCGCTCTCCTTCAAAGCTCAGACTTCAGAAGACACGCAGGCGCGCCCGCCAAGTTTTGAGGCCAATCGCTTCACAAAGACGAAAGGGCCGAACATTCACGTAGGCGATCTGCCGCGGCGCGCCGTCGGAGAAGTGGTCGTTCTCAACGTAACCCCGACCGCATCGTCGGCCATGATCGTCTTCGCGCTGGAAGATGTGCACGCGGGCGACACGGTGGAACTGGACGAGCAGCAGTAAGAGAACGCAAACAACTTCATCGGAACGAGGGGAGAGCGAGTCTCCCCTTTTTCTTTTGTCCGGAGTACTCGTAACGGAGTCGGGTAGAAGAACGGACCAGTGTCGCGTCCCGTAAATTCGCGACATAAGTTCGGGTTGTCATCTTGAGTGAAGCCCACGTACGGACAATACGAGCTTGAACCTTAGACCTGGCTTCAGCGGAAGAAACGAATTTTCGGATTCCCAGGAATCATCGCACCCGCGACGACCACTACGACGATCACAATAACGAGTTCCATGTTGCCCTCACAATGTTGCCCTCGCAAACCGCCAGCGCTCAGCTTAAGTCCTCTTGCAGAGAAGGCAAGTTACTCAAGTGCGGTGGGAGGCGCGGAATGCGGAATCCGTGAAGAGATTGTCGGAAACAGATTCAGCGGGGCCCTTCGACATCGGCATCGGCAAAGACCTCGGCGGTGAAAGCCTCGAGGGTTGCGGTCTTGCGCCAGGCATCCAACGGCAGACCAGCTTTGCGGCAGGTTTGCTCCAGAAAAGTTTCCCGGTCCCAACCATTTTCGACGGGAACCTGGGGTAGCAGCAGGCCGCGGCGAGCGCCATCGGAGAGGAGCAGACCGTGGCGTCCGACTTCCACTGCCTCGGGATGAATCGGAAACAGGCGGGAGAGCACGCTCAGAGAAACCTCCAGCCTAAGAGCTTCTTCCTTCGTCACCGGCAAAAAACGGAAATCTTCGAAAGCGGCGGCGCGGGCCGTTTCGGCCACGGCGCGATACAGGGGCGCGATGGGCAGGGCATAGCCGACGCATCCCCGAAGTTCGCGGTGGGGATCGCCGTGTCGATCGCCGTGCAGATAAAGAGTGGTGAAGACGCCTCGTGGATCCGACAGCCCGGCCGGAAGCGGCGGCGCTTCCGGAAAAGACTGGCGCTCCAGAACGGAAAGAATCGCCTGGTGCGCGATGCGGAGCAAAGTCCGGCGCTGATCGAGAGAGAATTCCGGGGATCGCAGGGCGGGAGCGCGAGCCACCGCGCGCGCGGTCAGATTCTCAGACGGCTTTTCAGACAGCCTGGACATCGCGTTTTCTCCGCCGGGCAAGGACGAAGGCCCGGCGCCGCCGCTTCTCCGATTTGCGGTCGATTCGCGACCAGAAGGCAACGAAGTAGTCGAGCGCGGAAACCAGCGAAAGCAGAACCATGAACCAGATGGCGAGCCAGGCAATCCAGTAAACCGGGAAAATGTAAATGCCGTACACCGGCCACTCATGCCAGCGGCGAGCGAGAATCACGGCCACCACAGAAATGATCTGCACTAGCATCTTGAACTTGCCCAGTTCGCTGGCTTGAATCGTAAAACCTTCGGAAGCGGCAATGGAGCGCAGCCCGCTTACCAGAAACTCGCGGCCGATGATGACCACGGCCATCCAGGCCGGCACCAGCGCGGGATTGAACTGCACCAGCGTGATGAAAGCGGCGGCGATCAGCAACTTGTCGGCCAGTGGATCGAGCAACATGCCCATGGTAGTGATCTGGCCGCGTCTGCGCGCGAGATAGCCGTCAATGCCGTCGGTGATCGAAGCCAGGATGAAAACGGCCGAAGCCAGGATTTCTCTTTCGCTCTGCTCGCTCGCGAAGCGCGGGCTGCAAAGAATCCATATCAGCAGCGGAATGGCGGCGATGCGGGTGAGCGTGATGTAGTTTGGAAGATTCACGCGATGACTGAGCCAGGGCCGCGGCGGCGGTAATGTGATTATCCTCTACATCAGAGGCCAAGGCAACGGAGGAACGCGATTGAGCCATTGAAGCCATTGAATCATTGAATCAATGCCTCAATGACTCAATCGCGTTTTATTTCTGAGCTTCTTTGTAGCCGGCAGCCTTCGCTTCGGATTCGGTCATGAACTTTCCCGCCTTGGTCTTGCCATACCAGCGGCCGCTCTTGTGATAGACGCCGCTCTCGGTGTTGACCCAGACCTTGCCGCTGGCTTTCGCCGCGGCGATCTCCGGACTGGAAGCCTTGCCAGCCGCTGCCTTGGTCGTCGTCTTGGGCGCAGCCATGTTGCCGGAAGAAGCCGGTGCGGCTGGAGCAGCCGGAGCTGCGCTGGGACTAGCCGGAGCTGCGGGTTTTGCTGCGGCGGAGCTGGTGCCGCTCGCGCTCGCCTGCGCCTTCGTCAAAGCAGGCGAAATGGCGACCGTGAGCATCAGACAGAAAGCGAGCATCCACAGAGTAAGTTTGCTTTGGGAGTGATTCATATTTCCTCACGAGATTAAGAGGCATCAAGCCCCGTTTCTTTACGAATCAATACTTTGAACGTACCTGCGAAATCACAGGCGATGCTGAAATGCCCCAGCATGATTACACCGTGAGGGACCAAGGGTCAACCAGAAGTACGAGGGCCTCCTGCTGGAAGCCCCGAGAATATGGCTAGGCATAGATTCCGCGCTGGCGGATGGTGTACGCCACGCGGTCGATCGCCAGCATATAGGCGGCGATCCGGTTGTTCACGCCATGAGTTTCAGAGTACCGGACAACATCATCGAACGCCGTAACCATGATGTCCTCCAGATGCTCGTTGACCACCGATTCCTTCCAGAAGTAGCCCTGGCGATCCTGCACCCACTCGAAGTAAGAAGTAGTGACGCCGCCGGCGTTAGCCAGGATGTCGGGAATGACGAAAACTTTTTTCTCGGAGAGGATATCGTCGGCAGCCGCCGTAGTGGGACCATTCGCGCCTTCGGCCAGGATTTTGCATTTCACGCGGTCTGCATTTTGGCTCGTGATCTGGTTTTCGGTCGCCGCAGGGATCAGGATGTCGCAATCGACGAGCAAAAGCTCGTCCGGATCGTACTTCTCGGCGCCCGTGAAGCCGTGAATGGTGCCATTGCGCTGGCGGAATTCCCACAGCGCTTCCACGTCGATGCCGTCCTTTTTGTACAGGCCGCCGCCAACCTCGCCGACGCCGATGACTTTGTATCCGGCTTCCGCCATGAGGCGGGCCGCGTTCGAACCGACGTTGCCGAAGCCCTGCACGATGACGCGGGTACTATCGCGATTCAGGCGCAGTTTCTTGATCGCCTGTTCGCAGACCATGAGAACGCCGCGCCCAGTAGCCTCGCGGCGCCCGCGCGATCCTCCGATGTTGACGGGCTTTCCGGTTACGACCGCGGTGCAGGTCTGCCGCATGTGCATGGAGTAGGTATCCATGATCCAGGCCATGGTCTGCTCGTTGGTGTTCACGTCGGGGGCGGCGACGTCCTTCTCGGGACCGATGAACTCGAACAGCTCGGCGGTGTAGCGGCGGGTCATGCGCTCCAGTTCGCCCTGCGACATTTTGTGCGGATCGCAGATGATGCCGCCCTTGGCGCCGCCGAAGGGAATGTTCACCACCGCGCACTTCCACGTCATCCAACTCGCCAGCGCGCGGACTTCGTCGAGGTTCACGTCGGGCCCGTAGCGCAGTCCGCCCTTGGCCGGGCCGCGCGCAATGGAGTGCTGCACCCGGTATCCCGTGAAGACTTCCAGGTGCCCGTCATCCATCATCACCGGAATATGAACAATAATTTCACGGCTCGGACTACGCAGAACCCTCCACAGTCCTTCATCGAGATTCAGCTTTTGCGCGGCCAGGTCGAAGCGGGCGGCTTGCGCCTGCCAGGGATTAGTTTCCTGTTCGAGGTCCACGGTCGTCATAAAAGTCTCCGCATGATTGCGATTGTGATTGTGACTGCGATTGCGATTGCCTCCCCAAGTCGTCAGGCAAGCTTCGCAAAGTATATTGCCGCCCCGCAGGCTAGGCAAGCGAAGGAGAGCGCCAAAAGTGAATCCTGTATTTACAACGTGCGCACGGCAATGTATAGTCGTTGTGTATACACGGGAGGGTCTGATGCCGGCGACAGGAACAAAAACTAGGAGAACCCGCGATGAAAACATCAACCTGCGCGCCAGTCAGCGCCAGAAAGCGCTGATCGACCGGGCGGCGGATGCGCTGGGCCGGAACCGGTCGGATTTCATGCTCGAAACCGCGTGCCGGGAAGCGGAAGCCGTCTTGCTCGACCGCCGGTATTTCGCCTTGTCGAGCGAGGAATTCAAGCGCTTCACGTCCATGCTGGACAAGCCTCCGGCGAGCAACGCGAGGCTGCGGCGGCTGCTGAAGACGAAAGCGCCCTGGGCGCAATAAGAATGACCCGGAGCGACCAACCGCTACGCGCGCCCGAGAAACTGCGCGCGGATCACGATCTCTCGGAATTCGAGTGCGGAGAGCCGTCGCTGGACGACTGGCTGCGGCGCCGGGCGCTGCAGAATGAGGAAAGCGGCGCTTCGCGTACGTACGTGGTCTGCGCCGGGCAGCAGGTGGTCGGCTATTATGCCCTCGCGCTTGGCACCGTAGCGCATGCGGAAGCGCCGGGCCGTGTCAGACGCAACATGCCCGATCCGGTGCCGGTCATGATCGTCGGCCGGCTGGCTGTCCACAGAGATTTTCAGGGGGAAAAGATCGGGCCCGGCCTGCTGCGCGATGCCGTATTGCGTACATTGCAGGCCGCGGAGATTGCCGGCGTACGCGCGATCCTGGTGCACGCGATTTCAGAGCGAGCGCGAAAGTTTTATGAAGATTGCGGATTCATTGCCTCCCCGATGGATCCGATGACGCTGATGATCACGGTGGCGGAAGCGGTGAAGGCGTTCGTTGGCAAGGATGCCAGGTAACTCCACTGCTCCCAAGATCAGCCGAGTAGTAATCTAGTCGCTGAGAACTGAGAACTGCTTCGTGCGATGCTAGACACGATGCTAAACAAATGATCCGTCCTGACTACAAAGAGTTCGCCCGCTTGTCACGCGGCGCCACACTGGTTCCAGTGGCGAAGTCGATCTCTGCCGACCTGCTGACGCCGGTTTCCGCCTTTCTCGCCGTGGCGGACGGAGAGCCGGATGCCTTCCTGCTGGAGTCGGTCGAAGGTGGCGAAAAGATTGGACGGTACACGTTTCTCGGCGTGCGGCCGTTTCTGCGGCTGGAGTCGCGCGGCGCCGAGATCAAGATAGAACGTGGCCGCATTAAGAAAGTCGAGCGGCGCACGGGAAATGTTTTCGACGTCATCAAGGAACTCTTGCAGCAACATCGTCCAGCGGCGATGGAAGGTTTGCCGCCGTTCACCGCCGGCGCGGTCGGTTATTGCGCGTATGACATTGTGCGCCAACTGGAGAACATCGGAGAGCGCGCTTCCGACGACCTCGACGTCCCCGACTGTGTGCTGATGTTTTTCGACCGCGTCCTCGCCTTCGATCACCTGCGGCACCAGATCCACATAGTGGCGTCGGCGGACGTAACGCGGGAAACGCCCAAAGTTGCCTACGAGCGCGCCGTGAAGGACATCGCGCACATCGAGAAAAAACTCGCCGCAGGATGGAAGCCGGCGTACTGGCGCAAAGCTGCCACGAAGTCAAGACTGGCGAAGTTAAAGCCGAAGCTGCGGGCGTGCACTCCAAAGCACAAGTTTCTGGAAAGCGTCAGGCGTGCCAAGGAATACATCGCCGCCGGGGACATCTTCCAGGTCGTGCTTTCGCAGCGCTGGGATTTCGAGCCGGGAGTCGCTCCGCTCGATCTGTACCGCGCGCTGCGCACGGTGAATCCGTCGCCGTATATGTATTTCTTGCGATTCGGAGGTGGACAAAAGAAGGCAGGGAAAAATTCTGGAGCGATGCACGTGCTGGGCTCGTCTCCCGAAATGCTGGTGCGTGCCGCGGGAGGAGGACGAAAGCTCGAATACCGTCCGATTGCCGGGACGCATCCGCGTGGACGCGACGAAGCGGAAGACGCGGCGCTGGAAAAGAAAATGCTCGCGGACGAGAAAGAACGCGCTGAGCACGTGATGCTGGTCGATCTAGGCCGCAACGACCTCGGCCGCGTCAGCGAGTATGGCTCGGTAAAAGTTCGCGATCTGATGTATGTGGAGCGCTACTCGCACGTGATGCACCTGGTTTCCGCGCTCGAAGGGAGGCTGCGTCCTGAACTGAATGCCATGGACGCGTTCGCCGCGTGCTTTCCCGCGGGAACACTGAGCGGCGCGCCGAAAGTTCGCGCCATGCAGATCATCGAAGAACTAGAACCGATGCGCCGCGGAGTGTATGGCGGGTCCGTGCTCTACGCCGATTTCGCGGGGAATCTGGATTCGTGCATTGCGATTCGGACTCTGCTCATGAAGGGCAAGAAGGCGTACTTGCAAGCGGGCGCGGGAATCGTGGCCGATTCCGATCCGCAGCGTGAGTTTGAAGAGACGGAGAACAAGGCGCGGGCAGTGCTGCGGGCGGTAGAGATGGCTAGGGGCAGTGGATAGTGGTCATTGGCCAGTAGTCAGTAGTCAGTGGATAGTGAAGGCTCGGGGTTGTGAATGCCTTACCGTGCGCGCTATCCACCTTTGAGAAAGTTTTTCACGAGCTTTTTCCCCTCCCCGGTCAGCACGCTCTCGGGATGAAACTGCACTCCCTCAACCGGGAAATTCTTATGTCGCAGGCCCATGATGACTCGGGTTCCGTCTTTGTCCAAAGTCCATGCGCTGACTTCGAGATCGCTCGGCAGGCCGTCCTCGGCGACG
>Ga0187877_1002028_pt1 | contig 19078 bp, 17 predicted proteins | sample June2016WEW_17_1_3_FD_132430 | JGI IMG/M metagenome (GOLD analysis project Ga0187877, IMG submission 132430) | Peatland microbial communities from SPRUCE experiment site at the Marcell Experimental Forest, Minnesota, USA - June2016WEW_17_100 | ecosystem: Environmental > Terrestrial > Soil >... | reverse complement strand
CTAGGTCTCTGACAGCCTGAATTTGTTCCTTTTGTAGCCGAACTTCTGGCGTGCCTTTTTGCGTGTGAACTTCCAGTTGATGACAACGTGATCGCGATTCATTTTCCGGTTCCATGCTTGCGCTTCGCGGCTCAGATCCCGGAGCGATGGAATCCTGCGCAGCCCCAGGCACTCACGGCTGAACAGGCTGATCTCGATCTCGGCCTGGTTTAACCAGCTACCGTGTTTGGGTGTGTAATGCACCGTAAACCGATCCCATAACAGGCCGCCGATCCTTTCTCCGTATCGCTCGACCAACGCCTTACGACGGTGTGAACTCAGATTGTCCATCACCAGATGAATGGTATCGGTCCCCGGATAAGCGGCGATGATCTCCAGCAGATAATCGGCGAACAAGGGCGCAGAGCGGTTGGGCGTGACCTTGGTAAAGTGCCGCCCCGCCTTGGGCTCAACGCCGCAGAAAGCGTTGGCCGTGCCGCGGCGCTGATACTCCGAATCGCGCCGTGCAATCCGGCCCGGCCGCATGGGCCGCGGCGGCCGAACATCGGCGTGCAGCACTACAGGCTTCTCGTCCACACACACCACGGGTTCCTTGTCCGACCGCGGCTTTTCGTAGATGGCCAGTACATCCTCCATGCGGGCAATGTACTCCTCATTCAGTTCCGCGATGCACCACATTTTTTTCCCGCCACGGCTTCAGATCATGGTTCTCCAGCAGGATACGGATGGTTTCTCGGCTCACCGGCGGCCCCAGCTTCCGTTTTGCCGCTTCCTCGGCGATCAGCCGCACGCTCCACCGCGCCCTGCCTTGCGGCGGCGGACCGCAAACCATGGCCACGATCCGCTGCTTCTGACCCGTGTTCAATACCCACTCCCGGCCCGGACGCGGCTTCTCGTACAGAGCCGCGTCCAGCCCCCCTTCCTCGTAACGCCGGGCCACGGCGCGCACCGTCTTGGCCGCCACGCCTGCGTTCTCGGCCACCTGTGCCACCCTCTGCCCACCGTCGAGCTGGCGCAAAATAGAAGCCCGCCGCAGCACTCGCGCCGATTCCTGTCCCTTCCTCAGCATCTCGGCAATCTGCCGCCCATCCCTCTTCCTCAACGCAACATGCACACGGTGATAGCTTTGCATGCTCCAACTATGAACGCCACTCGCTTTCAGGAAAGTATCAATAAAGGTACATCGTCATATTGTCAGAGACCTAGGCTCCATTGCGGTAGCGCAGACTGCCGCACAGGGTGCCGGAGGACAGAATGCCATTAACGGTATCGATTCCTACCCGGGGCCAGCGCTGATCCAGTATCAAAGCGCTGCGAATCCGCTGGACAGGCGAATCGATATGTTCATCAGCGATTGGCAGGGATCTATGCCGCGGGCGGAGCATGGCTCGTTAGTGCTGCGTGACATTCTTACCAAGGGCGATAATTTCGATCCACGGGAGAAGGGTGCCGTCTTGCACTATGCCAACTTCTTCGCCTATGGAAGGCTGGCTCCCGGTGCTTGGACGACGCCTTCACGGCTCGAAGGCCAGCAGGAGATTTACTACATTCTGGGCGGCGAGGGGGAGATCACGGCCGGTGGCGTCACAGCAGAACTCCACCAGGATATTGCCGTCCTGATGCCTGTTGGACTTGAATTTGTCATGAGATGCACGGGCGACCAGCCGCTCACGATGTATGTCATTAATGAACCTCTTCCGGACGATAACGGAATCGTTGGAAATATCGGGCGCGTCCCCTTCCATCCGAACACCAAGATGGTGGTGAAAGATGATGCTACAGCACACGTGAGGACCCCTGCGGGGCGGCGATCCGTTTATCGTCGGCGGTGCCTCTGGACATTGGGCACACATCGTCAAAGAGCTATTTTCCTCGGCGGATGGGCTCGCGACAATCGAGAGTGTGATTACAGTAACCATCAACCCGGAGACGATGGGCGAGCCGCATCCCCACATGCCAGGCCAGGAGGAGGTTTGGGCTTCCATCGACGGGACGAGCCTTGCGTTCTTGGGGACGGAGCTGCGGATCCAACCCCCGGGCAGGGTCTATATGCTGCCCCCCGATGATCTAACCGTCCACTCCAATATCAATGCAGGTGATAAGCCAGTGAAGTTCCTCTACTTTGCTCGATTTCCGCAGGGGGATAACTGGCTCCATGGGGCGTCTGGGCAAAAAATGCGGGATTCGCTCCTTCATGAATCCTCCGGGCCGTTCATCATGCATTCGGTCGCGGAGCTTCGAGATCGATTCGACCGCCATTATTCATTTCGCGGAAATCAGATGCCTGGCGATGTCTCCCTATTCGGGGTGGTTGAGACAAGCCGGAAACTCTCGTCAACCAAAACCTTCCTCTTAGGAGGCCGAAAAAATAGATCCCCCGGCCGGGGGATCTATTTACTTCCTATTAGGCATAGAATGGAACGTGTTACTAGTAAGTGAGGACAAATGAAGCTAACTGTCAGCGCAATCTGTTCGCTATTCGCGCTTCTTTTTCTGTGCGGCCTTGGGGCGGCAAAAGCCCAGGGGGCACAGGATTCAACCGTGCTTCCCTATCTGGTGCAGGAGGTCTGCGTCAGTCAAACGGGCGCGGTGCTGCGCGTTGATCCGTACTTTTGCCCGAAGAACGACACCCTCCGCCAGTTGCAGATCGGCGAACCGCTGCCCTATCACAAGCACAACCAGGTTGAACCCCATAACCCTGAATCGCCACAGAGCAGTGAAGATCGAGATAGCGATTTTGAGCAACACGATTCCTATCCCGTGCGCGCCTTGAACGGCAAGGTGTTGAGCATCGATCCATTCGATTTTGAACCGGAGAGGTCTAACGCGCGCTTGGATGGAGGTGACGTCTATCGGATCGATGACGGATGGACCTCGGTAGAAGAGACGCGGGACAACAGCGGCTTCCGGATCACATGGTTCGGCGCCCACTGTAAGATGTATAACGGTTGGGTCTTCTTCCCCCTGGCGGACCTTACTCCGTCAGGCATCAAGGCCGGCGAGGCGAAGATGCCGATTTCCGGCGTCTATTGGGAGAAGGATGGCGAACATTGGCCGGGCAATTGCCCGACCTATCAGGCTTCACTCGCGCAATTGGCTCCCGGAGAGCTGCTCTGCTATCCCGGGGCCAGTTGCCCGAAGAACTATGAGGAGCCACTCACGAGCTGGGAGTTTATTCCCAATTACCCCTTTGCCGGCATCGGCAGCAACCCAGTCAAGCGGCTGGATACGATTCGCTCCATTCACGGCTTTATCGATAGTCCAGATTTTCTTGCGCACGGGGATCTGGAGGTTTTCTACTTCACCAAGCTCTACGGCTCGACGCGCTGGGAGGACTGGATGCCGCTCCAGGAGGTGGAGGCCAATCCCCAGTACCGGCGGCTTGCAGAACAGGTTGCGAAGTACTGCAAAGGAACCGGCGACGTCGATTATCACGGAGTGAAATTTGTGGTGACCTTCTGCCGCGACTGGTCGGCGGTGTCGGTGCTGGATAAACCGGAGCTTGCCGCTCCGTGGCCGGTGCCCGATTTAAATCTGCTCCAGAACTTTCACTTCGATGAGGGGCTCGCGAACTGGAAGCGTACTGAGTCAGGCAACGTCTTGCAATTGAGCCTGAAGACTTCGACCGCGGCAAAGGATATGCAGTACATGCAGCGCGGCGGCGCCGGCATTCGCTATCTGGCGCTCACCTGCGCGGCCGACTGCTCCGCGGCCAATGCGATTTATCAGGACGTCCCGATTACCGCTAAGACAACCAGCGGACAGTATACACTTGGCGCGACGGTGCGCGCGGAAGGCCACACCGGTGCCTTGCGGCTGGCGGTGACCATGCTCGACCGCAACGGCAAGGTTCTGGGTGAGAAATCGTTTACTGAATCGGCCCCGATGCCCGGCGGCCCGGGAGCGAATTCGGTTGTTCTTTCAGGCAATTTTGCGCTCAATTCTTTTCTTATAACCATCGATCCCCGGGCGAGCGTGCTGCGCTTCAGCATCAGTCCGACCACCAGCGGGACCTTCGACATTGTCGATACGTGGCTTATGAGGGATACCTATTAGACATAATACAGATGCGTGACAAGTATCACGGCGATCCGTCTGAAATACAAAAGATGATTGTCCCGGGTGATGGACGAGCGGTCTCGACGGCGACTGAAGCGCGAGCCATCGGTTGGGGCTGAGTGTCGAAATAGACCCGGTGCGCAGCACCACGGGACATCGGAGGAGGAGATATGGACCGCCGTTCCTACATGAAAGGCATGGGCGCAGCCTTGGCGTCGTATGCAGTCGCGTCAGCGGCCAAGGGGCAACCGGCGATGGAATCCTCCCGCGAACACCTTACTAAAGCGCAGTTCGATCAGCTCTTCAAGCAACTTTCCAATTGGGGGCGGTGGGGTAAAGACGACCAACTTGGAACGCTGAACCTCATTACTCCGGCCCGCAGGCGAGAAGCAGCGGCGCTGGTGGGAGAAGGCGTCTGCGTGTCTTTGGCGCGCGATCTGAACGAGGAGAAGTCTGTTGATAACCCCGATCCGTTTCGCGATGTCATGAATCTGGGCGTCGATGGCAAGTTTAACATGGACACGTATACCGTGAACTTTCATGGTTTCGCGTTCAGTCATTTCGACGCCTTGTCGCACACTTACTATGAAGGCCGTCTTTATAACGGGTATCCGGACACCGACATCACTAGCAGCGGGGCCAAGGTTCTGGACGCGGCCAAATATTACGACGGCATTTTTGCGCGTGGAGTGCTGATTGATATTCCCTGGCTGCGCGGATTGCCGTACCTGCCCACAGACGCCCTCATCACCGCTCACGAGCTTGATCAGTGGGAAGAGAAGACCGGAGTGCACATTCTCTCCGGCAACGCCGTTTTGGTCCGAACCGGCCGGTGGGCATTTCGAGAGGCTAAGGGGCCGTGGGACATCGCCCATGCCTCTGCCGGCCTTGCTCCGTCAGCCATGGTATGGCTGCATCAACGCGATGCTGCGTTCTTGGTCAGCGATTGCGCGCACGATGCGCTTCCCGCCCCAGTGGAGGGAGTTGATTTCCCCATTCATGTTCTCGCCATTGTGGCCATGGGCATGCCGCTCGCCGACCAGTGCAATCTTGAAGACGTTGCCCGCGAGGCGCGGAAGCTCAACCGGCAGACATTCCTGCTGACGCTTGCCCCGGAGCGGATCAAGGGTGGAACCGGCTCGCTAGTGAATCCGATCGCGACGTTCTGAACTTCAGAGATCAGGGATCTGTACGACAAATGAAGGAGCGGAATCCACGCAGATTACGCTCCTTCTCTTTTTGTCATTGCGCGGCTACTGCGTAAGCGGATAACGTACGATGTTTTTCGCACATTTGGTTTGAGTTGTAGGCTTGGGAGGTTGGTACAAGGCTCATGATCCTCCGGCTCACCAAGATGCATGAAAATGTGGTCCAGGGGCGCTAAGGTTGTGGTTGGATATTCTCTGGCCGAGGTCGTTGTTTGCATTGGGCTGCAAAGCCCGCGTACAAGTCTGACTGGGAAGCCTTGAAGCACCAAGGATTGTTGCTGCGGCCAACGCCACAAGCACGCGAGAGAGACTTTCATTTCCGGGCTTCCTCCAGAGGATATCCAGAAGGAGGCTGAACGATGCAGGTTCTGTATCCACGTTGCGCCGGACTGGATGTTCATTGCAAGACGGTGAGCGTCTGTGTGAGTGTTTGCGAGGCACAGGCCAAGAAGCGCCAGCAGGTGCGGATGTTTTCTACCTTCACCCGCGATCTTTTGGAGATGGCCGAGTGGCTTAAGGAAGAGCGAGTGACCCATGTGGCGATGGAAGCCACGGGGGTTTACTGGCGGCCTGTATGGGCAGTGTTGGAGGACCAATTCGAACAGATGCTGGTCAATCCTCAACACATGAAGGCGGTTCCTGGACGAAAAACCGATACCAAGGACTGCGAGTGGATCGCCGACTTGCTACAACATGGTCTGCTCAAAGGCAGTTTTGTTCCGCCAACACCGATCCAGGATTTGCGTGACCTGACCCGCTATCGGGCACAGTTAAGGCAGAGCCAAGGGCGTGCTGCCAACCGCATCCAAAAGCTGATGGAGCAGGCGAACCTAAAACTGAGCTCGGTGGCTACCAATGCGCTTGGAGTGTCGGGGCGACGGATGCTGAAGGCAATCATTGGCGGAGAAGTCGATCCCGAGCAACTGGCACGATTGGCTCGCGGAACGCTCAAAAACAAGATTCCGGAACTGATGCAGGCACTGGAGGGGAGGGTGCGGGAACATCACCGGTTTCTGCTCGCCAGGTTCTTGCGTGAGTGGGAATGGTACGAAGAAGAAGTTACAGCGCTGGACCAGCGGATCGAACAGCAAATCCGCTCGTTCGAATCGGTGGTTGCGTTGTGGCAGACCATGCCAGGGATAAGCCTTGTAACGGCTTGCAATCTGGTAGCGGAAATTGGGGTCAGGATGGAGCAGTTCCCGAGTGCCCAGCATTTGGTTTCCTGGGCGGCCTTATGTCCAGGAAACCATGAAAGCGCGGGCAAGAGAAAGTCCGGCAAGACGCGGGACGGCAACAAGTGGCTGCGACGATCCCTGTGCCAAGCTGCGTGGTGCGCCACACGCAAGAAAGACTGCTATCTGGCCTCCCAGTTTCGGCGGCTGGGAGGACGACGGGGATTGAAACGCGCTATCATCGCCGTCGCTCACGCCATGTTGGTCATTGGCTACCACATGCTCAGGACGAACCAGGGGTATCGCGAACTGGGCGCAAATTATCTGGACCGCATCCACAAAGAGAGCCTTCAGCGTTATCACGTAAAGCGCCTGCAGAATCTAGGGTTCGCCGTCACACTCGAACCCACCCTCGCCGCCTCCTGAGAAGCATTTTCGAGAGAGAGCAGCGGGAGCGAGACCTCTGGGACGAGAATGATGGAGCCAAGCGAGCAAGTGGGAGTTGAGCTGGGCGGCAGTGGGAAGCCGGCATTGGGACCGGTGGTGCAGATCGACGAACAGCGCATCCAGTCGCATTTGGATGAGGTGGTCCGATCTACGGTCGAGCCAACCGCCACCAGCGAACCTTTCGTTGTCGCGAAGGACGTCTTGTCCCTTTTGAATGAGCGCCAGAGCTTCACTTGTGGTAGTATTTTCACCATTTCGCACTATTTCGCTTGTGCGGCGATTGTTAGATTCAATATAAGTTGGGAGAACCGTTGCAGCACTTGGGAGGCATTTAAAATGGCATATCGTCTCTATCACTCCGTCTGCGTCTGCTTGATGATGCTGCTGGGCACCACGTGCCTTTGGGCAGACGTAACGGGGTCTTTTTCCGGTTATGTCCGTGACAGCTCTGGGGCAGTGATTCCTAACGCATCTGTAACCGCCACTGACGTTGCCAACGGCTATACGCGTACGGTCGCCAGCGATGCGTCCGGCCACTACGCGATTCTAGCTCTTTCTCCTGGGGTTTACCGCCTGGCCGCCACGGCCTCGGGTTTCCAGCAGGGAGTCATTGACCACATCACTCTCAACCTCAACGATGTGCTGAGCTTTGATTTCGTGCTTAAAGTCGGTAACGTGAGCCAGAGCGTCACAGTCAATGGAAACGCTCTGCAGGTCGAAACCGCGACTACATCGACGGGCACCACCATTGCTACGAATCAGATCCTAGCGATGCCGCTCAACGGCCGTTCGTACCTCGATCTTCTCTCGCTCGAGCCAGGTGTTACTCCGTCGAGTACGAACAGCAGCTACAACACTAAATCGCCCTCCTCCGGCCTTTACGGCTCGGCCGGCAACGTCTCCACCGACGGTCAGCCTGAGTGGGCCAACGCCTTCCTGGTGAATGGCGCAGACGTCGACGAAACGGAGAACATGGGCGCCGGGATGATTCCAGACGCCGACTCGGTTGCCGAGTTTCGCCTCCTCACCAACAGCTACAGCGCAGAGTACGGCAAGTTCACCGGCGCAGTCATGAACACGGTGACGAAGTCCGGAACCAATAGCTTCCATGGAACTCTCTTCGAGTTCTACCGCAACCAGGACATGGATGCGATTAACTACTTCGACCTCACAAAGGCGGAGTTGAAGCGCCACCAATTCGGTGGTGTTATAGGTGGTCCGATCTGGAAAAATCACCTCTTCACGTTCTCCGACTATCAGATGACGCGTCAGAATGCGGGAGTCAGCACGGGTATTGTGCAGGTTATGAGTAATGACGAACGCAATGGCATCTTTTCGGATCAGATACTCGACACCCCGGTTGAGGGTGCGAACTGGGCCTCAGTCCTCCAGAGCCGCGGTGGCGGAACGATCGTCCCCGGGACTACCCTGTACAACCAACTCGGTACGGCGACGACGACCACCGACATCAACGGCAATGTCGTGCCCGCCCACAATATCTCCGCCTATATCGACCCGGTCGCCCAGGCGACATTGTCGTACATTCCCAAGGCAAATCTGGCCAACGGCTACAATTACGATAGTTCGGGCGCGGTGGGAACCCTCATCGATACCAACTGGGGCGAGCGAATCGACTTCGATAATGTGAAGACGGGCGACTGGATGTTCTATTATCACTACGACGGTGCGAACGCAGTCGACCCGGTTTATGTCGACCCTGCCGTGGCGCCCGTACCGACGTTGCCCGGCTCTCCAGACAGTAACCCATCGCGCAGCCAGCTGTTTGTCATGAGCAACACCAAGACCATAGGCTCTACTCTGGTGAATGTCGCTCGAGCTCAACTTTTCCGCTGGCAGGAACACACGGCAAACCCGTCTCCCAGTACCGCCATTTCCTCCTATAGTGTGTTGGGCTTCAACACAAATCCCGCGACCGGTGGTCTCGTCAACACCGGACCGAGTGGATACCAATCGTCTATGCCGACCCTGTTCTTCAACACCTTTGCGGTCGGCAACGACTGGCTGAATCTTTATCAGCCTGAAACGAACTACGGTGTCGAGGACATGGTCAGCAAGGTGCTGCGCAATCACTCCCTCAGCTTTGGTGGCACCTACCGGTGGTACGCACTAACTGTCCGAAACGACTGCGCGCCCAACGGATATTTCAATTTTAACGGTGTTGAGACGAATGCCGATGTTTCGGACTACTACATCGGCGCTCCAGCCGGGTTTGTCCAATGTTCCATCCAGGTTCTCGACAACCGTACCCGTTACATTGGGGTCTTCGGCCAGGATTCCTGGAAGGTGACTCGCAACCTCACCCTCAATTACGGCCTGCGTTGGGATGTTCTCCGGCCCTGGAGCGACAAGTATGGCCGTCTGACCACAGCAGATCCGGGCGTGCAGTCCGTCAAGTTTCCCAACTCTCCCGAGGGCAACGTCGTTCCGGGAGATCCGGGAGTTCCGAGCACGATTTCTCCCACTCGGTGGGATAACTTTGGACCTCGTATTGGTATCGCCTGGGCCCCTTCGGGCGGCATCTTTGGCGCTGCGGGCCTGACCAGCATTCGCGCAGCATACGGGATCTACTACCTGGGCGCTGCGGATAACCCCAATTTCCTCGTGATTGGAGATATTCCCTGGGGCCTCTACTTGGTATCGCCAGAGCCGACGCTGTTCGGAAGTCCCTACATCACCCGCGCGACCGGCGTCTCGCAAGGACAGAAATTCCCGTTTACCTTTCCCTCGGGTTCCGGACCGTTTCCGAACTTCCAGTTCGGAAGTCTGTTGCCTGATTATCAGGGCGGCTACGACCCCCGTAACGTGACCCAGTACGCCGAACATTGGAACCTTTCTATCCAGCGGCAGCTCGGCAGGTCGACTGTGGCTACTGTACAGTACGTGGCAACCGCGGGACGCCATCTTCAGCATGACGTAGACGTGCTCTGGGGCTCTGCGTCGCTCTGCGAGTCGCTTCCAGGTTGCGGGCCGGGTGGTGAAGCTGGCGTCTACACGCTGAATGGCACTACGTACTACGGGTCCCTTGTCGGGTTGATCGACAACCAGACCATCAGCCCGCAATACACAAACTCCGCTGGACAACCAGTGGTGGCCTTCGGCTTTTCGGAATGGTTTCAGGACTCGGCAAACTCCAACTATAACTCACTGCAGGTTTCGTTGGAACGTCGCGCCGCCGACATCAACTTCCTGCTCGCCTATACCTACGCCAAATCGCTGGACGGCGCTTCTGCCGCCCCCGACCCTTACCCCGGCGAGGCGGGTCGTTCCCACGGCCTATCGTCGTGGGACATGCGGCAGAACTTTGTGGCCAGCTACAGCTGGGCTGTTCCGTTCCAACGTTTCCTCGGCCACAATCGATTGAGCGAGGGATGGAACATTACGGGCATCAGCCGCTTCAACACCGGTTTCCCGATCAACATGTCGAGCACAGGCGACTTTGCTCTCACCAACGTCGGGCTCGATTATCCCAGCCCGATTGCTCCACTCAAAAAGCTCAATCCGCATGCTGCGGGACACTACTACTTCTCTCCCTCATCCTTTGCCAGCGGCCTTAGTTGCGGATACGAGGTTTGTGGCGTGACGGGCAGCGAGAAGCAGTATGCCTTCTCCGGACCCGGAACAATCAACACCGATGCGGGTGTTGAAAAGAACACGAGAATCAGGGAGGGAATGTCGTTCAACCTGCGCCTCGAGATGTTCAATGTTTTCAATCATGCCAACTTCACCAGTGTGACTGGAAACGCTAACAGCGGCCAGTTCGGTCAGGCCACTAACACTGCCCCTGGTCGCATAGGTCAGGTAAGCGGCAAGTTCATCTTCTAGCTAGCTTCGTCTGTTGGGCTTGGCAAAACAGTTTTCGGGTGCGAAAGAATAGGGGAAGAAGACCCCAAAATCTTTCGCACCCGAGACTTAACATCATTAGGGCCTTCGTAGAAATTATCGATTGACGAACCGGTGTAGAGCACAAAGCCGAAACACTTCAATCTAGCCGCTGCCTTGTAGATCGACCGGCCATCCCAAGTGGCAGCTTGTGTCAAGGCGGATTAGGGAATCCCGGAGGGGGACACGCATGAACGGGGAAAACAGGGTAATGGTCTGGTTGTCTGGAACGCGTTACAGCTTGTTGGCATTGTCACTCTTGGGCATTGCTCTCTCTTCGGGGAACGCACAACAAGTCGTCGCTAAGCCTCCGGTGAAAACACCTGCCGCGGGAGGAAACAGCTTCGCCGGACCCCAGGACATACGATACGAGACGTCCGCTGAAGGCGGGGACCGGCTGATTGATCGGTTCATTGGCTACTGGCAAGACTCGGTGCCGCGCAATGAACACGGATCATTGGTACTAAGGGACATTCTCACCCGGGGTGACAACTTGAATCCGCCGCAGCCCGGGGCGATTTTGCAAGCCGTCAATTTTTTGGCTTTTGGTCGTCTCCAACCGCGCGACTCAACAACTCCGGAGAAGCTGGAAGGCCAACAAGAGGTCTACTACATTCAAAGCGGAGAAGGGGAGATAACGGCGGGAGGAACGACCTCCGCGTTACACAAGGACATTGCCGTCCTTATGCCGGAGGGTCTGGAATTTACGATCACGAATACCGGGGACGAGGACCTCACAATGTATGTGGTCAATGAGCCCACTTACAGCGGCTTTGTTCCCAGAAAAGACATGCTGGTCAAAGACGAGACCAAGGTACCCACTAGAGTTCCCATGGAAGCCTCGCCGTATACGCTCCCCGGAGCTTCTGGACACTGGGCTCATGTCGTCTACGATCTCTTTTCAAGAACGGATGGTCTAGCCACCATTGGCGATGTGATTACGGTCGATATCAATCCCATGAGATTGGGAGAACCGCACCCGCATAACATAGGGCAGGAAGAGATCTGGTGTGCGATCGATGGGACCAGTCTTGCGTTTCTCGGTACACAGTTGCGAGTAATGCCCCCGGGAATGGCCTACATGATCAGGCCAGACGAAACCATGACGCATTCGAACATTAATGCCGGCGATACCCCGGTCAAGTTTCTCTGGTTTGCTGGCTCTTCGCGCCCAAAGTAACTTTGAAGGTTTGTAGACTATGCGCGGCAGACCGCGGTACGTGATGACCTGACTCGGGAGCGCAGCGCAAAGCATGCCTGAAAGGCCGCTGAAAACAGTGAGAGTCGCTTCACTCGCAGCACTGCTTGTTGCGGTCTTGTTGGCGACGGGTTGCAAGAAAAGCTAACCCGTGCCGATTCGTCTGGCTGGTGACGCTTGGTTCCTCAATAGCCTTATCAAAACCGGCATGATCGGGAGCTTTGAGCGGAGCACCGGCATTCAAGTCGAAGTGTTGGACAGGGATGACCGGAGATAACGTAGGCTATTTTTCGCACATTTGATTCGAGTTTTATGCTTTGGGGTTGGTACACGCGGAGATGCGAAACCAATCAGAGCAGGAGCGTGCGCGCTTGGAGCGTGAACTCGCCGCGCTACACGTGCGGATGGATGCGGCCTACACGGACAAACTTGACGGCAAGATCACAGAGGAGTTCTGGCAGCGCAAGCAAGCCGATTGGCAAACCGAAGAACTGAGAATCAAATCGCTGGTTGGGGGGCTCGAAGAGGACAAAAGCCGCGAGCGGTTGCTCGATGTGCAGAGAATTTTAGAACTTGCGAAAGATGCGTATTTTCTGTACCTTACGCGGAAACCGGCGGAACAAGCAGAATTGCTCAGAAATGTACTTTTGAACTGCTCCATTGACGCTGTAAGTCTTTATCCTACATACAGAAAGCCCTTTGACCTTATATTCAATAGGGCCAAAAATGAAGAATGGTCGGGGAGAGAGGATTTGAACCTCCGACCCCCTGCTCCCGAGCCGAAAGAAGGTCAAATCCTGAGCTGAAAGCAGATGGGGTTGCATTTGGGCTGACAGTTTCCCCTTATATTCGCCTATAATGTCCCCATGTTCCGCTCTTCGACTTCTATTTCGTCCAACCAGCCCTCACTGCAAGACGCAGAGCCGCACTCGATGCGAAACTGAAGGACGCGAATAAGCCGCCGCTCAAATAGTCAACGTTCGCGCATCTTGGCACGGTTAGCTAATCAGCAGGCCGACGATCAACCCAATGCGGCCGTGCTTCTCCGGCTACGTTAATGCTGGAAAAATTCCCCTCGCCGACAGCGAGCCGTGTCTCATCAGATTCGGTGTGCGTTGAGCTGCATAGTTGACAGCAACATCTTTGATACGGGCCCCGATGACTTCAATGCGGTTCAAGTCGCGGGTGCCAATGCCCGCCTCCTCGGCGAGCCGCAACATATTATCGGAAGTCTCGAACGGGTGAGTTCCACGGTCCGCCATGGGATCGAGGCTCATCAACCTCATGCAAACGGCGTCGGTGGCGACTGGATTCGTCCCGGCAACAAGCAGTCCGGGTTGCACGACGACAACTCCCGGGGCCCACGGCCCTTCCCCTCCAGAAATTGATTTCACTCCATCGATAATTTGCAGATCGATGGGGCGAGCCGCGACCAAATCTACTACCGCCCGCGGCACCCGATAAGCGTCTTGCCTGGGGGAGGTGGGGTTTAATTCCGCGGGCGCAATCTTCGAAGGCTGACGCCTACCGTCGTGCAGTATACTTACACGTCCTCCCTTTGGGTCCTCATTGGGCTCATCGATTCCTGCGTTGGAGCCGTAGATTGAACACGGGGTGATCCCAAAGCAGTTTTTCATCGAAAGCGTGAAGCCGATTCCCTCATGTTCTTTCAACTTGGCTATACTTACGAATGCATCGCAATCGCTGTACGAATGATTCAATTCGTACGCGGGAAACAGATAACCGCCGAATGGCACAACCAGACGCACGTACTTCTTTCCTTTTCCAAGGAAGTTTGTGTTCTCAAACTCCACATTCGGCGCGGCGCTTGCGATTTGCCGTGGATCCCAATCGGCCTGCAGGAGGCTCTCTTCCAGCGGGTATGCTGACGACCATGGGCTTTCGAGGATACGTATGCGCTTTGCCCCGGCCTTCCCTATTAAATGCACCGCAGCCGTGAGCACTTGCGGGTTCGTGTAGTGTGTATCGCCCAGTGGCAGGTACCCGACGCGGTAGGTGGGCGCTCCCGTGCAATTGATTTTGATGGCCACGGTTTTGCCGTTGACAATACGCTGCAGTCCGCCAAGCTGATCGAACATTCTGTCTAGCGTTGAGAGTAGTTCGGCCGAGTTGTAGGTCTTACACGTGCCAACCGCAACAGGAGCGGTTGGTGCAGGAGAAGCCAGCGGAGAAGCCAGCAACGACGGCGCATTCGAGTAAGCACCGGCAGCGATCGCCGCGTATCCCATTTTTTTCATTGCTTCTCTACGGCTGTAAGTGTTCATGTTTCCTCCCGGCTATACACTTAGATCGTTGGTTCGCTGTATCAGACATCTAACTCGACAGCCCCGTAGTCAGTTAGCGGCGGCAAGTGCAACTCGACTGAATCCTCATAGATTACCATGCCGATGCCGTGATCATCCGGCTGCCCCAACGTTATAGGCTGCTTGTCAAAAGTCAGCAGTTGAGCGGTTCGGTATCGGCCGGCCACCTTGACCGTCGCGTTTTCTGGTCCATGTGCTGCCGTTGCGCCGTTCATTTCCCATGCGTAAAAGACCATCTGCGCGACTGCGCGCTTGCCATCAGGTGCTTCACTCAGGTAGGCGTTGAGCGACCCTGCATCCCAGAAACGGAGTAAGTCGAAACGGTGGCTCACGAGGGCGACCGTGTCATTCGCCAGCAGGTTGGGATCCGCAGCATCGTCCGATTTTGCAACCGCAATCCTCCCTTTTCCATACACACGGCCCGCGTAACGGGGGTGATCCCAGTTCGGAGCGGGAGTTCCCTGAAGTCCATCCCATGCCGATGTCGTAATCAGCAATCCGCCGTCCTGAACATAATCCAGAATCTGCTTCCGTACCTCGCCAGAGAGCGGATCCGAGTCGGGGCAAAGAACCCCGCGCAGACCGCTGAGCAAGCTCGCAGAAAAATGATCCTCCGGTATGACTCGATACTGTTCATTCGTTCGAGCCAGCAGATTCAGAACCTCGCCGCTCGATTCCTCGTTGCCGCCGGAAAAACTCGATACGACACCGACCACCGCGGCTTCAGCGTAGGTCGACCAGTTATCGTGCGCAGCAAAGAAGTCGACGCTCTCGACCAGACTCTTCCAGGCCTCTACAGACTCCGCGTCGCCACGTTCGACCCCCGCCGCCAGTTGATCGCCCAGCGAAATGATCCAGGTCCCGCCGGATGCGGCAACGTCCGCTACGCACAGCCGGTACGAGCTTGGAGCGGGATCCTTCGGATCCACATCGACCCAGACGGTCGATTTTGGATTGAGCGCGGCAGCCAATTGGACTTTCCAGCCATTGGAATTAACCCATGGCAACCCTGTCGGGCCGGAGGATGCCGTATCGCGATCGCCTGATCGAGATAATACTGCGCCCGGCCACACCCCATTTATGACACTGATGCCGGGAAGCTCAGACGTCCCGTGAATCACGCGAATGCCATTGCTTTGTGCCTGTTCAACCACAGAACGCAGGGGATCTGGATCCTCGATCAGCAGGCAATTAATGTGGGTGTTCGATAATCGTTGCAAGGCGGAGGAGTTCCGCCATTGAGAGGGCCAACGCATTGGAATCAATTCCGAAGACATGAAACCACTCATAGACCTGGAGTGCCTCCTGGCCGCTTTGGCTAGTGTCCCGACCATATTCTACCGCGGGTCATACGTTCCCTCCCCGGAAGTTCCGTGGCAACTGGCGCAATGGCTCGCGTACAGCCCTTTTCCAGCCGATACTGCGGCGGGCTGCCCGGCATAGGGGTTTTTCAATGCTTGAGCAGCTTCAGGCGCATTGTGAAAGGAAGTGCTTTGGGCATGGAGCAGGAGAAGAGAAAAGCCTCCTGAAAGGGCCAGAACGGGCAGAAAATGGAACGGAGTTGCTTTATGCATGACCATCTTTCAAAGCTTTCCTGATTTCGCGCCACTCTCTTACCTAAACAAGTTTTTGCCCTCCCAACAAGCGAAATAGTGCGAAAGCGGTTGTCTCAGCGGCGAAAGCGGCAGAAAATGGGGGGAAATGGAAGCGCAATGGAATTTAGGCGCCGGGCGCGGGGGCGAACTGAAGAAGAACCTATAAAGCGCGGCGAAACGAGTCGGATCGAATCGTGGGAGCGTGTACAAGGTTGGTGGCCTGCTGCGCGAGAGGCCGCAGCATGAAGGTGCACAATCCCGCGAGGGTGAGGGACACAGACATCAGCAGGTATCCCGGGCGCGAACTGCCGGTGTCACCCTGAAGAAGGCCGACCAGCCAGCTCCCCAGAAAAGAGCCGAGAGCGCCGAGGCTGTTGACCAGAGCGATCACTTCGCCGGCGACATTGTCGGGTAGAATCTCGGGAATGATGGCGAAAAATGGCCCATAGGGCGCATACATTGCGGCTCCGGCCACCACCAGAAAGCCGTACGCGATCCAGAAACTAATGCCTGCAGTCAGGTACGAGCCGAAGAATGCGGCGCCGGCCAGGATGAGGAACGGCCACACAAAACGGGAACGCTGCGATGAGCGGTCGGAGTAATAACTGGCCAGAAGCATCAACAACACGGCAAAGACGTACGGAACCGCGCTCAGCAGACCGATCGCGCCGATGCCTTCCGAAGAGCCCATGCGGATCATGACCGGCAGCCACAGGACAAAACCATATACCCCGATGGACCAGAGGAAATATTGAATGCAGAGTAGCACGACATTGCGATTGCGAAGGGCGGCGGCAATATTGGGAACGCGCGGGAGCGTGGCTTGTTCCTGGGCAAGCGCGGTCTCAAGCGCGGCCGCGGCTTCAGGAGCAATCCAGGAGACTTGTTCCGGCCGGTCGCGGACTGCAAAGTACCAGACAAAGCCCCACAGCACGGAAGGCAGCCCCTCGATGATGAACGCAAGCTGCCAGCCGAATTCCTTGATCACGTAGCCGGTCACGGCCGACATCCACAGAACCGTCACTGGATTGCCCAGGATCAGCAGCGTGTTGGCGCGCGATCGCTCTGCGCGCGTAAACCATCTGGTTAGCAGGATCATCATGCCCGGAAAGATGAAGCTCTCTACTGCGCCCAGCAACAGACGGTCAGCGGCGAGCAGCCAGTAGTCCCTGATCACTCCGCTCAGCGCAGCGAGGATTCCCCAGATCACCAGTGCAAAAAAGATGAGCTGGCGGGCAGAGCGCTTTTGCGCATAAGCTGCGCCGGGAATCTGAAAGAGGAAGTATCCGAAAAAAAAGAGAGAGCCCAGCAGAGCCCACTGGCTTGGCGTGATGTGCAGCGTTTGCGCCAGACCCGCAGCGGCACCAAAGCCGAAATTGGCGCGGACCACGTACGCCAGACTATAGGTGATGAAGACGATGGGTACGACACGCGCCCAGCGGCCCTTGAGAGAAGGGTGACTGGCAATGAGCTTATCGGAGGCAGCCGATCCTTTTTCCGCGCATTGATCGATCGATTCAAACGCCATCCGCGCTCTCAAAATTGTTTGTTGAAATGAAAGGAGTGGAGAGTCTATGTCCACACAACAATGCGAGTATATCCAATACCTGTCTAACAGGTCAAACAAAAGCCGGTGAAGCGCGATCCGCTACTCCTGTACGCGCCGGAGCAAATGTATGGTCCGCCGCTCTTCTGCAAGCGAAAAGTGAAGTTGGCAAGTTGGTCCGCGCAAATGTATTCGGCCTTTGTTGGAGAACTGCGCTCTCCGGGCCACAATGGAATGCGCTGCGCTCTGTTCCTTGTCCCAGGACAACCGGCTCTTGCGGAATTGCTTCGCCATGCCAGACTCTTTCCGCGATTATCTGGTACAGCCCCTAATCTTATTCGTGGCCGTATCGATGACGGCTAACTGTGGCTTCGTTTGATCGGCTGTAAAAATCTCTTGTATTTGTTTAGCGTGAATGAGCTAGATTGAGAGTAGATGGGTATTTATCTGACTCCCGTACCCCCAACATCTTGTGGTTTCAGAAATCCGGCTTTGCGGCACATTTGACGAGAGATTTGTAAGGAATCGGCTCGATGGCGACTGCCTGTTCGAGGAGCCGGTAGAAGAGTTGACCTCGGCTGCGCGATTTGCGCCGGTTGAACCGAAACGTAAATTCATCAAGATATGCGTCCAGATGTTCCAGGCTCACTCCGCCTTGGTGGGTTCCGAGCAACCAGCGTTTGAGCAGAGCGACCGCCAGATGAACGCGCGGCATCAGTTCCGAAGCAGTCTTGCTGTTTCCCTTCAGGAAGGTGATCCTGTGCCGGTAGTCTCGCCCCTCCAGCGGCTGATAACCCAGCCAGCCGTCGGTGTGGACCACGCTGCCCGGTTCCACAGAGCCCTCGATAAACGGCATCAGGCTTTCCGCCGATGCGTCCGCGATGCGCCGCATCCGAACCCGGCCGATCCCACGCCCGTCTTCTTCCGCTGCAACTGCAATCATGGCCTTGGTTTCTGTCTGGCGTCCATGCACTCCCAGTTCTTTACCGCCGACGAATGCCTCGTCCACTTCTACGCGGCCCTGCAGCCGATCCCGCCCCGGACGCACCATGGCGTGGCGCAGTTTATGCAACATGGTCCAGGCCGTCTTGTAGCTTTTCAAGCCCCGCACGCGCTGCAACCCCATGGCGCTCACCCCATTCTTCTGGCTGGTCACCCGCCACGCTGCCCGGAACCACAAGGTCAACGGCAGACGGCTGTCCTGAAACACTGTCCCGGCAGTCACAGAAACCTGGTAGTCGCAACCGGCGCAGCGAACAAGACCCTCCCCCTTCGCCCAGCTCTTCGTCCCGCCACAGCGCGGGCACCGGAAACCATCAGGCCAACGAAGTCGACACAGATACTCTCGGCAGGCCGCTTCGGTCGAAAAGCGCGCCTCCAACTCCCGCAGATCTCGCGGATAATCCTCCACGGCGACAAACACTACAGGTTGTGGTCACGGGAGTCAAGTAAATACCCATCTGAGAGTATTTGTTTAGAGCGTGTTTGGCTCCGTTGACATCCTCGGTTTGGCGCGTTTAGTAGGCGGGCAGCTTGAGGCGGTAGAAGTCGAAGGCCAGGCCAAGCAGCAACGCCTGGCGGGATTGAGTATGCATGGTTCTGCCGGGAGCGCGCGCAGAGAGCTTGCGT
>Ga0187877_1002024_pt1 | contig 19110 bp, 16 predicted proteins | sample June2016WEW_17_1_3_FD_132430 | JGI IMG/M metagenome (GOLD analysis project Ga0187877, IMG submission 132430) | Peatland microbial communities from SPRUCE experiment site at the Marcell Experimental Forest, Minnesota, USA - June2016WEW_17_100 | ecosystem: Environmental > Terrestrial > Soil >... | reverse complement strand
TTTTTTCTCCTGGTGGCTGGTTTTTTTCGGCATCTATGCCAGCTCTTCCGTCTGTCCCTTTTGCGGGCAACCCGGCTGTCCGGTGGGTGTGGGGGCCGCCGGGATAATGGGCGGCTTCTTCGCTGCCATCTGGATTTACGGTAAAGCCTGGTTAGATCGCTTTAAGGAGCTTATCGGGCGTGGGCGCTGGTTAAGTGAAAGAGGAAGGGCCTCCAAAGGATGAATTTCTGATGGGGGCCAAGTTTTTTTATTAGACAAAATTAAGCATCTGGGGAAGGGTGCATTTCATTATAAATCGCTTGTGCGCACTATCATTATTTTTTGTTGATTGATCGCATTATTAAAAAGATCAGAGTCTTGTAAAAGTAGTTGCATCAAATATTCACTCTCCGCTTCATCTGCTATGCAAAAAAACACAAATCCCCATAATGCACATAATGCGAAAAATGTAAAATAATTATGAATCCCTCCAAAAACCCAACATACAATACAGGTAAAAAGAAGAAGTCCTCCTATTGATGTTTGTTTTTGCTTAATATAAATTAATTTGGATGCAGTGAAAGTTGCAGTTAGCGATATAATAATTCCGATTATAAGCCACCAATTACGCTCAATATATGCCCATATTGGAATTAGAATAAATGGTGCTACAGAATATAGCATCACGAGAATATAGAAAATTACTTTTCTTGATCCTTTAAGCATTTGATAAGCTCCCCCACCCATAACCTTAAATCCAAAAGTTTTGTTCTCCATGCCTGTTATAAACTGCGCATGAGTGATATTTTTATTCTTCTCAGCGATCATTTCTTTGAGCCTTTCTTTCAGCGCAGCCTCAAACTCCGGGGTCTTCCTCGATTCGAAAAGTAACTTGACATATTCCTTCATGGGGTTGAATTTGCCATCACAGGTGGGACACGCCACAGTTGTGTTGAAGATCTCGTTAGGTACCTCGAAAGTTTTCTTGCAGTGTGGACAAGTAGTTTTTTGATTCATATTGATTCCCTTCCTAACTTTGCCACTGTCCTGTCATCGCTCAAAATCTTCCTCATTAATTGCATGACTTTCAAAATTTCCATATAACACTTTATGAAGGGTAATTGTCATTTTAGAGAATTTAGTTCTTTCAAAAAGACCTTCCTGCGTTGATTCAATAGAAGTCTTTTCAGAAATATCAAAATAATCTGTTTCACTAAAACTCCGCTGAAACTTAAACTTGCGAAGGTTATCATCCCAATCCTTTCCAAAAGCAACTCTAAGGACATATTTCCCCGCTGGTATTTCTTTTGTAGCCCATTTCTTGCCTTCAGGTATATAGAAATTTCGAATATGTTGTTCACCATTCTTAAGACGAATTACTTTTACTATTGCATCTGTTGCTGTTCCATTATCAACAGTCAATATTGAATGGCCACTCCTAATACCTGGACCAAATGGTGATGACCCTATGGGTAAAGCAATTAGATTTTGGGGCTCAGAAGGTATAGGAGATGGAGGCTCAGGTGATGGTAGTGTTCCGTCAAGTTCCGCACGGTCCGCTCGGTATTCAGCATTGAGTTGATCTTTGGACACGCCTTCCCCAGAAAAGGTATCGATGGTGGGCTTAATTTCTTTAGGAATCACCGGTGAGGAGGGATTACTTGTATCAGTTTTTGAAGGGGTTACGTTTAAGGAATTCGCAGCATGAATAATAATCCAAATTACAAAAGGTAATAAATAAATCCATGAATTTTTAAAAAAAGAAGATCTTTTTTCTCTTGGACCTGGCTTCTCCGTTTCGGTTTGTTGGTGGGCGTCTTCGTCTTGTGATTTCTTTTTTGATTGATATTCTCTTCCCTGTGTTTTCTGATTTTCTCCTGCATATGAGGCATGAAATTCACAGATTTTTTTATAGGCTTCATTTATTTCCTTAAGCTTCTCCTGAACTTTCTCTTGTAAACGTGAGTCGTGAGAATAACGGTCTGGATGCCAAACCCTTACTAAATCCCGGTACGCTTGCTTCACCTCTTCCGGTGTAGCACCAGGTTCAAGCCCAAGAATTTCAAAGTAGCGGTTTATATCAGCCATGTAAGCAAGTTCATTGTATATATTCTGGTGTTCAATCGTTAGCCAGAATAATAATCATAATCAAGTTCTTCAACATCAACTGCATTTACTAAGGCTGATTTCCCCTTGATGTTCTCGTGCATTCCAATTATATATCCAGAATAATCCGCATTATCTTCTGTGCCATTATAATGAATCAATCTAACAGCGTCATCCTTGGCAAAGTCAGCAAACCCCCCATCCCAATAGCATGAATATATTTTATTGGTTTTAGGTATCTTAACAAACCATACGATTGTTCTTTTCCCCTCCCATAAATCATTTATTTTCCTTACTTCCATAATATATCCTATTTCAGATATGCAGCCTTCATAAACTTTTGGTTTCACAATATAAGTTTCTTTCTCGCTTGTGTAGCGCTCAATTCTATAGTAACCCCATCCCCAATACAAGACAAGCCCGACCACAATTAAACCAGCAATTTTAATCAAATTTCCCTTAACAGTATTAGAAACTATCACATTATTTCTATAATTCATTTTATTTTCCAATTTTATCCATTAGCCCGATATGGTTAATGAAATATTCCTAATGCATATAATACACCGTTAACTATCCAATGACCCAGCGGTATCCAGTCTAAGGGGACTTAATATCCGAAAAAAATAATAAATCTATACATCGCCCATCTGTTATAAACACATTAGACGATTCATTTTTACGAATGGATGATATTTGGGCAATTATTGTAGCATATTTTTTTTCATACATATTGGGGTGGTTTTTTATTGCTTCAATTTGTTCAGGTGTAGTTTCAAGCCGCATTAAAAGCGACTCTCCTGCTAATTCTGCGTTTAATAAGACATTATATTTAGTGTCTATTCTAACAATATCTCTAACTTCTGTTACCTTTAAAAGGACAGGACGACCATCTTTAGGTATCAGATTATTTTCTAAATCAATAGAAAAAATATCCCGATTGAGAGCCCGTATTTTATCTTCGCAATTGTATATTGCATTATATTTTAATGCCATATCAATAGCATCTTTATTAAACTGTTCTGTCCGTATTTTTTCCGTTTTATTTGTCTTAGCTTTGTTGGATGCTATGTTGCAGGAACTTACGAAAATCGCTAAACCAAAAAGTAAGATAAAATAAAATAAATTTCTTAGCATTACAGCCTCCTATTTATATTTATATCGTTCTGACAACACTTGATAGACCCATTTTCTTATCTCATGAATTCTTAGTTAATCTTTGAGCTTCTGCTTTCGTAATAAATACAAAGATATTACAAAAATTATTGCAACTCCCGAATCAACAATTGCCCATGTGCCTCTACCCAGACGAAACGGAATTATAGGATTAAATAAAATTGCTATACTTCCAAAAATCCAAACCCAGCCGATCTTTTTAATTTCAGCTGAAAAATAAGCGCCATAGGCACTAACAGCACAAACGAAAAATCTGAGTAGCTTGTAATATCCATAGGGATGTCTATCAAGCGCCCAAACCAGCAATCCGGCAGCAATTATTCTGACGATCAAGAATCCCATTTTTGACGGCTTTACAACTTTCCTTTTCCTATAATTTCTCCACACTCCCATGAGATGCATCGATTTCATTATAGAAGGTGTATCGTCCTCGTCCTACCTTTTTTACCTTCTGATACATTCCTATGACCCTTACCGTATCTCCCCCATTTATTGATAAAGTACCAAAACTAAAAACAGAAAGGAATTGGCCGTCGCCTTCAAGCTTAAAGGTAGTATACGCATTCCCATTTTTAGAAGTTTTAAAGTGTGGCAAGAAGACCTTTGCTTCAACCTGAACCATTTTTCCGTCGTATTGGTCTGGATTAGAGAGGATATCTCCTACTGTGGTCTTGATGGCTTGGGAATTTGCTGCTGTGGAAAGTAAAAAAAGACATAAAATTGAAAGCATTACGCCCAGGAATACTCTGATTTTTGAAATTCTCATTTTATTTTCCTCCCAGTGCTGTCCGGTTAACTGATTTTCAGATCATCGTATGCTATTTAGGTCAAAAGCTTAGACTCTCGGCCTTCTGGTCAATGAGGTGGTCTTCAAGCGCCTTTAATGTCCATCCTATTCCATTTAAGATTAATCAAATTATTATAAAATGTCTATTGCAGTTTCAGTCCTCCATATATGGCTTTATAAGAGTATCCCATTCAGTTTCAGAAGAACAAGGATTTCCTAACACGATACATTCCATTATTTCCTTGGTATCAGTAAACATAAAAAAGCTTCCATATTCTTTTTGCTCGTTAACATCAACCAATAATTTAGATATTGATGTATGCTCATTTTTATCTTTTGGCAAATTGGTATCGATGATTAAAATAAAGCACTTATTCAGTTTTTTATTATAATGATTAGTATAATGGGTTAAAAGTCCCTCACTTCCGTACCATTTATGAAAAACCTCAGCAGCACCTTTAGCACAACGCTCTTGTAATTCATATTCCTTTTTAACTGAGTCTTTATCTATCCCACCTTGAGGTATTGCTTGGGCATTCTTCTGGTTTCTCACCGGCTCCCATCCATGACTGAGATACAACATCTCAGTATATCCAGTAACACGGTTTATTCTCACTATTGTTTGGTTTGTTGTTTTGTCATACCGATAAAGTGTAGGCCAAAATAATATACCGCATATAATCAATGTGGTGCAAATTATCCCGCATATGACGATAATATTCTTCTCTCTCATCTTCTCTCCACCTTCTCCTAAACCATGATAAAACCTCTCAGCTCCGGCCTGGAGTTGAAGTTGCCGAAAAAAACCGAGCTGCACCCTCAGGGCAACCCGGCTATCATTGCAAATCAATAGTCATCGCTCCCCACCCTTGACGGTAGGGGTTGGGTACTGCAAGATTACTCACTTATTTCACAAATGGATTTTATTGTCAATCAAGATGATCGAAGACTCAGAGGGATAACTGGTCGTCCTACCCAAGCCAGAACCTCACCAACCAATCCAGTTCAAATTCTCACTTAAAAACCTCGAATGCATATAAAGCCCAACACGAGGAGATTTCCCCCCCACCATTGGTTTACCCTTCCTTCCCGTACCAAAAATCCAAAAATCTACCCCACGGCTCTCCTGGACGACAATAAAATTTTCCTGTGCTGGTATAGAGGGTAATTTTAATATCTGGGAACTGGATGATTTTTGAGTGGAGAGAAGACGGTGGTTTTGGTGGTGAGGGGAGGAGGTGATGGAGGGGTAGAGTGATCTCGATGGTAATTTTAAGGCGATTTAGGCCAGGGAAATGGGCCTTGACCTTAAGATTCTCACACTATTCTCACACCCCAAAGAAAAAGGAGGCCAACAATGTTGGCCTCCAGTCTCGCAAATCATTGGCGGAAGTGCATGGGAATCGAACCCACCTACCCCCTTATTCAGAAGGTACACCGGATTTGAAGTCCGGTGATATAGATTTTCCCCGTTCTTCCTCCCTTAAGATAATTCTTGACAACCCCTGTAAAATAAGCATATTATTCTCATAGAGTTTATGACGCTTTTCCTTGGTTACGGACTAATTAATATGTAGAGGTGCACAGGATGTGCACAGGGGAATTTGAGGATATCGGATAGGGGAGTAAGCCATGGCGATTCATATCTATTGCACAGCCTGCTATACGAGTAACGGCCTGGACGCTAAATCCTGCTCAAATTGCGGCGCCCCCTTTGGCCGGGATAAGAAATATCGGGTGTGCATCTCTATCAAGGGAAAGCGGATAACCAAAGTAGTGGAAAATCTGACCCTTGCCAGGGAATGGGAAACGGCTAAAAAGACCGATATTCTCAGGGGAGCGTTAGATATTAACCAGAAAAGCAAACCTGCCCATACCCTTAACGATATATGGTTAAAATATTTGCCTTGGGCAAGGGAGAACAAGAAGTCGTGGAAAGATGATAATTGGTACTTTGCAAAGCACCTTGAACCTCGATTCGGCAATAAGCTCCTGGAAAAGATAGCGCCCATAGATATCGAGAGGATGAAAAAGGAATTGCGGGAGAGCGGGTATGCCCCGGCTACGATTAAACATCAGATAGCTATTTTGCGGCGTCTGTTCAATCTTGCCAGGAAGTGGAATCTCTATGAAGGGAAAAACCCGGTAGAGTCTGTGGAAATGCCCAAAATTGATAACCAAATAACAGAATTTCTGAAGGATGAAGAGATCAATAGACTCTTCAAGGTCCTAGAAGAATGGCCGTGCAAAGAAAGCTCGGCGCTAATAAAATTTGCTCTGTTTAGTGGGTTTCGAAAGGGCGAAATCCTCCGCCTTGCCTGGGAAGATGTGAACTTTGAGCAGGGCATGATTACTCTCAGAGAACCCAAAGGCGGCAAGACGCAGACTATTCCCATAAGTCCCCAAGCCTTAGACGTTCTTAGGGGACTAGGAAAGTCCTTTCCCTACGTTTTTGCCGGACAAGGGGGCAAACAGAAGACCAACTTTAGAGGCCCGTGGTATAAAATCCGTAAGGTTGCAGGTTTGCCAGACAACTTCCGCTTTCATGGACTGCGGCACCACTTTGCCAGCACTCTTGTCAGCAATGGGGTGGACCTGATCGTGGTCCAGAAACTCTTGACCCACAAAGACACCAAGACCACGCAGCGTTATAGCCACCTTCAGCCCGGCGCCATGCGGGATGCAGCGCTAAAGAGCGGCGAGCTCTTAACCCCGAAACCGAAGTCAAACATAATAGAAATGGCAGAGTAAAACAATTTCCGGGGGATAGGGTAGGCCACCCGAAAAGCGTTTTCCTGGACGCTTTCCCCCGGGACCCCACAGGGCCGCTGCAGGGGGCGGGTATGGACGATAATAAAAAAGGCCGGGAGGTTTTAGAGAGGGCCAAATCAAGGAAGCTGACTGAACCCCGGGCAAAGGAACAATCCGAAGCCGAACGGCTTTTCTATCTCATTTTTCCCGAAGCCTTACATTGGAAAGCGGATTATTCTCAACCCTTGGCGGCGTTTGACCCCATCACCTATGTTCCTTACCTTAAGGAAACCGCTCTTGCAATTCTGGGGACCGGGATCATCGGGGAGAGCGGACTAAAGGGTCATGCGGGACATGGGGAAACTTTCCCTGTTGACCTGAGAGATTTAATTGGCGCTCTGGTAGATACACATTTTAAGTATACCGAGATTATCTTTTCCCCCGAAGATATTCTGACACATTTCGATAACCGTTTTGAGGGCGTGGCCGCATTTGCTCGGCTAGCCGGTGTTAAAGATTTGGGGGAGCGAGGGATTAAAAAGGTTCGGGAAGAGTGGCGAGGAAAGGTGTATCTCGCGGTCTCCCAAGGCAAATTCCCCCCTAATTGGCGCGAGCTTACTAAGGTTCAGATAATTTCTTCATATAAATATCGCCCAAAATCAGAAGCCCAGGCATTAGCTAACGTATTCTTAACATTTGTCCCCCAGGCCAAGGCCGACAGAATAGTCACATGGGTGAAGAAAACCCTTGAATCTTTGGGAGGGCCCCCCGTAGGCAGAACAAGTCTGAACGACTATATTTCTAAGAGAAAATTACGATATCGCAGGTAATTCCTATTCAAGCACGCGAATACCTCTCCTTAAATCTCCAATTCCCTTCACTCTGTTCTACTTTCCAAAAATAGCCCTGGAAACGGGGCTTTTTAAATTGGAAATCGGAAAGTAAAGTCTACTTTCCGGAAATGCCTCAATAACAGCATGATTTTTACGTTGTTATCGGAAAGTAAGCATTATTCTCACCTTATTGACTAATTTATTAATTGATAAGATAATCAGGTATAGCTTAGGCGCTATGCCATTTTTAATTCTAAGAGGTAATACGATGCAGAACTTAGTGAGAGTATCAAAGGCAGAGGGCTTGCCGTTCAAGCCACAGACTTTCTACAAATGGTACCACTTGCGAAAATTCCCAGAGATTTTCGTTAAATTCTCAGGGGCTTTATTTGTGGATTTGGACCGGCTATCGGAAATGATTGAGAAATCAAGGTCCCAGCAGAAGGCTGAGCAATAGTCTGACTGGACTTGGCTTCGCCGGGTGTTCCCAGGACCGGGCGATAGCTGCCTTGAGATCGCCTCCCCTGAGTGCTCCTGGAGCGATTTTTTCCAGGGGAAAGTGGAAAAAGAATGAAAAAGAGAAAAAATGAGATAGGGGGAATCCCGACCGTTGGGCGGGGCGGGAATTCCAAAAAGGGCAAGCAAAAAGCATGGAATTAATATCACGGGCTGAAAATAAAAACAAACATCAAATAGAGCCTTTCCGATCTTACACAGACCTTTTTGTCCAGCGGATTCCGCGCTATGCCGTGAAAAAGTCTCGCTCCTGGACTACGAAAAAAAAGCCGCTTTCAGACCGTCCGGTTCAAGCTCATCTGGCCGGTCAGTATGCTGTGGCCGTCCTGGGAAAATGGTATCCTGAATTTGGAATCTTAGACATAGACGACAGGCAGCGCGGAACGGTTGATGAAATCCGAGAGAAGCTTGAACTTAATGATAAAAATTCCATGCTCTTTTCAAGTGAAAGCCCTGATTCATATCATATTTTATTGAAGCCTGAATACAGGGAAAAGCCGCCGACCGTCCGGCTTCTCAATAGCGCCTTTCACAATTTTTGTGACCTTCATAGAATCGAAATCTATCCGCAGGCGACGCGACCGATCCGGCTCCCTTTCGGGCCTCGACAGGAACCGCTTGACTTTGAATATTCATACTTGGGGGACTGGGAAAGCAAGCTCTACTGGTTTCAGAAATTAGACAGCTTCGACATCCAAGAGGTCAGGGGCCAACAGTTGATTTTTGATTATGACCTGTCGGAAAAGCCGTCCATCCCTAAACTCATTGAAGACAATCCAGAGATTTTATTTCAATATGGCCTCCAGGCCCCAGGTTCTCGGCATTTCTCACAATTCAAAATCCTTTACTGGCTCTGGCGACAAAATGTCCCCCGGCAAACGGCAGTTGAAATAACTTTTTCCTGGATAAATAAAAACCATAACGGGTTCAGTAAAGACATCATCAGGCGTACGAAAGCCGTCAGAGATGAGATCGGGCGCCAGGCCGCTTGCATCTATGAAAAATATGAGCTGTCAAAAATCTACCCGGATTCGACCCACAATCTTTTTAATGGTTTCATCTCAAAGCCGGACGTTGAGAATATCATCAGAATCGCGCGTGGCTCACTCCCCCGGATGCGCTTTCTTTTCCACCTGGTCAAATTCTGTTACCCACGCCGGTTCAGAACTTTTGTTTCAGTCCATACAAATAGACTAATCGAGTGGGGAAGCCGAAGAACTTACGATAAATATCTCCGGGAGTTTGAGGCTCAAGGTTTGCTAAAAAGGGGATCCGCCTATCAAACCGGCCTTTTCTCAAAAGCTATCAAGTTGGAATGGCCCTTTAAAAGCTCCTCCGAAGCCGTGCTCTATGATGGCCGGAGTATCGAGACCTTTGAGCAGACGGCTAAAACCATCTTTAAGCCAGGGGAGATGAGAGAGCTTATTGAGAGCGCTGGCCCTAAGGTGAGCTGGTCTTATGAGCTGGTCAAAAGAATCTGGGAGAGCCCTGGGTAATAATAGTTATATATGTTTACACATTAGCGGAATGGTTTAGGAATAATTATTAGGAACGAACCAAAATGTCTGAAAATACCATAACTACCACCCGCAAGGGCCGCTTCCATCTTGCCAAAATCATCGGCACCCGTTATCGGTTCGACCTTGACGAAGCCTGGTTTCACGAACTTGCGGAAGAACGGGAACCTAATCGCCTTTGGTATGAACGAATCCCCTGCCAAAAGGAATCTTTTATAGGCGTCCACTCAGTTAACCCCCTGGTTTTCAAGCTCCATTCTACCCGGCCGAAAAATGCCAAGAGGATTCACGAGGCCCTAAGGGATACCCCTGGTTTTATCAGGGCTGACTTTGCTTTCGATGGTGAGGCGGAAATCTATTTTACCAAGGAAGCCCTGCCGACCGTGGCTGAATTGGCCGGAGCCAGGAAGAAAAGGCAACTATCCCCGGAACAAAAAATGGAACTGGCGAAAAGGGGTGCGGCCACTCGTTTAAAATCTCAGAAACACGGCGTAGAGGACAAGAAACCGGCCCAAATTTGAGGACTTTTCCTCAGGTGTGGGTAATCCTATGGGTCAATTCAAATTAGGGGCAGCAATTCAAGGCGGCCCTGGCCCAGGTAGAGGTGGCCATGATTCAAGAGGGCTGGCTTGACCGCGAGGATTTGGAGACCCAGGATTAGGCCATGTCATTTTCGGGATTAATTAGGTGGGAAGATGCCTATCTCAGGATTTGCACTGGTTTACCTGGGGCTGAAGGCTGCGGATGGTTATAAGGCCGAGGTTCGGGCAGGGCTGGCAGAGCAGACAGGACCGGCCTATCGGACTGGTCCTGACTGTCTGGACCCTGAATAATAATCGTGACACCTTGACCCCCTTCAACAACTTCTTTTGCTAAACCTAACCATTTGCCCAGCGTTGTGAGGGCCTGAACCCGTGCCACTGCTGATTGAGTGGTCTGTGCTTCTTCCCACATCTTAGAGATCACCGCCACCTCACCACAGCCGATGGCCCGCATTATATTTCGATGATCCCCCGCCTTAGCCTCATATTTCTGCACGATCTTTTTCGCTCTAAAATAGATCGTTCTTTCCGGTAGGTCTTTATAACCTGCTTGAATCATTGCATCTTTAATGGGCTTCTTTTCGATGAGGTGAAGATCAAGAAAAATTTGTTCTTGCAGAGTAAGGGCAGATTTGCAGTCAATTTTGTCTGTCTGTGCTTCAAGGTCGAGTATTTCAGGGTCTATGGATTTCTGTTTAGATTTAAGCTGGTTAGTCCTATACCTGACCGTTTCCTTAGTCACGCCGAGTTTTTGGGCAATTTCTGGTTTTGAGAGGTTTTGATTAAGAAGTTTCTGCAAATCTTCATCGCTGAATTTCATGATAACACACCCTTAATCACCCATGTATTTAGCGGCGAGGCAAACAGTCATATTTCCCGTCGCCTTGGTCCCCAGTGTGGAAAAGCGGACCTACTTTGTGACCTGCTGGGGCTTGAGAGGGGGCGGGAGGGCCGGCCTGGCTGGCTGACCGTCAACCTGCCCTGGACCGGGGCCGGGGCTTGGTTCTTCCCCACGGATGACTATCTGCATCCCCTGGAATGACTCGACTGGCTCCGATTTGAGGCCAAGACAGCTTGCCAGGGCCTCCCATGCCTTGCATCGGACAGCCTCGGCGCGGGCATTCTGCGCCAGATCGAGGAGACCTCGCAGGACCGTCACTTCACCGGCGCCTATCGCCCGCGCAATTTTTCGGTGATCCCCTGCCCGCGACTCATATTTTTCAACTATTTTTCTACCTATTCGATAAAGCGATTTCAGATGATAACCAACATATCCAGCTGATTTCATTGCATTTTCTATCGTCACCCCTCCTATCAGGTAATTATTTATAAAATTTAGTTCTTTTTCTGTCAGTTCATCCTTGAGAGAGCGCACTGAGGCTAATTCCTTATTACTAGCTAATAAATCTATATCCTTACTATCATCTATATATATATTATCTAGAGTATTAATAGATAGGGGGCCTGAGTTTGTGTGCGAACCTTGAGCGCTCTTGATCTTGCGCGGGGTTTTTCCTGCTGGCCGACCGCGTTTTGGTTTTTGCGATGCTAACCCGATCCCAAAATCAAACTCTGTTTCCATCTTAAACCCCTCCTGGGCCCAGGGCCTTGGCGGCCAGGGTCTGCTTGTGCCTCTCCCTATCGCATTATTTCCCTGAGCAAAAGAAAAGTCCAGGGTAAAATTAAAAACTGTTCCGGCCTTGTGATTTTCGGGCTAAACTCTCATAAAAACTTTAACCTTTTTCTCTTCCTCGTGGGCGGACATTCTTTTAGATGCGGAGGCGAAGCTCGGCACGATGTTATCTGAAAATTAACCTATCCGGGCAAAGGGAAGTTCTACTCAGAGAACTTCTCTACCGGAGGTCGTGAGCCATGGATACTCCCTCCTGCCCCTGGGAGAAGAAGGGTAACACCTCGGACAGCGTGGATCACCCAAGGGTCAGAGTAACTCGCCGGGAGCATACATTCCCTCCCTGCTCCTAATAGATCATAGAAAACCGTGACCTCTTGCCCCCACGAAAAATTTTCCGGCCATGAATTAACCGGGCACCCCTCTTCAAAAAATAATTAACCTATTGGCCTCCACCCGTGGCATAATGCTTCCAGGAGAGGCCCACGGATTACCGTATGGGGGGGAATTGTTTTCACCTAACACGGACCTAAGCATTTGAGAGAACGCCAGTGAGTCAATTCGTTAAAAGTCTACTAAATTATTATGCAGCGTTCACCGAGACCCGCTTCTCCAATAGGAGCATTCTGAATTACAAATGGCTCGACGACCCTAACCTAACCCTTGATATTTCATTCTTCCCGGATTTTTTCCAGCTGTGGGTAACGAAGCTGGATAACCATGATCATGAACCGGTCAATGTTCATATAAGCCAGTTCAAACGGGAAATCCCTGCTCACCGTTTCCGCCAGAAACTTGACGAACTCCTGGCGACCTCATTCAACCTGGAAAGTCTGCAACAGTTCCTGGCCGAGAATAGGGAAGGGAAAGAGCTTACCACGCCCGATGAATTGCGGGAGGCTTTTTTGGAAGGGGTACGGGTCTACAATCTCGCCCTTCGTAAGGCCCTGGAGCAGATTGTTTATACATTACAAAAAGAAGAAATCGCCGCCATCGAAACCCAACATCGAACAACCCAGCTCCCGGCCCCCACTTTCAACGTCCCGAAGTTCTCTCAAGATATATACGATACCTTGCAGCGGGCCGCCGTTGAGTCCGAGGATGAAGGAACCTATTTCCAGAACCTGAAAGACATTCTGGAAAACCGGGACTATCGCCTAGTCCTCTACGATCTATACATCCTGCTCATGCAGTTCGCCGTAGTGGAAACCTACGGCACCTCCTATCTATTCTTCGGCTCTATACACCAGGAAAACGGCAACAACGGAAACTCCGCCTACCCATTTTTTTTCATAGAGGTCAATTTCGACACCGGCATGACGGATTGCGTTCGCCTTACTATCCCGCGGGACTTGGTGCTGCTAAACATACCGGCCATCAATACCTTCGAGTTTCAGAATGTCTTGACCATCCCCCGGGCTGCATCCTTCGCCGGCAGCATTTCCCACCTCCGGCAGATGGACGGCTTCCTTTCCAGTGAATACAGCTTATCCCCCCAACCCATCACCACCAATGAGGCCTGCTCTATCCCTCCGCCGGCAGAGGGTCTGCCCCACCTGAAATACCGTTTGGGGTTCCAGGTCATCAAGAACGAAGATAAGCGGATTCTGGACTACTCGGAGCTGATGACGAAGGTTGAACGGGGAGAAGGTTCTACCATTACTGATTTTGTTGATGGCTACCTCACAAGAAACGTCGTCAATACCAATGATGAGACCAATGCCAAGTTCCGGGATGATTATCCGAAAAATAGCGCCGGCTATTTTTATTCCGACAACCCCTTGCCGCTAAACCCCTCCCAGAAAAAAATATTGACAGCCATGGGCAACCCCAAAAACCGGGTTGTAGTGGTCGATGGACCGCCAGGGACCGGTAAGTCGCATACCATTGCGGCCGTTTCCTACTGGGCCAACCAAAACGACAAGTCAATTATCATCACCTCTCATAAAAAAGAAGCCCTGGACGTGGTGGAGCGCATGCTCACCGATAAATTCCGGAAGCTGCATCCCCACAGTAAGCCCTCCGTAATCAGAATCTCCAGGGACCAGGAACTCGCCACGCTGAACACCATTGAAAACTCTCTCTCATTGCCAGTTATAGACGCCGCCGCCCGCCGGGCTGAAGATTTTAATGTGGACCCCGTGGGGCGCGATAAGGTCAAGGTGCAACAACATCTCGCACAAACCATCTCCACCGCCATTACCCAGACTAAGCTTTTACCAAAGGTGAGCCAAAAGCTGCTCCGTCTTTTCGAATTAGAGGAAGAGCTGGCCATAGATTCAGGCGAGATTGCCGGGCTCCCCTCCCTGGAGATGCCGGAGGCCTTGCGACGCTTCCAAGAGCTCCCCGGCCATATTCCCCTAACTGATTTCCGTGGTATTACGCTCGAATCGCTCACCGCCCTTTACCAGCGCCGCCATGATATCCCCCGCATTCTTGACGCTTGCAATGGCTTGACCTCCCAGGGGGTTGACCAGGACTCCCTTTCCGGCATCGACCTTACCTCCCTGATAAATCTGGACACCTGTAAACCCCTGGTGGACCGGCTGACCGTAGCATTCAACCACGACTTGCCCCTTCGCCGACTGGCGGTCACCGAGTTGGCTTCGTTGCCGCACCCATGGCGAGAATTGCAGGACATAATCTCCTCCTACCGGGAACTGCAAGATGTCCAGCAGCGGTTGCAAGAATTGGTGAATCAGACCTCCTTCCTGGGCAAAATTGGTCTTGACAAGAAATTCGCCGCCATCAAAGAAAAGTTCGTGCGTGATTTCCCCGCGGTATGGGTCTGCGCCCAACAGGCCGGTCTCAAGCCTGATAAACTGCTGGCGCAGGTGGACTCCCTGCTAGATATGCTGCACCACCTGCGAGGGGATACTCCCTATGCCATGGAGTTTATCTATTCTCTAAGCCGGCAGCCGGAGGATTTCACCGCCCTGGAAGCAGACCTGGGCGACCTAAATAGCCTCAAATTCCACCACCTGCTAAATGCTGTGGCCTTGCTACACAAAAAGGATAAACAGGACCTGAACCTCAAGGAGTTGGCCCAGGGGCTCAAGCAGCTCCAGGCCATCACCCGCTACTCCCAGGATCTGCAGGCCATAACCGAATTTCAAGAGGCCGTGGGGCTGACAGAGCGGTCTCATCAGGATCTGTATCTTCTCCTGGACCGGCTGCGGAGAACTCTGGAGAACCTGCAACCTCAGACTATTGACGCGCTCAAGGCGGTACGGGACCTATACGGTCATACCTTGCGGCGGGTGGGGATAGATTTTTCCGATCTCGCCTCCCTGGGCAAGCTCACCGGGCTGACCCAAGATGAGGCCAAAATCATGGAGTTCATCACCCTTCATGGCGAACTGATCGGGGAAGAAGCCTTCTTGCCGGAAATCCGGGGGCAATTGGAGGAGCTCAATGGCTATAACCAGCGTCTGACAGAGCATACCAACGACCTGCGCCTGAAAGGCTTCCAAAACTTTCAGGCGGACATGATGAGAATCAAGCGGAGCATCGCCGCCGGCAAGCGCCTGACCCCCGAGCAAGCAAAGCTCCTATGCTCCACCTATGCCTGTATCGTCGCCGAGCCGGAGGCCATCTTCAGATTCTTTCCCATGGAAGAGGGTCTCTTCGACATCCTCATCTTTGACGAAGCTTCCCAGGTTTCCATCGCCCACTCCCTCTCCCTCATCCTCCGAGCCAAGCAGGTGCTGGTCTTCGGGGATAAATACCAGTACGGCGCGGTGAGCGCCGTTAACGTCAGCCGCAAATACAGCGGCGCTTACTTTAAAAAAATCATTGATGAATACCGAGGGGAATACCACCGGACGATTTCGGTGGAACAGGAAAGGCGGCTGCTGGAGGAGGAGACCACCGAGGTGGCCGACGAGGACCTGTTTGTGGCCGACATCCCGCGAGTTGACCATTTGGACGCCGAACAAGAATGGCTTAAGACCTTCAGCATCCGCATATCCACCCTGGATTTCTGCCAGGCCATTTACAACTACTACGGCTCCCTCACCGAGCACTTCCGCAGTTTTCCCGAAATTATCGACTATTCCAACGAGGTCTTCTACCGCCCGGCCCAGATACCCCTGGTGGTGAACCGCCTCCGCACCAAGCCCATCGACGCAGTGCTCCGCTTCCTCAAGGTGGAGACCCAGGGGCATTCCGGCAGAAATGTCAACTTAGACGAAATCGAGGCTATCCGGCAGGACATTGAGAAGCTTACCGCCGATAGCTACCAGGGCACCATCGGCATCATCACCTCCTTCCGGGAACAGCGCGACCGGGCGGAAAAATATCTGCGGGAGAAGCTTCCCAACTACCACCGCCTCAAAGAGGAAAACCGGCTCACCATGTGGTTTGTGGGGGATGTGCAGGGCGAAGAACGTGATATTGTCTATTACTCCCTGGTGCAGGACAAGAGAATAGGCAATGCCGACTTGCGCACCATCTACCCCACGCCGGGGGGGACCGCCGACACCATCAAGAGCTTGAAGATGCAGCGTCTGAACGTGGGCTTTTCCCGAGCCAAGGACACCATGGTCTTCGTCCACAGCATGGACCTGGGAGAATATGCCGATAGCCGGCTGGGCGACGCCTTACAGCACTACCGCACCATCCTGGAAGAGACCCGGCCCAAAGACCATTTCATCGCCGACGACTCGGTATTCGAGTCCCCCAAGGAAAAGGAGCTATACACCCACATCACCCAGACCGATTTCTACCGCCAGCACCGGGACCGCCTCCTCATCATCCCCCAGTTCAATATTGGCAGGTACATTCAGCAGGAATTTCAGAAATACATCCCCCGCTACCGGGTTGACTTTTTGCTTACTTTAGCCGATGGAGGGAAGGAAAAGAGCCTCATCCTGGAGTACGACGGGTTGGAGTACCATACCAAAGACCCTGAGGTAGTCCGGTCCCTGGAGGACTTCAAGGAAGAATACCTGGAATACGACCTGGCCCGGCAAATGGAGCTGGTAAGTTATGGCTACCACTTTCTGCGCATCAACAAGTTCACCCTGCGGCCCCGGAAGGCGGGGGAGACCCGGGTGGAAGTCCTGAACGAGCTGCTGGCCCGGGCCTTCGCCTTGTAGTCTGCGGCCTGAGAAGGAGCCTTTATGTCTCGCATAAACCTGACCGAAGAGGAACTGGCCAGGCTGCTGGAGGCGGTGAACGGCGAAGTGGAGCCGCCCCCGGAGCTGGCCGGGAAGCTTTTCCCCTCCCTCCTGGAAAAGCTGGGCCAGGCCGGGAAGTTTGACTTCGAGACCTTAAACCGCATCCGCATCCCCACCATTGAGTATGCCGCCAAACGCTCGGAGGGAGTCATCCTGGCCTCCGCCGTGGCTCTGGGGCAGTCCGCCCCCCTGCAAGTGGTGCGGAGCTTCGGGGAACCCGGTGAGGACGGCTGGCAGAATCTAATCGTGCAGGGTGATAATTTGCAGTTTCTCAAGACAGTCTACCTTAATCAGGACCAGTTGATTCGAGACAAGGTGAAGGGAAAGGTTAAGCTCATTTACATAGACCCACCGTTTGGTACGAAATCGGATTTTCAGGGGGGAGATAGCGATAAAAGCTATAGTGATAAGATTGATACCGCCGAATTCATAGAGAATCTTAGAGAAAGATTGATTTTCATGAAAGACATACTCGATGATGATAGTACTATTTACGTTCATTGCGATTGGAGAATGAATAGTTCAATACGAATTATTATGGACGAAATTTTTGGTCATAATTATTATGTTAATGATATTATATGGAAACGAAGTTCTAATGCTTCAAGTATTGGAAAGATATGGAAACACTCTCATGATACATTATTGTTTTACTCAAAATCAAATGATTATTCTTTTAATTTTCAAAGGAAGGAATTGTCTGAATCATCAAAATTGTTATATTCAAACATGGATGATAAAGGCTATTATCAATTAGTTCCTGTTTTGGTGAGCGGGAAAAGAACTGGTACAACAGGTTCTGTTTGGAGGGGAATTGACCCCAATTTACGGGGAAAATCAGGTATGCATTGGATTACAACTCCCGCTAAGCTTGAAAGTTATTTTTCTGATGGGTTGATTGTTTTTCCAGACAAAGAAGGAGGTATTCCAAGACTTAAGTATTACTTAGATGAAAATAAGGGTGTAATCATGTCAGATTTGTGGGATGACATTAAACTTATATCATCAAGTGGGAAAGAATCTTATAACTTTCCCACTCAGAAACCTGAAGCCCTTCTTGAACGCATTATAAAAGCCTCTTCAGACCCTGGTGACCTCGTCATGGATGTCTTCGCAGGCTCCGGCACAACCGCTGCCGCAGCAGAAAAACTTGGCAGGCGCTGGATTGTCTGCGACTTCGGGAAGCACGCCATCTATGTCATGCAGAAGCGGCTGCTCAATATTGCCGATTCCAAGGCTCTCGACACTTCGAAGAAGAATGCCATGTATGGAAAGCCCCCTAAGCCTTTTGCCGTGGCTTCGGTGGGGGCCTATGACTTCAGCCGAGTCATGCACCTCAGGGAAAACAAGTGCGCCTATATCTCCTTTGTCCTGTCTCTGTTCGGCATCCCCAAGGAGGAGAAGAATTACATCGAGAAATACAAGCTGGACCACATCTATGCCGAAAAGGATGGCGACCCGGTGGAAATCTTCCCGGTGTGGGATGACGACTACCTTTATAACGTGCGCATTGACCTGGACTACCTCAAGGACATCATCACCCAATCTCGGGGCCGGCTCAAGGGAAACTATTACATTGTCGTGCCGGAAACCTGCACCCAGGTATCCGACCTTAAGCTCCCCAACGGCGCCGGCGGTGAGGTGTATTTTCGCCTGCTGAAATTCCCTTACAGCATCCTGGAGCAGGCGGCCCGGAACTTCGCCATCGAGGACCAGCCCGACACCCCGGCCAACATCAATAACCTGGTATCTTCCGTTGGCTTCTATTTCAACGACGAGGTGACGGTTAAGGCCGCCAGAACCCCCCAGGGCCTCAAGATTGTCAGCTTCACCACCCCCATCCTCAACCGGGAGGGCGCCCAGTACCAGGGGCTGGCGGGATTATCACTCCTCCTGGTGGACCTGAATTGCAATGGCAAGGTTTTCAACCTGGACCACGCCATCTATGCAAAAGAGCTGAAGGAGGGCGGGGAGGTGGATCTGGCGGAGGTAACAGCCAAGACCGCCATCATCGCCATCGACCGCCATGGCAACGAATCTCCCCCCACCCTGGTGCAGGAGTAGCCGGCCATGCCCCTCCCCAGAAGGGCCGT
>Ga0187877_1002018_pt1 | contig 19125 bp, 24 predicted proteins | sample June2016WEW_17_1_3_FD_132430 | JGI IMG/M metagenome (GOLD analysis project Ga0187877, IMG submission 132430) | Peatland microbial communities from SPRUCE experiment site at the Marcell Experimental Forest, Minnesota, USA - June2016WEW_17_100 | ecosystem: Environmental > Terrestrial > Soil >... | reverse complement strand
GCAAATTGAAACCTCAAAGAGTCGCGGCGGACGCAGGTATTTGCCCTACGCCTTCACCCAGGAGGGCATCGCCATGCTCTCCAGTGTTCTCCGCAGTCCGCGCGCCGTGGCCGTCAACGTTGAGATCATGCGCGCCTTCGTCCGCATGCGCCGGATGCTGCTGTCCGTGGACGAACTCGCGCGCAAGGTGGAAGCCTTGGAGCGAAAAGCCGTAGCCCACGACCAGGACCTGCAGGCAGTTTTCAAAGCCCTCAAACAGCTAATCGCCCCGCCGCAGCCCGCTCGGCGCGAGATCGGATTTCACGCGCGGCCAATGGAATCGGCCCCGGAATCAGGCAGACGACGGCCAAGCCATGAAACCGCCGGCCGCCCTGCCCGGCGGTCAGCGCGACAGAGCGCCCACTGAATGAACCTACTCACCAAGCCAACCGCGCAGCAGGCCGGCAACTCGCCCGCGATGCTTCACGGGAATTACAAGGGGCCAGCTACGAAGACCGAGGCCGAGCAGTGGTTTGCCGTCGCGCCAAAGCAGGCCGCAAACGTGATTGCCCTTGTAGCAGAACGAGACTGAAATGAGACGCAGCAGCAAAGACTGTGAAGAAGCCAGCCGGAAGGTTACGCAATCGGAGTTGCTAAAATTCGCAAAGGCCCTTGGGCGGGAATCCAAGTTTGAAGCGGACCAGCGGCTAAGCGCCTTCCCGGCTGCACTCTCGAATTATCATGCCGCCCTTTGGAAATGGGTGGGGATGTTGACACCGGGGCGTGTCGTTGAGTCATTGCGAATACACAGCTTTTACCCGCAGCCGCAGCAGGCGGGAACACTGCCAGAGGACATGCGGCGCACCCACGTTTACCTGTTTCGCCGGGCAATTTTTCTTTCGGGCATGAAGACCGGCGAAGGCTTCAAAGCCGGCCATTACCGCTTTTTTGCGGACTGCTTTTGGATCGCAGACCAGCTAGGTGACGAGGAGGTTTTTGAGGCCGCCCGCCAACATCGGTACGGACGCAAGCCGAAAACCGGACACGAGACTGCGCGAAGGCTCAAGTACGCGCTGATCGTTTCCTGGCTTGCGGGTGGACTCTGGCGCATGGCCTCACGTGAGGAGCAGATTTTGGCCCTTCATGGCTTCTGGCCGGATGCGCCCCGGTCCTCTCCTGACGCCGTGCTGAAAGCGCAGAAGCGGCTTGGCCTGGGCTGGCCAATCTGATCCGACAAAGTGCCTACCTTGCTTGTCGGGTAGCGTGCTAAGTGATGCCGGGCGAAGATGCGGGCGTGAGCATTATTACTACACAGACTGCTCCGCTGGGCGAGGCGGAGTTTATTGACACAAACACGCTTCTGACGCACCTGCCAATCAGCAGGAGGACATTGGCGAACTGGAGGGATGCCGGCAAGATCCCGTTCATTGCGACTCCCGGCCGGCGGATCTTGTTTCACGTGCCCAGTGTTCGAGCCGCACTGTTGAGGGCGCAGCGTCACACCACGGAGGGCGTCACCCAATGACCACCTCCGCCCCAGTGCGCGCCGCCCCCACAAGGGAAGCAGCAGGGAGTGGCGCCACAGTACCGCCCCATGAAGGCCACTGCGCAACTGCCGGACTGGCTTGCCGCTCTGCTGTTCGCCCCGCCCAGAGCCGGCGAGGGTGTCCATGCGTGGCTCTTCCGCGTTGCCCGCCAGTTACACTTCCACTTGCCCGCGGGCGAGATTGTCCGCCTGCTCGAAAGCCGCGTTGCCGAATGCGGGCGCCGCGTGCCGCACTCTGAAATCGTGCAAGCCGTTCAAAATTCCTTGCCTTGCGCCTGGACGCTCGGCACCCGCGTTCAATACCGCCCCTCTCAATCGCAATGGCCCGTCGTCAATCAGAAGCGTGTTCGCGAAATCATAGCGGACGGTCCGGGACTGTGTGACCTTTGGGAATGTTCACCCGTGCGGATAGAGGACAACGAACAGCACACCGGAGAAGTAATTGACCGCTTTTTTCCCGGCAACCCCCTTCTATGCTGTGCCAAATCGCAATCCGAATTCGACACGAAGCCACGCGAGGACTGGCGCGGTCAAATGGCGGGCTTGCAATTCATCGTGCCAAGCCCAATGTCCGCCATAACAGGCTTGACCAAAGAGGGCAGGGAATCGAAACACACTCTGGCCAACACTGGCTACCGCAGATTTTTGATTGTCGAATTTGACACCGGGACAACTGACCAACACGCCGCGTTGTTGCTTCACCTTGGCCAATTCGCGCCGCTTGCCCTGGCCGTTCACAGTGGCAACAAATCGCTTCACGGCTGGTTTTACTGCGCGGGCCAGCCCGAAGCCAAAGTGGCCCGGTTCTTTCGCTATGCCGCGAGCCTGGGCGCGGACTCCCGGTTGTGGACACGCTCGCAGTTTTGGCGAATGCCCGATGGCACGCGGGACAATGGCAAGAGGCAGACTGTGTTCTTCTACGCTCCTCACAGATTTACCCTATGACTACCACCATTCCAGTCTCCGAGGCCGAAACCTGGAAAGAGCCGCCAGACATCGAGGCTCAGGCCACACCGCCGCCACCGGTGGCCCGCCCGCTGTCCGCGCTTGTGTGCCCGACCGGCGACGATCCAAGTGAGCTACTGCGCTACCGTTACCTTTGCCGTGGCGGCGGGCTGCTGTTCTGTGGCCCAACCGGGATCGGCAAGTCTGCCCTGGCGATACAGGCCGCTATCCTCTGGCGTTTGGCGCGCGAGTGCTGCGGGATCATCCCGGCCCGCGCGCTCAAGTCCTTGATCGTCCAGGCCGAAGATGACGAGGGCGACCAAGCCGAAATGAGAGACGGCGTGATCCGTGGACTGGCACTCTCGGACGCGGACGCCGAAGCGGCTTGCGCTGGCGTGCTGGTCGTCACAGAGGATGCCCGCACGGGCGCGGCCCTGTGCAGCCAAGTACTGCGGCCCTTGCTGGCAGAGCACCGTCCGGACCTGCTATGGCTCAACCCTGCGCTGGCCTACCTGGGCGGCGAATCGAACGCACAAAAGGATGTTGGCGCATTCCTTCGCAACGGGCTGAATCCGCTCCTGCATGAGTACGCCTGTGCCGGCATCCCGATCCACCACACGAACAAACCGCCCTCCGGGCGGCAAAAGCCGGACTGGCTGGCTGGCGACTTCGCCTACTTGGGAAGCGGTTCAAGTGAGTGGTGCAATTGGGCGCGGGCTGCTGAAATTGGCGCTGCGCGGTTTCGGGTTCCAGGCCGTGCAGTGCCGCCCCGCCGAGACTGCCGAGCCAACGAAGCCAACCGGAGCCACCAAGGTGGGCCATGCGGAAACAGAGAAACCCATGCCGTGAATATCACCAAACCCTCCGGCCCCCCGGGCCGCGTAACCGCTCCGCAGAGCGACGCCCGCCCCTGCCAACCACTTTGACACCCGCCGGGCCAAACGGACGCGCCCTGCGCGCCACAGGCCCCTATGCGCTCATCCTCCCTGAAACGGCTCCGGGCGCTGGCCAAGCGGTCGAGTAGCTGGCCATCCGGCTTTCCCGCGTCAAGCACCCGGTCAATCATGTCGTCCAACCGGGTCCACTGCGCCCGCACGCGCGCAAGACGCTCGCTCAAGAACCCATCAGCGGCGGGGTTTAGCGGGGCAGCTTGCGGTTGCTCCTGCCCGCCAGCCACGCGCTTAGCGCGTCGTGACTCAGCGGATTTCCTTTGGGCTTCGCGGGCGCTTGCGGAATCGAATAGCGGCATGGCCACACGGTAAACCATGCTGGACACCCGTTCAAGCTCTCGCCCTGGCCGTGCGGTTATCGGCCGCGGGTTGGTGGTGCCGGAGGCGATCACCTGCGGGCCGAGGCAGCGCCTACGGCACGTACTTCACGCGGAAGAAGCCAGTCCTACCGCTGGCGTTGCCGTACTGGGTGCTTGTGGTGCCCGTAGGAGTGAATGGGGCGCCTAAATTGGTCCAGGCAACCCCGGCAGCCGGCGTAAATTGGAGTTGGTAATTGTCGTAGGGCGAGAGGTTAGCGAGGTTCAATTCGACAACAGGAGTCACGAGCTGTCCAAAGACCAGGGCGGCAATGGCCATAGTCGGCTGCGGGATGAACGGCGGCTCGATGACGATGATCGGTGCGTCCGTGTAGCCGGAGCCCGCAGCCATGACGTTGACAGCGACGACCACTGCGTTGGAGACCACAGCGACAGCCTGCGCCCCGCTCCCACCGCCGCCGATGATTCTGACGGTCGGCGTGTTGGTGTACCCCAATCCCTCGTCAGCGATTGTTGCGCCGACCACAAGGCCGTTCACCACGTTGGCGGTTGCCGTCGCGGCACTCGGAGCCAGCGGTATCGCCGGAGCGCCCCCAAGTGTCGCACCCCAGCCCGTGGTGCCCGCCCAGGTAATACACGGTGGGAAGCGCGTGCCCGGTGCAATGGTTGCCGCTGAACGCGTCCGTGGGCGCAACCGGCGCGTTCCCTAGAAAAAGAAGGTTGGTGAGGTCGCACGCATAGCCGAATGCGCCATCTCCCATGCCGCTGACGCTGGCGGGGACCGTAAGGTGGGTCATCACCTGAAGGCCCTCGAAAGAAAACGCTCCGATCTTGGTCACGCCGTCGGGAATTGAATAGGCTCCGGGCTGCCCGCCGGGGTACTGCACGAGAACGAAGGGATTCTTCTGGAACAAGACCCCGCCCTCGGCGAAGTAGAAGGCGTTGGCTGGATCTACGGAGAAGGCCCCCACGGGGCAGGCTGCGAACGTCCCGATCCCGATGTTGGTGACGCTGGCAGGGAATGGGCTAACGGAGGCCAGGGTGAAGCAGTTGGCGAAGGCGTACGATCCTATGCTGGTAAGGCTGCTTGGTTCGTGAAGGCGGTGAGGCTGATGCACCAGCCGAAGGCGGCTGCGCCTATACTGGTAACGCCGTTTGGGATCGCGACGCTCGTCAGGTTCGTGGACGGGCTGGACGAGCCGAAGGCGCCTTCGCCGATACTGGTGACGGACAGGCCCGCGATAGAGCTTGGGATGGTCACTGCGCCGCCGACACCCTTGTAACCTGTGGTCGCGATACCATTGCCGGTGTTGGTGTAGGTGAAATCTCCAAGCTGCTGGGCCGCTGCCGGCCCGGGCGCGGAGAGGGCCGCTAAGTTCAGAAGCAGCAAGATGAGCAAGGTCCGGCCGCACGGGCGAGCGAACGTGAGGTTGAGGGGCTCGACCTCTTGCGCCGGGACCGTGCTGCGGAGTGCGGGTAGGCGGGCCGGACGGACGGGGAGCTTCTGCGTTTTCATTTGTGCCTTTCTTGCGCTGCGGCGCCGGGCGGAAGGCAAAAGGGCGCGGACCTGACGCACCCCGAACGAGGCACCTGAGAGGAGCCTTGCAAAGGAATACGCCAAGCCGCGCCAGTTGCGGCGCGTGCTTGGCTTCGGCCTTCGCAACGGAAAACCTCTCAGGTTTTCGTTCGACCTCTGCCGATACGCTAAATTGCTTTCTCGCCCACATTCCACCGCAGAGGCCCGCCAAAGTCAACAGGAAAGCGCAGGGACGCGCAGGAAAGGGTAAGGACGGACGCTGGCGCCACGGGCCAGCCGGCCAACCAGGGCGGCTGAGAAAGGCCCGGGAGGGCGGGGTCGAACCTCCCGAGAACCAGGAATTCTCTCGAGGCCATCCGTAGCGAGAGGCGACCCCGCAAAGAAGGGGCCGGCCCGGTCCCCGGCGCGGGCTTCGGGAAAAGGAACTCCATAGGCACCCGGGGGGTGCCCCGCCGTCCACCGGGCTGGCACTGACGTGGCGCCGCTGGCCGGCGAACCGCGCCGGGGCAACCGCTGGGCATCCGAGGGCAGAGCAAGTCTCGTCGGGGCGGCCCGCCTTAACCCGCCGCGTGCCGCTACACGGCTTCCGGGCGCGTCTGGCAGGGTGGCCGCTACCCTGGACATGGCCCGCGCCGTCCCGCTGCCCCGCTGGTCCAAAACCCCGCTGCCTGAGCGCAATGCCAGCGCCCTGGACGGAAGATCGGCACGGCCCCGGCTCTGACACATCCTGACACAGAATCCGCCGGGTTCCTATCCTGACACAGTTTTGACACGCGACTTGGTTTCGACACGTCCTGACACAGCTTTTTCTTCACCTATTTGCACAAAGATGCAAAAAAGTGCTTGCATCCATTGGGCGGGACGTGTATAGGTAGGTGCAATGACTGACACAATAATGCAACCACGTGCCGCTATGGAAACCGAAGAAGACACCCCTAAACTTGGTTTGTGACCAAGACGTCGCAGGTTCAAATCCTGTCGCTCCGACCACCACTTTACACCGGAAAACACGGGAGAAAACGAACAAGCCAACGGCCCGCAGCCCGGCGCGTTAGGGGAGCAGCCTAAAGTTTCACCAAACATTCCGGGCGAATTGGGAAACCGCTCCTGCTTCCACCGGCGCAGCGCGGAGATGGTCTGTTGAAGCCCGTCGTTGCAGCGCCAATCGTGGTATCGGTCGCACGCTGCGATCGTCACGCCATCGCCCTCGACCGCCGACCAGTATTCCAGGAGCGCTTCACAACTGTCCGCCTCCGATTTGCGCGTGCCTTCCGGCCGGGGCTGCCGCTGCCGATCTCGATAGCCATCCTCCGCGTACCGCCGCAGAATCCGCCCCACGGTCACCGGAGGAGGCGCCTCCTTGGGGGGGCGGCGCCACGGAGGGGGCGCCTTTGGCAGCCGGACCAGAGCGCCGCTTGTGAAACTCCAGCTTCGCCGCCTCCACGTCGGGGAGGTAGCAGCGGCGGTCGCCCTCCGTGCCGGGGTTGAGGCCAAGGACTTTATAACGGACCCGATGCGGAGCAGAATCGTCCTGCCAGGGAATCCCGCGAGCCGCTCCGCGCATTATAAACGCCGATTCTGCCGCTTTGCGCCAAGAGCAGCCGGTTGTACTTTCGTGTTGGCACCAACAAAGCCGTGCGTCTATTGCCCGGCCGCCCTTGGGACTGACTCTACATAACGTCATAACAAGTTCTTTTGGACACTAATCGGATTGGGCTACGCCGAACCAATATAATTGTGAAACATGTGGTCATCGGCGAAGCGGAGACCGCGTTCCGCCAGCGGCAGCACCATGGACCGCACCACCGCTTTCAATTCGGGCGTGAAGCCCTCGTAGCCGTATAGCCAATCGCAAGCCAGGGCAAACTCAGTAAGGGTGAAATCGTCACCGGTGCCCAGGATGAGCATGGTCCCCGACTCGCTCAGGAGATACAGGCGGCCGTCCGCAATGCTGGGTGAGGCCTGAAAGTGGGCGCCCAGGTCCTGTTCCCACAACTTCAGGCCGTCCTGAATCCGGTAGCAGAGCGCGCGGCCGTCGGATTTGACCAGGAAGACGCGCTCCTCGGTGGCCACGGGGCTGCAGATGGCAGGCACATCATCCTCGACGGCCCACACGGCGTGGGACTTGGTCACGTCGCCACGTCCATCCGCCCGCAGGGCGACGAACTTCCCGTCCATAGCCCCCGCCAAGACGAGTCCCGCGGCGTGGATGGGCGAAGGGACCACCTCGCCGCCCAGAAACTCCGCACGCCAGAGTTCTTCGCCTGAGTCGGGGGCATTGAATTGCCGCAGGGCCTCGGAGAAGCCGCGAGTCTGTTTCCAGCTTTCGGGTGAAATGTCCGAATGCGTGCCGCTGGCCAGAATGGTGGAGAGCGGGTAAGCGGCGCCGAGCTGCCGGTAATACGGCAACCATTCGTTCGCGATCCGGGCGGGTTCCCGAAGCAAGAGCGCGCCCTGGGCATAGCTCGCGCGCTCGCTGGCCCAGGCGTCCAGGATCACCCGCACCTCGCTGCCGTCTGGACCTGCCCAGCGAAAGAGGGGTGGATTCCTCAGTGCTTCGAACGTGCAGTCATAATCCAGGAACGGGTTCGAGACCCAGCGCACCCCGCAGCCGGCGAGCAAGGAGGCCATGCCCCAAGGCATCGAGGGCAACTCGATGTGCTCGGCCACCTCGAGGCGGAGAGTCCACTCGCGCTCCAGGCGGCGGGCGGGATACAGCGTCCGCAGCGCCCCTTCCACGCTCTGGAATCCCCACAGGGAATTGCAGAGGAACGGGCTCACACAGACCCGCCCTTCCCTGATGCGCCGTATCAACTCCGCCCTGCGCGCCGGGTAGCGGGCCATGAAGTCGAGCGCCTCCTGTGTGGTGGCCATATTGAAATGGTCCCGGCTCTCCTGCGGGCCAGCGTCCGTGCGCTGCATCTCGTCCAGATGGGAACGCACGAGGTCGGCAAAGGCCTGACGTGTCTGTTCTTCAGTCCAGCCCCAGGTCACGTCGGGACAGGTGTCGTGGGCCGCCAGGATTCGCTCGACCGCTCGGGGCAGCGTCGCCTCTCCCGCTGGTCGAGCCAGATCAGCCAACGAGGCCAGGCTGGTAAAACCGGCCAGCAATTGGGTTGCGGTGCGGCCCACGCTCGCACGACAACGAATGCGGCATAAGCTTCGGAATTTCATCATCGGTGCAGCGTTGCGATTCTGGCACGAGACCGGGAGAGAGTGAAGCGCCTTCTTGTCCAGGCGATGAAAGCTATCGGTTACGAAGGTCCCATCGGTGTCGAGTTGTGCCATCCGTTGCCGGTCGTCAACGGCCAGACTGTGGGCCTCGAGTTCGCGGATGGGAACGCGCAGCTTGCCGCGGAGTATATGCCGGGGCTGATTCGCGCGAGCTGACGAATTCAGTACCTGCCGAGGCAGGATTTGAATCAACGCGCATGAGCCGCGACGAACGCGGCGGCCCGCCCGGCAATCCTCGCCACCTCGTCCGGCCTGGCCCCCGACAGCCCATGGCCGGCACCCTGGACCGTCACGAACTCGTGCTCCACGCCGGTCTCCTTCAGCTTGTCAGCCATGTTCTTCGATTCCGTGTATGGCACGTCCGTGTCGGCGGTGCCGTGGATCAGGAACGTGGGTGGGTACTTGGCCGTGAGGTTACGAATTGGACAATACGGATCGAACCACTTTGGCTCGAGGTCCGGATCGTGGCCGGTCACTTCTTTGGGCCATAGGCCGTTCTGGCGGCAGTAGAGATAGAAACGGCCCCGCCGACTGGGAGTCGGTTGCTCCGCCAAGACGGTATCGCCCACCGCCCCATAGGCCTCGTCCTTGGACACCAGGGCCTGACGGCGGTAGAATTCGTCGGGCCTGGCATACCAGGGCGTGGTGATGTCGCCGTAGCCGAAGTACGACACGAGCGCGCGCGGGCGGGGATTGAGGCAGAAGCCAGTCATCAAAGTCAGATAGCCGCCGGCCGACCCACCGGCGGTGGCGAGGCGGTCGGGATCGATGCCAAGGCCGGGCCCCTCGTGCCGTAGCCAGTTCCAGGCATCCTGCACATCCTGGATGATGCCCGGCAACTTCGTCTCTGGCGCCAGGCGATAGTCAATGGAGACCATGACAAATCCGGACTTGAGCAACTCGGCCTGAAAGCCCCGGTCTATCCCTCGGCGGCCACCCATGATCAACGCACCGCCGTGAATCCATACGACGGCGGGTTTGCGCTGATCCGAGGCGGCCTGGTGCAGGTCGGCTTTGATCTGGCAGTTGCCGACGGTCTTGTAAACGTGAGTCTGTACGGGCGGCGCTTGAGCACGCGACCATTGCGGCAACGCTGCGGCACCACCCGCGAGGGTCCACAGGAAATCGCGCCGTTTCATACAGCTTGACGCTGACGCGGTGAGGGAGAATTGCTTCCGAACCGGTTCATGGGGGGAGGGTGCGAGAGGCGAGTCTCATCATCAACGAAAAATGAGGGCTTCAATACGTGACCTGGACATTTACGTTTCCCGTCAGGCCATGCACCTTCACGACTTCCCTGGCGGGGTCCCAGTCCAGGTAATCCTGGCCGTTGACCGTCACGCCTCTGATCGGGGTGGTCCTGGGATGCCGCAGCCGCAACCATACCTGCCTGGCTGCGTGGCGAGAGGGCATCTTGAGCGTGGCCGTGACCCTGCCGTGGTCCACGTCGGAGGTGATCTCGAAATCGACTGTCCCAAAGCATGTCGGCGCGCTCTTCACTGAGATTCTCCTGCCCTGTTCCAGCCAGAGCCGCGGCGTGGCGCGGGCCAGCCAGAGGTCCGGGCCATCCTCCCACACCAGCAGGCTGCGGAAACGCTCCAGAAACGCGGCTTCTTCGAAAATCTTGTCCGGCGGGCCATGAGTGGCGTGTTCGTTGAAGACGTAGCCTTGGCCCGGGAGGATATCGATCGCATAGCAGTTTAGAAAGGACCGGAGGAAGCACGGGATGTCATCACCGGCCAAATGCAGGTTGGCGGTGCGCTCCAGTCCGCCCTGGTGCTGCCAGCCGGCCAGGAACCAGTCCCGTTGACCGACCCTCGGGTTCTCCAGCAGCAACCGGTCTTCCAGCACATCGAGATACCCCTGGACCCGCACGTCGTTCGGTGGCAGAAGGCCCGCCGGGCTGATCAGGGCCGCCGCCGACTGGACGGTGTCCCAATACAGGGGTCCTACATGCTCGCCGGAGCCATCCCGTTTCCAGCCCCACGGGCCTGTGGCCAATCCGCGCACGTAACAGGCGAAGGGAATCACCGAATGGAACGTGCCATCGCGCACCGGGACCACCGGGGAGAGCGCGATGGACCGATCTACGGCCGCCCGCAGGTCTTGGCCATAAGCGTCCGCCTCCGCCCGGAGTTTGGCACCGCCCTCGGGATCGATCTCGCCCAGCGTGGCCGCCAGACGCGAGACCGCCGCCCAATAGTAGCCCTCGCACTCGTAGAACTGCATCCATAAGCCGCCGCTGTCCGGAGTCACCTGCAGCGCGGGCTGCAAGCCTTTGCACCAGAGGCGGTCGCCCCCTGGAACCAGGCTTGAGACCACCCGGCGTTGACGGAGCATCCACTCGGCGTTGGCCTTGATCCGCGGCGCGGAGGCCCTCAGCCACTCGGTATCGCCGGTGAGCCAATAGTGCTCGCTCAGGGCCCAACCAATGGAGCCTGGGCCGAAGGCATGAACGCCATCCATGTGGCCACCCACTCCCGGGGGACCGACGGCGTGCGTGAGGCATCCGTGGCCGTCGGTGAACAGTCCGTTGGGCCGGTCCGGCAGCGCCCACTCGTGATGGCCGGGTGAACTGGAACTGGGATCCATCGGCAGCGACACCCACTGGTCGAATCCGTCTTCGGCAGCCTGGTGCGAGCCCATCAGGTCCAGCACCCTCAGGATGAGATAGGTTTCGGCGCCGAGAATGCCGTAGGGATAGTCGTTAAACCATTGCCGGCCATTCTTCGGGTTCTTTTGGCTATGCCGGAGGAGATGCCAGACTCCCAGGTTCCATTGGGCGGTCAGCCGCTCCGACGGGACCTGCACCCGCATGGGCGGCTCGAATCGCTCCGGGGGCGCGGGCAGAGGCGGCAGGTCAGTGCCGCGCATCGCGGTCACGGCGCCCTCCCAGGTCTGTTCTTCATGCGACCGGGTCTGCTGGCGGATGGTGCTCAGCTTCCTGGCCTGGAGTTCCGCGATAAACTCCCGGGCGCTGGCGGCCTGCGAAGTCAGCACCAGGGGAGGTTCAGTGGCCGGCAGCATCCGCGGGACTTGCAAGTTCGAGGCCGGGTTGGTGGGCAGTGGCGTCGGCGGCGTTGTCCGGCGGACGAAGAATCCGTACTCGGGCGCCAGCACCGGTCCGTTCTCCAGGTCCGCCGCCAGGAACGAGAAGTTGCCGGCCTTAGTCCACAAGGTCACGATGGTGCGGGCCACGTCGTCGCGTTGGCTGGTATAGGGCAGCACCCGCCGCCATTTCGCAGTGCCGATGTAGAGCAGGCTGGCCTTCAAACCTCGGCGGGTGGGACTCATGCCAACCGAACGCCACGAAGTCGAGTCGACCGTCGTGGTGCCAACATCCCCGTCCAGCGGACGAAGCCCGGCCACCTTGCCATCGTACGTTTCGATCCGTCCGCTGTGATCCTTGTCCAGCGTGGCCCGCTCGAATCCCCATTCGATCTCCAGGTCCATCTTCTTCCAGAGATCCGCCACCAACACCTTCACCGCCGGCACGTCGTATTCCGAGGCGCTCTGACCGCCGGCGACACTGACCACGATGCCGCAGGTCTCTGTGGGCAGGTCATAGAGGCCGGTTTTACCATCGGCAGACAGAGTCGCTTTGACCGGCTTCGGCACTGCGTTCAGGTTGTTCCACCACGAACTGGAGCTGCCTTTGTTATCCAAGGTCGTGATGGCCACGTCGTTCGGTCCAGGCCGGCGGTTGAGGCCGGCGGACCACGTCAACTCGATGCGCTGCACCGGGCGGATTTCCTCCCACAACAAACCGCAAAGGACCTGCTTGATCGCCGGAGCATTCACGTTTACGGGTTTGTTGAGCGCCTGGTGAGCAAACCACATCAGGGCCAGCCAGCTCTCAGGCGGGTTGTCCTCGGGCCTTCGATCAGCACGGTATTGATAGGCGCTCGGCGCTATATCGGCGCACGTGCCAACTAACGAGCCGAAGTCCTCAGGCGTTGATGGGTTCAGGGCAGGCCGTTCCAACTCCGCCGGGGCAGCGGTCGCAGCGCCAACGGCGGCGAGCACGCTGCCGGCCATCGACAGACACAATCGGACAAGTGGTTTCATTCACGAGCAAACCTGCGCCCGAGCGTTTTCCGCGTCAACGCTGATTCAAGCCAGTTTCACCACATCGCCGTTGGCCATTATTTCGATCTCCCCGGATTTCGCTTCTTGAGCAGGAGCGCCCAGTCGAGCCCTCCGGGAGTGTTGGGCGAGGTCCATGCGGGACCTTCGGGCGGCGGCAATGGAATGGTCTCGCCGGTGAAGGCGCAGAACCAGTTCGCGTCATAAGTCCCGGGTTCGAGCCGGAGGGTGACGTTGCCTCCCACTGCTCAGACTGATCCGGCCGCGGGCAAGCCCCTCGAATGGCCTCTTCGCTGCACAATCGTCCATTGGGCTGTGTTGCTCCCTGGCTTGCGTCCTGCACCAACTTCCATCCGCTTCGCGCTTCCAACCCTCGATGAGATCGGCCCCGCTGATCGTCACCTTCTCGCCCTTTATGGCGCGGACCGTCACGCCATCGTTTGCGGGGGCCAGGACCTCGCGATACACGCCGCCCCGCAGAATGATCGTTTCCCCGGGCTGGGCGATCGCACACCCCTTGGCCAGGCTCGCCAGCGGCACGCCCGGATAGCCCCACGCCGGTTCGTCCGCGGCAGCCGGGTGACGAGGATCTATCCAGCACCTCGCAGTGGCTGCCGCCCAGTTGCACCGCCACCGCCCGCCTGGCCGCCGTGATGTCGAGGCCTTCGATGCGGAGATAGCTGGCCTGGAGGTCGAAGCCGGAGACCGTCGCAGAGCGGCGCGACATCGCCCGGAAGGTGATGGGCCGGCCCTCCGCCCCGCCGGCCTTGACCCTGACGCGCTCGTCGTACTTGCCCGCCATGACGAAGATGGTGTCGCCCGGGTTGGCCGCGTCGGCCGCGTGTTGAACGGTCTTAAAGGGCTTGTCCTCCGTTCCCGGGTTCGTGTTGGCCTCGCCGGGGGCCGCTTGCTCAACCACGTACGTGGCCGCTCGAAACCTGCCCAGCCATGCCAGCCAACACGCCCGCGCACGCCAATAGGCAGCGCGCGACCGAAAACGCCTGTTCTCGCGAGTTCATTCTCGTTCTCATTATCTTACTTGTGTTACGCCATCGCCAACCTCGGCCACCGTCCCGGGCGGCCTGCCGCCGTCGGCTGGCTGCCGGCCGTGGCCATTTTAGTTTGTGTGTTGGGCGCGGGCCGGTGGTGCGGCGCCACTGAATCGGCCCAGGCCAAGGCAGGCCAAGTCCTGCCCGAGGGACGTTGCTTGGCGGCATAGACCACGCCGCAACCCCCTTCGCCGACTCGCTCCAGCAGTTTGTAGCGCCCGATGAGCGATCCGACTTGCTCAAGAACAGGCGTTGTCCGAGTAGTGCTGTCCGCAACACGCACCGTCCCTCGGGCTTCAAATGCCGCCTCGGCGCCGATGGCCGCCTTCAGCAGCTCTTCGACTTGACGGCGCAGCTCGGGTTCGCCCGCGCAGGCCCGATTCAAATAGACCTCCTGCTGGTCGGGTGAACCCAATTCCACCGCCGCCTGGAAGATCGCTTCAAGTTTCTCTTCCCGCTCGCTCATACGATGGCCCCGATGCCGACGCCTTCATTTAATAACGCGAAATCGGACCGGCAAAACGGACACGAAATATTCCGGAGATAAACTCCGTCTCGCATCGCCGGGGTTAAAGGCGGCGTCAATTCTGCTGCATCGCGCGAAAGCGCCAGGCCTTGGCAAAGGCCCAGTGACGTTGCACCGTCTTTTCGGACACCCCCAGGATGGCAGCGATTTCGGAGTTTTCCAGGCCGACGAAAAAGCGAAGCTTAACCACTTCTGCCTTCACAGCGTCCTCCGCCTCCAGCCGCGCCAACGCGTCATGCACTTGCAAGACCACCACATCGTCGTCCCGCACGACAGATTCTACGACATCCAGGTCCACCCGCTCCAGGCCGCCGCCGTGTTTCCCCGAGCGACGACGCCGGGCACGGTCCACCAGAATCCGCCGCATGACTTCAGAAGCGACAGCGTAGAATTGTTCCCGATTTTTCCAATCCGTGCGTGACTGCCGCGCCAGTCGCAGCCAGACCTCATGCACCAACGCCGTGGGTTGAAGGGTTTGACCGGGCGCTTCGTTCGCCATCTTGACCGCAGCCAGCCGGCGCATCTTTCAACCAGTCCTGTTCCAGTGCCGCGGCAGCCAGCTTCGCTCGCTGGTCCCCTTGGACCACAGGGATCAAGCCGTGGCCCTGAGGCCGATACCTGTAAACGCCAGCGGGCAACTCCTCCTGGCCACCCGCTGCGAGAAGAACCTCCAGCGGGTAGAGCGCGCCGACCGAAGGAGACGCGCGCCTGCCTTCTGGGTCGGTAATTCCCTGGCTTTCCTGCAGGTGATTGGAGCCATTCATCACCACTCTTTTCCCAGGAACCATTCGTCTGACCAGCCAAAGCTCCTGGCCGCGCAACTGAGCCAGCCCAACACGATGGCCCTGGCGCCGTTCCTTGGCTTCCCGGGAACAGGCGCACCGGGCGATGGCGATTCGCTGCCGCCGGGTCAGATGATGGCGGTCTCCCACCAGTTCCGTCGCCGAGGCGGAATCCATAGCCACGATCCATCGGGCGCTCTCACTGGGCGTAACCCTCCTCGACACCGCGGATACGTACGGCGTCGGGAAAAACGAAGAACTGGTTGGACGCGCCATTCGCGAGTGCCGCGACCAGGTGATTCTGGCAACCAAATTCGGAAAGAGAATATCGGGGCCTTGAATGTTCATCTGACCGATGAACAACTTCGCCACCTCGATGAGGCTTTCCCGGTGGGCATGCCAGCCGGAGAGCGATACCCCGAGCAGGGGATGCCGACCATCAATCGATAGAACTGAACTCCGGAGAGGCAATGCCATGATGCAATTCAAGCCAATACCCACCCTGGCAGCTTTGTTGCTGACTCCGCTGGCCGCGCTCCACGCCGCCATGCCGGACTTTCAATCCCAATATCTCGCCGTCGGTTTGTCGCGCAGCACGCCGGCGTTCAGCGTGTTCGCGGTGGACTCGCTCGGCCAGGGCAAGCTGGGCCAGAACCCGGTGCTGGCGGAGACCAACGCGGTGCCGGGGCTGGAATTGGAGGGAGGCTTCACCTACAAACTGAATATGTTTCAAGTCAACCCGCGCCTCCAGATGCTCGCCAACAACGCCTCCAGCGACGCGTGCTCGTTCACCTTGTTCGAGTATTCCGACGTGGCGTTGCACGCGCCGCCTACGCGCCGACGTTCCTGAACCCCGCCACCGGCGTGCTCGCCGGTTGGAAGAGCGCCGACGGCCAGCTTCACGACTATTGGTTCACGTTCGTGCAAGGCGCTTTACCGGCTCGGCCGCATCGAAGACGCGCGGCGCATCTTCGACCCGATGCTGGCAGGGTACGCGCGCGGTGAGTGCCAGGGCTTCGGCGAGAACGGCAGGTCGCGCGACTGGCGCGACTGGCAGGGCGGCTGCCACGGTTACGAGGGACTGCTGGTGGACAACTACCACGCCCTGCCGGCCGTGCTTGACGACGTGCAGGCAAAGTGATGACCGACCGCACTCCGGTGAACCGCTCAACCACGCCACGGACTAACCCAAGTCTTCGAAGGTTCCTCTAAGCATCCTTGCGAAAGAGAACAATGCGATTGGTGTTTGTCCCGGCGGTGTTGTTGTCCACACCCCAGCAATTTGCGGTTTTCGTGAACTCCTGATCATTCATAATCACCAGGACCGGCGCCAGTCCGGCCGCCACGCCGCACGCCAACGCCGCTTCCTCCAGTTTGATGCGCCCCTTCCGGACCTCGCCGACCTCGAATGCGACATGCCCACCCGGCCGCAAGGCCCGATGCAGTTCACGGAACACTAATTTCATCGCCTGCTGCCAATCCTCCAGCTTCTTCGTAATCGTCATCCTGACCGAGGCGGCGTCGACGCCGATGAACCAGCACCGGAGCCAGTTGTCCGCGGAATAATCGACGACGTCCAGGAACGGCGGAGACGTCACCACCAAGGAGACGCTTCTGGCCGGAACTTCCGGGGTGGCCGCCGCGTGCCCCGCCAACAATCGTGCCCGCTCTCTTATGCCCGCCAAGATTCGGCGCGCTTCCTCGCCGCAGTCAGAGAGCAGGTTTCTGGTTTTCCTGGCGATGAGCGCTGCCACGTGTTTCCGCGGCGGAGTTTGGCCTCGTTCTTCGTTGAACTTCCTCTGCTTGGCGACCGTGGCCGCTTGATTCGGGGGCATGGTGTACACAGAGAAAAAGCCGGGTGAATGCCCGGTCAGCCGATTCAGGGCGACCAGTATGAATCGAGCCGAGCTTGAGCACATCATTCGCGCAGCCAGCGGCATCACCAACCAGGCGATATCGTGGTGATTGGCAGCCAATCCATCCTTGCCCAGTTTCCGGACGCGCACCCAGACCTGCTCGCCTCCATGGAGGCCGACGTGTTCCCCCTCCATCGGCCCGACCTCTCCATCCAGGTGGACGGTGCAATCGGAGAACGCTCCATCTTTCATGAGACCTTCGGCTACTATGCTCACGGCGTCGACGACACCACGGCAACACTCCCGTCTGGATGGAAGGACAGGCTCGTGCCTATTCGCAATCCAAACACCGGCGGCGCAACCGGCTGGTGCGTCGAGGTTCACGATTTGGCCGCGTCCAAGCTCGTGGCTGGCCGGGAGAAAGACCTTGATTTCGTAACAATCCTCCTGAGCAAGGACATGATCCGCCTTGAGACGATGGGCGAACGCATCGGCGCCTTGCCCTTGGCACCGGAACGCCTGATGATCCTAAACGAGCGATTGAGGCGGCTAAAAGCCGCCTGACAACCTGAGATCCATCGGGAACTTGTTTGCGACTTCTTTTCTGTTCACAACCTCCTATACGTGTTCGCGATTTCTTTTGCGCAGCACACGGTCCGTTCCGGCGCCAGAACGCTGATCATTCCCTGCATGCGTGAGCCCTGGGTCGTGCGCCCGATCCAGCCCGCCAGCGACCAGGAAATCCTTTTCGAAGAAGGCAAGCGCGACCTTCCACTTCGCGACGTTCACGGCCAGATCCTTGTGTCCGGCCCTGGTGCCAATAAAGCAAGACTCCGCGGATCTCCGACGCCCCGAAGGGGCAGCGAGATAATAGCCCAGGGCAAGGCCCGCCGGAGCGCAGCGCAGGCGGGCCGCCGCCCTGGGTAGGTGCCACGCGACCCCCACCTTCCCTTTTCCCGAGTTTTGTTTGTTCCAGGCTTCAAGCCTGGAAACAACAAAACTCGGGAAAAGGGAGGTATTCATATTGGGCTGCTTACCCAGGGCGGCGCTCCGCTTGCCGCCAAAGAAGACGAAGCGGCGGCGAAAAAGTTGATTCCCTTGTTGAACCCCCGCCCCATGGTTGCGGCAGCGGCCGGCGCGCAGAGTGAAGTGATAGGGATGTATCGATTCATGTGGGGTAGGGCGAGCCCATCTGGTCCATCGACTGCTGGTCCACATCCCAACCGCCCGTGTCAGCGAACTGTTCGGCCTCCAGCAGGACGTGCTGTGCCGGGGCCGTCGGCGTGAGCATAGCGAGGCAGGCGAACAACAGCAGGTGTGAATTCGGCGTCATCCGAGGGGATTCTTGAATGACCAACGACCGCTTTTTAAGGCTCGACTCTCAGTTCACGCGAAAAAGGCCCATCCTGGGCACCTTTGAGAGCGCGTCCGGAAAACTCCGACACCGAGTCTTTGTCGCCGCCTTTGTCGCCGACCTTTGTCTAAAAAGAGCCAATCCGACAAAGTCCGCGACAGAGGTTGCGTTGAGGCTTCTCTTGAACCCAATTTAGGCTAGAGTCTCGACAGGGCGAACTCGAACGATCTGGGCAGTCGGGAACGGCTTCTGCGGCCTTTGCGGCGGGAGTTGAGTGCCGAGTCGGCGAACGCCTTGCCGCGCCTGAAGGCGGACGCGGAAGTGCAGGCCCGGTATGACGAACTGGCTGGCAAGAACCCCGAAGGCGCGCTCACCGCCCCAGAACGTGTGGAGTTGGAGTCGTTGGTCCACGCCAGCCCAATCCTCAGTCTTTTGAAGACCGAAGTGCGCGCCTTCTTGCAGCAGCCCAAGGCTGCCTGATCTAGGGCTTGTTTAGGCGCCATTCGGCCCAGAGGGTCATGCCCAACCTCACCGCAGAGATCGGCCAACTGAGATTTAGGCGCCTCACAACGACAAAACCAAGCGGATACAACGGAAAACCACTAACTACAGTGGCAAACACTGACACACATTATCGCCAAAATGTCAGATGTAACATTAGCTCGGAACGCCAAGCGGAGGTGTAGGCCGCAGGTCACTGGGGCGGGCTTGGCCTCTGTCCCGAAGGGACATCCGAGAATAGCCCGGCGTTTTAACGCCGGGTGTCCGGTACAGTAGAGCCAGTCCGTCCCGAAGGGACGGCTGAAAACCAGGACTCTTCTCAGTCGTCCCTTCGGGACGAGAGCCCTCTTTCTGGCTTCCCCGGCGTTCAAACAGGTTTCTCGGAGGGACAGTTAATTAGACAGCCCCCTTCCCCATCCCGGACCGTCCTTTTGACATCCCCCCAAAAGTGTCTAATAATATG
>Ga0187877_1002015_pt1 | contig 19147 bp, 15 predicted proteins | sample June2016WEW_17_1_3_FD_132430 | JGI IMG/M metagenome (GOLD analysis project Ga0187877, IMG submission 132430) | Peatland microbial communities from SPRUCE experiment site at the Marcell Experimental Forest, Minnesota, USA - June2016WEW_17_100 | ecosystem: Environmental > Terrestrial > Soil >... | reverse complement strand
CCCAAACGCCGCTGAATAATCTCCGCGCACCTGGCCCGCTGTTCATTCCCCTGGTTGGTCAGGATGGTAAATTCGAAAGGATTCCCGTCCTTCCCTAGGATCCCGTTTCCTCCGGGTTTCCAACCGGCCTCGGCCAAGAGTTTCCTGGCTTTTTCTACATCATAAGAATACTTCTGCACGTTCGGATTGTACCATGGGGTGTCCGGTTTGTAAGGACCGGTAGCAATGATGCCCAGGCCAAGGAGGACACCCTGGATGATCTCCTCTTTGTCGAGGGCGTAGGTAATGGCCTGGCGGACCCGGACGTCTTGAAACTTCCGATCCTTCAGGTTGTATCCCATATAGGTATAGGCGAATGCCAGGTATTTATACTTGTGGAAATCCCGGTGCATTTTATAGGTGTCGGTTTGGCGTTTATATTGCAGCGGGGAAAGGCCCATAAAATCGAGGCCCCCGGCCTTCAGCTCCAGGAACATCGTAGCCGGATCCGGGATGATCCGGTAAATAAAGCCATCGACGTAAGGGCGGCGGTCAAAATAATCCGGGTTGGCCACCAGAACGATCTTTTCTCCCGTCTTCCATTCCTTGAATTTATAAGGACCGGTACCGACCGGGTTCCGGCTAAAGGGGGTTGTGTTAATGTTCTGCCCTTCCAGAATATGCTTGGGCAATACGACCAGGGACCCCCAGCTGGATAATCCCGGGGCAAAGGGACGGTGGTAAATCACCCGAAAAGTGTAGCGATCGACGACCGTCGCCTGTTTTACTTCTCTATAATCCCCCGAATAGGCAGTACGGGTGTTGGGGTTGATGATGGTCTGGTAGCCGAACATGATATCTTCGGCCGTGAACCCCTTTCCATCCTGCCATTTTACTCCATTGCGCAGTTTGAAGGTGATGGTTAATCCATCCGGGGAGACTTCCCATGATTCGGCCAGATCTCCCACCAGGTTCAGGTTCTTGTCGTATTTCAACAGGCCGTTAAAGATCAGCCCGGAAATGTCATGGGAGGCGCTGTCCGAGGCCAGAAGGGGGATAAGATTGCTGGCATCTCCGATCGAACCCTGAATCAAAAGGTCTCCGTAAGCAGGCTGGGCTTTTTCAGAAAGGCTCTGCTCTTTCCCTGTTTGTACCTTTTCTTCTTTACTCTGGCCGCAGCTGAGGGAAAAGGCCATCAATAATAAAAAGAGGAAAGGAAGGAATTGACGCGGGGATGGCGTGAAGACGTGACGTGGTGGGTTACCGTCGCTTCTCCGCGTCGCCGCGTCTCCCCGTCTCGCCATCTGGATTCCTTGATGTCCTCCCCTGGCCATTCTAATTAAAACGGTAACGCACCCCTTTTTCTTTTTCAAGTTAAAAAACCTTGTCAAACAACCCAGAATCTGATAGGAGAAGAAAGATTAGGTCATCCGATTTCCCCGGGGGAGGGCACGCTTTGCTGGAAGGAATTCCGAGGAAAATCAAAATTATCGTGAACCCCAATGCCGGAGGCGGCAAAGGGCGGAAGCTATTCCCTTTAATCCGGCAGAAGCTCCTGGATCGGAAGATGTCCTTTCACCTGCAATTTGCCGACAGCGCAGAACACGTCACCCAATTATGCCGCCAGGCCCAAAGCGAAGGGTACAATTTTATTGTCTCCTGCGGGGGCGACGGCACCCACCACCGGGCCCTCCAGGCCATGGTGGGAAGTCGGTTCATCCTGGGTCTCATGCCCGCAGGCACGGGAAACGATTTTCCTGGCAACCTGGGCATAAAGGAGGATCTGGATTTTTTCTGCGATCTTCTCCTCAAGGGGAAAATACGCAAGATTGACGTAATTCAGGTTGATACCGGCGAGTATATGGCCGGAGTGGGCGGCATCGGTTTTGACTCCGAGGTAAATGGCATTGCCAATCGGATCAGCCGCTTTGTGGGCGGTAGAGCGGCTTACGTTTTTCCCGTCCTTTTAAAGACCCTCACTTACCAGCCCAAGCAAGTATCCCTTCAGGTGGACAATGAACGCCGGCAGGGAAAGGTTTTAATGGTCGCCTTTGGAAATATTAAGAGTTATGGAAAGGGCATGCAGATCACCCCTCTCGCTGAGCCGGACGATGGCCTCCTGGACATCTGCTGGATTGACCCGGTAAAGACCTTCCGTCTCTACCGGTTTTTCCCCACCGTTTTCTCCGGGGAACACCTTGAGATGCCCGAAGTCCACTATTACCGATCCACCACCGCCCGGGTGGAATCTACAGATCCCATGGACTTTTATGGGGACGGGGAATTCATCTGTAAGACGCCTTTTACCTTGCGGGTCATTCCTCAGTCTTTGCGGGTTCTCGTCCCATGAAAAACCAAAATGAAAAAAACCGGAGAATTCAGAAGTCAACCCCGCGAAACGCGGGGTCAGGGTCTAGAATGGAAAAAACAAGTGAATTTTTTTCTGACTTCCGGATTCTGACTCCTGGCTTCTGAATTCTTTTTTATGGATCCGAGTTCCTTCCGCCCCATTTACACCGTTTCTCAATTAACTGCCGAGGTCAAGACCCTCCTGGAGGGAAAGTTCGAGCACGTTTGGGTTGAAGGGGAAATCTCCAACTCCCGCCTCCCCAGTTCCGGCCACCTCTATTTTACCCTGAAAGACGAGTCGGCTCAGGTACGCGCCGTCATGTTCCGGATGCAAAATCGCCTCTTAAAATTCGATCCCGAGGATGGCCTCAAGGTCGTATGTTATGGAAGGCTCACGGTCTATGAACCGCGGGGAGAGTACCAAATTGTAGTGGATCACATGGAGCCCAAGGGCCTGGGTGCGTTCCAACTGGCCTTCGAACAGCTGAAAGAAAAACTCTCGCGTGAGGGCCTCTTCGACCCGGCCCACAAGAAGCCCTTGCCCCCACTCCCCCAGAAGATCGGCATCGTGACTTCCTCCACCGGGGCCGCCATTCGGGACATCCTCCAGATCATCGACCGCCGCTTCGCCAACGTGCACATCCTTCTCTATCCGGTGAGAGTCCAGGGCCCAGGTTCCGCTCAGGAGATTGCCCAGGCCATCGACGAACTCAGTCAATGGCCGGGGCTGGACGTGATGATCATAGGAAGAGGAGGAGGTTCCCTGGAAGACCTTTGGGCTTTCAACGAAGAAGTCGTGGCCCGGGCGATCTATCGTTCTCGGGTGCCCATCATTTCAGCCGTGGGCCACGAAATTGATTTTACAATCGCTGATTTCGTAGCTGATTTGCGTGCTCCCACTCCTTCTGCCGCAGCGGAGTTGGTCGTCCGGAACAAAGTGGAATTGGCTCAAACCCTGCAGAGCCTGGTCTGGCGCCTTTGTCAAACCAGCCGGGTAAGCCTGGAAGCCAGGAGGGAGCGGCTTTCTTCCCTCATCCCCCGCCTGGAGGACCCCCGGAAAAGAATATCCGACCAGCGTTTGCGACTGGATGACCTCTTTTTCCGTCTGGGCGGGTCCATGCACCAGGTCCTATTGCGAAAAATCGATCGGATCAAACTGAAGTTCGAAAATCTTCTCCTTTTGCATCCCGGGCGGCGGGTTGCTGAATATTCCCATCGTCTTTCCCAACTTTATCGACGTCTGTCCGTAGCCGGGGGGGCCGGCTTGCGCTTCTATCGTCATAGGTTGGAAGGCTGCATGGGAAAACTCCGAAACTTGAGCCCCCTGGCGGTTTTGGAAAGAGGGTACAGTATTGCCCAACTGCTCCCTTCCAAAGAGATCATCCGCCGGTCTTCACAATTAAAGGTAGAAGACCGGGTGAATGTGAGAGTCCATCAAGGGGAATTCATTGCCCGGGTGAAGGAAGTAAAGCAGGACAAGAAAAACTAAACCTTTGACTGGCAGGTATGTCGGGGTATAATAAGGCCAAAATGAAATGGGGTTTCAGATTACCAGTAACTGAGTTCGGAGTTAAAAGTCGCCGAACTAAATTACTCCGAACTGTTTTATGGAGGGTTCGTGGCGGAACAGAAATACGAAGATGCTTTCCAGAAGCTGGAGTCCATCGTCAAAAAATTGGAGGATGGCAACCTCAGTCTGGAAGAATCCCTGAAAGCCTTTGAAGAAGGGGTGCGTCTTTCCCGTTTCTGCTCTAAAAAGCTGGACGAAGCGGAAAAAAAGGTGGAAATCCTCCTAAAAGAAAGCGATGGACGTCTCGTTCCCAAGGCATTCTCCTTAGAGGAAGAGGAGGACTGAGTTGAATTTGAAGGAATATCTCCAGCGGCGTAGCCGCCTTGTCGATGAAGCTTTGGAACGCTGGGTCCCCGGCGAAAGTGAGTTTCCTCCTCAGGTACATCAGGCCATGCGTTACAGCCTCTTTGCTGGAGGAAAGCGACTCCGGCCCATTTTAACCCTGGCTTCCACGGAGGCTGTGGGAGGGCGGATGGTGGATGCACTCCCTTTAGCTTGCTCCATGGAGCTTATTCATACTTACTCTTTGATCCACGATGACCTTCCCGCCATGGATGACGATGACTTGCGCCGGGGGAAACCAACCAATCACAAGGTCTTTGGAGAGGCCCTGGCCATTCTGGCCGGTGATGGGCTTCTGACTGAGGCCTTCCACCTGGCCACCCGGCCCGACCTGATGAAGGAAGTCTCGCCCAGCCGGCGAATTCGAGCCCTATGGCATCTGGCCCGAGCTGCAGGTTCCTTGGGAATGGTTGGCGGCCAAACCATGGACATCCTCACCCAAGGAAAGGAGGTCGAGGCCCCCATTCTGGAGTACATCCATACTCACAAGACCGGCGCTTTGATTACCGCTTCGGTGGCTATGGGTGCTATTGTTGGAGGAGCCTCTGCTCGGGAGTACAAGGCTTTGATGGGCTATGGAGAAAACCTTGGGTTGGCCTTTCAGATCACCGATGACCTCCTGGATGTGGAAGGTGAAGAAGGAAAACTGGGAAAAGCGGTTCGCAAGGATCAATCCAAGGGAAAAGCCACCTATCCGGCTCTCTTCGGGATCAACGAATCGCGCCTCAGGGCTGAGCGTTTGATGAAAGAAGCCCTTGCCTGCCTGGACTCCTTCAACCGGCGGGCCAATCCATTGCGGGAGATCTCCCAATTCATCCTGAAAAGAACGAATTAAATGGGTGAGTTACTAAAGCAGATTCAGAGCCCCTCGGACCTGCGCCAGATGCGCATAACCGACTTGGCCTCACTGGCCCAGGAGATACGCGAAGAGATTATCCGAACGGTCTCCAAAGTGGGAGGTCATCTGGCGTCCAGCCTTGGGGTGGTGGAGCTGACCCTGGCCCTCCATTATGTCTTTGATACCCCCCGGGATCGTCTGATTTGGGATGTGGGCCATCAAACTTATGCTCACAAGCTCATCACCGGCCGCCGGGAAAACTTTCATACCCTGCGTCAGAGCGGGGGAATCTGCGGGTTTCCCAGGCGGGAAGAGAGTCTTTTTGACACTTTCGGCACGGGCCATTCCAGTACCTCCATCTCGGCAGCTCTGGGCATGGCCCAGGCACGCTGCTTGCGGGGAGAGGACTATAGGGTCATCGCGATCATCGGTGATGGATCCATGACAGCCGGGGAGGCTTTTGAAGGTTTGAATCAGGCTGGAGCCATGGATAAGGATTTCATCGTAATTTTGAATGATAACGAACACTCCATCTCTCCCAATGTAGGGGCTCTGTCCGCTTACCTGAACCGCTTGATGACCGGACAATGGGCTACCCATTTCCGCGAAGAGATCAAAAGTTTTCTCAAAGGCCTTCCGGCCATTGGCGGATCTGCCCTGAAATTGGTGAAATATGCCGAAGAGTCTCTGAAAGGGCTATTTCTGCCCGGTTTGCTTTTCGAGGAACTGGGCTTTAAGTATGTTGGCCCTCTACCCGGCCACAAGATCGAATCTCTCATCGAAAATTTCCGCAACATTAAACAGCTCCACGGTCCCGTTCTCATCCACGTTCTGACCACCAAGGGGAAAGGATATTCTCCCGCGGAAAAAGACCCGGTGACCTTCCATGGCGTCGGGCCCTTCGTTCCGGAAACGGGGGAAATCCTGAAGCAAAAAGGGGGATGTCTCTCCTATACCAAAGTCTTCGGCCAAACCATGGTGAAGCTGGCCCGGGAGATTCCCTGCCTGGTCGCGATCACCGCGGCCATGCCCCAGGGGACGGGTCTGGATGACTTCGCCGCCGAATTTCCGGGCCGGTTCTACGATGTGGGAATCGCTGAACAACACGGGATTACCTTTGCCGCAGGTCTGGCAGTGGAAGGGTTCATCCCGGTCGTGGCGATCTACTCTACCTTTATGCAACGGGCTTATGATCAAATCTTGCACGATGTATGCCTCCAAAACCTCCCCGTGGTACTGGCCATGGACCGGGGAGGGATTGTTGGCGCCGACGGCCAAACCCATCAAGGTCTTTTTGACTTTTCTTACCTGCGCCACATTCCCAACCTGATTGCCATGGCCCCCAAGGATGAAAACGAGCTTCAGCATATGCTCAGGACGGCTATTCTTTGCGGGCGGCCAGTTTCCCTGCGCTACCCCCGGGGAAATGGCTGGAGGGGTTTCTTAGACGAAGACATCAAAGAGCTACCCATCGGCAAGGCAGAAGTCTTGAGAGAGGGGCGAGACCTGACCCTCCTGGCCATCGGTTCCACGGTAAAAGCAGCCCTGGAGGCGGCTTCCCAGCTACACAACCGGGGAATTGAATCCACAGTCGTTAACGCCCGGTTCATTAAGCCACTGGATGCAGACCTATTGTGTTCCCTGGCTGCTGATGGTAAGCGGGTGATCACTGTGGAGGAGAATGCCCTTCAAGGCGGATTTGGCAGTGCCGTCCTGGAACTTTTCGAAGAGAAGGGACTCACCGGAATTCGGGTTAAGCGCCTGGGGGTCCCGGATAATTTTGTTGAACATGGATCGCAGGCCTACCTGAGGCACAAATACGGAATCGATACCGAAGGGATCATAAAAGCTGCGGAATCCTTCCTTGACGTGCAGAATGCAGAATGCGGAGGACGGAGTTCAGATGGTTCGGTCCGGAGTTCGGAATTCAGAGCTCGGAGTTAAAACCCCGGCTGTTTACGCTGAGCTTATTGCCCCGAACTCCGTACGGGCAGCACGCGTCTCGGGTGACCGCGTGCCCCTATAAATTCTGAACTTTTCTCTGCCGAAACCGCTCATAGATCACCAGTCCGGCGGCCATGGCCACATTCAGGGATTCAGGTGGTGGAGTCATAGGAATGGTGAGCAAACCGTCCGCCTCTTCCATTAAATCCTCAGGAATCCCTGCTCCCTCCTGCCCGAATATCACCGTACTGGGCCGGGTCAGGTCCGCCTCCCAGACGGAAGTTCCTCCATACCCTGCGGTGGCCCAGATCTTGTAACCCTTAGACCGAAGAACTTTCAGGGAATCATGGGGATCCTGATTGACCAAAAAGGGGAGACGGAAAATGCTTCCCATGGAAGCGCGAACCACCTTCGGGCTGTAGGGATCTATGGACTCCTTGGTCAAAATCAGGCCGGCCCCTCCTCCGGCTTCAGCCACCCGGAAGATGGTTCCCAGATTCCCCGGGTCCTGCAATCCGGAGAGAAGAAGGACCATCCCCTCTCTCTTCCCAAGCTCTTCCCAGCTATATTCCCTCTTCCCCAGGACAGCCAAAATACCCTGATGGCTCGGGGTGTCGCTGATGGACCCCATGACCTCTTCGCTCACGTAGAGCCATTCGGCCTGGGAGATTTTCTTTCGGGCCGAAGACAGGAGAGCGGCTCCCCTCTGGACTTCTTCCAGCTTTGGACTGTAGACGACCTTCCGCACGGGCAGAGCCTGGCGCAGGGACTCTTCCACCAATCGTACCCCTTCGATGAAATACTCCCCCCGGGCGTGACGGTGCTTGGCCTGTTTCAGTGAGCGGATTTCCTTGATTTTGGGATTAGACTTGGAAGTGATCATAAGTCTAGTTCGGAGTAATGTAATTCGGAGTTCGGAGGAGTAACTTCTTTCTCCGAACTAAATTACTCCGAACTCCGAACTGTGAACGCGCACTATTCTTCCAGCAGCTCCGTATTCCAATAGGACACATCCACCATGAAGTCCAGGAACGGAGCCCATTCCTTGCGCATGACCTCCTGGAGGGAAACATTGATCGGAGGCGTCCAGGCAGGCCTTCGGGGGTGGGCAATCAATTTTATTCTGGCCTCGGTCGGGGTTCTCCCGCCTTTTTGGCGGTTGCACTGGTGACAGCTGCAGACCACATTTTCCCAGGTTGAGGTCCCCCCTTGAGAGCGGGGGATTACATGGTCAAGGTTGAGTTCGCTCCGGGAAAACCTGTGACCGCAATACTGGCAGGTGTTCTTATCACGGGCAAAGATATTGTACCGGCTGAACCGAACTCGCCTCTTGGGAACCCGGTCATAGGCGATGAGGAGGATCACCCGGGGAATTTTGATCACCCGGTCCACCAGCCCAACCGTTTCATCGTTTCGCTCGATCGTGATCTGGCTCCAGCTTTCATAGTCAAAGGTCTCATACTGGGAGTTCACGGCTTTGGCAATACCCGCGTAAAGTAGGCAAAAAGCCCTTCGAACCGTGGTAACATGGATGGGCAAGAATGATTTATTCAGGACTAAAACGTGGGAATTCGTCATTTCAAACCCCCCAAAAGACAGAGAGAGGGAGGCAGAGAAACGGTGACCCGGAGAATCTCCGCGTCACGCTGTCTCGCCATCCCCGCGGCAATTTACCTGTCCTCCATTTACAATTTCTCGACCTTTCAAATCCTATTGCTCCAAGGCGCGGCGTACCGCCTCCAGGAGCGGCTCCTCTTCTTCTTCGGCTACCGTCCTGAGGTCCAGCAGGACCTCTTCCTCTTTGACCCGGGGGATCACGGGCGTGTCGCCTTTTCTCAATCTCTCCTCTAAGACCGCGGCGGAGATCCGGAGAGGGCGCAGGGCCAGCACCCGAGTGGGTAGCGCTTGCAGGGGCAACGCCCCTCCCCCGACCTGGGAACTCTCTTCCCTCAGGGTTATTTGACAAGAAGAGGACACGACCTTGATCAGCTTCCGTCGAACCTGTTTGGCCCGACCTTCCAGCTCCTTCAACGGGCAGGTCAACATGCTGAGCGCCGGCAGATTCTTCAAAACCTGATCTGGATCCAGGTACGCCCGGAGGGTGGACTCCAACCCCGCCAGGGTGAGTTTATCGATCCGCAGAGCTCGGTTCAACGGATTCTTTTTAAGAAGGTCGAGGGCTCTTTTCTTACCCAGGATAATGCCGGCCTGAGGTCCTCCCAGCAACTTGTCTCCGCTGAAAGTCACTACCTCCACCCCGGCTTGAACGGCTTCCTGCACCGTTGGTTCCGATTCCATCCCGTATCGGGACAGATCGAGAAAGCATCCGCTCCCCAGGTCTTCCATCACCGGCACGCCTTTGGCCTGCCCCAGAGCCACCAAATCTTTTATGGGAACCTCGGCAGTGAAACCTAAAATGCGGAAATTGCTCGTATGGACCTTGAGCAAGAGAGCCGTGTCCCCGCTGATGGCTTGTTCATAATCTCGCAGATGGGTGCGGTTGGTAGTTCCAACTTCCACCAGACGGGCCCCGCTCTTTCTCATCACATCGGGAATCCGGAAAGAGCCCCCAATCTCCACCAGCTGTCCCCGGGAAACGATGACTTCCTTTCCTTCCGCCAGGCTGTTCAGGGCCAGGAAAACGGCTCCCGCGTTGTTGTTGACCACCAGAGCAGACTCTCCACCCGAAATCCGGCAGAGGATTTCTTCTACGTGTTCGTAACGGGAACCCCGCTCCCCGGTCTTCAGATTGAACTCCAGATTCGAGTAACCACCGGCAATTTCCACCAGGTTCCGGAGAGCAGCTTCGCAGAGGGGCGCTCTTCCCAAGTTGGTGTGGAGGACCACACCGGTAGCGTTGATCACCGGCCGGAGGGATGGACGAAAAGAGGCCGCCAGTTCTTCTTCTATCGCCGCAGCCCACTGTTCGGGCGTCAGGGTAACGGCTGCGGCCTCCTGGTCATCTCTGCTCTGAAAGATAGTCTGTCGCTTTTCCTCCAGGACCTTCCGGATGGACTCAACGACCAGGGTCCGGGAATGAATTTTTAAAAGGGGCTGAACTTGGGCCTGGCGGAGGAGCTCATCGACCGCGGGAAGGGTTCTCAGGTATCTCTGTCTAACTTCAGGCTCCATATCCATCCTGTTTACCACGCGGCTAACAAGACCGGGAGAATCTCCTGGGGGTCAGTGACTTTGCGGATGTTGGAACGCATGCCCATGTCGGCAACGGCCGACCGGGCTACCTCTCCCAGGCTCTCTCTGGGGATGTTCACCTGGGAAAGTTTTCGGGGAAGGCCGGTCTTCCCGGCAAATTCCTCTACCGCCCGCACAGCCATCTCCCCGATCTGGTTATCGTCCTTTCCCCTCATGTCCAGGCCAAAAGCCTCCCCAACCTCGCGATAGCGGGCGGCGCTGACCGGCATGTTGAACCTCATCCCGTGGGGCAGAAGAATGGAATTGGCCAGGCCGTGATGAAGACCAAACATCCCTCCCAGAGCGTGGGCCATGCCGTGTACGCAACCCACCAGGGCATTCTGGAAGGCCATTCCACCCATGGTGGAGGCGATGGCCAGCATCCCCCGGGCCTCCACATCATCCCCTCTTTCCAGGCAGCGGGGAAGGTACTGGACGACCAATCGGATGGCCTTTTGGGCCAGTCCATCTGCAATGGGTTCATACCCGCGGGCATGAAAACTCTCGATGCCATGAGACATGACGTCCATGGCCGTGGCAGCCGTCATCTGGGGAGGAAGGCTGACGGTGAGTAAAGGATCGAGGATGGCTACCGGGGGAATCAGGTTCGGATCGGACATCAATCTCTTCTCTTTGGCCTCGTGGTCTTTGATCGTGGCGAACATGGTCACTTCGCTGCCCGTCCCGGAAGTCGTCGGGATGGCAATATGGGGCACGATGGGCCCACCCACTTTGCCAATGCCCACAAACTCTCTCAAGTCATCCTTCCCGGTCTTAACCAAAACGCCGATGGACTTAACCGTGTCTATGGAGGATCCGCCGCCGATCGAAATCAGCCCGTCCGCGCCTTTCTCTCGAAAGACTCTGGCTCCCCTGCTGACCACCTGGAAGGAAGAATCCGGAATGGCTTCCGGAAAAAGCCCTGCGCACCGTTCTCCCAGAGCGTCCAGAAGGGATTTCACCATGGCAGTGTCTTTCAGAGTTACGTCGGTGACCACCAGAGCTTTGCGCATCCCCAGGCCGGCCATTTCCTTCACTGCGTCTTTAAGGGCCCCTGCACCGAAGACAATCTTGGTGGGGATATGAAAATTGAAAGTAAACCGATCTTTGTAAGTCATGGCTCTTTTTCCATTTCCGGTTCGAGGATCTCCACCAGTTCGATGAGATCCTTGTTAATCGCCAAGTACGCCTTGGGAGAGGCGAAATCTTTTGATTCCACATCGATCAAGCTGATGAACTGCCTCTCGTCATTCATGACATCTGAAATCCGGGTTTGATCCTTGGACAGAAAAATGGTACCGGTATAAGTTGAACTTAGGGTCTTGATCCAGGCCCTAACTTTCCGGTAGGGAGCCTTTTTTATCTCCTTCATTTCTCCTTCCTCTGGCCCTGCTGCCACCCTAGCCGGGTTGTAACTCATCATAATTAAAGGAATATGACCTTGTCAAGAAATAAGTAACAGGGGCGATCAGCCGCACGCCCCAAACCCGGTCCAATTCGAAGCCTCTAATTCTTTCCGCTTGGATGGCCCACCCAAATTCTCAACCCCCTTCGATAGCCATACCTAACCCTTTCCCGAGTGGTAACGTAAAAAAAATTTGACATTTTATGGGGAAAAGAATATCCTCACAATTCGTGTACATATGCAAATATGCTGGAGGGATAACCGCAACTTCCATGAACCAAACGATGAATAAACTGTCCGAAGAAGAAATTGCCTGGCTGATGAGTGTCCTTACTCCGGGGGACTGTAAATCTTGTATTTGGAGAAACCGGGAGGAAGAAAAGTACCGTTGTTTCCCATGCGGTGATTCTCCCTGTAAGGTTTTCGCTGATAAAGTCCTTTACGGCCTGGAGAGATCAGGGCTCATCTGAAAGAACTGTCCGGCCGGCTCCCGATCTCCCTTCCTCTCCCCACTAACCCTCTTCCTTAAGACCCGTTCCTGGGCCAAAAGCCCGGGGCATAATTTCTTTCCAACCCAACCTCAAAATTCTTATGAAAAGCAAAAAAGATAAAGCCACAGAGTTCAGCAAGAGCCGAAGCACCCGGACCTGTTGGGCGGCCTTTATCGGGAAATTGGTTTTATTGATCAATTTATAGTAAGAGTTTAGAATAGAAAAATGAGGGTTTTCCACCCAAGAGGATCCTCTGTGCTATGAAGGTCAGGTTTCTTTAAATTTTGTAAAAAAAATGTTAGTACTTCGAGCTACTGGCTAAAAGTTAATTGTTTCTTTTGGTTGCGGCCCTGCCGCACTGTGGTTGCTTTGGGGCCATTCCCTAACCGTGAAAGGGAGATCTGAAATGGAAAACAGGACCATCGCCGACATCTTCACCGAGATCGCCGACATCCTGGACATTCAGGGGGAGAACCCCTTTCGGGTTCGGTCCTACCGCAATGCCGCCCGGACCATCGGGGATATGAGCCAGAGTCTGGAGTCCATGGTCAAGGCTGGAAAGAACCTGGAGGAGATCCCGGGAATCGGCAAATCGATCAGCGAGAAAATCCACGAGATACTGTCCACTGGGAAATGCCATTTTCTTGAGGAGCTGAAAGCCGAGGTTCCCCCGGGCCTGACCGAGCTTTTGAGGTTAGAAAGCCTGGGCCCCAAAAAAGTTAAAGCCCTGTACGACGAATTGGGCGTAGACTCTGTGGACCGCCTGGAGAAGGCGGCTCAGGCGGGGCGTCTGCGGGATCTTCCCGGCATGGGCTTGAAGACTGAGGAAAAAGTCCTGAAGTCTATCGAGCATTACCATGCCGGAATGGGTCGTTTCAAGCTCTCTGTAGGGTTTACCTATGCCGAAGCCCTTATAGAATACCTGAAGGACGTGCCCGGCGTGAAGCGGATGGATGCAGCGGGAAGTTTCCGTCGGCGGCGGGAGACGATTGGAGACCTGGATATCCTGGCCATCTGTGGGAAGAATTGCAAGGTCATGGACCGGTTCACAGGATACGGGGACATAGCCGAGGTGCTCGCCAAAGGTGAGACCAAATCCAGCGCCCGTTTGAAAGGCGGCCTGCAAGTGGATGTGCGGGTTCTGGACGAAGAGAATTATGGAGCGGCCCTCCATTACTTTACCGGTTCGAAGGCCCACAACGTGGCCATCCGGGAGCGGGCCAAGGAATCGGGGATGAAAGTCAGCGAGTACGGGGTATTCCGGGCCAAAGATGAGAAAAGGCTAAGCGGGGCGAAGGAAGAAGATGTCTTTAAAGCCGTGGGCCTTCCCTTCATTCCGCCCGAGTTGCGGGAGGACTGGGGAGAGATCCAGGCCGCGGAAAAAGGGAAACTACCCAAGCTGATCGAGCTAGCCGATATCCGTGGCGACTTGCAGATGCACACCCGCGCCACGGATGGGAAAAACTCCATCGCTGAGATGGCGGAGAAGGCGGAGGAGATGGGCTACGCATATATCGCCATTACCGACCATTCCAGGGCGGTGCGCGTAGCCGGAGGCCTAAATGAAAAAGAATTGGCCAAGCATCTGAAGGAGATTGAGAAGGTAGGCAGCCAATTCTCCGGGTTGCGTATCCTTAAAGGGGTGGAGGTGGACATAATGGCGGATGGGAGTCTGGACCTGCAAGACGACATTCTCAAAGAATGCGATGTGGTCCTCGCCTCCGTGCACTCTCGCTTTAACCTGGAAGAAGGCGAGATGACCCGGCGCATCATCAAAGCGCTGAAGAATCCGAACGTGAACATATTGGCCCATCCCACCGGACGGTTGATATTGGAACGGGAACCTTATAAAGTAAACCTGAAGGAGGTCATTCAGGTGGCAACGGATCAAGGGGTTGTGTTGGAGATCAATGCCTACCCGGACCGGCTGGACCTGAAGGATGTGGATGCGCGTATGGCCAAAGAAATGGGGGCCAAACTGGTCATCTCGACCGATGCCCACAGCACCCTGCAACTCGAATTGATGAAGTTTGGTATTTTCACTGCCCGACGGGGGTGGGTTGAGGCCAAAGATGTGATCAACACCCTTCCTTTGGAAGGGCTCTTAAAGACGTTGAGGAAATGAGGGGATAAGGAGAACACCCGGGGAATTGCAGGGTCTCTCCTCATTCCTTATATCCTCATCATTAACCAAGGGGGACAGAAATGAAAAGATGGCGTTATTTGGTTGGGCTTGGTTTTATTCTCTCGATTATGCTGGCATTCGCCGCTTCCGCGTCTGCCAACGGAAAAATTATGGTCTATTCCCCGTGGAAGGATGAAATCATGCAAAAGTTCGGCGAAATGTTCCAGAAGGAGACAGGGATCAAGATGGAATCGATTAACATATCGACGGGGGAGATCTATGCCCGCTTAAAAGTGGAAAAGGCTCGACCTCAAGCGGACATTTGGCATTCGGTCCGGGCCGAGCTCCTCGATAAGGCCAAGGAAGAGGGAATGCTCGCTCCCTACAAGCCGACCAATTCCAAATATGTCCTTCCCCTGTATACCTATCCTAGTGAACCCACCTTTACGGGCACAACGATGTATCCTCTGGTCGTTGGATATAACGTAAACGCCCTGAAAAAAATGGGTGCAGAGCCTCCGAAGAGTTATGAAGACCTGTTAAACCCCCTTTGGAAAGATAAGATCGTCATGCCCCATCCGGCGGCCAGCGGCACCGGTTATGCTTTCCTGGTCACGATCATCCAGCTCTACCGCGAAAAAGGAGAAACCGGGACCCAGTCCAGGAAAGGTTGGGAGTACCTGGCGAAACTCAACCAAAATATGTCCCAGTATACCCGCAGCGGCAGCGCACCGGCCAAATTGGTGGCCACCGGGGAGTTTCCCCTTTGCATCACTTTCTATGACCGGGTCTTCCAGCTCGCTGAGGAAGGGTACCCCATCGCCTTCACTGCTCCCAGCCCGACCTTTGCCGAGCCCTCCTGCACGGCCATCGTGGCCAATGCACCCGACATGGACGGGGGGTAAAGAAGTTCATGGAGTTGATCCTCTCCAAGAAGGCCCAGGAGCTGGCCGTCAACATGGGGAATTATTCTGTTCGCCCGGATGTTGATCCTCCCAAAGGCGCCATTCCTCTCAAGGATCTCAAGATCTTCCAGGATGATTATAAATGGGGGTCAAAGTACAAAAAGGAGATCCTGAACGAGTTCAACTCCAAGGTGGCCATGGGGAAGAAGACCGCGCAATAGAAAGGACGACACGGAGATAGGGTGAGAGGGGGAAACGGAATTCACCGCGTCCTTGTATCTTCGCGTCACCCCGTCTTTATTTTAGGCCCTTATGAAGCAGTTATTCAAAGAGCCCGTGGTTCTTATCGTCACTCTCGTGACTTTCGGCATCCTGTTCTACTTCGTCGCCTACCCTCTCTATGCTGTCTTTCGGGAGAGCGTGATGGACGAAGGGGGGAATTTTGTCGGCCTCACCAACTACGCTAGTTTCGTCAAAAGCGAATATTTCCGCCAGGTTTTTTACAACACCCTCTTCATCTCGGTAATCTCCACCATCGGAGCAGTCCTGGTGGGGATTATCTTTGCCTTCGGGATGACCCGGACCGACATCCCCTGGAAGTGGCTCTTCATGGTCATGGCCATCCTCCCCATGATCACTCCCCCCTTCATTAACGCCTTTGCCCTCATCCTCCTTTTGGGAAGAAATGGAGTCGTGAATGTCTTCCTGGAACGGTGGCTGGGTTTTAAATTCGTTATCTATGGGTACCACGGGGTAATTCTTTCGGAGATTCTCACCACTTTTCCTCTGGCTTACCTGATAATCTCCGCAGCCTTCAGCGGCCTCGACAGCACGCTGGAGGATTCTGCTCAGGATTTGGGAGCCCAGCCCCTGGCCGTTCTTCGCACAGTCACCCTGCCCCTGATTACTCCCGCCATCTTGACGGCTACCCTGATGGTCTTCATGACCAACCTCAGCGCCTTCGGAGCACCGGCTCTGCTGGGTGGAGGGATTTCGGTCCTGGCGGTGGAATCCGTGATCCAAACCCTGGGAGTCCTGGACTGGGGGATGGGGACGACGTTGAGTGTGATTCTCCTCATCCCTTCCTTTCTCCTTTTTTACTTCCAGAGCTGGTACCGCTCCAGACGCTCTTACGTTACCATTACCGGACAGCCGGCTCATACGGAGATCCGCAAAACTCCCTGGAAGATCAAAGGGCCTATTCTCGGATTCTGCCTCCTCATGTCGGGGGTGATTCTGATCACCTATCTCGTAGTCCTTCTCGGAGGTTTCTCCAGGGTCTGGGGAGTAGACAGCTCTTTCACACTGGCTCATTACCGCCTCGTTTTCACCAACACCCTGCGGTCGATCACCAACAGCCTGATCCTTTCATCCATCGGCGCCCTTCTGGCCACGCTCCTGGGGCTCCTCACCGCTTACCTGATCGTCCGCCAGAGTTTCCCGGGCCGGAGGGCTATGGATTTCCTGGGAACCCTTCCCTATGCGGTCCCCGGGACTATGATGGGGCTGGGGTTCGTAGTGGCATTCAACAAGGCTCCCCTGATCCTGACCGGAACGGCTTTCATCCTTGTTCTGGATTACTGCATCCGGCGGATGCCCTTTGGCCTGCGCTCCGGCGTTTCCACCCTGAAGCAGATTGATGTAGCGATGGAAGAGGCTTCCGCGGACCTGGGCGCTTCCTGGCTTACGACTTTCCGGAAGATCGTGCTGCCCTTAATGAAGCCCGCTTTCATCGCCGGGATCACGTTTTCCTTTATTCGGGCCATCACCGAATTGACTTCCACCATCTTTCTGGTCACCCCTCGATGGAGGGTTATGGCGGTGGACATCTACAACATGGTAGAATCAGGGGCTCTTGGAGGGGCGGCGGCCATGTCCACTTTGCTCATGGCTATCGTGGTGATCATCCTGCTGGTGATATACCGGGCGACGGGAGCCACGGCTTCCATGTTCCGGATGTGAGGACCGCCTTTTCACCGCGCAGAACGCAGAGAGCGCAGAGAAAAAACCGGTGCTGGCTTCTGGGTATCCAGCATCGAGTATCATGGGTTCCATCAGTATTTAACCCAAGGATTCTTCCATGACCCAAAGAGAAGGTGCTTCAGAGAAGGCCATCACCGTTTCCCTTCAGCATGTGACCAAAAGTTTTGGAAAGGGGGAAGGTCGGGTCTTGGCAGTCAAGGATTTTACTTATGACTTCGCTCCGGGGAAACTCACCACCCTGCTGGGCCCCAGTGGCTGTGGCAAAACGACTGTCCTGAGGTGCATCGCCGGGTTTTATGAACCCGAGCAGGGAGAGGTGCTCATCGCGGGGCAGAAAATGAATAACCTCCCCCCGTATGATCGGCCTACCGGGACCGTTTTCCAGCATTACGCCCTCTTCCCTCATATGACCGTTTTTGAAAATGTGGCCTACGGGCTGAAAATCAAGAAGTGGCCAGCCAGGTTGATTCAGGAGAAAGTAGCTCAGGGATTGGCGCTTCTCCAACTCTCGGGTATGGAGGAGCGTTATCCGAACCAACTCAGCGGAGGTCAGCAGCAGAGGGTGGCCATTGCGAGGGTTTTAGTCAATGAACCCAAAGTTCTGCTTTTCGACGAGCCTTTGAGCAACCTGGACGCCCGATTGCGGGTATACATGCGCGGGGAAATCCGGGCTCTCCAGGAGAGGTTGGGGATCACCACGATTTACGTGACCCATGACCAGGAAGAGGCTATATCCATATCCCACTCCATTGTCATTATGAACGCAGGGAATATCGAGCAATCGGGAACCCCCTGGGAGATTTACCGCCAGCCTCGAACCCCTTTTGTCGCCGACTTCATCGGGACGACCAACTTTTTAAAGGGGGAAGTCTCTCAGGTTACCGATCACGCGATAAGAATTAGATTGGCGGGAGCAGAGATTTTAACCAGTCAAATAGGGGAATTTGCGGCGGGCGAAAGAGTCCTCGTAGTCCTCAGGCCGGAGATGATCCGGTTTACCGAAGAAGGAGAGAAAGGTCGATTGTCCGGAACCGTGCAGGAGGTCTCTTTCCTGGGCTCCATGGCCCGTTATGTGATAGAGATGGAGAATGGAGACCGAATCCAGGTGGATGAACAGAACCCCAAAAAGTTTCGGCAGAAGGGAGCCCCCGCATATCTCCTGCTGGATGAAGAAGCGCTGCACCTGCAAAAAATTAAATAAAGCAGAATTCAGGAGTCAGAATCCAGAATAAAAAATTTCTTCTGACTCCTGAATTCTGACTTCTGAATTCTGAATTCTATTTTTCTATGGTCTTTCTAAACGTCGTCCTTCCCGTCTTCCTCATCATCGCCCTCGGGTTCGGAATCCGGCGCAGCGGGTTTGTCGATAAGTTCTTCCTGGATAAGATCAGTCACCTGGCTTATTTTGTGGCCGTTCCATCCCTCCTGATCTGGAAGATTGGCACCGCTTCCTTCGATTTAAACTTCAATCCCCGCTTGATCCTGGGAAGCTACCTGGCAGTAGCTGGGTGCGGTCTGGGTGCCTACGCAACAGGCCGCGTTCTCCGGCTCCCGCCGAGGGAGGTGGGCTCTTTTACGCAGGGCTCCTTCTGGGCCAACATGACCTACATCGGACTTCCCATTCTCCTGGCCGCTTACGGAGAAGGCGGCCTTCAGAGGGGCGGGGTTCTGATCGGCTTCATGAGCCCCCTGATCAATGCGGCTGCGGTCCTGGCGCTGATCTGGCCGCTGAAGGGGTCCATAGACTGGAAATCGATCGTAGACCTGAGGAACGCCCTGATCACAAACCCAATCATCCTCTCCTGTTTTGCAGGCTTGCTCCTTTCCCGGTTCTCCGTTCCTTTTCCCACCTTTGTGGTCAATTTCCTCCGATTTCTCTCTGATCTGGCCCTCCCATTGGCTTTGATCGCCATGGGGGGAAACCTCTCTTTCGAAAAGATCCGAAAAGATTACAAGGCCACGGCGTTCGCCTGTCTCTTCAAGCTTTTTTTGATAGTGGGGTGGGGATGGTTTCTCTTGGAATG
>Ga0187877_1002010_pt1 | contig 19159 bp, 17 predicted proteins | sample June2016WEW_17_1_3_FD_132430 | JGI IMG/M metagenome (GOLD analysis project Ga0187877, IMG submission 132430) | Peatland microbial communities from SPRUCE experiment site at the Marcell Experimental Forest, Minnesota, USA - June2016WEW_17_100 | ecosystem: Environmental > Terrestrial > Soil >... | reverse complement strand
AATACTGACGGCTTCGGCTGTCATCTGAGAGTTCCTTTCTTTGTTGTTGTGGCTAACTACAATATTGATTGGAACTCTCTCTTTTTGCAACCCCTTATTCTATGGATTTTTATTACTGTAACTCATGGTTTTTTCCGCTTTTTGAATTTTGGGGAGTATCATATAATGGATTTGTGCCGGCGCCAATTTTAACTACCAAACTTTTTATCCCTCCACTTCGACCAAAAGTTGTCGTTCGCCCGCTCCTGATCGAGCGGCTGAATGAGGGTCTCTCCCTGGGCTGTAACCTGACCCTCATCTCCGCCCCGGCTGGCTTTGGAAAAAGTGAAAGAGGAAAGCTGGCAGGAATATGGAAAATACGAGAATCCTTGTGATCGGGGCAGGCGTGAACGGCTCGATCTGTGCCGCAGGGCTGTTCAAGGCCGGCTTCGACGTGACTGTCCTCGCCCGGGGAAAGCGCTACGAAGAACTCCTGGATCAGGGGATCGTCATCGAAGATCCATTCAAGAAAACGCGCACGATCACCAAGGTGCCCGTCATTAACGCCCTGGACCCGGAAGATCGCTATGAATTTATCCTCGTCATCGTTCGCAAAAACCAGGTTCCCGATCTTCTCCCGGTGCTGGAACAAAATCGGTCGGCCAATATCGTTTTTATGATCAACAATCCATCGGGGCCCGGAGTCTACACGGACGCCCTCGGCAAAGAGCGGGTCCTGCTCGGTTTTGTATTCGGCGGAGGGAAGCGGGACGGCAGTGTGATCCGCGCCATCGGCGCGGAGGAGGCTTTGGGTGGGACGACGCCCTTTGGAGAAATCGACGGCCGGATCACCCCCCGACTGACCCGGTTGATCGAAATCCTGCGTCAGGCAGGCTTTCACGCAAAGGCTTCCACTCAAATTTCCGATTATCTCGCCACGCATGCCGCATTCGTCGCGCCGTTTGCGGCCGCGCTCATCCGACACGGTTGTGACAACTACGCCCTGGCCCGCTCGCGGGACGATCTGCGCTTGCTCGTCGAGGGGATGCGCGAGGTGATCCCTGTGCTGCGCGCCAGTGGTTTTGCGATCGTACCACCCAGCACCGGTTTCTTTTTCGGGGTCATGCCCAAGTTTCTGCTGGTGACGGTGTTTCGATTATTTCTGCCGACCAGGCTTGCCGAGGTCGGGGCCGCCTGGCACTGCAGACAGGCTCCCGACGAGATGCACCAGTTGGGGATCGAGCTGATGGCCATGGTCCAAAAGTCGGGACTGCCTGCTCCTGCACTCCGCAGGCTGTTCGCGGACGCTTGACGGGCAGGATCAAACGAGGATCGCTGCGACGATCCCTTCCATGCCACAAGATTTCTGAGGGGGAAACAGCATCCTTCCCACGGTAGATCGATTGCATGTTTTTCCCTCTCCCGTTCAGTTGGCCGACGGAGCCCTTGACAGTCGCGTATATTCTAGTTAGAATATACAATATAATATAAAGGAGAGAATCATGTCGGTCCGCCTGGTCATCCTCGGTTTGCTGCGAGAACGCCCTCTGTACGGCTACGAGATCAAGCAGGTGATCGAGGATCACATGAGCGATTGGACCTCCATCGCCTTCGGCTCGATTTACTTTGCCCTGGACAAGCTGGCGGAAGAGAAATTCGTCGAGAACTTGGAGGTCGAGCAGCAGGGCAAGCGCCCATCCCGTAGCGTATACCAGATTACCCCGGCAGGGCGGGAGGAATTCCTGCGCCTGCTGCGCGCGAGCTGGCAGCTGTTCGAGCGGGAGTATTATCCCCTGGATGTTTGCCTATTCTTCCTGGATAGCCTGCCCTTGAAGGAAGTGAAGAATTACCTGCGGATGCGCCAGTCTGCCCTGCAGTCCGCTCTGGACCATCTCCGCAGCCACCGCCAAGAGCAGCTGGCCCTCCCCGAAGTACCACGCCTGGCCGCGGCGATCTTCGACCACACCCTGGCCCATACCCGGGCGGAGTTGGAATGGGTGACGGATCTTTTGCAGAAGCTGGACCGTGGCAAAGGCTTGTAAGCCCATCTTTTTTTGATTGATATTCTAAATTGAATATTCTAACTAGAAAGAAAGGAGAAAAAATGACCAAACCGCGTGTTCCCGAAACCGACCATGGCATTCAGGGGGAAATCACCGTCGCCCAATATGACCAGTTGCAGCGCGCCTTACGCGACCGAGGCTGGATCGAAACCCCCAGCCTGCTGAAACACGGCATTACGTGTGGACAGGCACTTGAGATCGGTCCCGGCCCAGGCTATCTGGGTTTGGAATGGCTTAAAGGGACCTCAGCGACAAACCTGATCGGTCTGGATATAAGCTCGGACATGCAGGCCCTGGCGGAGCGCAACGCCCAGGCGTATGGACTGACCGAGCGCGCCCGGTACCACCTGGGGAGCTGCGACCGGCTGCCATTCGAGAAGGATACCTTCGACTCAGTCTTCACCAACGGGTCCCTGCACGAATGGACCAACCCCTGTGGCGCGTTCGATGAGATCTGGCGGGTGTTGAAGCCGGGAGGACAGTATTTCATTTCCGATCTGCGCCGAGATATGAACCGTCTGATGCGCGGATTCTTGTGGGTCAGCGTCCGCCCGACGGCCATGCGCCCCGGTCTGGTGACGTCGCTGGATGCCGCCTACACCCCGGAGGAGCTGCAGGTCATGCTGGCGCGGACCTGCTTGAAGGAGGGAACGGTAGCAGGAAATATCATCGGGATGGAGCTATTTGGAGTCAAAGCCTCCGACCGGCCGGTGATCCCTTGACGTAGGACACCTTTTCGCTGATCAACCCGTTCGTCACTTTGAAGAGATCGACCCCTCGGACGTACGCTTTGTTCCCTGACCCGTCGACCCATTCATATCTCCAGCACATGATGCACCGATACCCCAGGTTGAAGATCTCCTCGGGATGTCCATGAGGGCGGTTACACTCAAATAACTAGCCATAGCACTAGCGGTACCCACCCGGAATGAAGAAGCGATCCCGCCCGACCGGGTTAGGGGAGAATCATAGCATGGCTAAGAGTAGGACGGCTTTTGCCCGTTTGTCGTACGTCGCTACTGCGCTCCTCCTGGAGTCTCTTAGAATCATCTGCGAGTGTTTTTCGCCAGGCGGGTGACTTAGGTTAGGGTTGGGGAGGTGGTGAATTAAAGGGTTCGATAAAATCTAATTACCGACATACCGTAAACGACTACTATACAATCAATATCAATCTTCGCATAATATCCGACGGACAAATATTGTAAAACACCTTTTAGAATAGATGTCTACTTCGAGCCTTTGATAATTGGTTCTGTTTCGTATAACATGTGGTTTTGTTAATTCAAAAGAGTGTTGGCGCATAAATCAGAAAGTAAACGGTGAACAGGCGCAATCCGACCTATCAATGTAAAAGGGTCAGGCAGCGAGCTTATAATTCTGGGGCATACCCAGATGGGTCATTTTGTTGAGAGGCACACATCGAATGAAAGCTTGCAACGTGTTTTTATGAGTTTATTCATAAACCCATTCATAAACAATTATCTTGTGCTAGGTATCATTTCTTTGATGAACATTATTCCATCTAATACTTCTGTCCAATTCGCTCCATACTCTTGATAGCCAAGCGGCCTGCTGATTATTTTCTCTTGCAACCAATCCCCGTTATTGGTTGGATGACGGAAGTCGATGATTGCGTAACTGAAATTTGCTTTGTACATTAAATCTTCCAAGGAATTCTCGCTTGGGGGACTCAGAGGTTGAGTGGATTGTCCTACTATCCCAAATCTCCCGGTATATGCAGTGAAACCAAGAGCATAGACTTGGTCGCCGAGTTCTTTCCAGACTACATCTCCCATTGTAGTGATATTGAGGTGACCCTCAATACTGCCCAGGTTTCGGGCAATATGATAGGTTGCCGCCCAGACAATAATCTTTTTATCCGTATAATATTCGTTCGCAAGCCAAATTAAATTTTGCCCCATCTGGATATCTCGTAAATCCGAGATCTCAGGATGAGAATTGAGATAGTCATCACTTTTACCCGCCGTCTTCCAATAGAATTCAGCCTGCGCATCCATGCTCTTCAATAATTGTAGCCAATAGGCAGCCTCACGATCGTCCGGTCTGGCGACAAGCTTAATGTTCTCTATCAATGTCTTTGTTTCATTCAAATATAATTCCTGAGCGTCCGAACTCGGAGGTTCATACATACCGATCAGATGTCTCGTTTGATCAACCCAATCATTCCATTCCTGTCCCTCGGGTGCAACCATGGGATATTTTTTTAGGAAGGTAGTGAGATCGTCTATTAAATACCTGGGAGAAATTGTCCCCGTAAACTGACTGTCGAATCCTGTCAGGATAAGCGGGTGCTCCGTTATTGCCATTTGATCCAAATAACTCATCAGTGGCTCGACCTGGCTGCTTTCACTCCAAATGTTTCCGACACTCCCGTTGAATGCGGTTTTCGTATTATCACCATTCTGAATCATTTCCCAAGCTTTGTGACAGTCGTAAAAGCCGCTTTCGAAGGCCAAAACATCAAAACCCATTTCTTGATGCAAAAATTTGATCAAACGTATTTTAGCAAGAAAGGTATTCCCATCACCGTGAGATTCCTCGCCAAGCATGATAATCCTTTTATCCCCAATGATTTGCTTAAGCGGTTCCAAATCGGAAAAGTTATCATCTATTGGTGAAATAGAACGCAATTGAAGAGCATTCTCTTTTAGCCAGGTGATTTTAGCTGAGGTCTCTGGATCTTCAATAATAGAAATTGGGGAAGTGGTTAAGGTTGATGCGAGTTCAAAACCCGGTGTAATAATCCCTGTTTTAGCTTGCGTTTCGATGCCGGACACCTGATTTGTCGTTTGAGATGATGCACAGGCTGACAATAGTAAAGATAAAAGAAGAATTGTCGCATTGAATAATTTCATGATCGTCGCTCCCGCAGAATTTGAATAACGGATCTCAAAATCTGCTTTACGATCCACCGCCTATCTGATCATGAATTCGCCTACAAATCGGCCCTCGGCTTTTTCCGCACTTCTAAAGATTATAGTCTCGAACGGCTGTTATGCATGAAGGGTTAACAAAAGAGGCGTCAGGATGGGAATTTACCTTTCATTCGGTAGCACAGTAAGTTACGAGGTTGCCTAGCATGTCCTTGGCTACTGGAGCGATTCTATCTATTCTTCGATTTATGCACCAAAGCCGTTTGGGTCCGATATATGATCTCAGTGTGATGTTTATCGGTAATTAAGCCTCTTGAGGGGATCTTAATGTGATTGACCATCCTATTGTGAATGCTGACATTTCATGAGGGTTTTCATCTGGGCTGCACACTTGGAGTATGAAGGTATCCTGCTAATGGTTGAAGAAGGAATCAGCCACAATCTTGGTAGGGACCAGAAACACTCAATCCCGAAATCATCTTATGGTGGGGGAAGGACAGTCCAAGGATTGATGTGCACGCCATTCAGGATCACTTCGAAGTGCAGATGCGGACCGGTTGGTGAATTACCGGTCATACCGGCAAGGCCGATTAAATCCCCTTTTTGAACGTTCTGTCCACACGATACTTTGACAACGTCCAGATGGGCATAGAGCGTATGGTATCCATTCCCATGGTCGAGTATGACCAGGTTCCCATATCCCCAGGCGTTCCATCCAGTGTAGATGACCGTACCCGTGTCCGCAGCATCAATGGCATCACCCACGGCGGCAGCAAGATCCAGGGCGAGGTGGGCTATCTTCGGGTCATAGTCCATTCCCGAGATGAAATGCTTAGAGGTTGGCCAGATAAAAACCCCGGTACCCATTTCACCACCCTTAACCGAAGTACAGGCTCCTGGACCGGAGACTTGAGAACCAGAGGAGGTCCCGGATATTTCCGGAGCTCCGGGGATCCCGAGAACCTGGCCAACGGTGAGATGAGAACATGCGGAGTCCAGGTTGTTAAGTTGGATGAGGGCGGCTACCGGGGTGTTAAATAACGCAGCGATGGAGCTACAGGTATCCCCGGATTTGACTGTATACACTTCCATAATTAAGAGAGTGGAGTCGTTCGAAGGCGAATACGGGGTTCCACTGCTCAGGCAAATCGGGAGGTACAGAACCAAACCGGGTTTGAGGATGGTGACGTTGTTATTGTTATTCGCAAGACCGTTCAACGCTACAAGGGTTGCCACCGGCACATTAAAAGTCGCCGCGATGCTATACAACGCATCGCCGGCTTTGACAACGTAGGAGACTGTATAACATCCTCCAGAGGCGGCTGGGATTGATTTCGCCGCCGGGGTGTCCGTCGGTGGGTTAATGGTCGCACCCTGCGAAGGCAATCCAGAGCCAGGAAACGCGCCGGGGTGGGGCTTGAACCCGTTCAACACCCCGGAAAAAATTAGGATGAATATCGTAATCACCAGGACTCCGCCGGCAATTCCCAGGACTGATTTGCGCATGGCTTTCCGCCTCGAGTGGATTTGAATCCTCCTAAAAGACCGCTGATCCAGATCGGGGCTGGCCTTCCAGCGTTTTTTCATCAAGGGTGCGAGACGGTCATCCAGGTGATGGAGGTCAGCCGCATACTGGCGGCACGACGGACATGTATCCAGGTGTGATTCGAGTCGGATGCGCTCATCGTCGTTGAGCATTCTCTCCAGGGAGGTTTGGACCAGCCTTCGGCATTGCGAATGAGAAATCGCGGACACGTCTAGTCCTCCACCTTGAATGCTGCTGATGATTTCAAACTTTCACGCATTCTTTCGCGAGCGGTAAACAATCTCGAGTACACCGTCCCCTGCCTGATCCCCAGGATGCGGGCAATTTCATCGATGGGGAGGTCAAGATAATAGCGAAGGATCATGGGCAGGCGGTGTTTCTCATCCAACCCTTGCAGCGCCTCCCACAAAACTGCTTCGGTTTCATCCTGGATTACCTCGTCTTCAACACTTTTCGTGGTCTCATTCTGGATGCGCAGGATCGTCTGGAGAGTTTGTTTTAACCGGGACAGCGCCCGCTGTTTATGCAACCGTCTTCGGCTGATGTTCAAAGTGATGGTATATAGCCAGGTCGTGAATGCAGAATCACCTCGGTAAGAATCCAGATCCGCCAAGGCCGCGATCAGGGCTTCCTGAGCCGCCTCGCCGGCTTCTGCGGGGTCATCCAATATCGATAATGCCAGCCGGTAAACTTCCAGGTGGTGGTTTGCTACCAGCCTTTCAATCGAGGCCTCATCCCCTTGGAGGCAATGGGCGATCAGGCATGTAGTATCAGAAGGATCCATTTTCACTACTTTAGATACCTGCCGGCTCAAAAACCTTCATTTTCCGCCCTGATTTGATCGTGAGATTTCCTCCAATCGTGGTGACCGTCTCTGTCAATGAACTAAATTCTTCAATATTTGGCAAAATAAGCGTCGAGTACCTCTTCGAACTTGTTCAGCAGCACGGCTCGGTTAAACGGAACTACCGTGCCCGGAGGGTAATTTCCGGTATTCGTCGAGTGGATCAGGAAGATCACTTCGACACATTCGTTTCCTATAACAGCGCGATTGGAAATTTGATCGTAAAGATTGCCGGCAGCCGCACTGGTGGATTCGGTACGAGTAAAAGTGAAGTGCTGGGTCGTCACCTGGCCGGTCAGGGTATCGATCCCGTTGGCTGAGGGCTGGGTGCAGGTGGAGACGGTCGCCGGATCCTGGGTGGCGGTCAGGACCAGGTAGGCTTCGCTCAGGTTGGTGGTTGGGAAATAAAAGGAAGGGTCAATGAAAGCGAGTGTGATCAGGGGCGTACCCTTGGGGTCAATCGGGGCTACGATGTCCGTCGGCGCGAATTCGTCCGTGTAGGTGAGGAGGCCACCGTACTTTGGGTCGGTAAAGGTAAACTTCTGCGTCGCCTGCCCCAGCGGATTAATGACGACACGCAGCGTGAAGGGAGCCCTCACCTGCGACTGGACCGTGACGATGTAATCCTGGGTGGAAGGAAGCGCACCCCGCCAGAATGGAAGTTGACTGCGCGGGTCGCTGAGGGACTTTTGATCGGCCCCGGCGACCGCCAACGAGAAACCCGTTCCTTGCGGGATCGAGACGCTCATGATCTGTCCCTGCATGGCTGAGAGGACGTACCGCTTCGAGGCATTCGCCGAAATGGTATCGTGGATCTCGACCCAGGTCGCCTCTGGAGCGAAACGGATCCGGTAGGCATTCGTATTTGGGTCAAAAACGACATCCGGCGTGGGCGTCCCAAAAGACGTAGGGTTGGGAATCTGTGTGGGGGTGGGGAGGCTGGTGTCGATGTGCGTGATGACCGGAGCAGAAGAGACAATATGCAAGGGGATCTCTGTCCAGGTCCTGCCGCCGTCCACCGTTTTATAGAGAGTGGAAGTGTCATTGTCCTGGATCACCACCCAGCCGAGGTTGGCATCCAGGAAATCGAGCATTGAGACGGATCGTGTGTCGGTCTGGGTGAAATCCAGGTTGGAGGCCACTGCCTGCCAGGTCTGCCCGCCGTCATGGCTGGCACACAGGGCCTTACCGCACACCACGAAGAGGTCTTCAGCATTGGGCGATACGATCTGCGCCGGCGGTTCTGCGGCGACCTGATCGAGCACGCCGGGGAGCAAGGACCAGCTTGCACCGCCATCCTGGGTGCGGTAAAAGGCCAGGTGCTGGTAGGCAAATGTGTCATCGCTGTTCATCTTGACGAGATGAACCGGCAGGAGGCCCTTTTTCCCGTCAAAGAAAATCGGCTGGGATGCCGCGACCAGCGTGCTGGCTTCGGTTTTCGGCAGGGGCAGGTTCTGGTTCTGCCAGGTTTTGCCGAGGTCGAACGAGACCTGCATCCGCACGGAGCCGCCAGCTTGCATGGTCAGCATATCTCCATAGACAATGATTATCCGGCCAGGGTCGTAGTAGAAACTGTCCTCGCACAGACCGCAGAGATGGACCGTTCCGGGCGGCAGGTTACTTTCTGGCACCGGCGGGATGACCGGGATGGGCACCCACGTTACGCCACCGTCATGAGTAGCGGAAAGCGTGTAATATGCATTTCCTGCGGCACCTTGCTCCTCTACAGCCCATCCGTTGCTTGCGTCGGTGAAGTCCAGAATGGTCGGCTGGCCACCGGAATTCGGGGGTCCATAGGATAACTCCTTCCAGGTCTGACCGCCATCGGTGGTGTGCATCAGACCAGATAGGTTGATGCTCTGCAAGTAGACCGGCTGCCAGGCCGTCTGGCTGTCGGGATAAAAACTGCCTTCCGGCCCGACCGATGCTCCAGGGGTGCGGTCGGTCCAGGTCTGGCCGCCGTCGGCAGTGCGCAGCAATTGACCTGAATTCGTCCAGGCCCAGCCATCCTTTGCATCGATCATTTGCAGGCTGGTGATCTGTGGGGCAACCTCTTCGGTGGCCGAAGGCGGAATGGCTGTACCTGTCGCCGAAGGGATGGCAGGCAGAGTAGGTGCTTCCGTAATCGGAAGAGGACTGCTTGTGTCTGTGGCGGTGGAAGTGGCAGGCCAAGGGGTGGTTGGTCGGAGCAGCCCGCAGCCCGAGAAAGCGGGGAGCAGGATCCCGATCACGAACAAGAGTGTGAATTTGGATTGCATCCATTCCTCCTGTAAAAAAAAGACAGCGTTTTACTCCCTATGGCATCCTGCAGACAGCAAGCACGAGGGAGATGTTCCCATTGGCTTCCGCAGCGCATCTCGTGAAGCAGGTTGGTCAGGATGTGCGCCCCGGAACAGCACAGCGAGGACCTGGCAGAGGGCTAATCTGGCCTGACTCAACGACCCTCCTGCCGAAGGAAGAGGCTTAACTTGTCTCTCCGGCCGGCCGGGCTTTCTCGCCATTTTCATCGGGTCGCTTACCAGTGATCTGCTGGTTACGTAAGCGGTTATTTTCTTCCAGCGAATCCACCAATCGCCCGAGCAGCTGCCGCATTTCTTTTTGATGAGGAGTGTCCGTTCTCTTGATAGCCCTGCCCACAAGAATGGCAGCCAGGACAGGCAGAGTGATTGCAAACGCGTACACGAGGCCATAGACTATTGCACCCAAGAACGAGAATCCGACCATATATGTATCCTCCTTAAGACCCGAACCTGATTACGACAGAGTAAAAGAATTTGTGATTAGGCAAATGGCAAAGAGACCGCCCAACAAAAAACTGCCCTGGGCTATCCATGCACAGATCGCATCATGGCCCTAAGACGTCCGGGATCCCGTATACGATCCGGCTTATCGAGATATGCGAATCCGTGCCAGGGTCCGTGCAAGGGCCTCCACTTTGGATGGGCTGCGATGGTTGCCCGGCACCTCCAGTGGGAATGTCGAGGTCCGTCATTTGCTCAGACAATTAGTGCAGGCAATCCGGCGTCCCCGTGGGTGGTGCTGCGGTAACCACCTGTACCGTAACGTCCGGCGTTGGGAAATTGCCTTGCGCTTGGCAGCCCACACACAGGGTCGCGATCATCAACCCCGGCCATATCTTCAAAGTCTGAATCATGGATGGATCCCTCCTTTTTTAAGAGTCACCGATTCGGAATTTGACTTCGAAGGCCTCTTTCTCTGATCCTATCCCCTCCCGATCGTGATGAGGGCAAAAAATAATCCAAAGTGAAGAATACCACTGACGACGAGAAACCCTAAATCGGATAACATTTTTCGTTCCCGGCGTCTGTCAGCCAGGATTGCCGCCCCGCCAAAAGCCAGCCCAGGCAGCGCAAGAAAAACGATAACACTGACACTGATCGCGCCGAGTATGCTCAAGGCCAGCAGCCCTCCACACGCAATCCAAACCAGGGTTCCCCAAGGGCTAGAGAATGGTTGAGGCTCAAGAGCAATCCCTAAAAACCCCACTACTCCCAGGAGGGCAACTTCGATGAACAGCAGGGCAGGCAATGGCCAAAGGGAAAAGCCGGGCGGATGAGAGGCTGCTTGAGGAATCCAGATCGATGCTGGGCCTCCAATACATAATATCACTCCGATGCCAGCAAGGATCCACTCTATCGTGCGTTTCATGGCGATACTCCTATCCCAGAACACGTAAAAACTTACGGGCTAATATGATTTAATGACATGCCCTCCGTCGCTAGAAAGTATGGTAGTTTTCCGGCTTTCCCTTCGGCCAGATCCCGTTGTGCAGTATATTTCGGACCGGGCTCGTGAGACCGTCTCGCCTTTTCGGCAACCCTGAACATCCCCTGCTCCGGTTGCAGGCTGCCTGACCGTCTGTCCATACCCAGAGCGGGACTTTCATCATCAACCCAGCGAAGATATTTCAGGATAAACCTCGCCGGGTTAGGTGGCTTCATGGTGAATCAGAAGGCAGGTAGCGGGCAATTCCACCGTAATATCCAACCCAAACCGACCCATCGGGGGCTGCAACGATGGGACCCACCCCGGGAATACTCGGGTCATTTCCCAGGATGAATGTGGTCCACTTTTTCCCATCAAACCGGGAAGCACCGCCCACGGTGCCCAACCAGACGGTACCATCTCTGGCGACGGCAACATTTAGAGCGATATCGCTCGCCAGTCCGTCCTTCGTCGTAAAGTGGGTCCAGGTGTTTTTGGATAGGCGGTAAACCCCCGAGGCTTCCGTGGCGAACCAGAGGTCTCCATTCGGAGCCGCTGCCATATCTTCCGTATATTTTCCCTCCTCAGTCCATGGAGTCGGATAATTGGTCCACTGCTGGCCATCAAAACGGACGAGCTTGGCAGAATTAGCGATGCTGGAATTGATACTGGTACTGAATAAAAGAGAGTTGTCTGGAAGTACAAAGATACGCCCCACGGAAGGCCCCCATAAGCTTCCGTAATACGCAGGAAAATATTGCCAGCTCTTCCCATCGAACCGGGATGTAGCTGTATCCAGGGTCCCAACCCATAAAGCTCCATCCCGTGCAAATGTTATCGTATCAATGCGATTTTCCGGAAGGCCATTCCCCATTGTGTAATTCGTCCAGCTTTTCCCACCAAACCGATAAATGCCACAGCATAATGTGGCAAACCAGATCGCGCCGTCCGGAGCCAGTGCGCTCGAAGAGAATTCTACATACGAATGAACATTTCCCGTTATGTAATGCTCCCATGTTTTCCCATCGAAATGGTAAATTCCTACACCACCCGAAACTACGCCACCTGAGGTAGCAAACCACAACGTACCATCATTAGCAAGTGTGATGGATGAAATATCTGGAAATTCTCCTGCGTGCTGGAATTGTTTGGTCCAATCCTGGGGGACATACGTTGTCCAGGTACCCTGGTAGAGGTGATGAGTTTCCACCTGCTCAACCAGCGGACCATGGAACATTTCTACGGGAACATCTCTTGGTGGCGGAAAGACAACCGTTGGAGGCGGAAAGACAAACGAAGTTGGTGATGGAATGAGAGAAGGAATGGGAAAAGGAATGGGAGTCAGTGTCTCGGTTGTTGAAGGAGCCGTAGGTGAGGGTTGGGTGGGAATTTGGGTAGGTTGACACCCCATCGTGCTCATGACTATCAGATAAACGGTCAATAGGGCCATGCTTATCCAGGTTGAAGTAGATTCCTTCATGATCATGCCTCCTCGACCCCGTCGGTAGGCATCCGCCCCGCTATCGAGAACCCGGGTCGTACACTGTCAGCACTTGCTTAAAGCCGAACCGGGTCCCATTGTGATCATAATCGATCTCCACCATACCGATATCCTTACAGAACCATTGAAAGAGAGGTCCATCATTGGCGAACTCTTCGATTTGGAAACAATTTTCGAATTTGCCCGCCGGCACCTGGTGGGTCGATTGTTGAAGGACGGTTAGTTTTCCGCCATTATCGCAGTTGGTGACCCGAGGATGATTGGGATTTTTCAAATCAATCCGCACCGGACACCAGCTGTGATTGACCGAGAGAGGGAAATCAAATGCCAGGGGGAGTGTGTCGGTATCCTCCGTTGTGAAATCTGCAGGCCCCCCACTCTGGAAAACCTGCCGGCCTTGGATCCTATACCAGAAGTCCCCCGACGGCGAAAATGGAAAATAATTAGCCGGCACCTCGGCTGGCACCTGGATGGGTTTCTCTTCGCTTTGTACATGAGCGTAAAACACGCCATGTGTGCTGCTGGTTTCCGTCACCGTTTCCGTGATCTGAAATTGGGCCGTGACCACTTGAGTTGGATCACCAGGCGCCGGCTGGTAATCGGACTCTGAATAAATCCAAGAGGTGCCTTTTGCCAGGTTGAACTCACTCTGCACTGGGTTCACCGGGTTGAAGGGAAGCTTAAGCGTACAAGATGAAATGACCAGAGTGCCTATCAAAATAAGGGCCGTGGTGGTTGTTGGGAATTTCCTGGGTGCCATGAAAGGCTCCTCTACTAATATTTCCTTTAAGATGGCCGGTCAGCAAATTGATCCTGGCGCCATCAGGGAGCGGCCTGAACGGAAACCAGGTACCAGACTCCCTCCCTTTGAGCATAGAACCAGGCTCCGGAAGACAGGCTCGATATATTGTAGTTAGCCCAATCGCAGCAAAACGGGCCGTGGAGTAGAATCTGGTAGTGCTGCGGCAGGACCTGTCCATCGTACGATATGCCAAAGGAACCATCTTTATAGAAGAAAAAGAAGGGTTTGCCCTGGACCGGGTGCCAGTAGAACATCTCATCAAAGCCCAGCTTCGGGTTCTGCAATTCACCGTCCTGGATCACGACATCCGCCGCCTCCATCACCCAGTGACCGGCCCAGGACCAGAAACCATGCACCGGGGATCCTGCGGGTCCCTCGGACGGTATTGCCAGGGTATCGATCACCTGATCGTTGCGCTTGACAATCACCTGGGAAGAGGAACCATTCGGATTAAGGTGGTCGGCACCATAGTCAAAGGAGACCAGGTCAGGCCCGACCCAGGCGGTATTAAAGCCATCGTCCCAGTTCGTGAGTGATCTGAGGGAATTCTTGCGTACTTCCATGGGTGGAAAATTAAAAAGGGTGTCCTGGACCCAGAGCACAAAATCGGTGCCGGCTGCATTCACCGAGACAGGGCTAAAACGGGTTATCGCTGAGACCAGGGTCGTTTCTCCCTGGTACAAGCCGGTTTTGGTCAGGTGGTAGCCGAAGGGCGCTAGGGCCTGATCGGCTGCCTGCATGCGCTGCGCGGTATCGCTGTCGTAGGCGGATTGGACGAGCCGCTTCAGGCCCAGCTCTTCCAATTGCGCTTGAAAAACATCGAAGTTCTCCATCGGATCACAGCCGGCGCTGGCGATGGCATATTCGGTAACGGTCAAGCCGGCGACATGGTCAATGTTATAGGGCGGCACTCCCGGCGGTATAGCACACTCGTCCGAATTGTTGGCTTCGTTCGAGGGAGTGGCAGTGCCAGATCCAATAAACTGCAGTGTGCTGAGGATGCCGCTAAAGTGGGCAGAATCTGCTTTGAGCATCAGGCTCCAGTCGGCCGGCCAGGGCGGTGGGTAAGAGGTGTAAAGGACCGTTTGGTCGTTCGGTGCGGCGGGATGGTCATCCCCAGGTGTTACCGTACATCCGTAACTACCTTCCGGACTTGCCCAGACACCCACAGAGGGAAATGCACCATATCGATTGGGTTTATCTCGGTTGGCTTCGACCACGCAGTCCGCATCATCAAATGGATAGTTTTCCCCGGCGAGTTCAAAATAACCCTCCGGGCCGTGGAAGCGCGAAGGCGAATCCGCCTTCCAGGTGGATGGGAAACGCAGCTGCACGTGCAAGGCAGCATTGGTATAGGTTTGCCAGGAAGTCGGCACCGGTGTGGGTAGACCCACAGGCGAATCGGTTGGTACTACTGGTGTGACCGAAGGAAGGGAGGTAATGGTAGGAGAGGCCATTGAGGGGTTCGTTTCAGTCGGTGTGGTTTGCGTAGCCCCCACCGGTAGAATCGATTGAGAAGGGCTGCAAGCCGCCAGAATTACAACTGCGAAAAAGAGGAATGGTCGTTTCAATGCGCTCACATCCCGCCAGTTCCCGTAGGTTTCATTACCCCGCGATGAATTTCATGATCGGGCTGAATAATGCTGGATATTGATAAAACGAGCCTCACTGCTCAATTTCCCGATCGTGATGATCATTCATGAAGAAAATTAATGAATGGAAACCTGGAGGGAATAGTTCACCACCTGGCCATTGCTCGGGACGACCTCGATCACATACTCCTGGCTTTCCTGCAGGACCCCCGTCCAGGTGCTGGCTTTGGCTGCCGCGCCCAGGATCGTACCGCTGGCAATCCCGAAGATGTCGATATAGGCGGTGCTGGAGGAAACATTGAGGCTCGCGGTCATGGTCTGTCCTGCAAGACAGTAGAGCCCGTAGGAAAAAACGTATCCATTGATCGTCGAGCCCGTCAAGGTGATGGAGGTGGTGCCGGCGGCAAAATTGACCACCTGGGCCACTTTTATGGTCAGGGTGTAATTCTCCGTCATCGCCCCCCCGATCACCTGGATCGTGTACATTTCAGTCCTGGGCAGCAGGTACTCCCAGCGCGTCCACTGGTTGGCCGGATCGAGCAGCTTCGAGCCGTTCGGCTCGAAGACCCCCAGGGTGACGTCATTATTCGGGGAGCCCAGGAGCAGAATCAAGGGCTGGGACTGTTGCGCATACAGGGTATAAGTCACGACCTGTCCGGGTTGGATGGTGCCTTGTTCGACCGCTGCGGTCGTCCCGAGCGCCAGGGCGATGTTCGTCGGTGTGGGCATAGTGGTTGCAACGATCTGAAACGTAGGGCTGGGGGGCATGAGGGTCGGCGAGGAGCTCGGAAGAATGAGAGTCGGCGTGGTCGAGGGCAAAACAGACGTTGGGCTGACAGGGGTATGTTCGAGACCGATCTCGAATGTGCCGTTGCAGGCCGTGATGAGCAGAAGAATGAGAACTGCTGACCAAATATGGGTTTTCATTGGCCCTCCTGTTTGGGACGGGATATGCCTCACTATTGTAGGATATTCCGGTCACATTAGGATGGCGGGCAGGTCACGCTTTCGAAACACGCTGTGACTGATCCGTGACCTGCAGGGTAGCTTCGGCCGGCGAGCGCAGGCTGAAGACCGTCTCCTGGCCGAGGTGGCTGCGTAGGCACTGATATGAACGACAACACGATTCTTTCTTATCGACCTTTGTGGTAGCTTAGCCGATAATGGATTTATCAACCAGGGTCATGGGTCGCATTCTGGTATTTTTCCTGTCTGTAATGGACCGCCCACCCTTAAAGCCAAGCCATCAGCAGCGTTGATAGCTACAGATACACAGCCACGAAATGGCGGAACAGGTGTTACTCTCGGAGTTGAGGGAATGAACTGCCATTGATTATCAAAATAAACGATAAGCCATACCTGCGTGCCCGTTGGCATATCGTTTGCTGTCCCTATGAAATTGCTATAATCCAAATAACTCATTGGCTTCACTTCGACAACGGTTAGCGGTTCCATGTAATTGAAGCTCGCTCTTAGAGCTGATTGGGCTGCTATATGAGCCTGCGATTCGTTTACAACGGGATCACCAAAGTGAAACTCTTGCAGTGTTCCCTGTGAGGTAGGTGTGAGAAAAGACTTGTCAGTGATACCTTTTTTGGAGTAAGCCGAATAGCCGCACGCAGACAAGGCGGCAATAAGCCCGACTCCCAAGGTAAAACAGCTGAAACGTAGGTTCCAAGCAAAAGGTCTTGTAGAATACATGGAGAGCCTCCAGAATCGTCCTTTGTGGTACTCGATTAGCCCTAGTGGGTCAGTTCAATTCCGGCGAACGTGTTCCTTCTTCTTATGGAGTGTTGTAATATCGGACGCTAAACGTACCAGTATAAACATCGAACCACTGTTCACACCCGCCCAAAATTATGAACTTTCCGGTGGAGGGGTCTGACTCCGGTCCGAGGGTCTCACCCCCCTTACACGGCGGCACGTAGATCGTCCATCCCGCCAGGGGGTGGTCGGTTTCGCCGTCCAGGCAGGCTGCATCCGTCGCAGCACAGCGATATTCAGCGACGACCCCGCTTTGCCCCTGCAGGCCCAGGGTGAGGATAATCCAGCTATTATCGAAAAGGAAGCAGTTCCGGATTTCCCCATATTTTTGGCTGAGGGCTGCACCGACAGAGCCATCCGTACCAACCCATGGTCCACAAGTATCGGATTCAGAGACATCTGCAGCTCACGGCGGTTGAAAGTGGGAATAGGTAGCCCACGGTGTGGAGGTGGGGGTTACTGGAATGGACGTTGAGGAAGTGACCGGGACCGGTGTGGAAGCGCCATAGGTATCGAATTCTAAATCATGCAGCCGGCTTGGAGTGATCACGGAGGCGTTGCCATTCACATCGTAAACGAAAAACCCTCCAGCCGTACCCGTGGAGGAAACATACCGAAATTCCGCGGTGTCTTTCCCCAGATCCAGGTTGTTTCCGTCCTGTAAATTCGTGAATTGAAGGTGAAAGGTCCCATTAGTCGACCAGGCCAGCCAGGGCCAGGAAACTGCCCAGGCTAGTGTGCTATCCATGTTCATAACTATCCCGGTGTGGCGTTCGATGGCCCCGGTCGCCATATCCACCAGCAGCACCTCCGCTTCTCCATTCCCAGATGAAAATCCCACCGTCTCATGCGGACCTGTCCAAGAATAGTGGTAGGCCATATCGATCGATCCGATCGGCAAATTTGAGAGCGAGTTCAGTCTCGGATGATCCAGGGCCAGGGTGAATTCCTGATGGGAGCCATCCGTGACGATCGTCACCTTGCCATCCGGAGAATAGATCGGGTTGGGATCGAGATCGACATATTGATCGGGTGAGAACGGAATCAGCAGCAAAGCCGTCCCACCTTCTCCGGGAATAGAGTAGATCCCTCCGGGTGCAAAGTAGATGATGTAATTTCCGTTCCAGCCCAGGAATCGCACGCCCTCCTCAAGAATCATCTTACGAACAGTTCCACCGCTTGTGGATATCAATTCGACCCCATCGGGACCGCTCGGCTCGCCCCATATGGTTGCAGCGATCCATTTTCCATCGGGGGAGCGCTCCGGGTTGATCCCGTCCATCCCGATCGAATGGACCTGGCCTCCTTGATCCATGAGGACGATCGGCCCTAGCTTGGCATCGAGACTGGGTGGTTGATTCCAGATGAAGACACCCGAGGAATCGAGAAGCCAGTCAGCGCTAAGGCTAATCCCGTTAGGGGAATCGTAGCGGCCCACAAGTTGACTCTGGAAGCTGAACATCTCGATTGTCTGAAGATTCTCCGTAGTCCACTCGATGAATGGACTCCCCTCCGGGGACAGCAGAAAGCCTTGGCCAAAAGGAGTCGGCAGGCGTGGGATGGCTCCCCAAGGAGTAGAAGTGGGGGTCATTGGAATGGTCGTTGAGGAAGTGACCGGGACTGGTGTGGCAGTCTGTGTAGGAAAAGGCGAAGACGTGGGCGTCACCGGCAAAGATCCCCCAGGGGATGCACATCCGGTTAGACTGACAATCACGACAAGGATCGAGAACAACAAGGTAGATTTCATCAGGACTTACGCAAGAACCATTTTGAATAGACGGCGATTTGACCTGTTGGCGCAAAACCCGCATTCAGTATATACATAATCCTACCTCGAATCATCAAACTGTAAGGATTTCGATTTGATCATTCCTTGCCAGGAGCATTCCGGTAGAATGAGAAGAGGAAGGCCAGCGGCTGGCATGATACAGTCAGGGAGCCGGCATCCCTCTCGCTGGCTCGCAAGATTATCTTCGAACAGGGCGGCTCATTCGAAGCCGGCCAGGAAGGCTGTGAACTGTCTGTGGTCATTGCTCTTCCGGTAGACATACCAATGAATTAAAGTTCGAGAATACAGTCTTACGGCGTCATTCCCTCTTTCAAGCGGATCCCTTCCCGGCGTCTGACAGGTCTCAAAGATAATTTCAATGGCAATCAAAACCTGTCTTTCGATGATTGAACCACCAATAGCCGGATTAATGGGATTCCGTAATTTTCCAAATAATATTTACCAAAATTCGGTCATGGTTTACCTAAACCCCGATTTTGTTACCAAAACCCTTATCTTTTGACCGAAATCCCCTTTCCATTTACCTAAATCCTCTACAGGTTTACCAAAACCTCCGATAGGTTTACCTAAATCGCTATTTCCTTACCCAAATCCCTTACCTTTTTCCCAAAATCCCCATCAGGCTTGCCAAAATCCAGGTTTAAGTTAGGTAAATTCTT
>Ga0187877_1001990_pt1 | contig 19293 bp, 25 predicted proteins | sample June2016WEW_17_1_3_FD_132430 | JGI IMG/M metagenome (GOLD analysis project Ga0187877, IMG submission 132430) | Peatland microbial communities from SPRUCE experiment site at the Marcell Experimental Forest, Minnesota, USA - June2016WEW_17_100 | ecosystem: Environmental > Terrestrial > Soil >... | reverse complement strand
GGCATGTCCACATACGAATATTACATATGGAAATTTCTTTGGGTGTGAAAAGTGCCCATTAGTTGAAACAGAGAAAGAAGGGAAATATTACTCATGTCTATTTACAAAAGGTTGCACTAAGAGATTCCAGGACAACTCCCAAGTATTGTGGAACAGAGAATGGCCATCAATGGGAATATATATATGTACCAGGGAAACGTTGGAAAAAGTAGGAATGCATGACACAGATGTAGACTTTTTTGGTCAAGACATGTCTACAATGTTAAAATTTGAGAATGCAGGATTCAAAGTTGTCGTTGCTATGGATTCTCTAGTGGAACATTATGGAGAAGGGCACCTGACTCTTGATTATATTGCTAGAGATGGATCAAACGATTATAATTTTAGAGCTATTCATGCATACAAGAATATATCTGAATATTTGAAACAAAATTCTCGTATGTCAGCTTTACACGTTTCTTCAAGAATAGAGTGGGACAAGTGGTATGAGAATAATTATATCAATCCCAATCCGCCCTTTTCACGCGAAGAATATAATAAATGGGTAGAACTGCACAAAGATGAGTGGAGTAATGAAGTCAAATATGCACACGCAACGGTGGCAATAATATGTACTCTTCAAAATTCTATATTGACAGAACTTGCAATAAATGCGATCGAGTCTGTCATAAATTCTATAAAAGATACCAATAAAGACGATTCTGAGCTTATAATATACGAAAACAATTCTGAACCTTTTGAGAGAGTAAAACTCTTCGAGTATTTAAGTAAGAAAAAACTGAATTCAGATATTCCGATAAAATGGATATCTGTGTCTTATGAAAAATTCAATATCAATAAAGTATATAACAGAATTGCTAGATTTACAAGAAACGAAATTCTGTGTTTTGCTAATCAAGACATAGAAGTTATAAACAAGGAGTGGCTAAGGAATGCAATGAATTGGCTCTTATTTTCTGAATACAGAAATAAAATAGGTGTGCTACTAACATCTGCTCATGAGTCTGTACCTGCAAGACACGACAATATACGAACTGTTCCTGAGCATATATTAAATAAGTGTGGAGATACTCCAATGCCAATATTCTTCATAAAAAGAAGTGTCTTAAATTCAATAGGAGGTTTTAATGAAAATTTTCCATTTGCATATGCTGACAAGTCTCTGTATGAACAAATTAGCTTGACTAATTTTAATTTGTATGGAGCAAGAGACGTGCTTATAAAACATTATGAAGGTCATCCAGTATCAGATCCAAAGGGAAAGAGAGTGGATATGGTACGTGATCTTGAAATAAGATAATAAAAAATTATAATATACGTGATGATTATGAAGGTGTGTATAGTAATTCCTGCAATGCTTGCAGATGATAAATTGTACAATACCACCTTGAGATTTTTGGACAGTATTGACAAGCACACTATATATCCAAATTACGAGGTGTTAATATACGATAATAATTCTGATCCTAAACTAACAGAGAGATTAATCCAACAAGTTAATAATTTAAAAAACAATACCAAGTTCAGAATAAAGATTCTTACAAATTACAAGTTTAACCTGTCTCAGATATATAATAAGGCACTAAAAGATTCTAATGCAGAACTTTTTGTCATGGCTTATAACGATATGGAAATTATAAATGCTGAATGGCTAAAAAATATCGTAAAATGGTTTGAAACAACGCCAAAATTGGGAATGTGTATGCCTTATCAAAACATTTTAGGAGATCCACTGAAATTTAAACCAGTAGACAAATTGAAGGATCATGGAGACGTGTGTTGGTTTGCTATATATACCATATCACGTAAGGCAACAAACGCAATAGGAGGGTTCGATGAAAAAGTTCCACTATATTTTCATGATTTTGATGTTTATTACACTGTAAAACGCAAAGGATACAAAGCTCTTTGGGCTTATAATGCGATCGTAAGGCATTATGGAGATAGGACTACCATAAACCACCAGAAATCGTCAAAATATAGTTATGGTGACGCATATCATTATGTACATAAGAAACATCCTGGAAAGTAGATAATATGATCATATGTAAAGAGATACAATTGTGAAGACGAGTGTGTGCTTATAGTGGAGAACAATGACGAATAATAAATTTCTATCAATACTGACAAGAACACATAAAAGACCTAAAGCTTTGCGAAGATGTCTTAAATCACTAAACAAACAAACAAAAAAGAATTTCAATGTTATAATAATATCTGACATAAAAGAAGACGTGGTTGAAACAATAGTTCCTGAATATCCAGATCTATCAATAACAATCAAGCACGTAGAACCATTAGGATATCCTGCGTGTAACACATATTTTAATATAGTAAGAAACGCTGTTACCTCAGAATATGTAATATTCCTGGATGATGATGATGAAATAATATATAAAAACTATTGTAAATCTTTGGAACATATATCTATTAAAAATAAACATCCCGCGGCAATAATTTCAAAAGCTTTGTTTCCTGGGAAGAAAGTTATTCCTGATGATGGTTCGTGGAAAAAAGTTCCTAGCATATGTCATATAAGTGGACTAAATTTCTGTGTAAGAACTGATATATATAAGAAATGTGACTGGCCAAAAAGTAAATGTGGAGATTTCTACTTTATATCATCTGTTTTTAATAGTATTGATTGGAAAAAAGATGTATATTGGTATAACAAAATAACAACATCACCAAAAAGCTATCCTGGTTATGGGGAAGAAGAAAAATGATAATAGCAAAGTGTGACACATGTATATAATGTGATCTAGTTCAGATTAGAAACAAATATATAATAGATAAATATAAAGAATGTAGTATACAAATATCTTCAGCCACACAAGTCAGAAAGATGAACAGAGATAAATATACACTTTGCTATATTTGAAAAGATAATATCATAGATAAAGGAGGTAAATAAATTGTGTCATCCTACTGTAATTGAATTTGGGAAAGCAAATCTATCTGTTGATGAGGTCAGAGGAAAAAGAATAATTGAGGTTGGTTCTCATAACATAAATGGTAGTGTAAAAGAATATGCTAAAAGACTTTTGCCATCAGAATATATTGGAATAGACATGGAGGCAGGAAGAGACGTAGATATAATATGTAATGCAGAAGATATTGTAAAGAAATTTGGAAAGGAGTCATTTGACATTGTCATATCCACTGAGATGTTAGAACACGCGAAAGACTGGAAAAAGGTAATAAGCAACATTAAGCAGATATGTAAGAATGGAGGAATAATATTAATTACTACAAGGTCACACGGTTTTGGTCGTCATGAATATCCTAATGACTACTGGAGATATGAAATTTCTGATATGCAATATATATTTTCTGATTGCATTATTGAAAAAATAGTAAATGATACATATCATCCTGGTGTATTGATTAAGATAAAGAAACCTGGCAATTTTTTTGAGAATGACTTGTCTAGCTATGAGCTATATAACATTGTCCAAAATAAGAAGATAATATAATATTGTCTAATTACCAAATATCAAAGGTGACAATAGAATGAAACTAGAAGAGAGCTAATGTGACATAAACAAAAAACTTCTGGAGTTGGTTTTAAGACTAATATTACAAGGAGAAATTAAGACTAATATTACAAGGAGAAATTAAGACTAATATTACAAGGAGAAATTAAAATGGAAAAAACAATAGGAATTGATTATAAAATGACAAATATGGAACAAATATCAGACTCAGAACTGAGCGCAAGTCCATTCAGAACTTATGAAGAGAAATATTGCAGAAATTGTGAAGACTATAGAGGATGTCTAGGGTTGATTGATTCCACAACCATGGATTTACAAGACTCTAAAGTGATAACAGGAGACAAAGGCCTCGATAGTATGATCAGGAGCATGGGAGGACTGACATTTTCTGCCAGATTTAAAATGATTCTAGACTGCGCATGGATGAGAGATGTTATTTCCAAGGTCGACTAAAAGAAAGAAGATAGGAAACTTGACATAGAAGGTAACCATATATGGGAAAGACAACTGGAACAGAAGCAATATGTATTGATGAGAATAATAAAAGCTATAAAGAAATTGTAACAACTGACAGTCTTAAATCAGGAGGGGCAGGACCTGTTATTACTATCAAAGCGCCAAAAGGTAAGACGATAAAAATTATTGGAATAACAGATCCGTCTCTTGATAATAAAAATGATGCCTACACCTTAATAACAAGACTTTCTGACAATGATGATGTTGCAATTGATTTTATGACAAAGGTGTTAATAACTCATGAGAAATTTAATTATACTGTTGTAATTTCCAAGTTGTTCTACTGCGACATCAATATGGTATCTGAATCTAGTCTCTATGAAGATCCAGATTTAAAGAGAAAAGTAACTTTTTACAGCGTCAAAAATGAGGCTATGTGGCATAGGTTCAAAAATACTGTGATACTAAATGAAGAAGAGAAATTAGTTATCAGTGTCATAAGTCCAAATAGAAATATCGAAAAGATAAAATTTGCCATCTGGGTAGATATTGAAAACGTGTGAAACTACAACACTGAGAACTACAACATGAAAAATGTAAATAAAGAAGACATAGGAACAATGGAGACACGACATAGAATGAGTATTATAACAATATCAGATAAACATGGAAATACAAAAAGAATATCGGACAAGACTGACAATATAACTCTGGTTCGAGATATGCTTGGAAACAAAAAGAATATTTCAGAAAGACGTAGTGGATCAGACTCAATTTTGTGCACACCTGTTGACAGAAACAAGGTAAACAAAGGACCTGTTAGAACACCATTTTTGGGAATATCTGAAAATAAGAAGAATATTTCAGAAAGACGTAGTGGGTCAGACTCAATTTTGTGTACACCTGTCAATAGAAAAGAAGTGGCTAAAGAGCCAGCCAGAGATCCATTTTGGGATATGCGCAAAAGTAGGGAAAATACATCAAACGTAAGCAGCAGATCAGACTCAATAATGTCCACACCTGTCAATAGAAACGACATGGTTAAAGAGCCAGTTAAAGAGATGAGCACATTTGAAAATAAGAAGAACATTTCAGACGCAAGTAGTAGATCAGACTCAATAATGTCCACACCTGTCAATAGAAACGACGTAACCAAGGAGACAATTAAAGAGATGGTCACATTTGAGAATAAGAAGAACATTTCAGATATAAGTATTAGGTCAGACTCAATGATGTCTACGCCAGTCAATAGGAACGAAGTAGTCAAGGAGACAATTAAAGAGCTGGTCACATTTGAAAATAAAAAGAATATTTCAGACGTAAGTAGTAGATCAGACTCAATGATGTCTACACCAATCAATAGAAACGACGTAACCAAAGAGCCAATTAAAGAGCTGGTCATATTTGAGAATAAGAAGAATATTTCAGACGTAAGCAGCAGATCAGACGCAACTATATCTACGTCTATCAATAGAAACAACGAAACAAAAGAGCCAATTAAAGAACTAGTAATTGTTGAAAAACAAATAGTTGCCAAAGAACAAATAGTTGTTGAGAAACCAACCATAGTCGAAGAACAATTTAAGAAACACGATAAAGTCGTAGATAGAAAAAAAGATTACCAAAGAGCCAATATCTACAAGTAAAAAACTGAGACACTATAACTGACGAAGAAATAGAAAAACTAGCCGAAAAGTAGAAATGCTAACAAGAAGAGTTGAGCGCTTGGAAAATAGACTACGATGTAATATGAATGACATTGGTAGCTATACACACAAGACGGAATATGGTCAATTTTAAAACATTCGGTGAAAATAAAAGGAGATGATACAAAATGAAAATTCATATATTGAGCAATTCACCTAGATTAAATAGTGGCTTTTCAGTCGTCGCAAAGAACTTAGCGGTTGGATTAAAAAAGTTGGGCCACGAGATCACATACACGGGTATGCAAACAGTTGATAGATCTGAATTTTATCAAGACATCGAGATATTACCAATTGGGGTAGGATATGTTGACGACGTAACGAGTTATATGATAGCCTTGGATAGATTGAAGCCAGATATCGTGATAAATATCTTCCAAGCAGACTTTGAATATAATGATTTCCCAAAGATGTTTAAAAAGTGCATTTGGTACGCCCCGGTGGAAGGACGTAATATGCCACAAAAGATGGCCAACGATTTATTACAAGTAAAGATGAATGGAGGAGAACCTGTTGCCCAATGTATCTATGGACAGTCAGAAATGCAACTAGCATTAGCTGGAGCAGATATCAAATATATTTACCACGGTTTTGACGACAAAATATATCGCCCTATAGATAGTAACAAAAAAGAGGAGATATCTTACTGCTATTATAAGACAGAAAATGGGAAAGCTAGTTCGAATCCTCTTGTCCTACATAAAAATGGATGTTATAATTGTTCTCTCAGTAATAAAGAATCGCAGACATGTCCTAACTATAAAGAAGAACATATAGCAGTCCTGAAATTTGTTAATGGCAAATGGACAGAAGAGGATATATATATAACACATTTACCAGTAATCACGAAGGGAAAATATGTATTTCTATTCATAGGACAAAATCTGGGTGTCAGAAAAAGAATAGAACGTCTATTAAAGGCTTATTCCATTTTTGTTGGACAATCGAAACAATTAAAGGATAGAACAATTCTTCATCTTCATACAATGCCAATTAGCATTAATGGTACAAATTTAATTGGAACTATTCAGAATTTAGGACTGCAGGACAACGTGATCTTTTCCTACGGCTCTTATAGATCTTCTGGGTGGACAGACACAGCAATGAACATATTATACAATACTGCCGATGTCAATATATCAGCTTCATCTTCTGAGGGATTTGGGTTGAGCACAATAGAGAGTATGGCATGCGGAAAGCCAAACATTGGACCATATTGTTCGTCGTTCATTGAGTTGATTGGAGATGGAGAAAAAGATCCTAATGCAAGAGGATTATTATCATCAATAGGGGAATGGCAAATGATAGAAAATGGGTCTGAAAGATTTTTAGTAAATGAGAAAGATCTTGCGTCAAAAATGAAGAGATTATATAGCGATGAAAAACTTAGAGAAAGATTTAGCAAGAACGCGATAAAATTTGCCAATCAATTCACATGGGAAAAGATTTGCCTGCAATGGAACGATCTTCTAAAAGGGATGAAATAGAAATGTTGAAAATTGTTAAAACCAGAAATGTAGTTGCCAAACTAGTTGATGAAAGAGAACGTCCTGTTGTTTTAGATGATGAAGAAGTCGAAGACATGATAAAAGATCTCATGTCAGAAAGTCTCATCGATGAAGAAGGAAACAATCACCAATCTAAAAGTATCAGAAGTGGAAATACTATTGTTGAAACACTTGACGATCATTTTGAGAAATTTACAGAAGCAATGAAACATATTTCTCCTCAGGAACTTCAAGAGGTAAAAGAACAAATACGTAATGCTGTTCAAAAAGATCCGATGTTAACTGGTAGCCTTGATCATATTGGTATTGATCTTGATGACTTTGAAAATTATCTTGGAAGCGTCAAAGTCTTGACAATTGAAAAGGTCAGAGTTTATAACGTATACAACAGCTAAAGCTATCATATGAGATAAAAAACGAAGAAATGAATAATAAAGCTGTTCAAAATGAATAGGAAATGGTATCTTTGGATTGTAATACATGTGGACAAGTGATGTCGATAATAGCATAATTTGCAATTATAGAGGATTTGACATTTTTAAAATCAACAGCGGATTCGCAATTAAACAGTTTAGCTTTTTCAAATGGCCAACATTACAAGACGCGACATATCACATAGATAGACATTGTGGAGGAGGTAAAGGTACAATTGTTTGGAAGACGAAATTACCTCCACAATACCAAAATATAAAAGGAAACCAGCAAAAAGTTTTTGAGAAAGGAATTTCTGATACTAAAGAAATTGTCGACATCAAAGAAATTTATAGCAAGATAAAGACTAACATCAATAAAGGAGAATTGATGATTGTCACAGACGATTTGCTATCATTGATCAGTGAATCATATTCCAAAGACATTATAGATGACAAATTCATAGAAAGTATCAAAGACAACCTTGATAGACTAGAAAAGGTGATGGGTTATATTTCTAGCGATAACAGCAACGAAGCAAAAGTTGCAAACGACAAGTCTTTAAAACTCTGTAGTGAAATTTTGGCCAGTGTTAACAATGTAGCAAAAATAGAAAGTGTGAAATCATGTCAAATGAACTAGATATCAACAAAAAGGATTTGATAGGCAACAACGATGAAAATAGGCTTTCTTTATCTCAAAAATTATCAAAAGGACTGGAAGAAATAAAAGCAAAGAGAGATTTCCTGAAGAAAATATTTCTGCTAGATATTAGTGGAAGTATGGATACATACATTGGAGGCATGAGCAAACTGGATCATCTCAGAAACATAATGAAGGATTATCCAGAATCCAAAAAAATATGTTTTTCATCAGATGTATATTGTAATGTCGACAGAAATGGAAATGTCGACTGTGCTATTCCTGCTTCTGCACACGGTTCTACAGACCTGGCAGGAGCTATTAGATATCTAAGGGGTTTAGCAAAAAGACCAGAGAGAATAGTGCTTATTAGTGACGGAGATCCAGATGATCCAAACGCTGCTATGAGAGAAGCTACTGGATTCTCTGTCCCTATTGATATAATTTTTATTGGACAGAGAGGAAGTTCTGGAGAGAGATTCATGATAAACCTTGCTAAATTTACTGGAGGTAGACAATTTACGATAGAAGACAAGTCTGCTAATTTCCAAAAACAATTGTCCAATAGAATAGCCGGATTATTGACTTGTGGAAGAGAAAAATAACTACAAAATGTGAAAATAGTTAAAGCTATCTAATAGAAAATAACAAAATATAAAGAATATAAAGAATATAAAGAATATAAAGAATGTAAAGAATGTAAAGAATGTAAAGAATGTAAAGAATGTAAAGAATGTAAAGAATGTAAAGAACAGCTATCGCTGATTACTGATCAGCTGGTCACTGTTCCTAAAGCTGTCCAGGAGAAATAATAGACATGAAAGCAGAAACAATCAAATCTAGTCGTGAGCCTTTTGGAATATCTCTAACTCCAGAAACTGATGACGATAAAGAAATATTAAACAAATTCTTTTGTAGTGGAGTTAGAACAACAGCTTACAATACAACAAATGGGCATCTAGTACTGGAAGGACCACTAAACAGATGCCAAATTGGCACAGAAATAGAACCTTATATTAGCATACGTAAAGTTGGATATGGGGAATATATAGACTATTTATTTGAAAGAGGTTGGAACAAGCAACTAATAACTATCGATCAAAATAGTGATAATTTTGTTACTGTTTTTAGTGTGAACAAAGGTGATACTGGTAATATTATTCGTATAAGATGTCCAAGTTGTAAGATAATGTCTATTATGGGCATAAAACAAGCTCTTCAAGATGAAGACTCAAACCTAGAAAAGGACTCAAAATTAGCATATCCTTTTGGCTTGTACATTGTAGATAAAGACGGAAAAGAAATTCCTGACGATACAAAAATAAGAATAATAAAAGACGAACCCTCTGTGACAATTGCACAACTGGAGAGATCTTCATATTCAGACATTAAAATGAGAAATGGAGAAGCTACTCACAGACTAGAGAAAGGTGTCGAGTTTCGAGGAGGAGAACTTTTCATAATATATATAATAAATTCTCAGAATGATATACGTTCTGAAAATGTGCAGTTTAAAATGAAGGTTGATCTCTGGTCAAGAGACATATAAACATGAAACAACAAAAATTGATATGAAACAACAAAAATTGATATGAAACAACAAAAATTGATATGAAACAACAAAAATTAATATGAAACAACAAAAATTAATATGAAACAACAAAAATTAATATGAAACAACAAAATGAGGCAAAATAATATGAAAACTCACAAGCAGTTAAGAAACATGACACAACAGGATAAAGGAGACTTAGTAAAAGACTCATTGATAGAAGACTATGTCAAATATGTCGACTATCTAGAAAGACAGGAGTGGACAAGAGAAAATATAACAGTCACTGAACTTTTGTCCTCAATAGTTACAATCAATAAACTAAAAGCTGGAGATAATGGAATTGTTCTGAATGTAAAATGCCCAGCAGGGTTAATAATCAGTATTCAGGGTACAGAAGGTCTTCCAGATGGATACAATATAGAGAAGATCAGACCTTTAGAGATAAAAATGTCAGATTCTAATGGAAAAGAGATATATCCTGGTACGTGTATCAAGATTTTTAAACATAAGATATTGAAGACAGACGTAGAAATTGGACAGGTGTTATATAGAGACATAAGTATGGTAGATTATTCCGACTCTCCAAATCTATTTAAAGATTATACAGGTCTATATAGATTTAGAAAAGGAATAGAAATAAAAGGTGAGGATAGTCTTAGACTATATGTAGTGAACCCCAATGTAGATATAGACATCGTAAAGTTCGGTCTTGGGATAGATTTATGGACAAGATTTTCAGAGGCATAACTGTATAGCCAATACTCACAAGGTTTCATAATATAATGCGTTGAAAATTGCAAAGGTGATAATATGGAAAGTATTGATACATCTAAAGCTATTATAAACATTAAAAGAAATGACGTTTTGGAAAATATGGACAGCACGGAATATATAAGATTCATGGAAAGCAAAGGTTATAAATTGGAACGTTTGCATATTGATGAGACATCTGAGATAGTAACTCTTTATGATCTAAGAAATGATCAAAAGGATCGTTATGGGAAGGTAATTGATATAAGATGTCCTTCTAGATATAAGATATTTATTTTGGGCAAGAATCAATTACCAAAAGATCCTTTATCAGACGCTACATGTCCACATACGTTATCATTAATTCTTTCAGACTTGAATGGTAATGAAATATCTCCAGATTCTAGGATCAAAATAACCAAAGAGAAACCATCTTTTGAGATGACTATGTGTGCAACTATGTTATATAAAGACGTTTCGAAGACAGAATACTCGAAGATTCCTCCTAATAGGATCAAGTCTGATGACAAATTGTACAAATTTAATAATATCATACAAATGAATGGAGAGGATCATCTTAGTATAGGGGTTATTCAACCCAATTTGGACATAAGTAGCTATGGTACAAGGCTTGATCTTGACATAGATTTATGGGAAGAAAGGTAACTATATAAACTAATTCTAGGCAACTTTTCTGATGCGTGTATTATTATAACAGCTATAAAAGCTCAGAATAAAACATGACGTATATCTATTATATCTGCGCATATTCGGGAAGCTTATAAGCACTGTTTTTACTTATTATCAAATCGTAAATAACTAGGAGAAAATAAATGACAATGATACCAAATATTCTCAAAGCAGATCATTACTCCATAAAAATAACTAGAGAAAATGGGAAGACAAACCACTCAGAAAATGAAATGTTTCTGTTTGAATACATGGAAGGATATAACAAAGATAACAAAGATCATCAAGATGCATTTGAACATATAGAACAAGTGAAGAATTTTAATGAACAATCATTGTCTGCTTATGGCAAGGCGTCTGTAGAATTTGACAGAGAAAATATGACTATTTCTCTTAGTATGACAGCTCCATTTGAAAAGTTGGCCAATTTTATCTCAATGGAATTTTTGACGTCTGGAAGTCTTGGAAAGATTACACTTCTTGATTTTATATCTATGGCGGCATCTTCCATTGTTGCAAATGCAACAGTAAATTATGATAAAGACGATATTTCTGGAGATAATGCAGATTGCAAGAACATGTACGTATGACAAAAAAGAATATTTGGAGATGTATCAACTATGGAATATACAACATCTGTCAAAACGCAACTAAGGACATTTGTACTATGTAAAGATTGTAAACTATGGTTCCTTTCAGACTCTAACCATCGTTGTACTGGAAACGATGATAATACAGTACATAATTACAACATTAAATGGGACATAACGTGACGAATGTCGTAAAAGACATTTTGAGCTTTTCTGATCTTTTAGACATTTTGTATAATTAGTTTTTATGATACATCAAATTTGACATAGCCGAAGGCTTGAATTTTTGATTTATAGTTGTTGATCCACAATCTTGATTTCCTACTTGCTATAAGAACACATATACGATAAGAATACATCTGCGATAGCAATACGCACTAGATATATAGCGCGTGTACATTATTACATTCTAAATATATTACTAGCTGTAGTCCAGAGTGAAGTGCCAAGAATCTATATAAACACACAGAGACATAGTATCACTGTCTAAATTGACTGTTAACAATCTTGACCAATATGTCAACAAGGAAAGGAAACCAATAAATGACCGATATCTGTATTTGCAAATACCCATTAATGATAACTGACAACAGGGAAGGTCAGGAAATAAATTACCTTGCTATGCCTTTGGAAATTATCGATGGTGGGGAAATGCTAGTGCCAGATATCGACATTGAAGACGCTGAAGGTCTTGACGGAATTTTTAGACGCTATGTCGCAGTAAAATGGAAAGACATAACGCCTGATCTGCACGTCAAGAAATATGATGTAGTTGGACATGTAGTCTTTGCTGGATGTGAACTTTCTGAAGCGTCGAAAGAAGGAAATGGTAATCTTAAATGTGACACCAAAAGTATATATAAGGTACTACACCCATTAGAAGAATGGGCGGAGAAACACATTATAGAAATTCCTTCTAATGGACAAGTTGGATAATGACCAAGATGGTACATAAAGATATATGTATATGTAGCAGGCAAATAGGGCAACAGTATCAGAAATAAATATCAAGGAGGAAACAACATATGGCAATACTGAAAGTAAGAGGACCTAACGCAAAGGGCGAATACAAAGTATTTGCATCCAAAGTCGTAAGAGATGGAAAGGTTCAGAGAGCATTCGCAGAACAACTTGGACACAAGACCGGTGCATGCGTAAGAGGAGCAGTCCATGAAGGCATGTCTGGCGTAGAAATCAAAGATGCAGTTAGAAAATGCGGCAAAGCCAACAAAGGCGCCAAACTGAGCATGTAAATACCCTTGGTATATAATATATTACAATATGTCAGATAAGGAAGATCCTCCAATAGACGCTCTTGAACTCGCACTACTGAGAAAAGGAAGTGGCGGTATCGAGGCTGTATCTATTGGAAAAGATGGACAGGTGCTATCTAATGGAGACAAAGATACTAAATACAGATTAGTAGTTAGATCTCCAACTAGAAGTGGTCCAAAGGAACAATCTGGAAGGGCTAAAAACCTTAAAGCTTGCAAAGGTCTCAAAGGATGCGAATTTGCAAAATGTGCAGAGGACGCATTCGGAAAGCTACCAAAGAATCTTAAAGGGTTATGCTCTATCAATGAACAAGATGTCCATATCTGATATATTTTACATATATCTATATGTATAGTATACGAATAAAAACCAAGGAGGAATATAAATGGATTGGGAAGGATTAAGAGAGAGAACTCTTGGTGAAGTAGCCAATACCCTTGTATCAGAAGGTGTCGGTGTAGGCGCAGGTTTTATAGGCGCAAGCACAATCGGCAGACGTATTGAAGACTATATGCAACCAACCCTCGATGCCAATAGCTGGACATCAATAATCAAGGGCTGGTCATATAACAACGTTCCAAAACTGGCTATATGGTATGTGATAAGGAAATACGTACCAGAAACGCCTGAGACTAGAACCCAAGAAATGATGATGGATGCTAAGAAAGCCATCGCAGGTTCAGTAGTATTTGATACCCTCCTCAGAGCATCAAACCACGGCGTGCCAGTGCATGACCCAAGTGGTTACAAGTTACTCGGAGGCAAAGGAGAACCAATACGAACGGCAGCTGCCCCACAGGCAGATACGCAGAGGCTCATCCAGGAGAATAGTGCTCTCAGAACTGAGTTAAACAAGGCACTACAGAGACTTGCAGCCCCAGCGCCACAGCCAGTATATGTACAGGCACCACAGCCAACACAAGTACAGGCACCACAGGCAGTACATGTGGCAGCACCTCAACCAGTACAACCAGTACAGGTACAAGTTCAGGCACCACCAGTACAGGTACAGGTTCAGGCACCACCAGCAAGAGCGCCAGCGCCAGTGGTAAGATACCAACCGGCTCCGGCACCTATTAGAACACAAGCACCAGTAGTTAGGGTCGAACAGCAGCAACCTGCAAGGCCAGCTACAGAGCGCCAACAGAAGTTTGCGTTTATGCCAACGCAGAACGAGGCGCCAGTAGTTAGAGTTGAACAGCAACTTGGACCGCAGGCACCAGCAGTTTCAGAACGCCAGAGGCAGTTCGCATTTATGCCAACATATAATGCACCGCCCGCGGTACATGAACGAGAAAGGAAATATGGTTTCGCTGGTAAGAACAGTGAGAAAGAAATTGCAGCAATGTTCGGAATGCTATAAGGAGGAAATGACATGGTAGAAACATTACAAACTCCCCCACTGGCAGAGAAACCTGATTACACAGCGTATTGTGACTATCTGGAATCCCGCGGGTGGACAAGAGAACAAATAACTCTCGATGAGTTAAACACAAACCTGGTGACACTTTTCGGTCTGGCAGCAGGTGGAACTGGTACAGTAATTGATATCAGAGCCCCAGCAGGTCAGAAGATCAGTATCATGGGTACACAACAGATCCCAAGAGGCGCAGACGCAAGAAGCGCTCATGCACTGAGAATCAGATTCGCAGACACTGCGGATGTCGAAGTTCCCATCTTCTCAAAGATTAGGATCACTAAAGAGAAAACATCAGAAGCTATCGTACAGTTAGCTCGTGTCTTCTATGCGGATGTTAATCTCACAAAGATGGCGGGTACAGTTGGTCTTGCAACTCAGAAGACAGATCTTGAATGGTATCGGTTCAAGCAGGGCGTCGAACTTAAGAATCTTGAGTCAAAATGGCTCTTATTCGGTTATACGGCGAACAACACTTGAAGATCATTCTAATCGACACAGAGTTGCCCCCAACATCAGTGGACGCCGCGCATATTAAATTCGCTCTGGACCTGGATTTAGGCCATGCGTCTTAGAAGATACTAGGCCGTCTAAATGGACCAGAGAGGAATAGTCAGAAAAAGAAAGTAGAGATCTATTGTCGTTCAAGACATGGAAACATATCAAAATCGACAACGTGTCCTCTAAATAAGAGGACATTGTTGTCGAACTTTATTTATCAATATTCTTATATTAACGTCACATTTGTACATCACGTAACATCCCAAATATTGTCGTATATTTAAATGAGTTGACATTGACAACATTGATACTGACGACATTTCAGATGTAGAATCATATGCTAATAAGCAGAGTGGTACGCAGATAAGCGTGATTCGCTACTATCGCAATTAACCTGTCAACATCGTGGCTACTCTACCAAAGCAAGTTATATATATTTTAGCGTCATGTAAGTACTGAGGATTTGAAAATCCTCACATTTTGACTTTGACCAGTAGGAGAATTGCAACATATTGCTTGTTCTCAATTATCGTCAAAGACTAAAAACAGAGCCAGAGGAGAACTTATATGACTAAAGACAGTAATACCGAAACAATAGATACTAGAGAAAAAGTTAAGAATATAACAAGAGGGTATATAGCAGGATTTTTTGACGCTGAAGGTATGATACGGGTAGAAAAAGATGGTACTCCAACAGTATCAATAAAACAAACGTACAAGCCGGTATTGGATTATATTAATCTTATGTTTATAGGATCAGTAACTAAATACACTCCTATAAGAACTGATCTCAAGGTTTCATTCAGACTAAGCATATTACACGAAGATAAAATAAGATTTCTGGAATATATCTATCCAAATCTGATAGAAAAGAGAAATCAAGCAAAATTAATGTTACGCTATCTAAAAGAGATCAAACCTTTGAGAAGGGATTATTTCAGGTTGTCAGAAACCCAAAGACAACAGAGAGAATGGTTTTGTGAAGAGTTAGAAACACTGAAGCACGAAAAATATGACGAACGTGAACTGGGAAATTATGAAAACGAGATAAAAAAGTTACAGATATCAAGAGACATCAGAGAAGGAAGACAATCAACGCTGTTTGGTCTAGATTGTGTATATGGAGAACTAGGAATATATAAAACCGAAAACCGGGTAAAAGAAGAAAATACTAACCATATACCAGATATGTCTGAAGACGTCTTTTTCGGATATATGATAGGCTTTTTTGATGGTGAAGGTTATGTTGGAATAACCAAAGGCAAAAGAGATAGTTATACATTGAGAATTGCGGTCACCAACTCAAATTTTGATATTTTAAATATTTACAAAAACAAATACGGAGGAAAGATCAGACCAAAAACGAATAAACATGCTAAAGAATATCATAAGAAACTATGGTTATGGGAACTTTTCAATAACGATATGCTACTGCTACTGAGAAAAATGTATCCCTATGCAAAGGTTAAGAAGGAACAAATTTACTATGCAATAAAATTCCAAGAGTTTCATAACACTGTCAGAGTAATAAATAGTTCCGAGAAGAAAAAAAGAGCAGATTATTATATGTTAAAACTAAAAGAACTGAAGAAATATACTGGCGAAAATATAGGCAACTGTAACAACAGATCATACGAAAACAAGACCGACAAAAAAGATTTGAATTGTCAAATATCTATAGAGAAAGCATGGGGTCTATAAACCAATAGCCAAATAACAATCACAAACCATAGCATAAGAGTCATATATTACTATATGACAAAAAGGAGGAGATAAGAAATCAAACATATACGAGCGCTCGGTTCTATGAAACTACAAAAGTCGAGAACACGCAAAGTGAAAGTATAGTAAATAAAATGAACCAACACAAGGAGGTACATATATGGGACATCATCATAAACATTGTTGCGGAAAACATTGCAAATATGAGCCAACTACTCTGAACATGGACAAGAAGCTATTTCCTAGCAAACCTCAGGGTATAGTGGCATTCTGCGAAGGTATAAAAGCGTTCCCAATTGGACACAGACACTGCAGGTAACATTCTTAGGAATGTCCATCAGGAAAATAGAGAGATATAACTATCTTCCTATTTTTCTAATATGAAAATAAACACTTATAATCACAAGGTGAGAAATATGAGTCATAAAATATGTCATAAAGGTAGACATAAATGTCATTCCCCTATCATAAAGAAGGACAAGATAATATTTTGTCAACCTATAATAGAGTTCTGTGGTCAGTTAAGAGCATTTTCCAATGTAAGAACATGAACACAAGTAAGATATAAATAGAGATACATAGTAGAAAGATAACCAATTATTTTTTTACTATAGTTTTAACAATAGAAGAAGGTGAAAGACATGAGTTGCGATAGAACAATTGTTAGAAAAGATGGAATACCAGTTTCATTTAAAGGACAACTGGTGCAATACGTAAGAATTGGTCATAGACATAATCCCCAATTATATACTCCAAGTTGCAGACTTCATAAACATAGATGTAGATAAAAATACATTATATACAAGTAATATCCAAAATTGCTAAACAGCTAATATATGGACATAGATAACATACGTATAACTAGTAAGGTGTTAAAAATGACGAAGATTAATAGAATTTATGGTTGGACCCCTGACCTCCCTGACCATAGGGACATAATGTATGGCGCAGTAAACAAAATACCGACGGTTCTTCCCTCATTGGTTGATCTAAGATCAGGATGTTCCCCTGTCGAAGACCAATATGACTTGGGATCATGCACGGCAAATGCCCTGGCCGGAGCATTAGAGTTTCTGGAAATGAAAGATAAGGTACCTTTCGAAGACATTAGCCGTTTGTTCATATACTACAATGAGCGTGAAATTGAACATACTATCCTATCTGACTCCGGAGCTCAGATTAGAGATGGAATTAAAGCACTTTCAAAAAAGGGTTCTTGCTCAGAAAAGACTTGGCCATATGATATATCAAAATTTACGGTAAAACCTGGAAGAGATGCATATAACGAAGCTAAAAGTCATAAAATAGTGTCATACTCGAGGCTTGGCACAGTAGACGAAATGAGAGCGTGCCTAGCGGATGGTTTTCCGTTTGTTTTTGGATTCAGTGTCTACAGTAGTTTCGAGTCTCAAGATGTTGCAAAAACTGGAATTGTACCAATGCCACAACCAGGAGAACAACAGTTAGGAGGTCATGCAGTACTTGCAGTTGGATATGACGACTCTCAGAAGAGATTCACTGTACGAAATTCATGGGGAGCAGACTGGGGAATACAGGGATACTTCACGATTCCCTACGATTATCTTGGAAACAATAACTTGGCAGATGATTTCTGGACAATTAGACGTGCAAACAATATGTAAAAGTCACAACACACCAATTTTAAGAAATTTTAAGAAATTTTAATAAATTTCAATAGGCATTAGAAACCAGGTGATGATATGAGCAGTAGAAAGCATCATTCCAAGCACAGTCTCTTCAATGTCATTCACAAAAATTGTGCAAGAGGGGTACATGGAAAGATTTCTTTAGTGAAAAGAAAATCAGATGGAAAACTGATCATATGGAAACGACCTAGGTCCAGCAGTCATATACACCAAGAATCTTTCAGAAAAGAGATCAAAAAGTCAAAATACTGGAGACTGTTTGGAATTAGCAGAGTGAAAATATGCTGGCACAAGGATAAGCGATCTCTTTTAAAGACATATATCAAAGGACCTACTTTAAAGCAGATGCTAAGAAATAACGACATACGTTTTTCTAAACCAAACAGTCAACCTGTAAAAGCGTTGGGAGAGTTCGTAAGGCTCATTATACATTCTGAGCATTATATCCAAGATGTCAACCGTCAGAATTTAGTCTTTGACGGAAATAAATGGCATCTTATAGATAGTAGTGGGATCCATGGAAAAATTGGTCACTCTGAGATTATACAAAAATACAAGAAGTCATTTCTAAAAAGCTGGTCCAAATCTCTTAAGTCAAATGACGAAATGCAATCTCTCATATCGTTTCTTAACAGATACTGTCACTAAATAGATCCAGTAATCAGAAATTGTTGGGTAAGCGTCTTTTGAGAATAAGGAAATTATGCAAGCAAGGATGGTAGCAAGCGTCAATGATTCGACTACACAAGTCCCGCCCTTCAGTCCGACAAATCTGGTTAGCTCATATAGATAAAAGATAGATATTGTGAAAATATAAATAATATATTGTGAAAATATAAATAATATATTGTGAAAATATAAATAATATATTGTGAAAATATAAATAATATATTGTGAAAATAGGAG
>Ga0187877_1001988_pt1 | contig 19311 bp, 12 predicted proteins | sample June2016WEW_17_1_3_FD_132430 | JGI IMG/M metagenome (GOLD analysis project Ga0187877, IMG submission 132430) | Peatland microbial communities from SPRUCE experiment site at the Marcell Experimental Forest, Minnesota, USA - June2016WEW_17_100 | ecosystem: Environmental > Terrestrial > Soil >... | reverse complement strand
TTCCATACGACGTTGCTCGCTCTTGGATACAAACCAGCGCTTGCGGCGTACCGTGCTCAAGATGCCGCTCTTGACGATCTTCTTACGGAATCGCTTCAAAAGCATATCCTGAGACTCATTACTGCGCAAATTTACGACCGTCAACCTTATCACCTCCTCCCGTGGAGGAATAAAAATAAAAAACTCGGCTAGTTACAGACTCAGCCGAGCACGCGCAAAACCCGAAAACCACATCCAAAAAGCGGATCACGAATTTGTGCTACACACTCCTTGACTGCCAGAAATAAAAACCAAAGCAGCAATCATGCACGCGCTGATCTGTGAACAATGAAATTATACCCCAAGAAAGAATAGCTGGGAAGATAAATAGAAAAAGTCCCTTTGGCAATGACCTACTCTCCCAGGCAGTTACCCACCAAGTACCATCGGCGCTGACGAGCTTAACTTCCGGGTTCGGGATGGGACCGGGTGTACCCTCGCCGCTCAAATCACCAAAGAGACTTATTTCCTCAGTTAGTCCGAATAGTTATTGATTATGATGTATGAACAGTACTAATTTCTCCGCACCACGCGGATCAGCCCTCGACCATTAGTACGGTTTAGCTCAACACATTACTGTGCTTACACATACCGCCTATTAAGCAGATAGTCTATCTGCGGTCTTACTCCATTACGGATACAGGGATCTTATCTTGAGGCAAGTTTCCCACTTAGATGCTTTCAGCGGTTATCTTTGCCAGACGTAGCTACCCAGCAATGCCGTTGGCACGACAACTGGCACACCAGAGGTCTGTCCACTCCGGTCCTCTCGTACTAGGAGCAGATCCTCGCAAATCCCTTACGCCCACAGTGGATAGAGACCGACCTGTCTCACGACGGTCTGAACCCAGCTCGCGTACCGCTTTAACGGGCGAACAGCCCGACCCTTGGGACCTTATACAGCCCCAGGATGCGATGAGCCGACATCGAGGTGCCGAGCGAAGTCGTCGATATGGACTCTTGGACTTCACCAGCCTGTTATCCCCGGGGTAGCTTTTATCCGGTAGCCACGGCCCTTCCACACAGATCCGTGGGATCACTAAGCCCGTCTTTCGACTCTGCTCGACGCGTTGGTCTTGCAGTCAAGCTCCCTTATGCCTTTACACTCTATGGGTGGTTTCCATTCACCCTGAGGGAACCTTTGGGCGCCTCCGTTACCTTTTAGGAGGCGACCGCCCCAGTCAAACTGCCCACCTGGCACGGTCCCCCGCCCGGATGACGGTGCGGGGTTAGGGTCTAAATGTAATCAGGGTGGTATTTCACTGTTGGCTCCACCGAGGCTAGCGCCCCAGCTTCAAAGCCTCCCACCTATGCTACACAGATCACACCCAAACTCAATGCCAAGATACAGTAAAGCTCCACGGGGTCTTTTTGTCCTACTGCGGGTAGGCCGCATCTTCACAGCCATTTCAATTTCACCGGGTCCCTCGTTGAGACACTACTCCAGTTGTTACGCGGTTCGTGCGGGTCGGAACTTACCCGACAAGGAATTTCGCTACCTTAGGACCGTTATAGTTACGGCCGCCGTTCACCGGGGCTTCAGTTCAAAGCTTCGACTTGCGTCTAACCTCTCCCTTTAACCTTCCGGCACTGGGCACGCGTCAGCCCCTATACATCGCCTTACGGCTTTGCAGAGACCTGTGGTTTTGTTAACCAGTCACTAGAGCCATTTCACTGCGACCCTCCAGCGCATACACGCCAAAGGGCACCCCTTATCCCGAAGTTACGGGGTCAAATTGCCGAGTTCCTTAACGAGGGTTCTCCCGTTCGCCTTGGTGTAATTCACCCATCTACCGGTGTCGGATTGCGGTACGGGCATCTGGAAATCAATGCTTAGAGGCTTTTCTCGGCAACAAGGCTCAACCACTTATGCCTCAAGGGCTCGCTCCCGTCTCAGCTCGGCTTGCGGATTTTCCTACAAGCCTCAACACCTAAACGGATCGCACCTGCACAACCGATCGCAGGCTGGCCTACCTCGTTGCGTCCCCTCATCGCTCCTTCCAGACGGTTCCGGAATGTTGACCGGATGTCCATCACCTACGCCTTTCGGCCTCGGCTAAGGGCCCGACTAACCCGACGCGGAATGACCTGGCGTCGGAAACCTTAGATATACGGCGAACACGGTTCTCACGTGTTTGTACGCTACTCATGCCTGCATTCTCACTTCCGCCCGCTCCAGTCGTCCTCACGGTCGACCTTCACCGCTGGCGGAACGCTCCCCTACTGCCCCAGCTTGCGCTGAGACCCATGGCTTCGGTACCAAGCTTAGCCCCGTTAAGTTTTCCGCGCAAGGCCACTAGACCAGTGAGCTATTACGCACTCTTTAAAGGGTGGCTGCTTCTGAGCCAACCTCCTGGTTGTTCCAGTAACCTCACCTCGTTTCCCACTTAGCTTGGATTTTAGGACCTTAGCCGATGATCTGGGCTGTTTCCCTTTCGACCCCGAAACTCATCTCCCGGAGTCCGACTGCCATGCTCTGGAGTATCGGCATTCGGAGTTTGGTTGAGTTCGGTAAGCGGTAAGCCCCCTAGCTCATCCAGTGCTCTACCTCCGATACTAAACGCATGACGCTAGTCCTAAAACTATTTCGGGGAGAACCAGCTATATCCGAGTTCGTTTGGCATATCACCTCTACCCACAGCTCATCCCCTCACTTTGCAACGTAAGTAGGTTCGGGCCTCCACGAGCGTTTAGACTCGCTTCGCCCTGGCCATGGGTAGCTCACCCGGTTTCGGGTCTAATCCCAACGACTATACGCCTTATTCAGACTCGCTTTCGCTACGGCTACGGGTGTCACTCCCTTAACCTCGCCGCTAAGATTAACTCGCAGGCTCATTCTCCAAGAGGCACGCCGTCAGGCATAGCGCCGCGCACCCGGGTTTCCCCGGAGCACCGACACGCCATTAGCCCTTCGACTGTTTGTAAGCTTACGGTTTCAGGTCCTATTTCACTCCCCTAACAGGGGGACTTTTCACCTTTCCCTCACGGTACTTGTTCACTATCGGTCGCCAAATGTATTTAGCCTTGGAGAGTGGACTCCCCAGATTCCTGCCGGATTAGCGTGCCCGGCAGTACTCAGGTATCCAGCGGAAGTCAATCCACTTTCGCCTACGGGACTATTACCCTCTTTGGTTGGCTTTCCCACACCATTCGACTAGCAGATTGATTTGTAACTTCCATATGCCGGACCCTACAACCCCATCCTGGCAAGCCAGGCTGGTTTGGGCTGATTCCCTTTCGCTCGCCACTACTCGGGAAATGATCTCTTTTCCTCTGGGTACTTAGATGTTTCAGTTCCCCAGGTGCCCCTCTCTCGGTCTATGGATTCAACCGGGAGATGCTGCGGGTTCGCCGCAGCGGGTTTCCCCATTCGGAAATCCTCGGATTAACGCCTGTTCACGGCTACCCGAGGCTTATCGCAGTGTCCCGCGTCCTTCTTCGGCACTTGGCGCCAAGGCATCCACCGTAAGCCCTTAGTAGCTTCTCCACGTGATGCGGAGAAATCGATACTGTTCGGCCTACATCAAAAAATCAGTCACTATTCAGTTGGTAAGGTGCTGGTCTCGCCGTCAACCGGCGAGGGGTGCGCTTCACAAGCGGTCAAGGGCACCCCTCGGCGGTCCACTTTGGTTTTTCAACAAGGCGACCCGGCTCACCGCCGGGTCGCGCAATTCACCCATGCGATTCGAGCCTTCCTTACTGATCTGCCTTCCGGGTCACCAACTTCAACCTTTTCGACATCCTTTCTCAAACGCGCTCAGTGGAGATGACGGGATTCGAACCCGTGGCCTTCGCCTTGCAAAGGCGCTGCTCTCCCGCTGAGCTACATCCCCGAGCACATGCCTTCGACTTCAGGTGGGCCTGACTGGACTCGAACCAGTGACCCCAGTCTTATCAGGACTGTGCTCTAACCAACTGAGCTACAGGCCCGCCCAGGCCAGGCCTCAACAACTGAGAAGTGATAGGAAGCTTGCACGATCGACTCCCATCCACCGCAGATGAGAGATTTGGAATTCGAGCGCCGGTCTGCGTGAGAGCTAGACCTTTGCTCATTACTCTAGAAAGGAGGTGATCCAGGTGCACTTTCCAGTACGCCTACCTTGTTACGACTTCGTCCCAGTCACCGACCCCACCTTCGACGGCGCCTCCCTTGCGGTTAGGCTACCGGCTTCAGGTGTTGCCAGCTCCCATGACGTGACGGGCGGTGTGTACAAGGCCCGGGAACGTATTCACCGCACTATAGCTGACGCGCGGTTACTAGCAACTCCGACTTCACACAGGCGGGTTGCAGCCTGTGATCTGAACTGAGGCCGGCTTTGGGGATTGGCTCCACCTCGCGGCTTAGCAACCCATTGTACCGGCCATTGTAGCGTGTGTGTAGCCCCAGGTATAAAGGCCATGCTGACTTGACGTCGTCCCCACCTTCCTCCGGCTTGATACCGGCGGTCCCGTATGACACATGTAACATACAGCGAGGGTTGCGCTCGTTAGCGGACTTAACCGAACATCTCACGACACGAGCTGACGACAGCCATGCAACACCTGTGTAGGCTCCCCGAAGGGTCGGTCTGCTTTCGCTTCCCTACCACCTACATGTCAAACCTGGGTAAGGTTCTTCGTGTAGCATCGAATTAAACCACACGCTCCGCTGCTTGTGCGGGCCCCCGTCAATTCCTTTGAGTTTTAACCTTGCGGCCGTAGTCCCCAGGCGGTGAACTTATCGCGTTGGCTACGGCACCGATGGTTTTTACACCACCGACGCCAAGTTCACATCGTTTACAGCTAGGACTACCGGGGTCTCTAATCCCGTTTGCTCCCCTAGCTTTCGCGTCTGAGCGTCAGAAATGGTCCAGGAGGCCGCTTTCGCCACTGGTGTTCCTCCCGATATCTACGCATTTCACCACTACACCGGGAATTCCACCTCCCTCTACCACTCTCAAGTCTGGTAGTATTGAACGACCTCTCCCAGTTGAGCCGGGAGCTTTCACATCCAACTTACCAAACCGCCTGCACGCGCTTTACGCCCAGTAAATCCGGATAACGCTTGCCTCCTACGTTTTACCGCGGCTGCTGGCACGTAGTTAGCCGAGACTTATTCCGGGGATACTGTCCTTTCTCATCTCCCCGAAAAGTGCTTTACGATCCGAAGACCTTCATCGCACACGCGGCGTTGCTGGGTCAGGCTTTCGCCCATTGCCCAATATTCCCTACTGCTGCCACCCGTAGGTGTTTGGCCCGTGTTTCAGTGCCAATGTGGGGGACCACCCTCTCAGGTCCCCTACCCGTCGTAGCCTTGGTAGGCCGTAACCCTACCAACTAGCTGATGGGACGCAGGTCCCTCCCAAAGCGCATTACTGCTTTAGTCACAAGGCCTCTAACCCTCGTGACCACATGCGGTATTAGCAGTCCTTTCGAACTGTTATCCCACACTTCGGGGCAGGTCACCAACGCGTTACGCACCCGTTCGCCACTAAGAACCTTCGTATTGCTACAAAAGCTCTCCGTTCGACTTGCATGTATTAAGCACGCCGCCAGCGTTCATCCTGAGCCAGGATCAAACTCTCCGCAAAAAATCCACTCTTGCGAGTGTAAGTTACGGATTTAGAACGACAGGGCTTACTTCCTATCACTTTTCAGTTGTTAAGGTCCTGTAGACAAAGCGGGCTGGATTCTACCCGCAAGGCCCCTACCTGTCAAGACAAGCGACGAAATCGCCGATGTTCTTGTTTCAACATCGGCTCGTCAGACTGCGAAACCTGTTGGTTTGTGTCTCTGACGCGAGACGTTGCTCGATTTTCAACGATCTGTCCGCAGCAGGGACGAGATCTGGGTAGGGGTTAACTGTGTACTCTATTATATGCATTCGGGATAAGATGTCAAGCAATTCGCGCCCCATTTTGGAATCTTTAAGATTGGAGGATGCCACGCCGGCCAACCCACCTGCGCAGGCTTGAACGGCCGGAGACACCCGCCCCGCCCCGGCTAGTTCATTTCCTGGCGGCCGGTGAGCGCCCGCAGGAGGGTGTTCTGGTCAGCATATTCCAGATCCCCCCCGACCGGCAGACCGCGCGCCAAGCGGGTCACATGCACCCCAAGCGAGCCCAGTTGCTGATGCAGGTACTGGGCGGTCGCCTCTCCCTCCATGCTGGGGTTGGTCGCCAGAATGACCTCTTTCACCGCCCCCCGCCGGACCCGCTCCAGCAGGGGTTTGATCGTCAGGCGGTCCGGGCCGATCCCCTCAATGGGCGATAGCACGCCTTGCAAGACGTGATACTTTCCCTGATAGACGCCAATGCGCTCCAGGGCCAACACATCCAGCGGATCCTCCACGACGCAAATCATCGAGGCATCCCGCTGCGCGTTTTGACAGATCTCACAGCGCTCGCGGCCGGCAGCGGTGATATTGAAACACTCCTGGCAGAATGCAATTTTGGTTTTAATATCCTGCAGCGCGCCGGCCAGCTGGCGGGAGACCTCGTCCGGGGCCCGCAACAGATAGAAGGCCAGGCGGGAGGCGGTCTTCGGGCCAATGCCGGGCAGACGCTCCAGTGCAACGATCAGGTCTTGGATCGGATCGGGCAACATGGGATCAGATGGGCAATCCGCCAGTCAATGGACCCAGGCGTTCCGCCGCCAGAGCCCGGGATTGGTCAAGGGCCAGGTTGACGGCTGCCAGGACCAGGTCCTGGAACATCTCAGCATCCGCCTCCTTGAGCAGCTCGGGGGCGATCTCGACCGCCTTGCACTTTTGATCACCGGTCATCGTCACCTTGACCGCACCGCCACCGGAGGAGGCGGTGACGGTTTCCTCAGCTAGCTGCTGCTGGACTTCAGCCAATTGTTGTTGTAGACGTTGAAACTGCTGCAGCATGCCGGACTGTCCAGCCGGTGGACCCGATGGACGACGATACCCTTTGGCCATATTTACTCCTGAATATCAACGATTTCGCCGCCGGCCTTGAGGGCTGCGGCCACCATGCCGTCTTGTTTGACATCGGCCGGGGCAGACTGGTTGGAGCGGGAGAGCACACAGCGCAAGGGGAGGTCCATCCCGGTGATCTCAACGATGGCCCGGCGCGCGATGTCCAATTGCTCCGGCGTATCAGCCTTCGAACGAACGAGCTCGCTGGCAAAGCCAAGCACCAGGACGCCATCCTTGATCTCCAGCAATTTACACGAGTTCAGCAGGCCGTTCAGCGATGGATTCTGCGGTTTGATGAAGGCACAGATTTGCTTCCAGGCTTTCACAATCGGATCGAGGCTGACCGCCCCAGTCGGGGCTGTGCCGGCGTCCTTGCGCATGGCGGCCTGGGAGGGCGCTTTATCCGTTCCTTTGCGGGGCTCTGCTTTGGAGGCCGCCCGCTCCGGCCTGGCCTGAGGCGGGGTCCCCGGCGCCGGCGTCCGACCTCCCGTGCGGGCGGGAGCCGCGGGTGCCGACGGCGGCGTGGCCGGCGTGGCCAATGCCTCGACCAAAGCTAGCTCCAGCGGCAGCGCAGGCTGCCAACCGCCGCGCACATCCGAGGCCGCGGCGTTAAACAGTCGGATCAGCCGCAACACCTCGGCGGAGGTGAAAGCTTTCGCATGGCGCCTGGCCAGTTCCAGGGTCTCCGCCGGGAGCTCTACCTGGGACTCGTTGCCCATTTGCACAAGCAGCAGGGCGCGCAAATACTCCACCACCTGACGGGCCAGCAGACGCGGATCAGTCCCCGAGTCCAGCGCGGCGTGAATGGCCTCCAGCCCGGTGCCCGGCGTACCTGCCAGCAGCGCGGCGAGGACGTCCAGGACGGTCTGATTGGCTGCACTGCCGAGGATGTTCTGGGTCAAAGCAAGGCTGATCGGTCGTCCGGCCGAGGCCAGTTGATCCAGGAGCGAGATGGCATCCCGCGAACTGCCGGTCGCCTGGCGGGCAATGAGCGTCAATGCTTCCGGTTCTGCCACCAGCTGCTCGCTCGCGACAATATGCTTGAGCTGGCCAACCAGCTCATCCACGGGCAGGCGGCGGAATTCATAGCGCTGACAGCGGGACAGGACCGTGGCCGGGATCTTATGGATTTCCGTTGTGGCGAGGATAAAGATCGCATGCGGCGGCGGCTCCTCAAGAGTTTTCAGCAGAGCGTTGAAGGCCGCGGTCGAAAGCATATGGACTTCATCGATAATGTAAACCTTGAATTTCCCCTGATTGGGCGAAAAATTGATCTTGTCTCTGAGATCGCGCACGTCCTCCACGCTGGTGTTGGAGGCCGCATCGATCTCGATCAGGTCGAGGAAGCGACCTTCATTAACTGCGGTACAGTGGGCGCACTGGTTACAGGGACGGAGCGCCGGGTCTTCAGCCAGGCAGTTGACCGCTTTGGCCAACAGTCGCGCCACCGTGGTCTTGCCCGTGCCGCGCGGGCCCGAAAAGAGGTAGGCATGGGCGACATGCCCGCCGGCCACCGCGTTGCGCAGGGTCTGGACGACATGCGCCTGCCCGATCACTTCATCCCATTTCTGGGGGCGCCACTTGCGATAGAGAGCTTGAGACATAGGGTATCCGGACTCGGGATATCAGATCTAAGGAACCGGGTAAAAGGCCCGGGCAGTGCCATTGACATCATACAGGGTGGCCAGCTCGCCCGTGGTCCAGACCGGGCTGCTGCGGCCCCAGTACAGGTCCACCGCGGTGTCATGGCCCGCCGCGGTGTGAACTTGAACCGTGCCGCTCGGGTAGAGCGTCAGTTGTGGAAAGGTATAGGTGTCGCCCCGGCTGTCCTTGAGCTGCCAGCCGGTCAGGACCAGCGGGGACGTGCCGATATTCTGAAGGACGACAACTTCACTGCTGGCCGTCCCCGCGCCGATGATGCTGGCGATATTCACCTTGACCCCGCCGGAGACGGCGGCGAGCGTCGTGGAACCGGACGAGGTGGGAGCCGCCAGGGACACCCCACAGTCGGCGCTGTGGCTGCGGTCGTAAAAGAACAGGATGGCACCTGTCACCGTGGCGGAGACAAATATATTGAGAAGGAGATAATAGATCACACGCCGACCGTTCATACTCTTGAATGATAGCATAAAGCACGGTTCGAGAACAGATGAAGGGGACAAGAAGAACAAAACCCGGGTCTGCACCCGGGTCAATTCCAAACGGGATCCCGCCTGGGATCAAGGCCCCACCTGAGGCCTGATGATATCCCAGGTCCCATCCCAATTTCCGTTGCTGCTGACCGTCTTGACCAGGGCGACCGCACTTGCGTTCGTGGCAACGGCCCAACCGAGGCTCGTATCCACAAAACTGAACTGCCCGTTCCAGGTGATGCCCTGGCTTTTGATGGTCCAGTGCTGGCCGCCGTCCGTCGTCACCTGGATCAAATCTTGATTTAACGCCAGCCCCCACTGCGGAGAAAAGAAGGACAGGTCACCCCCCGGATAGGAGTTGGTCTGCCAGGTCTTGCCACCGTCACTGGTCCGATACAGGTAATCCTGCTCGACCTTGAAGGTGGCGTTGTCGAGGCATTTCATATCAAAGGCCGCCGCCAGCGCTGAAAAGACGGCCGGCGAGTGCATCCCACATGAGTCGTTCGTGAACAAATCGGGCTGCCCGACTGGAGCCGGCAAATCAAGGCGCGTCCAGGTCGATCCGCCATCCACCGTCTGGAAGAGATGCGGTGTCGGGTCAACGCCATTACAGTCAGGGGTCAGCCAGCCGGTCTGCGTGTCCGCGAAGGCCATGCCGTTTTTTGGACAGGATTGGATGCTGCCGTCCTTAACCGGGTCAAGCAGCACATTCCAACTGACACCGCCATCGGAGGTCGCCGCGATCACCACGTAATCGTGGTTCATTCCAACCCCGACATGAGCGAGCATCCAACCATGCTGGTTGTCCATAAAAACCAGGTGGGAGGGGTCGAAGAATTCCTGATAGGCAGAGGTGTCGAGCTGGCTGACTTGCCAGGAGGCGCCGCCGTCGTGAGTGTACCAGATCGATACCGACTGGGGCGCGGGACTGCCAAAAGAAGGAGCATACACAACCCATGCAGACGAAGTATCGATAAAGGCCCCCAGAGCCTGCCATTGGAGCCCCTGGCCCGGGGTTGGCTCGGGCGGGGTGACATCCCGCCAGGTCTGGCCTCCGTCTTTCGTGGTAAAGACGTGATCGCTTACCATCGAAAGACCGCCGATCGCCCAGCCCCGCATGGAATCCAGCATCCGGATGTAGGTGATGCTGATCTTCTGTCCGCTGGTGAAATGGGCGATCCCCGTACTGGAGGAAATGGGCGTGGCCGGGAAGGGGGAGGTGCCAGGCTGGGTGGTCGGTGTGGAGGGGAGAGGCGAGGCGGTGGGCTGGGTGGTCGATGGCAGGGGGAGGGTCGTCGCGTTGGACGGCTGTACGGTCGGCTGGGCCGGAGAGGGAGAAACCGTTGGCGTGGACAGGAACGATATGCCCTGCATCCAGCTGCACGACAACAGGCACAGCACAGCGATCGAAAGCGATAGCCATTTAAAGAAAGGATGGTTTCCGTTCATTTTCACTCCTCCTGCAGCTCTAAACGCCTCGCCCTCACAACCCGAATGACCTACCCTGCGGGTCAACGGGCTTACTCCCGCAAAAAAACGCGAAGCGTGTGTTAGCGAACACTGCGATTAAAATGATAGCATAGAGGCGAGGGAATGAAAAGCATCAAAGTGAGGGGAGGCTACGGTGAACCGTGAACCTCCACGGGGATGCCGGTTCCTCCTCCCCTGGATTCCTGCCAGCCACCCCGCAATTGCAAATTTTGGCAATCCGACGTAAGATGGATAAGGCACTTCGCTACTTCGCACGAAAAGCACCCCTGCTCCGGATACATCCCCTCACCTCGCCATGATTCGGAGGCACTTATGGATTCCGCATCCGGCAAATTCTGCCCCGTCTGCAAGCACAAGAACGAACCCGGCGCAACGGTCTGTACCTACTGCGGGGCATTCCTCCCGGGCGTCCGGGAGAGCCAGCCTGAGACCCGGCGCGGGAAACACACGAAGGAAAAAACAAAAGTCCTGCCCGAGCTCACCGAGCAGGTCATCCAAAAGGCTTTCAAGCCCCCCGAGGAAGGGATCGCCATCTACGTCAGGGACTACGCGGCGCCGATCGCCATCCGCAAAGAGGCCGAATTCACCCTCGGCCGCCTCCTGACCGGAGACGTCGAGGAGGACTTCGTCGACCTCAAACCCTTCGGCGGTTACGAGAACGGTGTCTCGCGACGGCACGCCCTGATCCGCCGGACCGACCGCGGCTATGACATCCTCGACCTGGGCTCCACCAACGGGACCTGGTTGAATAAGAAACGGCTGATCCCCGAGAAGCCCTATCCGCTCGAGAGCGGCGCCCAGGTCCGCCTGGGTCGGCTGCAGATCTTCGTGATCTACCCGGGGACGACCGGAAAATCATAGACGCCCGGCGGGGTGGGTCGGCAAATCCATTCCCGCGAATCCTCTCAAACCCATTTTTCCCACATCAGCCAAGAGTCCCTTTCAGCCACTCGTCCCGCAGGTTCCTCCAAGGCGCGGAGGACGGGCTGAGCTGGACGCATCCCGCTCTGGCGTTGTGCCAGCCCGTCGGGCCAGGGACGTCTCCAGGGAGGGGGACGGAGCAACCTGCGCCGTTTATTATGATATTAAGATTGTACGTCCTCCCCTTCAAGCGTAAGATGGTATTAACTCACAGATTTTTGAGATCTGGACGAGTAGTTTCGTAATCGGATCATTCTCATCAGTCTGTTTTCTTCGGAGTAACGAATGGATTCCGCATCCGGCAAATTCTGCCCCGTCTGCAAGCATAAAAACGAACCCGACGCAACAGTCTGTACTTACTGTGGATCGCCTCTCGAATTCAGCCAGGAGGGACCTTCTACCACCCGCCGCGTAAACCGCAAGGGAGAGGAAACGAATGTCCTGCCTCAGATGGCCGAGGAGGCCATCCAAAAGGCTTTCAAACCCCCCAAGGAAGGGATCGCCATCTACGTCAAGGAGTACGCGGCGCCGATCGCCATCCGCAAAGAGGCCGAATTCACCCTCGGCCGCCTCCTGACTGGAAACGCTGAGGAGGCCTTCGTCGACCTTAAACCCTTCGGCGGCTATGAGAACGGCGTCTCGCGGCGGCATGCCCTGATCCGCCGGACCGACCACGGCTACGACATCCTCGACCTGGGTTCCACCAATGGGACCTGGTTGAACAAGAAACGGCTGATTGCCGAGAAGCCCTATCCGCTCGAGAGCGGCGCCCAGGTCCGCCTGGGTCGGCTGCAGATCTTCGTGATCTACCCGGAAATAGCTGCGAAACCATAGGCAACAGGGAGCACCCAGATCCGGGATATTCCGGGAGTGAGGATGAGCAGTTTTGATAACCCAGCCGAGGGCAAGCTTCGCCAGGCCGCCGAGTTCATCAGAATCGGAAGGCAGAAAGAGGCGCGTCAGCTGTTGCGCGAAGTCCTGGTGGCCGACCGGAACAACCTGACGGCCTGGGAGCTGCTGTTTAATGTCGCCCACAACAACGAAGAAAAAACCTTCTGCCTGAAGGCCATCCTCACCCTGCGTCCGGACCACCCCTGGGCCAGGCAGCAATTGACCGAGATCAACCCGGCGGCCGCCGCCTCCCCGGAAGCCTCTACCCAGGCAAACCCACCCCTGCATGAGACGGCCCCGACCCAGCCTGCGCCTCTCCCTGGCGGGGTGGTCCCCGAAGAACCAGAGAAGAGAAACTCCTCGCGCTTCTTTGTGGCCGCAGCGGTCATCATTTTCGGCCTGCTGTGCGTTGGCCTGGTGATCATCGCCGTTGCCCGCTTCGGCGTCCTCTCCAGGACCTCCTCCCCAGCGTTGACCGCCACCGCCCTCGCAGCCCATGACCAGGACTGCCAGGCGCTCATCCAGCAGGCAGTACAGGCCTCCGGAAGCTCCTGCCAGCAAATCGGCTCCAACAAGGTCTGCTATGGGAATGACACCATCCAGGCAGATCTCATCCCGTCTGCCTCCGAGCGTTTCGTGCAGCGCGGCGATGTGGTGGATATCGGCCTGTTACGCAGCCTGTCCGCTTCCCCGCTTGAACTCGACAAGCACCAGTGGGGGATCGCCGTTTTCAAAGTGATCGCCAACCTGCCCCGCTCGCTGCCCGGCGAAACGGTGACGATGCTGGTCTTCGGCAACACCCTACTGGACAATGGGACCGGCAGCCTGGAGGCATTCCATTTTTCCAGCGAGTTCGGGCAGATCGTCTGCAATAAAGTCAACCTGGACGGCATCATGGTCACCATGCCGAAAGGGCAAGGCGTGCACTTCACAGTGAATGGTGCCGAGCTGACGTTGATGGGAGATGCCAGCTTCAAAGCCGCCAAGAACGGGGAAATGCAGGTCAGCCTGTACAGCGGCGCAGGCAGCATCGTTTCCCAGGGACAGCAGCAATACTTCGGCGCCGGCCAGAAGGTCAGCGTCCAGCTGGGAGGCCCAGGCGGGTCGGATGCGGTGAGCCCGCCGTCCACGCCCGAGCCGCTCTCGGGCGATGAACTCAACCTCGCCTGCAGCATGGGGGGTCAGTACTGCTCCTCGAGCGATATCTCGCCCGTCAGTCCGGCCGAAGCCCAGGCCATGGTCGACGCCGGGATGGCCACCTCCACTCCGACCGCCTCGAGCACCCCCGCCCCCACCTCCACGACCGCCTTTACCGCTACCTCGATCGGGACCCCGACCGTGACCGGCTCCCCCACACACACGCCGACGATTACCTCAACCTCTACCCACACACTGACCCCGACCACAAGCCTCACCCCCTCCCGGACATCCACCGGCGCGGCCACGCGTACCTCCAGCCTCACCCCGACCAAAACCGCCACGAAGACCCCGCTGACTCCCACCGACACCTACACTCCCGTGCCCCCCACCAACACCTACTCCCCGCTGCCTCCCACGGACACCTACTCCCCCGCCCCCCCCACCAACACCTACACTCCCCTGCTTCCCACGGACACCTATACCCCCGTGATTCCCACGCACACCCACACCCCCGTGCTTCCCACCCACACCCACACCCCCATGCCGATCTTCGTCGTTATCCTCGATCCAGCCACGGACGGGAACACGCTCAGCAACAACGGACAGACCCTATTCCAGGCCGAGGCCTATGACCCGAATGTAGGGACCAATGATGGGGACGGGATTGACCACGTCAATTTCTGGTTCAGTGGGCCACATCCCCCATCCATCGGTTCTCATACCGAAAACGCATCCCCCTTCTGCGCATTTAGCAACACCGGGCTGAGCTGTGACACCATGGACAATATGCACCCAGGGCTTTTTCACCATTTGCAGTCCGGCACATATACCATGTATGTCCAGGCCTTCTCCTCGAGCGGACATTCGTCGGCGGTAATCTCAAGGACATTTAATATCCCATGAACGCCAAGGTGCCTGCCCGTTGATTCCTGGCGGCCAGACGAGCGACCCAGCCAGATCATCCCCATCGGTCATGGTAAAGGCGTGGCGAGAATCATGAACATACCTGACCCAAAGGCGATGGCGCGAGGCAATCACCGCCGGGCGGCGGACCGCTGGAAATCCTCCACAGCTCCAACTGACCCATGACTGCACCTGAACCCATCCGGCTGAACGACTTCCATCCCGGCTCCACCTTCCTCCAGTACCAGCTGCTGGAACAGATCGGCTCGGGCGGGCAGGGTGTGGTGTGGTCGGCGCTGGACAGCCTCCACCAGTTGATCGTCGCCATCAAGTTCAATGAGCTTCCCACCCTGGATTCGGAAAGCAAGGACGATCGGGTCTTCGCGAATCAGACGGACCGGCTGATCGAGCTCAGGCATCCCCACATCCTGCCTCTCACCCAGTATGGAAGGTCTGGACAGATCCAATATCTGGTCTCCCCCTTTATGCCGGGCGGCACGCTCCAGGAGAGGCTCAAGTTAGCCTCCTTCACCCCTCCCGACGCCCTAGACATCGCGACCGAGATCGCCGCAGCCCTGGATTACCTGCACGCCCGGAACGTGGTCCACCGTGACCTGAAGCCGGGCAACGTCCTGCTGGATCTGAGTCAGAACGCCTACGTGGCCGACTTTGGCCTGGCACGCATCCTCTCAGCCACGACGGAGGTGTTGCATACCGGACGGGGAACCCCTCCCTACGCTCCGCCCGAACAGCACACCATGTCGCGGATGACGCCTCAATCTGACATCTTCAGCTTTGGGGTCATGCTGTATGAACTATTCACCGGCCAGCTGCCCTGGAATGGGGAAAAAGCCCTGGGGATGCAGCAGCTGTATTCCAAGGACGAGATCCCCGATCCACGCGAGATCATTCCCGACCTGCCGCCTCAGTTGGTGAAGGTTTTGCGCGCCATGACCTCTGCCGACCCGGCCTCCCGGCCCCCTTCTGCTGGAGAGGCGATGCGTGTCATCCTCGCGCTCTTCAATCGGCCTCAGGTTGTGACAGCTGCGGGAGAAGCCTCCCGGGACGAAGCGGCTCTTCGCAGAATCGACGCACAGCTCCTGCTCAAACACAATCTGAGCGGTTGGTCGCTGACGCAAGGGACTGCCCTCAGCCTGACCAAATTTGCTCTGATCGACGCCGCCATCCGGCAGACCCCGCTGGATGGCTTGCCGCTCGTCGTGTTGCAATTCATGCTGCTGCACTCGCTCACCTACGGCTACAACGATGATATCTGGTGGAGCCAGGTAGCCAGCCCGACCGAGCGGCTCGCCGTCGCGACCGCCATGCTGCAGAGGCACATCGAAACGGTCGGGGCGCGCGTGGTCAACCACCTGACCCATGACCCGGAGCTGAGCGGCGCGGGCAGACCGATCCCGAAGGAAACAACGGGCTCCCTGCTGGAACTGGCAGCCAAAACGGATGATCCTTTTTTACAAGAGCTGGGGTTGGAAGCCCTGAATAGCCTGATCCCCGCCTCTGAAGATTGGCGCGAACTGGCGTTCAGTCCGGAACAGGATGAAGCCCTGGCACGCCTGGCGCTCGCCGGGAATGCTCAGAGCGGGAAAGCCGCCGAATTGATCGGCCGCCTGCGCTCGCGGCGCGCCGTGAAAATCATCCTGGAATGCAGCCGCGAAGAGCGGCGCAATTCTGCCCTCCTGACCATCCAGCAGGTCGCCGGAGGCCTTCCGACCATGACCCCTGCCCGGGTTCGCCTGGGGGTATCGGCCGCATGGATCCTGCGCCGCCTGTTTGTCCACCCCTGGAGGCTGCTGGCAGCTTATGGGCTGGCATTCCTGGGTTCTGCCCTGGGCTTCGGATTGTATGCTTATTGGGCCTATTCGTATCGCTATCCCGGGCACCTGCTGGAAATGGTCGGGATCAATGCCTCGATCACGGTCGGGATCTACCTGGGAGCCTGCTTTGGGTTCAGCCTTTCGCTGACACGCCAGATCGCCAGCCGTCTCTGGGTGAAAAGCGCCCTCCTGACCACGCTTCTGGCAGGCGCGGTCGGAGGCGTGGTCCTATCCATTGCGTTGTTCGTTTATGATGTCTTGGTGCTGAACACACCGCCCACCGGACTGCTCGTACCCGCCGGCTGCCTGTGGACCGCGCTCGGTTTTGCCCTCGCCGCGCGCCTGCGCTCCCGCTTCGGACAGATCGGTCTCTCGCTGGCCGCGCTCGTCTCGGCCTTGGCGGGAACCTGGTGGCTCTCTCTGGTTTTTGCCACCCGCTCGACCGATTTGCCGATCATCGGTTTCGACACGGGGCCCAGCCTGCTGATCCTGGGGTGGGTGCTCATCACCGCCCTGCCGCCGGCGGTCCTGACAAACCTGATAGACCTCACCGATCAAGAAGATTGATCAAATCAAGCGCCTTTCGTCTTTAAAAACCAGCGCGACCCAATCCCCCATCTGACGTTGTTCTAAAAAATCCAGCTCCCTGCCGACCGCGGCGGAGCGCACCGCCTCAGCTTGCTCCGACAGGATCCCGGCCAGAATCAGCGCGCCGCCTGGGGCGAGCAGATCCGCCATACCGGCATCGATGAGGCGCAGGATGACCGGGGCCAGGATGTTCGCCACCACCAGCCGCGCCCGGCGGATGCTGAATTGACCTTCCAGGATCGCCGTCACCGAACCGAGGCCAAGCACGAACTGCTCGGCGGGAATGCCGTTGGCGAGGGCGTTCTCACGGCTGGCCTTGACAGCCGTCGCGTCGATGTCCACGCCCAAAGCGGTCCCTGCCCCCAGTTTGAGGGCAGCGATGGACAGGATTCCCGAACCGCATCCCAGGTCGATGACCTCACCTCCCTGCGGGGTCCAGGTTTCGAGCAGCTCGAGGCACAGCTGCGTGCTGGGATGCGTGCCGGTGCCAAAAGCCATCCCGGGATCGATGCGGATCGGGATGCGCTTGGCGTCCGGCGACTCCAACCAGGCCGGGACGATGATCAGTTTCCTGCCGACCGGGATCGGTCGGTAATGTGTTTTCCAGGCCTCCATCCAGTTCTGGTCGGCGATCAGCGTGAAGCGCGGCACTGGCAGAGGCTGGATCGTTCCCAGGTAAAAAAGGGATTCTTCCAGCTTCTGGCGGGTTTCTTCGAGGGCTGCATCGGCCGCCAGGTATGCACACACGGTCACCTCCCCGAACGGTGTGCCTTCGTCCTCGTCGTCGAGGAACTCGACCTCGCTTTCGGTCACGACGCCGTTCGGGGCGAAGCGCGCCAGCACATCGGCGACGGCCTCGGCGAGTTCGCCGTTCACGGTCAGGGAGACTTCAAGCCAGTTCATGGAGTGATCTGGATTCCGATCTCAGGATTGCCAGGGCTCGATCGATGGTCGCCCGATGCTCCGGGTAAAAACCGGGCAAGCTGTCAGGGTCAAAATACTGGATACGCGCCACCTCGGCGTTGGTCACAAAAGTGCCGCAGACGCCTGAGCAGAGGTAGGTCAAACGGACCTGACGGGTTTCGGTGGAATTCTCAACCAGCAGCAAGCGCACCTTCTGCACGGACAGGCCGGTCTCCTCCAGCAGCTCCCGCTTCAGGGCATCGACCGGATCCTCGCCGAATTTTAAATCGCCCCCCGGCAACCCCCAGGGGTACTCTCGTCGATAGGTATGCTCACACAGGAGAAGCTGGCCCTGTTCATTAAAAATCACCGCCGCGACCGCCACCTGATATCGGGGCCGGATCAGGGCGCCGGCCAGCCTCTGCATCCAGAAAGGCATCCACTTCCAGACCCTCAGGAGAAACCTCTTGACCACCAAGGATCTCCTAGCCCCCCAGGGTTTCGTTCAACCAATCCAGGAATCCCTTCTCCTTCGGCTTGACGGTCGTGCCCAGGGTCGCAGCCAACTGCTCGAACAGAGCCCGCTGCGCCTTGGTCAGCTTGGCAGGGATGTCCACATTGATGATCACCAGCTGGTCGCCGCGACCATTCCGGCGGACATACGGCACGCCGCGGGATTTCAAGGTGAATACTTTCCCCGGCTGGGTGCCAGCCGGGATTTTCAGCTTTTCCTTTCCTTCGACCGTGGGAACTTCCACTTCCGCCCCCAGCACTGCCTGAGCGATGTTAATGTCGAGGTTAAGCAGGATATCGTTCTCGCGCCGCTTGAAAAAGGAATGCGGCTGAACGCCAATCACCAGGTACAGGTTCCCCTGCGGACCCCCGTTGACACCCGGCTCGCCCTCCCCCGCCAGGCGGATCTGGGTACCGGTGTCGACCCCGGCTGGGATCGGCACCGTCTTCTTAACCGTCCTGCGCTCGAGCCCGCCGCCCCGGCAGGTGTGGCAAGGTGTGGCAATCACCTCGCCGCGCCCGTTACAATTCGGGCAGGGCCCCGACTGCATCATCGAACCGAAGATGGTCTGCCGTACCTGACGGACTTCCCCGCGCCCGCCGCAGGTCGGACACTTCTGGGGTTTGGTGCCGGGCTCAGCCCCCGAACCGCGGCAGGTGCTGCAGACCTCGTTGCGGGTAACCTCAATTTCCTTCTCGACCCCGAAGACGGCCTCTTCAAAGCTCAACGCCACCTGGACCTGCAGGTCACGGCCCCGATGAGGGCGCCTGGATCGTCCGCTGCCGCCCAGTCCGAAGCCGAAGCTGCCGAACAGCTCTTCCATCAGGTCGGAGAAGTCGACCGTGTAATCGGGCATCCCGCCGATATCCCCCAGACCGGCGCGGCCGTATTGGTCGTAACGGGCCCGCTTCTCGGGGTCGGACAGGACACCGTACGCTTCGTTGATCTCCTTGAACCTTTCTTCGGCATCGGGTTCCTTGCTGACATCCGGGTGGTACTGGCGCGCCATCTTCCGGAAGGCGGTCTTGATCT
>Ga0187877_1001976_pt1 | contig 19387 bp, 14 predicted proteins | sample June2016WEW_17_1_3_FD_132430 | JGI IMG/M metagenome (GOLD analysis project Ga0187877, IMG submission 132430) | Peatland microbial communities from SPRUCE experiment site at the Marcell Experimental Forest, Minnesota, USA - June2016WEW_17_100 | ecosystem: Environmental > Terrestrial > Soil >... | reverse complement strand
CCACGCCCGATCCGGTGGACCCAAACATTATTTGGTCGAGCGGCTCAGACTCCGGCAGCGGGGGGGGGATCGTAACTGTCTTAGACTTGCCTAACCGTCAGGTGCACGAAGTGGAAGTATGGCCCGAACCTTCTGTGGGGGACGAAGCCAAATACCGCTTCAACTTGTATTTCCCCCTCGCGATCTCGCCGCACGATCACAACAAGGTCTACGTGGGCAGCCAGTACCTTATGGTCACCACCGATCAGGGCAACAGTTGGAAGGTCGTCAGTCCCGATCTGACGCGCAACGACAAAAGTAAGCAGAGCTTCTCTGGCGGACTGACGGGAGATACCCCCGACGCGCTGTTCGCGATCGCTGAATCGCCCAGGCAAGCAGGCGTCATCTGGACTGGCAGCAACGACGGCCTTGTGCAAATTACGCGCGACGACGGCAAGACGTGGACCAACGTCACTGCCAACATCCCCGACCTCCCCGGATGGGGCACGGTTTCCAGCATTGAAGCCTCGCGGTACGACACGGGAAGCGCGTATATCACCGTGGATCTACACGAGGTGAACAACCGCGATCCGTTTGTCTACAAGACGAACGATTACGGCAAGACCTGGACGAAGATAAATAACGGGATTCCGCCCAGCATGTTGAGCTATGCGCACTGCATCCGCGAGGACCCGGTGCGCAAGGGCCTGCTGTTTCTCGGAACCGAGAACGCGGTTTATGTTTCGTTCGACAACGGAGAGAACTGGCAGCCGCTGCAATTGAACCTGCCGCACGCGCCGGCTGTGTGGATCGCGATGCAAGAACACTTTCATGATCTCGTGCTGGCGACTTACGGCCGAGGGATCTGGATTTTCGACGACATCACGCCGCTGGAACAAATGACGGCGCAAACTCTCACATCAGACGCTTATCTCTTCGCCCCGCGCGACGCATACCGCTTTCGCAACACACTACAGCAGGACAGCCAAATGGAGGGGGACGATCCCACCGAGGGCCAGAACCCGCCATACGGCGCGTCCATCAACTTCTACCTGAAAGCAAGGTCCCGCGAGGGGGCGCATATCGCCATTGTTGATTCGAGCGGCACGACAGTACGCACCCTGACCACCAGGGCGCAACCTGGACTGAATCGTGTGTGGTGGGACTTGCGCTTCGAAGGCACCAAGCCGATGCAGATGCGCCCTGCACCCGGCGCGCAGGCATCGAGCTTTGGCCAGCGTTCGCGCGGCATCACGATTCTTGCGCCTCCGGGAACTTACACCCTGAAGTTGACGGCGGCTGGAAAGGACTACACGCAACCGCTAAACGTGCTCAAAGATCCGCACTCGAACGGAACGGAAGGCGATATCCAAATTCAGACCAAACTAATGATGTCGATTTCGGACACGATGAACAACGTGGTGGACACGGTGAACGAGATCGAATTGCTGCGAGCCCAACTGAAGGATGTGGAATCGGCGTTAGCAGACGACCAGAATGCTGAGCCAGTACGCACCGCGGAAGACCAACTCAGCAGCAAGTTGGCCGAAGTTGAAGGCAACCTGATCCAGTCAAGGGGGAACTCAGTCCGAAAAATCGGGTATCTGGCGGATGAGGTGGAAAGCGGGGATTTCCAGCCGACGACGCAGGAGGTCGCGGTCTACAACGAATTAAAGGAACAGACCGAGACTTACCGACAGCGGCTCACCTTGCTGGAAAAAGACGTGGCTGCATTCAACGCTCTGCTGCGCCGGCACAACATCCTGAATGTGGTCGGCGAACAATGATCCGTGACCTTAAGCAGGATGGTTGCCGGCATCCGCCGAACTAGAGGTCTTGAAGAGAGGAACTTGTTGTAATTGAGTCAAGTTGTCAAACCGCAAGTTTTGCCTTTTCGACTCAGGCTCTCATTTCCTAGTCGAGTTTGTCGAGGCAGTGGCGGAGGGCGGCGTTGGAGTGGAGAGGCGAGGTAGTATTCTACCCAGCCCTGGCCACAGGATGCGCGATTAGGTGCGAGTAAAGAATCATGTGTGAAGCCGCTGGCCAGGATTTCGCGCTCCTATGACAGCTCAAGCGGTACTCCGTAAACAATCAGATCGGGGTTGATTTCTAACACGATGGCGATATCCGGATGCTCTTGGCCGTCTTTCCGCGTCCTCGGCATCTTTGCATCCAATTCCATACCTTTTCCAGTTTGCTCACTGAACAGGGGCAATCTCTTCTGGCGTGTTATAGCCTGTGAGCTTGATCCAGGCAGCGGCTCCGGCGGATTGCCGGACTTCGCCGTGGATCTCAACGCTTTCACGGGGAAATACAGTGACATAGTTATCGTCGTACAGGATCGGCAGAATTTCGTCCCCCCCGCGGGTCGACGTAATCTCCGCGCGTTCAAAGAAAGCCACATGACTGCTCGGATTATGGAGGCGAATGGTCACGTGAGTTTCACGGCCGGCTACTGTTCGCCTGGCGCTCACCTCCAGCGGTACCTGCGCCACCGAGTGCAAAGCCGTCATGTCTGCCCAACTCGCCTGTTTCAGGTCAAATGCACTGTCGTTCTGCGGATCACCGATATCGTCGTCCTCCGTGGACTGCCAGTAGACATTCTCCACCAAAACCTTACCCACATGATCGAACAGCTCGCACCGCACGAAATAGACCGGAGTCAGATTATGAAGCCTCGGAAGAATCAGCGCGAGTGCGACTCCGTTCGATGCCACGCTGACATTAGCTTCGCTACGGTCGTAGCGCACCGTCCCTTGAAGATCGTAGATGCGTATGCGCACGCGGAGACCATGATGCTCCGCAGGTGTCTGGTTCACCACCATGATATTCGCGTGGCTGTGATCTCCGGTCGCATACGAGTCGAAGACCACGGATAAGGGACGCAGTCCCTCTTTGGCGCCGTAATATGCGCCACCCGGCTTTAAATAATAGTCAAACAGGTTTCCGAAAAAGGATGGCCATTGGTTATCGAGCATCCAGTACAAGGTCATCTTGTGGTTGGCCCATCCGTTCGCCCCGAAGTCCTCGAATTGTGCGCGAGTATCTTCGTAATGCGCCAGTTGCGCTTTCCGGGCAAATTCTTCGGCGCTCGTTGAAGGACCGTAGCGCCGATTGAGCACGCGCTGGATATTGGCCAGGGTATTGTTTCCTTCATTTGCACCGGAATGGAAGTACCACGTTTCGTTAATCGGCCAAAGCTTATCGGCGGGGATGAACTTCTTCAGGCTCTCGTAAGGCGGGATATGCTCATTGTCGCCCTGTTCTGCGCAGGCGCCACGGGCGGCCGCGTAGCGACCGCTGAACCAATAGGTGGGTGGCCGCCAGCTGTATGGGCCTTGCATGTGGATCCCATCCCATTCCCGCTCGCCGTGGGCGTCTATCGCGAAGGACGATACCGTATCGACAACCGGATTCTGCCAGTGAAGATTCGTCAGAATCCTGTGGTACTCGCTGAGTATCGGCGGCGGCGGCAAGCCATCGCTCCCATTGGCCCAGAGAAATACCGAGGCATGAGCGCGCAACATCAGAATCTGCGACCGAAGGCTCTCTCCCGCGACGCGATGATCTTCCGCACTCCACTGGTTCCACTTTTCCCACTGATTGCAGCACATCCAGCCCAACATCAATGGAACACCCTGCTCGTCTGCCAACTCCACGATGTGTTCGCTCGCAATCTTCGATTCCCAGCGAAGCATGTTGAGTCCCATGTCTTTCACATACCGGATCAGCGTGGCCTCGCGCGCCGGATCGTAGCGATAGAGCAGATCCGGCGTGTAGTCGGCGCCACGCGCCAGAAAATCCTTCCCGTTTACCTGGAGATAGAAATTACCCCCCTTTCCCACGTTGGGGAATTGGCTATCCTGGTCGCGAAGTTGGGTAATAGTCCGAATTCCAAAGCGAATGTGTGCCACGTCGGAGATGTGATACCCTTCCACAAATTCCAGACGCAGATCGTAGAGGTTCGGCTTGCCCATCGTGTAGGGCCACCACAGGTCGGGGTTTTTGGCTACGAGCTGCGAATACTGCAGTGGGGTGAAGCTGGCCTCGCGGTCTTCGCCCGGGGCGAGACTTATCCTCTGCTCGAACTGAATGGCGGGCTTGCCGACGCGCGAAATTGCTCCCCGCAGAATACCACTGACCTGCACACTGAACGCATTATGCAACTCGGCATACACGGTAAGCTGAGCCGGAGTAGTCTGCGGCAGTGGAAGGGATGTGTCGACCAGTGGGTGGCTGACTGTGACCGCACCCGACATTCGCAAATAAACCGGCTTCCATATCCCTGCGTTGCGGTCCGGAACAAAGGATATGCCATGGCTGCAGGGCTTACACGGACCGTGATAGCCGAGATAATTCCAGTTGATCCAGTCATTCCAGCTGTCGCCCAGCTCTACGCCGTTGACGTCTTGGATGGCCCGCTCCGGGGTTACCTTTACTGCAAGCACGTTCTGGGCTCCAGGAGTGATCCAGCGTGTTACATTGAATTCCTGCGCATTATACATACCGACGACATGCCGGCTGTCCGCAACCAACTTGCCATTCAGCCATATTTCCGCGCGGTAGTTGATCCCCGGGAACTCAAGCCAGTAAACCGGTTGCCCAACCGGTGCCACAAAGCTGGTGCGATACCACCAGTCGCGAAGATACAGATCCTGGGGAACCTCCTTAAGAAGGTTCATTCCCACGTAGAGGTCAGGATAAACCCCGTCTTCCTCCAGGATTTCCAGAACCGTCGCCGGCATGCGATGCACCGGGTGCCAGGCAGAAGGGTGATAGCTCAGGAGAGAGATCGTTTCGCCCCCGGCTCTCACGTCCTGGGCAGAACTGAGCTTCCAGTTCTCCGCCAATTCGACGCGCCGCGGTAGCATCGAAGCCGTTGTCAGCGGCGACCAAAGACCTGAAATGCTGACGCAGAACACGGCGATCTTAATAAATTTCGGCATTTTCCTTTGAAATGTACCGTTTCCAAACACCGTATATCCGGGGCTGCTCCACGCCGATTGCGCGGTACGTTGTATTTACACTTTCCTTTCGAGAGTTGTCAATCAAAAATGCTTGACTGTTTTCGGAACCTAGCGCTAGGCTTACTACGTCTTTCATATAATTGCCTTTGCTGGCGAAAGAGGAGACCGAGCGTGCATCGCATGAAACTGAAATTTCGAATCGCCTCTGCCTGCGTAGTCCTGTTGCTTGGCTCGGCTTGCTGTTTTTCTCAGACGGCCGAAGACCGGGAGCAAGACCTTGCCGCCCGCATCCGGGAGGCTGATACATATTTACGGGAAAACCGTCCCGACCTAGCGATTCCCGAGTTGGAGAAGGTCGTTGCCCTCGATCCGCAAAATGTCGATGCCCGGGGGAATCTGGGTGTTCTGCTCTTTTTCCGAGGCGACTATAAGGAAGCAGCACCACAACTGGGCGCTGCTGTCGGATTAAAGCCGGATCTCTGGAAGATTCAGGCGCTGCTGGGACTAGACGAAGCGCGACTACAGGACGCCGGTGCCAGCCGAGCCGATCTGGAAGACGCGTTCCCCCACCTGACGGAGGCAAAGTTTCAGCTTGAGGTGGGACAGGCGCTAATCGATAACTACACCGCGACCGAAGACCTCGACAAGGCAGCGACCATCGTGTCGGAGTTGCTGGCTTCGCGGCCCAGGGACACCTCTCTGCTTTATCTATCCTATCGGCTCCACTCCGATCTTGCGGGCCAGGCGATGCTGACCCTGGCTCTGATGGCGCCGGGTAGTGCAGAGATGCATCAAGTGATGGCGCGCGAACTGGCGCGGCATGGCGACAATGCGCCGGCCATCGCGAATTACCGCGAGGCGATCAAAATCGACCCGCGGCTTCCCGACCTCCACACCGAGCTGGGCGATCTGCTTTATCACTCTCAGGGCGAAAAGCTTAAGGCCGAGGCCAAATCCGAGTTCGAGGCCGCTCTGGTCGTGAATCCGCGCGATGCAAAGGCGCAGCTCTTTCTGGGGATAATCGCGAAGGAGAACGCGGATCTCAAGACCGCTTTTGCCGACGACACGCGCAGCCTCCAGCTTGATCCGAACTATACCGACGCCTGCACCGAACTTGCCAAAGTTCTCATCCTTATGAACCAGCCCAATCAGGCGCGGCAGATGTTCGAACACGCAATTCAGATCGACCCAACCAACTATGTCGCACATTATCGGCTCGCCTCGCTTTACCGTCAGGAAGGAAAAACCGACGAGGCGAAGCAGCAGGTGCAGGACTATTTGAAATACAAGCAAATGAAGGACAAGCTGGAGAAAATCTTCCGGGATATGCGAGTCGCGTCCGCCCAGCGCCCAGACAACGACGATGCCGGTGCCGGGCAATAATCGCGGAACCGCAGCAGGGCATGAGGGAAGCCGCCCGAGACCCGAGATTGGACTGGTACGCAAGTATCGTGGAGATGAAAAACATGCGCGGTATGAATCGCCAGCTTTCGTTGCGTTCTTTTCTGTGTTTCTCTTTCGCACTTGCCTTGGCGTGGAATACAGGGTATTCCTCGCGCGGATTCGCGGAGACCGCCGTCGAGCATCTTTCTCTGAATGGCGATTGGCAGTTTCGCCAGATCTCGGGCGATCCGCATGCCGGGACAGCCGACTGGCATGCTGCGGTGGTTCCCGGTGTCGTGCAAACCGATCTCCTCGCCAGCGAATTGATTCCCGCGCCGTTCTATGGCGAAAATGAAGCGCAATTGCAGTGGATCGGCTTTGCGGGATGGGAATATCAGCGGACGTTTGCCGTAAGCGAGCAGCAACTGCGGCAAAAGCATGCCGATCTGGTCTTTTACGGGCTGGACACCTTTGCCAAGGTCTTCGTCAACGGCCAGCCGGTGCTTTCCGCCGACAATATGTTTCGCACCTGGCGTATAGATATTCGCCCACAGTTGCGCGCCGGCAGCAACACCATCAGGGTGGAGTTTGCTTCGCCAATACTCTCGGTCTTGCCCCAGGTGAAGACGGAAAAATATCGACTGCCCGGCGGGCGAGGGAGTAGCGCGGACGGGGTAGCGACCTCGAGCTACGTTCGCAAGGCTTCGTACAACTATGGCTGGGACTGGGCGCCGTGCTTTGTGACCGAGGGCATTTGGCGTCCGGTCGAGATTGAGTTCTGGGACACCGCGCATATTGACAACGTCTACGTCCATCAACTGGATGTCCGCAAAGAGTCGGCGAATCTAAGTATCGAAACCGATATCGTCGCCAGTGCCCCGGCGCGCGTAAGCGTGGATCTGGACGACAGCCGGTGGACGCCCCCGGCAGATTCCGGTGCGGATGCAGGTCGTCCCGCGAAAGGGCTTGCGAGAGCGAAAGGTCTGCATCAGACTGTCTGGCTGCATAGTGGCATGAACCACGTCGTGTTTCCGTTGAACCTGGACCACCCTGCGCTTTGGTATCCGGCCGGATACGGCGAGCAGAGCATGTACCGTTTCGGCGTGGAGCTAAGGGACGGGAAGCATCTGCTTGACAGCAAGGAGGCCCACACCGGCTTACGATCAGTGGAACTCCAACGCAAGCACGATCAATGGGGGATCAGCTTCACCTTTGTCGTCAACGGCATCCCCATATTCGCCAAGGGCGCGAACCTGATTCCCTTCGATAGCTTTCCCACGCGAGTGACCGATGCACAAATGCGCCGCGTGTTGCAGTCGGCGGTCGACTGCAACATGAACATGCTGAGAGTGTGGGGCGGGGGTTATTACGAAACCGATCGCTTCTATGAGATGGCCGATCAACTGGGCTTGATGCTCTGGCAGGAGTTCATGTCAGGCGACCTTTACGCTTACAACAAAAGCTATCTCGACAACATCCATCAGGAAGCGATCGACCAAGTGCGGCGACTCCGGGACCATCCGAGCATTATCCTCTGGTGCGGCAACAATGAGATTGAAGTAGCATGGGACTCCTACCCATATATGGCGCCTTTCAAATCCAAGTTGCCGCCCGATGTCCGCGATACCGTATGGGGCGGGTACATGCACCTATACAGCGGGGTCCTTCCGCAGGTGATTGCGCGATATTCTCCCGGTACGCCCTACTGGCCCAGTTCGCCCAGCAACGACTACGTTGCGCCATTGGTGGACAACAACCAGTATGGGGATGCTCATTACGAGCCCGAATGGGATGGGCAAGTGCCGTTTTCCGCCTATGATGACCAATACCCGCGCTTCATGTCGGAGTTTGCCATTCAATCCTTTCCGGCGATGGCTACCATCGATACGTTTACGGAACCCCAGGACCGCACGCTGTTCTCTCCTGAAATGCTGGCGCACCAAAAAAGTCGAAATGGCAACCAGAACATGCAGATGTCTATATCAAGCCTGTTTCCTCAACCGAGGGACTTCCCTTCGTTTGTCTATGTCAGCCAGGTTCTGCAGGCCGAGAACATCAAGTTCGGGGCGGAACACCTGCGCCGCAACCGTCCTCACGTAATGGGGGCGTTGTATTGGCAACTGAACGATTGCTGGCCAGTCGTTTCTTGGTCCAGCGTGGATTACTACGGACGATGGAAAGCGCTGCAATACTACGCGCGGCGTTTCTACCAGGATGTGCTCGTCAGCCCGCACCTGCGCGACGGCAACGTCGAAGTCGCTGTGGTGTCCGACAGACTGCAGCCCTTGCGTGGGACAATGCGACTGCAATTGATGGATTTCTCCGGCAGCATTCTCTCCAAGAACGATGTGCCGGTCGAGATAGCCCCGCTTTCCGCTACGCAAGTATGGGCGACTCCCCAGAAGGACTATTTACAAGCGGCAAGTAGCACGGGTGATTCCAAGTTCGCCAATCCAAATGGCGCAGATCCCAGTCAAGTCTTCCTGCATGCGGAATTATTGATTTCCGGTGAGAACGATGGACAAGCGGTTTCGACGAACAATCTTTATTTCCTTCCTTTCAAGGAACTGCACCTGCCGCGCGCATCGATCAAGGCGACATGGCTGATGGTAGATGGAAAGCCGGCTTTGCATTTGAGCTCGGCTGTACTGGCACGCGATGTGGATGTAGACTCCGGAAATTTAGACGCACAGCCCTCAGACAATTTCTTCGACCTGTTGCCGGGCCGATCGAGGACTATCACCTTCCAGACGACGGTCCCGGCGGGCACACTGGAGAAGGAGGTTCATGTGATGTCTCTGACCGATGCGTTTGCTGCGGAATAGCGCGAGCCGGAGAAAACTGCTGACAAGGCCGCAAGTCTTGCAAGGTGAGTGACGTAGGACGGAGGCTGTTCCACACGGGTCAAGGTTTCGGCACAAGCGCGCCATTGCTTGCTCTGTTTTGCACCGTGGAAGAGCATTCGTATTCGGCTCTGCTTTGAGGGGCTAAATTGGAGGCCGATAATGGCCATACGAATTGCATGGGAAGGAGCCATGTCCAAATTCTGTACGTCACTGTCAATCCTCCTTCACCTCTCATCCTTCAGCGTTTGTGCCCAGACTCCAGATACTGCGGCGCTGCAGTCAACGTGAGCGGGTCGAATTGAATTCGATCCTCTGGCGGATAGCCGCAGGGCCCGCGGTAATCCTTGTCGTTTATAGAAGGGCTTTCTATGCTCACAAGATTTCCCCTCTCTGGAATTAGCAGATCGATTTTGCTTCTCCGCGCCGTTATCCTCCCAATTCTCCCGTTGATGTTCGCCTTCGGTACCTGGCTCTTGCACGCCCAGAATCCGAATGGCACGCTTAGAGGAGAGGTCCAGGACGCCAGCGCAGCGCGAGTGCCGGGCGCTCAGGTTGTGGTACAGGCCGCCGGGTCTTCCATTAGCCGCTCAGAGACCGCAAATGGGCTGGGAGAGTTTCGCATTGATGGACTGCTCCCCGGTACTTATCACGTCATTGTAACCGCGAAAGGCTTTGCCCTGGCCACGGCCGATGTGGAGGTTGCAGTCAGCTTTGTCCGCGATATCAACGTCACACTGAAACCGGAAAGTGGACACGAGACGGTGAAGGTGCTGGGCATTTCTTCCTCGATCACGGCCGAAACGATTGACACTTCAAGCGCCGTGCATGGGGGCGTTGTTGGTAGCCAGGACCTCGAATCTCTTCCGCTCCCCGCGCGCAGTTTCGCCAACATTGCTTATCTCGTTCCCGGAACCGAGCCGGTGGAACCTTCCGACCCCACAAAGGCGCGCATCACCGCTGTCTCCACCGGCGGAAGTTCGGGCTTAAACAACGAGTTGTCGGTCGACGGCGCCGAAAACTCCGACGACTGGATCGGCGGCTTTCTGCAGAATTTCTCGCCCGATGGCATTCAGGAATTTGCCGTACGTACCTCGAATGAAGACGCCGATACCGGCTGGACCACCGCTGGATCTGTGGTGATTACCACCAAGCGCGGCACCAACGACTGGCACGGCGACGGGGCTTTCTACGAGCGAGCGGCGGCCCTCAACGCCCGATTCCCAATTGAGAATCCGGCGGAAACGTGCACCAACGGAATCTGCGTGAAAAACCCGAAGCAGCCGTTCTCCCGCCAGAACTATGTCGGGACTCTAGGCGGCCCCGTCGTAAAAAACAAGGTGTGGTTCTTCACCTCATTCGAGCAGGTCCATGAAAATGCCAGCATCGCCTACAGCCCCGCCAGCATCTCACAATTCGACGCGCTGAGCACAATCGCTTCTGAAGGCTTGATCTCCAGCGTGCCTGCCATCGCCGTTCCCGCCATTGTTCCGATCCCTTTCCGCGACTATCTCGGGACGGCGCGTTTCGATTGGGCCGAGTCTCCGAAGTCGCAGTGGTTTCTGCGCACCTCAGAAGACACGTACCTTACCCACAACGCGCTGGTGGAGCAAGGCACTCTGCCTTCCACCGGACTGCTCACGCACAATAATTACTGGAACGTGGTGATCAGCAATGCCTATACTTTCAGTCCGACCTGGCTCGGCAATCTGGTTCTGGGCGCCAGTCTGTTGCACCTTACGCAGACGCGTAACTCGAATCTGGGCTTCGCGTTGGCATTTCCCTTCAGTTCGACAGCGCTGACGATTTCCGGATTCGAAACTTTCGGCGACAACCAGTTTGCCACTCCCATCACTCTTTTCCCCGATTTGCGCAATCAGGACAAATACCAGTTGCGTTACGACCTGAGCCATGTCGCGGGAGGCCACGCACTCAAGTTCGGGGTCGACTTCATTCACGAGCCGGTGCTCAACGGCGCGTTTGCGTCTACTGCGGAGCAGATCATCAAGTATCCGTCCGACCCCGATTGCTACGTTAATCCGCCTGGAGCTGACTGCGGTGGTATCAGGAGCGCTTTGCCCTTTTATTTTGTCCAGCCTTTCGCGCAGTGCAACCCAGGGCCCAGCGTTGCTTCCGGCATCACCTGCACTTATGCTCCTGCAGGCGACGGCAGCTTCTCGCAAAACGTTCAAAGGCCCGGCCTCTATGCTGAGGATTCCTGGCGCGCTTCGCATCACCTCACGGTCAACTACGGCCTGCGTTACCAAATCACTTACGGGCTGTTCGAGGGTTCGGGCCGAACCCAGCTTGAGAATAGTGCTTACATTACGGTGCAGGCCTTGCAAATTCCAATTGCGCCCAGTGTGCCGCACGATTATCGGAAGCAGATCGCCCCGCGCCTGGGAATCGCTTATTCTCCAGGCGGGAGCGAGAAGACCGTGTTGCGCGCAGGATTCGGCTTGTTCTACGACGATCTGGCGCAGAATGGATGGGCAACTGCGTTCCAAGGAGTCAATAATACCAATGCAACTACGGGTACCTGCGTTCTTGCCGGCGGCCCAGGCACATACGCGCTCACTGGCGCTGGTTGCCTGCAAGGCGGCGCCGGAGCTACCGGCAACCTCATTGGCTCCAATTACAAGACGCCCTATGCTATTCACGTAACGGGAGGAGCGGAGCACGCCTTCAACGAACGCTGGCTGGCCAGCGCCGACTATACGCATGAGCAGGGGAATCACGGTTATCGCGCATTCCCCTATACCAGCGGCACGAATCTGTTCACTCCGCTCATTTCGCCCACGGACTTGGACTATGGCAGCGATCAGATGGACGTGGTGCCTAATGTGAATGTGTTCCAGTCCGACAACCGCTCCATTTACAACGCCCTCATGTTGCATCTGCAGGGCATTATGCGCCGCTTCAGTCTGGTTGCGAACTACCAGCTCTCGAAGGCGCAGACCTGGGGCTGCCTGCTCGGCGAGCTCTTTGACTATGTGGATGGCGTCTGCAAGCTGCAGAGCGGACCGGATGCCGGACAACTTGATGCCTTCGGGCCCGGTGATTACGGGCCCTCAGGCGAGGACGTTCGCCATCGTTTTGTGCTCGCCGGCACGGTACATATCCCGGGTGGTTTCGAGCTGAGCAGCGTCTCCCAGATTGAGAGCGCCCGCCCCATCACAATCACCAACGCGGACAACACTGGGCGCATTTGGGTCAACGGAGTGTATACCAGCCTCGATGAATTTCGTGGAACACCTTACATCCAGACGGACCTGCGCGTCACCCGCCCAATCAAGATCGGCGAGCGCTGGCAAATCAACCCGTTCGCGGAGTTCTTCAACATCTTCAACCGCAACAATCCCGGCGCTAATTACGCCGTCAACGTAACGCAGCTTCCAGTCCCCGCGTCCCAGATGCAGCCGAATCAAAACGGCATCACAAACGTCAGCCTCATTTGCACAGTCGCCGACTGCTCCCAAACTGCACCCATCACTAGCCTGAAGCAGCTCGAGATACCCGAGGGCGCTCTGGGAGATTTCTTCGGACCGGGCACGACGGTTGGAATTCCGTTCGCTGCCCAACTAGGCATTCGGGTTACGTTCTAGTGAGGTATCACTCAATCTCGGAGCATAAATTCGTGGTGCCACCCTGAGTAGCCACAACTGGCACATGCTGTGCCTGCTGAGGTACCTGTCTGTACTGGTCGCCTACTCCCTTCGCTCTCGCCTCAACCTTCTTTTGGAGATTGTGGTTATTCGACAACTCGCCACGTTGAAACACAGGCATCTGCGGCCACGGTTAGTCGACACTTCATTTGGAACAATCACGAGCAACGCGTGGTGCGCCCACTCTGGGATTTGGATTGCCATTAGTCGTCGTCACGAATGCGCGGCTGGCGCGTGAACTGCAATTCTCAGCTCAGATCGAATTCTAAGGGCTCCTTTTTGGGCCGTGGAGTGCCGAGCTCAATTTTCAGTAGTTGCGGTGAGAGAGACTGGAATGAAAGAGGGAGTATACGTCTGATGAAAAACTGCGGCGGGAAAGTTGAGATCGTCGGCGTACCACTCGATTCGGGCCAGTAGCGCCGCGGCGTCGACATGGGTCCTTCAGCCCTACGCGTGGCCGGGTTGGCCGCAAAACTCGAAGCGCTTGGCTACACCGTAATCGACCGCGGCAATGTGCCAGTGCCAGGGGCCGAGACGATGGACCGCGGCGACGCTCAGGCCCAATTTCTCAGCGCGATCGCAAAATGCGATGAACTCGTCGCAGGGCACGTAAGCGAGGCGCTCAAACGTCAGGCGACGCCGCTCGTGGTGGGCGGAGACCATTCAATCGCTGCGGGCAGCGTCGCCGGAGTCGCCCATCACTTTCGCGGCCAAGGGCGGGATATCGGTCTGATCTGGATTGACGCCCATCCGGACATCAATACGCCTCAGACATCCATCTCGGGAAACGTGCATGGCATGCCGGTGGCGGCCCTCCTGGGAATGGGACCTGAGGCCTTGAGCCATCTCTTGGGCTGGTTGCCGAAGGTGCGTGCGCAGCATATGGCTCTGGTCGGTGTCCGGGACGTGGATTCTGCAGAGCGCGAAAACATTCGCCGCGCCGGCGCGGCGGTCTTCACCATGCGTGACATCGACGAACTCGGTCTGCGTGCTGTGATGGAGAAAGCCATCGCCGTCGCCGCCATCGGGACTGCAGGATATCACGTCTCGATGGACATGGATTGGGTCGATCCCGAGGAGGCCCCGGGAGTAGGAACCCCGGTCCCCGGCGGGGCCACTTATCGTGAGGCGCATCTTGCGATGGAGATTCTGGCCGATCACGGTGGCATCCTCAGCTTTGAAGTGGTAGAAGTGAATCCGATTCTCGATGAGCACAACCGCACCGCGGAGCTTGCGACACAACTGATTTGCTCAGCATTCGGGAAGAAGATTTTGTGAACTCAGCCGTGCCCGCCCCTTCGCCACCCACTTTGCGGGATTCTTAAGACGATCCGTTGTCAACGAACGTCCTCGCTCGTTTGGAAGTCTACGTCAAAACAGCCTCCCCGAAATCAAAAACCGAGTCCTCGTCGCGCCCGGATGGAGTTTTGGCGAAGCGTGATCGATAATCTGGTCATAGTCGAAGTAGAAGAACATCTTCTTTTTCAGAACAGGCCCGCCAACAGCCCCGCCAAAATGGTTTTGCCGAATATAGGGAACCGTTGGCTTGTACCTCGCCAAAATTCCATCCGGACGTGAACTGCGCCTGATCCTAACCGTTAAGATCACGAAACGCGGATGCACAGGCAAGAGTTTTCGGTTGGGAGAAGGGCGTTTGCTGGGAACCGAGAGCCACAAAGCTCAGCATGCGGCGTCAACGGACACACTTTTGCTATTGGTCGTCTTGAGCTTCCCGAAGAAGATCGTAGATACAGCTCAGGCGGCGAGTTGGTAGCGATGGTGCAAGCCGCCGAGCCGTGGGAGCGAGAGGACCTTGCCACTCGCGCCTGGATTCTTCGTCACCACGCGGCCAGCCGGAGTCTGCTTGTTGAGCCCCAGATGTGTTCGGTCGTCGTGATAATAGCGGACGTAGTCTTTCATCACACGCTGGAGATGCCGTTCATTCAGAACGATCACATGGTCGAGCAGGTCGCGTCGGCAGTTGCCGACCCATCGTTCCGCGACACCGTTCTGCCACGGACTGCGAAAAATGGTCCGCTTCGGCTGGATGCCGAAGGTCTCCACCGTCTTGACGACTTCTTCATTGAAGTTTGCCCCGCGGTCAAAGATCAGATACTTGGGTGCGAAATGGTAAGGAAAGGCCTCGCGCAACTGCTGGATCACCCAAGCACTCGTCGGATACCTGGTCACATTGAAGTGAAGGACGCGCCGCCGGTCATGCGCAATGACGAAGAAGCAGTAGAGAACGCCGAAGGTCAGCGTCGGCACGGTGAAGAAGTCCATCGCGGCTATGGCCTCACGATGATTGCTCAGAAAGGCCGCCCAGCGCTTCGCCGGTTCTGGACTTCGAGGAGCTTTTCGCATCCATCGCAGCACCGTTCGTTCGGAGATGTCGAAGCCAAGCATTTTCAACTCACCATGAATGCGCGGCGAACCCCAGGTCGGGTTCTCGGCGACCATGCGAAAGATCAGTTCGCGCAGTTCCCTGCTGACGCATTTTCTTCCCACGCGGGCCCGATGCCGCGAGAGCCACGTCCAGTACAACTTGAAGCCCGCCCTATGCCAACGAATAACAGTCTCCGGTTGAACAAGAATCAAGGCTTCCCTCCATCGATACCAGAACCGCCGCAACATCACCCAGAACAATCGGTCAGAGGGAGCAAGCCGCGGCTGCGGAAGCTTCTGTTTGAAGACGCCGAGCTATTGCCGAAGAGCCAGGTTTTCCAAGAGCAGATCGCGACGTGAGAGAAAGAATCGAGAAAAGAGAACAACTAGGAGCCTCGCCGGGCGCAGCATGAGACCAGTCTTACAGGTGAAGAGGCTGAAGGAATACCCAGTCTATATAATTGATTCGACAGCCGATCGGAATTTTGGCGAGGCACAACTGGAAAGAATTTCATGTGACACGGCGATGGCGAGGCGCAACCTTTGAATTCACAGTTAAGAATCCGAACGGAGTGGAGAAAGGCGTCATCGCCGCCACGCTCAACGGCAAGCCTGTCGAGGGTGCGCTCAAACCACAGCCAGAGGGTTCGGTGAATGAGGTGATTGTAGTCATGGGGAACTCCCGCTTCCGCGCCTGCGATAACTGGAACGGAACCAATGTGCGAAGATCGGGGAAGGCGCCTTCGATCCTCTCTCTGGATTTCATCGAATGAAAAACTCAAGAAAATCGCCCTCAAAAAAATCACACATTGTCCCGCCGGCTGCAAAGTCTCCCGCGCAAGCCAGCGCGGCGCCTGCATTTGTCCACGGTATGCGCACAGTCCTTACCGCAAAGAACCTTTACGACGGAGCCAGCTTGCTCGACGACCCCGTGGTTGTTCTCGAAGACGGCCGCATCGCCTCCATTTCCACGCGCGCGGCCGGCGCACTGCCCACCGGGGCGCGGGTTCTCGACTTTCCTGGCGCAACGCTGGCTCCCGCGTTTTTTGACGTACACATTTACGGCGCAGCCGGGCACGACGTGATGGAAGCTACGCCCGAAGCGCTCGCCGCCATGGGTAGCTTCCTGGCTTTGCGGGGAGTTGGGAGCTTTCTGGCGACGACGGTAACCGCACCGCTGGATGCAACGTTGCGGGCGGTCGATGGGTTGGCGAAGCTCATGGCGCATCCGCCAGCCGAGGGACAAACGCGGCCGCTGGGAATTCATTTGGAGGGGCCGTTTCTCTCGCACGCCAAGCGCGGCGTACAGCCGGCTGAGCATCTGCTGGCGCCCGACATCGCGACCTTCGACAAGCTCTTCGATGCAGCCGAAGGAAAGGTACGGCTGATCACGCTGGCGCCCGAACTGCCGGGCGCGGTGCAACTGGCGGCACACGCCACCAAGCGTGGAGTCCGCGTGTCGCTGGGCCACTCGAACGCCACCGCCGCCCAGACCTGCGCCGCGATTGACGCCGGAGCCGTGAGTGCAACGCATACTTTTAACGCCATGCGCCCGCTGGACCACCGCGACCCGGGCATCCTGGGTACGGTGCTTACTTGCGACGCGCTGTTTGCCGAGCTGATCTGCGACGGCGTGCACACGGCGCCTGGGATGGTGCAGCTCTGGTGGCGCGCCAAGGGGCCGGAGAGGGCGATTCTGGTTACCGACGCGATCAGCGCTGCAGGCATGCCGGATGGGGAATACCAACTGGGCGGATTCGCGGTGCACGTGGCGCAGGGACGAGCCATGGCCAGGGGCGTCCTGGCCGGGAGCGTATTGACGCTGGATCGCGCTCTGGCCAACTTTGTGGCGTTCACGGGCGCGACGGTCGAGCAGGGACTGCGGCTTTTGACCGCCAATCCAGCCCGCGATGACCGGTCTTGGCCGTGAAGCCGGCTCCATTGCTGCCGGCCGCAAGGCGAACCTAGTCGCTGTGAGCGCTGAGGGAAAGCTGATTGCCTCGCTTGTCAATGGCCCGCCCACGAAAGGATGAGACTTGCGTCGACCGCTGCCGCCCGCCAACTTGCCTGCTTCGCTGTCCCCGTGGAGCGGCGCAATTCAACCGAATCGGACCCGGAAAGGATTCCGATTCACGTTCGTGCCAATTGCGGGGCTATGAAAAGACTGGAATTCTGTTCCTGACCGCATGCGTCCTGACGCCGGAGAAGAGAAAATGGCAACCTCCCAGTATGAAATGTTGCGCGAGATTTACGAGCAGCCCCAGGCATTGCGGCGCACGATAAACCTTTATCTGACTGCGCACGGCCTGAAACCGGAGGTTGCCGCGGAGCTCGCACACTGGCCCAACGCCGCGGGCGAGATTCTGATTGCCGCCAGCGGCTCTAGCCGTCACAGCGGCCTTTACGGCGAGATCCTGCTCGAAGACCTCTGCGGCCTGGCTGTCGATGTCGAGTATGCCAGCGAGTATAGTTGCCGCGGCGGACCTGATTTCATCGACGTGCGCCATCCCAGCGTCCTCGTACTCTCGCAGTCCGGCGAAACCAGTGACACGCTGGCCGCCCTCGCCGAAGCGCACCGCCAGGGCCTCAAGACCCTGGCTATTACCAACGCCACTTCCTCCACGATGGCCACCAAGGCCGATGTCTCCATGCCGCTGGCCGCGGGCCAAGAAAAGGCCATCCCTGCCACCAAGAGCTTCACTTGCCAGTTAGCCGTCCTCTATCTACTCGCGCTCTATGAGGGCATGCGCCTGCGTCGCATGGATTCCGCCGCGCTCGCCGAGAACGTCCGCGAGTTGCTCGCCCTGCCCGGCGCGCTCGAGTCGCGGCTCGATGCGTGGCGCGAGCAGACGGCTGTTCTCGCCGCCAAGTGCAGCGGCGCGGCTACGTTTCTCTATCTCGGCCGCGGCATCCACTACGCCATCGCCCGCGAGGGCGCGCTCAAACTCAAGGAAGCCTCCTACGTCCACGCCGAGGGCTACCCTGTGGGTGAGCTCAAGCACGGACCGAATGCACTGGTCAGCGACCGCGTCCCACTGCTGGTGCTGGCCACCGTGGATCGTGCGCTCGAGGCCTCCGTCCTGCGGTATCAAAAAACCCTGCAGCTGCTTGCCGAGATGAAAGTGCAGGGCGCGAGAGTCATCGCCCTTGCCAACTCCGATGACGCAGAAGTTCCCGCTTTCGCCAGCGACTGCATAACTATCCCGCCGGCCTCCGAGTATCTGCTACCCATCCTCGAAGTCGTCCCGCTTCAGCTATTCGCCTACTCAATGGCCCTTGAGCACGGCGTGGATGTCGACCGGCCGAGAAACCTCTCCAAAGCCGTCGTTGAAAAATAACACTGCCTTCTTGCGCAAGATGAGTTCGTGCAACTTCCTGCTGACGCATTTTCTTCCCACACGGACCCGACGCCGCGAGAGCCACCTCCAATACAACTTGAACCCCACCCGATGCCAGCGAACGACGGTCTCCGGTTGGACAAGGATCAATGCCCGCTTCCATCCCGGCCAAAGCCGCCTCAACATCACCCAAAACAAGGGGCTTAGGAAGAAACGGCCTTCAGAGAGCTGATTAAGCTACTGAAATGGCAAGATTAAACCGGTATTTTCGTTTTGCGAAGATTTCCGAGGCCCGGTTCCGCTCCCTGTTGCGCTGTTTTGCGCTGGATCTGACGGCCACACAGGCAGCCCGGATGACGGGCATTTCCGTGCGCAGCGTCAACCCCATTTTTCTTCGACTGCGGGAAAGACTGGCCCACGAATGCCGTCTGCATTCTCCCTTCGCCGGCGAGCTGGAAGCCGATGAGTCCTACTTCGGTCCGCGCCGCGTGCGCGGCCGCAGAGGCCGTGGCGCGGCAAGAAAAACCATCGTCTTCGGCCTGCTCAAGCGGGGCGATCAAGTCTATACGGAAATCGTGCCCAATGCCTCCAGCGCCGCTTTACACGCCATTATCCGCAACCAGGCAAGCATCGGATCCATCGTCCACACAGATCGTTGGCGGTGATACAACGGGCTCGTCGATCTGGGCTATGCCAGGCATCGCAGGGTCGACCACGGCGACAACCAATTCGCTCTCGGTCCCAACCATATCAACGGCATCGAGAGCTTTTGGAGCTACGCCAAGCACCGCCTCGCCCAATTCCATGGCGTCAACAAGAACACCTTT
>Ga0187877_1001966_pt1 | contig 19462 bp, 20 predicted proteins | sample June2016WEW_17_1_3_FD_132430 | JGI IMG/M metagenome (GOLD analysis project Ga0187877, IMG submission 132430) | Peatland microbial communities from SPRUCE experiment site at the Marcell Experimental Forest, Minnesota, USA - June2016WEW_17_100 | ecosystem: Environmental > Terrestrial > Soil >... | reverse complement strand
CATAACGATGTGAATATCCCTCTTTTTACGGAGCGCTTCCCGGTTCGAGGGGTCACGGGTCAGAATGTAATCGAGGGTTTCTAAAGCTACCGGGTATCTCTTGAGGCCGACGTTGTTCTTCACCAGGTCGAAGAGAAGTTCCAGATTCTCCGGGTCAACGGCTTTGGCCTGGCCGAGGACGTCGATAGCCTCGGCATATTTCCCCTCGATAGAATAAAGATTGGCCAAGGAAATGTAAGCGGCCAGATGCTGAGGGTATTTCTCCAGAATTTTGGAGAGAGTCTCCTTGGCCTGCTGGATATTTCCTCTCAACATTTCCTCGAGGGCGTCGCTGTACCGCTCGCGAATTTTGCCTTCTTTCCTTTCGGATTTCGAAGAACGCCACAACTGGAAGGCGCGGCGGGCATCTACGAACAGGGTGACCAAAAAGACAAAGAAGGCTCCGATGATGAAGGCCCCAAAGGCGATCAAAGCCGGCGAGATAGAAAGGGTATGATCCTGATAGATGGAAAACTCCACCTCTCCTGGGTTGAGGTAAAAAAGGTAGCCAAAGGCGATGAAAATGAGGGTGAAGATGATGAAGTGGGTTCGGGAAAACATGATCGGCTCCTTCTATTTATGGTACGGCTCGCCCCGGAGTAGGGTGAAACCCCGGTAGATCTGTTCCAGCAGGAGCAGCCGGGCCATACCGTGGGCTAGGGTCATGGGGGAAAGGGAGAGGCGAAAATCCGCCTCCTCCTTTAGAGCTTCCTCCAGCCCGTAAGGGCCGCCCAGAAGGAAGGCGATTTCTCTGGAGCCCGAGTCGCTCCATTTTTCCAGGGAACGGGCAAAGCCTTCTGAGGAAAGTGGCTTTCCGCCTTCATCCAGAGCGACCCCGAAGACGTCGGGGCGGACCTTTTCCCGGATCCTTCGCCCCTCCTGCTTGAGAATGTAATCCTTTCTTCCTTTGTAAAGGACCCTCTCCTCCGGGACCACCACCAGATTCAAGTCTGCATAGCGTCGGATCCGCTCTTCGTACACCCCACATCCTTCCTTTATAAAATTATCGGACGTTCGGCCTACGAAGATGAGGGTCAAACAAAACTTTTTCATCCGGGGCGTTTTCTTCGAACCCTACTGACCGGGGGGGACTCGAGCCGGGCGGCTTCCGACCAGAGTCGCTCTAGGTCATAGAACTCGCGGACCGGCTGGTAGAAGACATGAACGATGACATCCCCATAGTCCAGGAGAATCCAGCGGCCCTCCCTTTTTCCTTCGATACCCAGCGGGTGAATCCCCTGCTTGCCCAATTTTTCCTCGACATGGAAAGCGAGGGCTTGGACCTGGCGGTCAGAATTGCCGCTGCAGATCAGGAAATAATCCGTAAAAGAAGAAAGGTTCGTGACCTCTAAGATGACCAAGTCGATGGCCTTGCGGTCCAACAAGGCACGAGCGCAGAGAAAAGCTTTTTCTTTGGAACTGGGGGGGATCAACCTGCTGATTCGATGTCCTTCGCTCTATAAAGTTTATTCTTATATATAAACATTTCTACTGGAGTCGGCAAGAGATACTTTACCGACTGCCCTTTCTGCAAATACTCCCGAATCCGGGTAGAGGAAATATCCAGGGCCGTAATCTCCCGGGGGTAGACGAAAAATCCGGAAACATGAGCGTAGCTGAATTTTTGGTCATCATAACAAAATTCTCCGGACAGTTCAACCGGAAGATGCTCGCGGGAGAAATTTTTTTCGAAACCGGGACGAGTCATGACCACAAAATGGCAGAGGCCAAAGAGGGCCGCGTATTCCTTCCAGGTATTAATTTCTAAGAAGGCATCCAGCCCGAGGATAAAGTAGAGATGGGTTTCCGGGCCGAATTTTCGACGGAAAAACTCGATGGTTTCGATGGAATAAGATTTGCCCTTCCGTTCCAGCTCCACCTCGGAGAGGGAAAACCGGGGATTGTCCGCGATGGCCAGCCGGACCATTTCCAGGCGCTGGGGGGCTGGAATAATCCCGTCTTTGGTTTTGTGGGGAGGGCGGGAGGCAGGGATAAAAATCATCTGATCCAGGTCAAAGCCGTCACAGATCTCCTCGGCCGGGCGGAGGTGGCCCAGATGGATGGGGTTGAAGGTTCCGCCGAAGAGGCCAATCTTTTTCATGTACGAATCTGCCCCGTACCGTAAACAATGAATTTTGAGGTCGTCAGGTCTTCGACTCCCATGGGGCCGAAGGCATGGAGCTTCGTGGTGCTGATGCCGATCTCTGCGCCCAGTCCCAGCTCAAACCCATCGCTGAACCGGGTGGAAGCATTGACCAAAACCGTGGAAGAGGGCACTTCCCTGAGAAATCTCTGGGCATTCGCATAATCCTGGGTGACAATGGATTCGGTATGGGAGGAGCCGTAACGGATGATGTGCTTGATGGCCTCATCCAGATTATCCACGACCCGGACGGCCAGGATCAAATCCAAATATTCAGCCGACCAGTCTTCTTCCTTCGCCGCCTTAACGGATTTTACTATTCGACGGGTTTTCGGGCACCCGCGCAGCTCCACTCCCGCGGCCTTGAATTTCTTGGCCATTAAGGGGAGAAAGGAGGGCGCAATCTGACAGTGGACCAGCAGGGTCTCCATAGCATTACAGACCCCTGGACGTTGAACTTTGGCATTGTAACAGATCTTTTGAGCCATATCCAAGGCCGCTGAGGAATCCACGAAAATGTGACAGACCCCTTTATAATGTTTGATCACTGGAATTTTAGAATGGGAGACCACGAAGCGGATTAATTCTTCCCCACCCCGCGGAATGATCACATCGATATACTCCTCTAAAAGCAGCATTTCCTCCACGGCCTTGCGAGAGATGGTGGGGATTACCTGAACAGCCTGTGTAGGAATTCCATGCTGTCGGCAGACTTTCTGGAGAATCTCGGCAATGGCCAGGTTGGAATGGATGGCCTCCGAACCCCCCCGAAGAATCACGGCATTCCCTGCCTTCAAACACAGCCCGGCCGCATCGGAGGTGACGTTGGGCCGGGACTCATAGATGATTCCGATCACCCCCAGGGGAATCCGCATCTTCCCCACCCAGAGACCGTTGGGTCGCCTCCACATCCTGGTTACCTCTCCCACCGGATCTGGAAGAAGAGCAATCTCCTTCAGGCTTGTGGCCATTGCCCGAATGACGGCGCCCGACAGGGTCAAACGGTCGATCATGGCTGAAGGAAGCCTTTCCTTTTTGGCCGATTGAACATCGGCAGCATTGGCCTTTTTCAGCCTGGAAGTCGACCGGAGCAGGGCTTCGGCCATTCCTTTCAGGGCCGAATTCTTCGTGGAGGTGGAAAGATTGCCCAGGATAAGACTGGCCTCCCTGGCCTGTCGGGCGACATTTCGAATTTCATCTTTTAAGGACATTCCAACCCCCTCCCGCAAAACAAGCACCAAATCCCAAGCACCAAACCACAAATAAATCCCGATGACCGAATTCCCAAATCCTAATCATCCGGTTTGATGGCCGGACGGAGAAATCTGAATGTCTTTTTTATTTGTTTGGGTCATCGGAGTTTGGAGATTTGAAATTTTTTTATAATTTGGAATTTGGGATCTGCTTTATTTCCTCTGGCCGCTCGATTTTTTATCCTCCGCGTCGAGGGAACAGACGGCCCCGGGAGAAAAACAGACCAAATCATCCCGGTGAATGACCTCATCGCTGCACTTATGGCCCAGCCTGATTTCCAATTCAGATGTCTTGAGCCCTTTGATTTTGTGAATCTCCCCGGATTCATAATTCACCAGCCCCTTGGCAAACTCCAGGCCACTGGCGTCTGACAGAATGACGGGGTCTCCCTGGGTGAATTTTCCCTCCGCTCCCAGAACCCCTGAAGGGAGCAGGCTCTTTCCTTTCTGGAGAATCGCCTTCTTGGCGCCTTCGTCAACGAGGATCTTTCCCAGGGGCTCGAGGGTAAAGGCGATCCAGTGTTTCCGGCTGGTCAGCTTGTTGAGCTGGGAGGTAAAGAGGGTGCCCACTTCTTCTGCCCGCAGGATCTTTTCCACCATTCCCTCGACCATACCGTTGGCCAAAACGGTGGGCACGCCAAAGAGAGCGGCTTTCCGGGCTGCCTGAAGCTTGGTAACCATGCCCCCGATACTGATGGGGCTTAGGGTCCCGGAGGCTTTCTTTTCGAGCTCATCCGTGACCTGCGGGACCAGGGGGATGAGCTTGGCGTTCTTGTGAAGGCGCGGATCACGGTCATAGAGGCCGTCGATGTCGCTCAGGATGACGAGCAAATCCGCATTGACCAGGTTGGTTACCAGGGCCGAAAGGTTATCGTTATCGCCGAACTTGATCTCTTCCACGACTACGGTGTCATTTTCGTTGATGATGGGGATCACTCCGAACCCCAGGAGGGTCAGGAGGGTGTTGCGGGCATTGAGGTAGCGGTTGCGATTGGAGAGATCGTCGCGGGTCAGGAGAATCTGGGCCACCTTCTCCCCGTAGAATGAAAAGGCGCGTTCGTAGTTCCACATGAGTGCGCTCTGCCCGATGGCTGCGGAAGCCTGTTTTTGGGGCATGGTTTTGGGTTTCTCCAGCAGGCTGAGGCGGGCCATCCCGGCGGCGATTGCGCCGGAGGATACGAGGACTACTTCATACCCCAATTTCTTGGCGGCCGAGACCTCTTTCGCCAGGCGGTCAAAGACCGGCTGACTCAGGGTTCTTCCCTTGGCCGTCAGTACACGGCTTCCCACCTTCAGGACGATCCGGCGAACTTTTTTCAGGATTTCTTTGCGGTTCAATGAGATGCTTCCTCTTTCGATCTCTTAAAGAGATGCCTGGAAAGGGACCCGAGGAGTTCAGGTAGACCTTCCCCCGTTAACCCAGAAATGGGATGAGCTTCCTTTTTGATTCTTTTAAAATAGCGCCTGACCTTTGCTAATTTCTGTTTGGCTTCAGGGGTATCGATCTTATTCAAGGCTATAATCTGGGGTTTCTCGCTCAGAGCAGGGTCAAAGAGAGCAAGTTCCTTATTCAGCGTCCGGTAGTCTTCCAGCGGGTCCCGCTGGCTGAGATCCGAGAGGTCCAGCAGATGGAGAAGCAGCGAGGTACGCTGGACGTGACGCAAGAACTTTAGGCCCAGGCCTGCACCTCGGTGTGCCCCTTCAATGATTCCCGGGATATCTGCGACCACGATTTGACGATGGTTGCCGAGAGAGACAACCCCCAGGTTCGGAACCAACGTGGTGAAAGGGTAATCGGCTATCTTCGGGCGGACCGCTGAAATCTTGGAGATGAGGGTAGATTTTCCCGCATTGGGGTAGCCGATGATGCCCACATCAGCCATCAATTTCAGCTCCAGGACGAGCCACCGGGATCCACCAGTTTGACCGGGTTCCGCTTTACGCGGCGCCTGATGGGTGGGGGTAGCGAAACGGGCATTCCCCCTTCCTCTCATACCTCCCCGGGCGACAACGAATATTTCTCCGTTTCCGGTGAGATCTTTGAGAAGGTCTCCGGTTTCCTCATCCCGTATAAGGGTCCCCACCGGGACAGGGATGATCAGGTCCGGTGCGCTGCGCCCCTCTTGATTTTTCCCTTTTCCGTGTTGGCCTCTTTTGGCGTGGTAAAGCTGGCGGTAATGAAAATCAAGGAGGGTTGAAAGCTGGCCGTCGGCTCTCAAGATCACGTCCCCGCCTTTTCCCCCGTCGCCGCCATCCGGTCCTCCGCGGGGAACGTATTTTTCGCGGCGAAAGCTGATGCAACCGTTTCCTCCGTCTCCGGCCTTGACGAAGATTTTGGCTTCATCGACAAATTTGATCGGTCAGACTCCCCGTATTTTTCCGGATTCCTGAAACAGCCCGTTCACGAATGGACTCAAGCCTGAGCCCCCTCCACCTGGGAAGGGTACACGCTGACTTTCTTACGTTCCCGGTCCAAACGCTCGTAGGTAACGACTCCATCGACCTTAGCAAAGAGAGTAAAATCCTTCCCCATTCCCACGTTTTGGCCTGGATGAATTCGGGTTCCGTGCTGCCGTACCAGAATGGAACCGGCGTGGACCCACTGCCCCCCGAAGCGTTTCACTCCCAGCCTCTGGCCAGCGCTGTCCCGGCCATTGCGCGAGCTTCCCTGTCCTTTCTTATGCGCCATGTGAACCTCCCAGAAAAAGTGCCTAAAGTTGAAAGTGTCTAAAGTTCGAAGTGTCTAGAGCAGCTGAACTTAAAAAAATTATTTTAGGCACTTTAGCGCACTTTAGGCATTTACTGTGATCTCTTTAATCTTCAAAGAAGTGAAAGACTGGCGGTGCCCCGTCTTTTTGGAGTAGCCCTTCCGGCGTTTCTTCTTGAAGATGATGACCTTTTTGGCCCGGTGGTGGGCCAGGATCTCTCCCAGGACTTTGACATTAGGGAGCAAAGGTTTACCGGTAAGGACGTTTTCTCCTTCCGCATAGAAGAGCACGTCTTTCATCTCCACTGTTTCGCCGGCCTGACCGGGGATCTTTTCCACCCGGATGGTATCCCCCGGAGAGATCTTAAACTGTTTTCCGCCTGTCCGAATGATCGCGTACACGTGAACCCCCAAACAAGAATGCCTTAAATTCGAAATGCCTTCATTGCACTTAAATTTAAGGGCATTTTAGGCATTAGCTATTTTAACTCTTTATGTTAGGATCTCCGGCTTCGGTTTGTCAACCGGAAAATGGCCGTTCTGGCAATGAATTTCGTATTGCTCGATATGAAAATCATTCTTCCCGGTGATGGTGATGCGCTTGCTGTAACGCCGCTCTAATTTTTCGATCTCCGCGCGCGCTTCGTCGTAGAGGTAATTGGCCACGTTGGGGTGGACATCCACCAGGATGTTCTCCCCGCGCAGGTCACGGATGTCCCGCTGAATCTCCCGGAGAATCTCCTGGCAGATGGTAGATCGGGATTTGAGAAACCCCCGGCCCTCGCAGTAGAAACAGCGCTCGCTCAGGATTCTCCCCAGACTCTCCCGGGTTCGTTTGCGGGTCATCTCCACCAGCCCCAGCTCGGAGATCTTGAGGATGTTGGTCTTGCTCTTGTCTTTTTTCAAAGCCTCGGTCAGCGCCTGGAAGACTTTTTCCCGGCTGGATTCTTTTTCCATGTCGATGAAATCGATGATGATGATCCCGCCGATGTTACGCAAACGGAGCTGATAGGCGATTTCTTTTACTGCTTCCAGGTTGGTCTTCAGGATGGTGTCTTCTAAGTTTCTTTTCCCCACGAAGCGCCCGGTGTTGACGTCGATGACCGTCAGCGCCTCGGTCATATCGATCACGATGTACCCTCCCGACTTGAGCCAGATTTTCCGGCCCAGGGCGCGACTGATCTCCATCTCGATGCCGTAATAATCAAAGAGGGGCTCTTCTTTCTCGTAGAGTTCGATGGAGGATTTCAGCTGGGGCATGAAGGTGTCGCAGAATTCCAGGATCTTGTTGTGTTCCTCCCGTGAATCGATGACCACCCGTTCTACATCATGAGTGAAAAGGTCCCGGATTGCCCGCAGGCTGATGTCCAGGTCTTTATGAACCAGGCTGGGAACCTGGCTGCCGGCCTTCCGCTTCTGGATGTTGCCCCACATCTTCAGGAGAAAGTCCAGATCCTGGCGCAGCTCCGGTTCTCCTTTTCCCTCCGAGGCTGTGCGCACGATCAGCCCGCAGGCCGCGGGCTTAATGTGCTGGATGATCTCCCGGAGTCTCTTTCGTTCGGCCTCGTTCTCGATCCGCCGGGAGACCCCGATGTGATCCACCATGGGCATCAGAACCAGGTGACGGCCGGGAAGGGAGATGTGAGAAGTAATTCGGGCGCCTTTGGTCCCCAGCGGCTCCTTGGATACTTGGACGAGAATATCCTGTCCTTCGTGTAAAAGATCCTCAATATGAAAAGGAGTATCCAGGTTCATGACCTCCTCTTCCTCAGCGGGGGAGATTCCGTTTCCGTCATCATCCCGGGCCCGCATCAACACTTCCAGGTCGTCGAAGTCCTGATGGACGTCGGAGACATAGAGGAAGGCAGCCTTTTCAAGGCCGATGTCCACGAAAGCCGCCTGCATCCCGGGAAGAACTCGAACAACCCGGCCTTTGTAAATGTTCCCGCTGATCCCTTGCTCGGAGCTTCGTTCCACGTAGAGCTCGACCAGGACCTCGCTCTCCATCAGAGCGACACGGGTTTCCCCTGAATTCACATTGATCAGGATTTCGTTGGACATGGGTCTGATTCCTTGAATCGAACCTGGATTTTATGGACCGTAATCGAGGGCCTTTCCCCTTCTGTCCATCCAAAAATAAAATCCAGAGCTTCCTCTGGCCTCAGAGTCCCTTCGGGCCCGGGACGCATACCCAATTCCATAGTACGGTCATCGACCAGAGAGGAGGATTCAACAAATTTCTTTAAATCAATTTCTTTGTTCTTCCGGGACCAAAAAACCGGAAATGAATGTGCCTCCTGGAACCGATCGGCTTTCTCCCGTGGAAGCCGGCTCGAATCCGAAAGCTTTACTTTATATAATATCGTAATAATATTATCAAAAATTGAAAGGGTTTTCAAGGGAATTTCTTGGGTTTCCAGGATGGTCACGCCCTGGGGGAGAACTTCGTTGATGCGCGAGGTTGCCTCTTGGGGCTGGAGACATGCCTGGACATGGAAATCCATGAATTCAGCCCAACTCTCATGGCCGACGGGAAGGGGAGGACCGAAGGAGACCTTGGGCAGCGGATGGAAACCCTGGGAATAGACCAGGGGAATTCGGGCCCGACGGAAGGCGCGGATCATCATCTGGGAAAACTCCAGGTGCCCGAAAAATTTGGCCGGTCCGAATTTAACAAACCTGGAGCGGAACCGACGGGGAGGTGAGGAAGCCCCCTGGGATCTTATGTTGGCCGAAGATTCTTGGACCGGGACATCGGCCCTGTCCGCAGTCCGGTTTCGGAGGCCGGAGACTTCATAACAGACTCCACAGCCATTGCAAGAGGCGTTGCGGCAATCCGGGGTCTGGGCCCCTTGCATGGCTCTTTTTCTTTCCTCTTGCAAAAAATATTTGGATACCCTGGAGTCCAGGTGGTCCCAGGGCAGGGTCTCATCCAGCATTCTTCGACGTAAGTAAAAGGAAGGGTCTATCCCGGTCCGGGAGAAAGCTTCCTCCCATAATTCGTACCGGAAATGTTCCCCCCAACCGTCGAGCCTGCATCCCAGAGCGTGGGCAACTTCCAAAGATCCACCCAGTTGCCGATCGCCCCGGGCGAAAACCCCCTCCAGGAGACTCAGCCGGGGATCGGCCCATTTGAACCGGAGGCCGTGGCGTTGTAATTTCTGACGCAAAAGGCGATGCCTTCTCTGCACCTCTTCCGTGGAAGATTGGGGCTCCCACTGGAAAGGGGTATGGCTTTTGGGAACAAAGGTGGAGATACTCACATTGATCTGGGCGGAACCTTTGGACTGCCGGGCGACCCGCAAGGCCTTCTGGCAAAGAGAAACAATCCCTCTTAAATCTTCCTCTTCCTCGGTGGGGAGGCCGATCATGAAATAGAGCTTGACCAGCCGCCAACTGGCCGCGAAGACCCGATGAATCGTCGAAAGGAGATCCTCTTCGGTATTCCCCTTGTTGATGATCCGACGAAGGCGTTCGGTACCCGCTTCAGGGGCCAGGGTGAAGCCAGTCTTCCGAACCTCCTGAATTTGCTGGATGAGGGAAGGGGTGAGTGTTTCTACCCGAAGGGAGGGGAGAGAAATAGCCACCCGTTCTTCGCGGGTTTGGTCCAGGATGGAAGAAAGCAAAGGCTCAATACAAGAGTAGTCCCCCGTGCTGAGGGAGAGGAGGGAGACTTCATCATAACCCGTGCTCTCCAGTCCGGCCTTTACCCATTCCGAGATTTGGCGGGGAGAACGCTCTCGTAAAGGACGGTAGATCATCCCCGCCTGGCAAAAACGGCATCCCCGGGTACACCCGCGGGCTACCTCGACATTGAGGCGATCGTGGATGACCTCCATGAAAGGGAGGATGGGGCGGGAAGGAAAAGCCCCCCGGTCGAGGTCGTGGATTACCCGCCGGACAACCGTCGAATAATCCTTTTTCAAAGGAACGATCTGTTTGATTCGTCCATCCGGCTCGTACTCTGGACGGAAAAAGGAAGGGACATAGACTCCTTCCAGGGTGGAAAGCCGGCTCAGTAACTCTTCTTTGGTCTCCCCTCTTTGCCGGGAGGCGATGATTTCGCGGCAAATCTCGAGGACCACCTCTTCCCCGTCTCCCAATACGAACAGGTCGAAGAAATCAGCCAGGGGCTCCGGGTTCATGGCGCACGGTCCGCCCCCGATGATCAGGGGATCTTTTTCGTCTCTATCGGTTGCCCGGAGGGGAATCCCGGCGAGGTCCAACATGTTCAAGACTTCAGTGTAGTGAAGTTCGTACTGGAGAGAGAAGCCGAGGAGGTCAAACTCTTTCAGAGGGCGGGAGGACTCCAGGGAAGATAAAGGAAGATTTTGACCCCGAAGAAAGTTCTCCATATCGGGCCAGGGCGCAAAAACCCGTTCGCAGACGATGTCCGGACTCGCGTTGAGGATATGATATAGAATCTGAATGCCGAGGTGAGACATGCCCACCTCGTAAACGTCCGGAAAGGCCAGGGCAAACTTCAGGCGAACCTGGCTCCAGTCTTTGAGCACGGAGTTTATCTCCGCGCCGAGGTATCGGGCAGGCCTGGAAATTTTTAGGAGTTCTTCTCGATTCACGAAAAAATATTAACACTCCGGGCTTACAGTGGCAAATGATTTGTCTTATAAAAGGCCCGAGATTCGAGGAACGAGGTTCGAGGTTGCATTTTAATCAATCGGCTTGACATAATTTAACTTTCTTCCGGGGGCTGTGGGGGCACGCGGGATGTACCTGTACGAAGTTCGAGAAACATCCTGGAATCCTTGAATCCTTTAGCGATTGAGGAAGATCCTTGAGTGATAATGTTCTTGCTGCCATCCAGGGGGCTGTGTTAAAAAGAAGGATCATTTCTTGCGATGGAGGAGAAGGCAATGAACCTTAGAGCTAAGATCTACGTGGAAAACCAGAAAAAGACTTCTCGGGCGAAACTCGACGCCCGCCTGGCTGCCCTAAAAGAGAAAGGGATGGAAGAAGCTGCCATAAAGAAAGACGCCACTGTGCGGAGATTGAAAGCCCAGGTGCGAAAAGCCGATTTGCGGCTGGCCAGCATTGCCGCCCAAGAGAAACTGAACCAGGAGAGGGCGCAAGCGAAGATTGATAAGCTGGCGGCTGAGAAAGCTGCTCGCGAAGCCCCCAAGAAGGAAGCAGCAGGGGCAGCCCCGGAAAAGAAGGAGAAGAAAGGGAAAAAGGAAAAACCCGAGAAGCCGACCAGACCCGAGGGAAAGAAAGAGACCCCGGAGGGAAAGAAGGATAGGGCCGAGGGAAAGAAAGAGAAGCCCGAGGGGAAGAAAGAGAAACAGCAGAAAAAGGCAGAAAAGCCAGAGGACAAATAAAGTCTTGGAAGGGTTTTCCCCCGGGTTTCCAATGCTTGAGGAAAGGACTCTGGAAGAGCGGAAAGGACCGGGGGAAAAAGGATGAGGGGGAACCCTATGTCCATCTTGGTTACTGGAGGATTTGGACTCATCGGTTCGGCTCTGACCCGGATGCTGGTCGAACGAGGGGAGAAAGTTTTTGTTCTGGACAATAACGTTCTCCCCTTTCGTTTTTCGGGAATTGGCGATCAGCTAAAAATCTTTCGGGTCGATTTGGGGAATTTTGCCAAAGTTCTGGAAGCCGTGAAGGAGAGCGCCCCAAGGGTCATCTTCCACCTGGGAGGCATGCTCTCTCTGCCTTCCAATGCCGACCCCCAGGCTTCTTTTTCCACGAACGTTACCGGCACCTACCACGTTCTCGAAGCGGCTCGGCTCTTCCAGGTTCCTAAAGTGTTATTCACCAGCACCACAGCTACTTATGGACTGGATATCCAAGGAAAGGTAATCGACGATACCACTTTGCAGCGCCCGATCACGATGTACGGGTCCACCAAGGTATTTGCCGAGCTTCTGGGCAGGTTCTACCGGACGAAATACGGAATCGATTTCCGAGCGGTCCGGTATCCCTCAGTGATCGGTCCGGGAGCCAGGACCGCCCACATCTCCATCTATAACGCCTGGGCTGTGGAGAAGGCCTTCTATGGAGAGCCCTATGAAATCTTCGTTGAGCCGCAGGTCCGCTGCCCGGTCATCTACTTCAAAGACGCTGCCCGGGCCCTCTTGTTATTAGAGGTTGCCCCGGCGGAGGCGATCCAGACGGTATGTTATCTTCTGGCCGGGATTCAACCGACGAGTTCGGCAGAGGAATTGGTGGCGGAAATTAGGAAACACTACCCCAATGCCCCCCTCAGCTACAAGCCTGATCCCGCTGCCATGGAATTCCACCGCAAGAGCCAGGGGGTTTCCTTTGACGACCGCAGGGCCCAGAAAGAGTGGGGCTGGAAGGTCGAGTATTCCCTTCCCGGGATGATCGCAGATTTCTACGCTGAGTTGAGAGCTCACCCGGAACGGTACCGTTAGAGGGCTTTACCGCTTCAGGTCCCAGAGCAAATCCGAAGAATTTAGAAGAATTCTGGAAATCCCTCTCCCCGCTAGGGAGGAGAGGGATAAGGTAGGAAACTATTTTTTCTTGGGGCCAAGAATTGCTTTCAAAGCCGCGGCTGGCACGGCTTTCACGACCCTCTTGGCCGGAATCTTGATGGCTTCTCCGGTCTGGGGATTACGGCCCATCCGGGCTTTGCGGTTTTGCACTTTCACGGTAACAAAGCCGGGGAGGGCCAGTTTTTCTCCCTTTTTAACGATCTTGGCGGCCAGGCCGGCCAGAGCGTCGAGAGCCGCAGCGCCCTGCTTTTTAGTAATTCCGACCTCCTCGGCCAGATAGGTAACAACCTGCATTTTGGTCATTGGCATACAATAATCCTCCTTTCTGGTTTAATGAACGACGATTTTATACCGGACTGATTACAGTCCGGGAAGGCGCTTTTCCGTTGATTGGTGTATTCCCCCGTTTGCCCAATCTACCTTTATCCGATGATCCGAAATCTTAACGAACCATAACAATATCCACCCGACGGTTTTTGGCCCAGGCAGCCTCATCATGACCGGGGTCGAGAGGACGTTCCTTTCCGTAGCTAATCGCGGAAATTCTTTGGACGGCGATTCCCAAGCCCTCTAGGAATGCATTGGCAGCCTCGGCCCTCTTTTGACCCAGGGCCAGGTTATACTCTGCGGTTCCTCTTTCGTCGCAATGGCCCTCCAATCTAACCTTCACTTTGGGGTTCGCCTTGAGCCATTCGGCGTTTTTCTGGAGGACATCTTTCTGGTCCTCACGGATGGACCATTGATCAAAATCAAAATAGAGGGCTTCCAAATTGGTCGCCTTCGAAGCTGCTTCTCTCGTTGCGGCCTCTTTCCTGGCGGCTTCCTCCTGCGCGGATTTTTCGCGGAGAGCCTTCTCCCGAAGCGACTCCTCGCGGAGATTCTCTTCCTGCAGCTTCTTCTCCCTTTCCAGGGCAGCCGAGCTTTCCGGGGAGGCCGCTTCCGGCTTGGCTTCCGTGGTCTCAGGTTTGACTTCGGTCGCCCGGGGGGGCGAATAGCGCACCGCATCGGACCGAATCGTCTTCTTGGCGCAGCTGAAGGAGAATGCCAGGGCCACCACAAGGAACAAAACCAACCATCTTCTTGCGTATTTCACTTTCTTCCCTCGCTCTCTTAAGACTCTGATAGAAAGGTTATCCGCTGTTTAAGGGGCTGTCAAGGGGAAAAACGGGGAAAACAGCCCTCCAATGCGAATTTCGGAATGGCTGATTTACAGTTGCTTCTATTCCGCACGCCCCATTCCACAATTTGCATTTCCCGCTCACGGTCTTTCTACGAGTTCCAGGTAGACGTTATCCGGGCCCAAGCAGAAAGCGACCTTGGCACCTGAAGGGGATTGGGCTAATTCAACCGGAAATTCGAACCCTTTTTCTTTCAGCCGACGGATCAAATCCTCGATATTTTTTACGGCAATGCCAACATGGTCGATGCTGGCCGTTTCCGGTTTCGGATTTTCAACCGCAGGCGGAAGGTGCAGGACGGACAAACTCGTTTCGCCTTCCAGGGACAGGACCGTGATCTTCCTCCCCAGGTTCTCGAACTCTCTGGCTACCCTCGCCCCGAAGAAGGTTTTGAAAAAATCGATGGTCTTAGCTGGATTACTGGAACGGATATGAACGTGATCGATGCGGGCCATAATTCACCTCTCCTAAATTCATTCTTTGCCGGGCCGAAAATTCAAGCTACCCTCAGGATAATAAATTTTCTCTTCCGGGTAAAGAATATTCTATATCCCAGAATCCTTTTAAAAGGAATTGGAGGGAAGTCCCCCTGAATGCTTTGGAATGCTTTTTCCCCTTGGCAGGGTAGAGGGAGTTTGCTAAGGTGAGGAAAAATTCTAGGATGGGATGGAGGAAGAGATGAAGGTTTTGGGCATTCATGGAAGCCCGCGCAGAGGAGGGAATACGGAGCTGCTTCTGAAGGAATTGCTCAGAGGTTGCAAGGCCGAAGGAGCAGAGGTGGAAGAGGTTTTTCTCCGGGAACTTAAAATATCGCCCTGCCTGGAAATCTATGCCTGCAAGAAAGATGGGCAATGCCCCATCAATGATGATATGAAATCCCTCTACCAGAAATTTGTCGAGACCGATGTCCTGGCCGTGGCTTCCCCGATCTTCTTCTATGCCGTTAGCGCCCATTTGAAAGCGGTCATCGACCGCTGCCAGGCGTTGTGGGCCAGAAAGTACATTTTGAAACAGCCGGTTTCTCCCAACAAGCCCTATAGAAAGGGAGTATTCCTTGCAGTGGGGGGGTCCAAGGGGAGCAAGATTTTTGATGGACCTCTGTTGACCATGAAATATTTCTTCGATGCCCTGGATATGACGTTCCACCGGTCCCTTCTGTTCAAAGAGATAGATGCCAAGGGCGAGATTCTTGGCCATCCCACAGCCATGGCCGAGGCTTACTCGTTGGGAAAGGAGTTAGGAAGAGGAAGTTCGGAGTGAGCCCCGTGGAAGTGGGTGGTCTTTTGCTCCAAACTCCGATCATGGAGTGAAAGGAAAAGAGGTGAATCAAATTTCTTGGAAAGAAAAATTCACGGCCGTCCAGGAAGGAGCATCCCTGGATGAATACCGGGGGAGAAAAGACAATATCTTGGTCATCGCTCCCCATCCGGACGATGATGTCTTGGGGGTCGGGGGTACGATGGTAGAGGCTTCTACCCAAGGGAAAGGCGTTTTTTCGGTTTATATCACCGACGGCCGGGGTAGTCCCCGTATGGATCCTTCTATTTCCGATGACGAGATGGTTCGGCGAAGAGAGAAGGAAGCACTGGCGGCCTTGAGGCCGGTCGGTGCGGTGGGCGGCTTTTTTCTCCGGAAACGAAGTTCAGAACTGGAAGGGGAGGGAGGAAGAAAAACCCAAGAAGAGCTGGAAGAAATCATCCGATGGATTGCTCCCGGAGAAGTATACCTGCCCGCCCCGTACGAACGCCACCGCACTCATCAAAGTTGTACCCGATTGGCCATCGAAGCTCTGCGCATTGCCGCCGGGGGGAAGCCTGTTCTATTGGGCTATAGCCTCTGGGGGTGTTTCTGGGGGGAAAAAGGGCGAGTCGTGCGGGACATCAGCCCGCACGTCAGGAAGAAAGTAGAAGCGGTCCTCGCTCATTCCACCCAGATCGCTTACAAAAATTACCAGCAAGGGATTCTCGGGAAAAACAATTACGAAGCCATCTTCTGGGAGAGCGATAAACCGCAAAAAATGAGTTTTGCGGAGATTTTTTTGGACCTGAGCGTATTTTTGGAGAAAAAGGATTTAACCTTGGAGAGTTTCATCCGCCAAGATGTAGAGGCCTTCATCCGGACTTTTCTCTGAGTCAGAACCCCCGATTCCATACTGAGGGGAGTATCTCTTTCTATCGGAAGGGGAGAGATCGTCACCCTTCTGGGGAGTAACGGAGCGGGGAAGACCACCCTTCTCAAAACCATTTCCGGGCTTCTGCGAACCCGTTCCGGAGCGATAACTTTTGAGAGGCAAAGGATTCAACAACTCCACCCGAATGCCATCGTCAGCCTGGGAATCTCCCAGTGTCCGGAGGGAAGGAAGCTGTTCCCCGAAATGTCGGTACTTAAAAACCTTCGACTTGGGGCCTATGTACGTCGTCAGGATAAAAAGGGGATTGAAAAATCCGTGGACGAGGTGCTTCAGCTTTTCCCCGTACTCTCAGAAAGATCCAAACAGATGTCCGGAACCCTGTCAGGGGGAGAACAACAGATGCTGGCCATGGGCCGAGCCCTGATGTCCGATCCCACACTCCTCCTGTCGGATGAACCCTCTTTGGGTTTGGCCCCTCTGGTCGTCCGCGCCCTGTTCCAGATTATCCAGGACATCAACCAACGCCAGATGACGATCTTCCTGGTTGAACAGAATGCCTCGCAGGCTTTACACGTCGCTCACCGGGGGTATGTCATGGAGACGGGAAAGATTGTCTTAACCGGACCCCGCGAGGCGCGCTTGAACGACGATAAAGTTAAACAGGCCTATCTGGGGACATGAAGTGCCTGGACTCTTGGCCAGCAGAATGCGGATTGGAGAAAGATGTTTCGAGTTTCGGGTTCTGAATTTCGGGTTTAAATGATCCGAGACCCTCTAACTTTTAATTAAATAATTAAAATCGAAAATCACTTTAGCGCACTTTAGGCACTTTCTTTTGAGAGGGAAACTATGGACCGACCATGGCTTAAATTTTACGAACCCGGAGTTCCCCACCATATCCAATATCCGGGCATCCCGTTGTATCGGATTCTGGATGATGCGGTGAGGGATTTTCCAAAAAACGAAGCGGTCATTTTTCAGGGCCGGGGGATCACCTACCGGGAGCTGGGAGAAGAGGTTAGCTACTTGGCTTCAGGTCTTGCCCAAAGAGGCCTGAAAAAGGGGCAGCGCATGGCCATTATGCTCCCCAATTGCCCTCAGTATATCGCCGCCTACTATGCCATCCTTAAGATCGGCGGGATCGTCGTCAATGTAAGTCCGATGTATGTCGCGAGGGAATTGGAATTCCAGTTGAAAGATGCCGGCGTGGAAATCATCCTGGCGCTGAGAGATTTTTTGCCCCGTCTGGAAGCTGTGAGGGAGAAGGTTCCCTTGAAAACTATCATCCTTACGGACCTAAATGAAGCGGCCGGTGGAGCCCGGCAAAAATCGGGAGATGCATCGGCCGGGGGGGTTTACGATTACACCCAGTTGCGAGAAATGGGAAGGGGCCTGCCTCCGCCTTCTGTCCAGGTAAACGCCAATGAGGTGGCCATCCTGCAATACACGGGAGGCACTACGGGTATCAGCAAAGGCGCCATGCTGACCCACCGGAACCTGGTCTCCGATGTTTTGCAATGTGTAAGCTGGAATCAGGATGCGGTGAAAGGGCAGGAAAGAATGCTCGCGGTCCTTCCCTTTTTCCATGTTTACGGGATGACCGTGGCTATGAATGAAGCCATTCATTTGGCCGCCACCATCATTCTTCTGCCCCGGTTCAACGTCGACGAAGCTCTGGAAGCCATCAATCTCTACCAGCCTACCCGCTTTCCCGGGGTTCCCACCATGTACCTGGCGATTATCAACCATCCCCAATTGAAGAAATATAACATTTCTTCCATCCGGGTGTGCAGTTCGGGATCCGCTCCCATGCCCGTCGAGGCCCAAAAGCGTTTTGAAGAGTTAACGGGCGCAAAAATCAGCGAGGGATACGGCCTCACCGAAGCCTCCCCCGTGACCCACGCCAATCCCTTCAACGGGAAACGAAAGATTGGCAGCATCGGATTGCCCCGGCCCGATGTAGATTCTAAGATCGTCGACCTGGAAACAGGTGAGAAGGACCTGCCCCCGGGGGAGGAGGGGGAACTCGGCATCCGGGGTCCCCAGGTCATGCTCGGCTATTGGAATCGGCCGGAAGAGACGAAGAAGACTCTGCGCAACGGATGGCTTTACACAGGCGATATCGCCCGAATGGATGAGGAGGGCTATTTCTACATCGTCGACCGGAAAAAAGACATGATCATCTGCAGCGGATACAATGTCTACCCCCGGGAGATCGAGGAGGTCCTTTACCAGCATCCCAAGATTCAGGAAGCCTGTATTCTAGGGGTTCCGGACGCGTACCGGGGGGAAACGGTCAAGGCTTTCGTGGTCCTGAGAGAAAAGGAGAGGGCCACTACCGAAGAGATCATCGAATTTTGCCAGAAAAATATGGCTAAATACAAAGTCCCCACCCAGATTGAATTTCGCAAGGAGCTCCCCAAATCGCACGTGGGGAAGGTCCTGAGAAAGATCCTTCGAGAAGAAGAGGAGAGAAATAAAGCACTCATCGCTCAAGCTGATCCCCCAGGAAAGAAGTGAACGGTTCCCATCATTCCTGGCGTCGGGGAAGCTACCCTACCATTCCCATTTTGAAATTTTTCTCCGTATCTTTTAGCATTGACCCACGCTTCTTGACAGAGGAGTACAACCTTTGTATATTACGAACAGAAGCCAGGTGCAACGATGCGCAACTTGACAGTTAATATCTCTTTTCAAGATCGGCTTCTGGAAGAAATCGACGCAGAAGCGAAACGCGAGTCCCGGACGAGGTCAGAGCTACTACGGGAGGCTGCTCCTCTTTACGTACGCAGCAGAAACAATGGGGACGAGTATTTGCCCTGGGATATGAACTCGCGAAGCGCGGGAGTCTGACCGAGACAGATGTTGCTAGAGAAATCCAAAATGTTCGTAGGCCGAAGCGGAAGAGTCGGTGAACATTGTTTGTGACACGAATGTCTTGGTCTCTGGCGTTTTGTTTGGGGGAAATGCGCGAGAAATTCTCCGACTTGCTTCACGTGGTGTCCTTATCAACTTCATTTCGCCGGACATGCTCCGTGAAACCGAAGATGTTTTGCGCCGTTCCAAGTTTGGCCTGCGTCCGGAGCAGGTCCTGGAAATCATATCTCTCTTCAAAGATACATTTGAAATCGTTATCCCTTCCATACGAGTTCGGGCCATTTCGTCTGATCCCGAAGACAAGCACGTTATCGAAGCCGCCCTGGCAGCACGAGCAAAATACATCATCTCAGGGGACATGCACCTTTTCGAACTGATGAAATGAAAAAACATCCATCTAGTCTTGGCAGCTCAGTTCATGCAGACTGTCATCGGCCAATAATCAGATTAACCTGACAGGGGAAAGGAAGCTTTCGCTTGCGGGTTAATCGCAGCGTTCAAATGTTAACTTCACTTTATTTTTATCGCCTAATTCAATAGTATAGGAATTTCCTTTTTTAGCATCGGGGTGCCCGAAGGGCAACCTGATGCTAAAAATAGTCTCTTTTAGTTGTTAGGTCAAGGGGTTATAATGCGCTCCCAAGATGATCTCATTTTG
>Ga0187877_1001964_pt1 | contig 19468 bp, 20 predicted proteins | sample June2016WEW_17_1_3_FD_132430 | JGI IMG/M metagenome (GOLD analysis project Ga0187877, IMG submission 132430) | Peatland microbial communities from SPRUCE experiment site at the Marcell Experimental Forest, Minnesota, USA - June2016WEW_17_100 | ecosystem: Environmental > Terrestrial > Soil >... | reverse complement strand
GACAAGGATCAGATGGAACTCGAGGAACTGTGGAAAAAATCCTCCCGGGACGAACCCGGCAAGGAGTTCAAGGGTTTGTGCAGCAATTGCGAGGACCGGCACGTCTGCATCTACCCCAAGCCCGTGGGCGGCGTCTGGCATTGCGATGAGTACCGGTAGTTCAAACGTCGCAGGCCGCCCCGACCGCATCCCGGAGGATTTGCGATGAGTCCGGAGAACCTCTTACGGATTGTAGAAGAACACGCCGGCGAGTATGGAGGACTGATTGGCATCCTTCAGCAGATCCAGGCGAGGTATGGCTATCTTCCCCCTGATGCCCTCGCCGTCGTGGCAGATAAGACCGGACGGTCACTCACGGATGTCTACGGGGTGGCCACTTTCTTCCGTTCTTTTAGTTTGCAGCCGCGAGGCAAGCACGTTTGCTTGGTGTGCCTGGGTACAGCGTGTCACGTCCGTGGGGGGCCCGTGATCGCGGAAGAATTCACACGAGCTCTGGGCGTTAATCCGGGAGAGACGACTCCTGACCGCGACTTTACGCTGGAAACGGTGAATTGTCTGGGCGCCTGCGCCCTGGGGCCGATCGTGGTGGTCGACGGGCATTACTGCGCGAACGTGAGCCCGGCCATGGTGAAGGAGATTCTGGAGAAGGCCCGGAAAGGTTTGGACAGCGTGGACGTGACCACCGATCAGCGCATCTTCCCTGTCGAGGTCAGTTGTCCGCGGTGCAACCACAGCCTGATGGACCCCGACCATACGGTCGATGGTCGCCCCTCTATCAGGGTGACGGTGTCCTTCGCACACGAGCACTTCTCGCTCCGCTTGTCGTGCCTGTACGGGAGTTACAACCAGCAATCGGACGGGGAGATTCCGGAAGAGGCGATGGTGGATTTCTTCTGCCCTCATTGTCATGCCCACCTCATTGGCGGTTCCAGTTGCCCGGAGTGCGTAGCGCCAATGGTGCCGATGATTGTACGCGGGGGCGGCATCGTCCAAATTTGTTCACGGAGGGGCTGCAAAGGCCACATTCTCGATTTGAACGGGCCGACGCTCTGAACAGCTACTAGGGTCGCGCCGGATGCCGCGTGGGGCGCGACGAGGCCATGCGAGACAGCCATGGAGAGACTCAGATCGCTTGACGATTTCAAGGCGCTCCAGGAGCGGATCTTGGTTGATCGGGAGCCGCAGATCCCGGTCATCGTCATCCCGGCAGGAACTTGTGGCCAGGCGAGTGGCGCCAATGATTTGATCCGCATCGCCAAACGCGAAGTCCTGAGCAGGGGACTGTCGGAGAGGATTCGGATTCGCATCACCGGCTGCCACGGCTTCTGCCAGGCGGAGCCGAGCGTGCTGATTGAGCCTGAGGGCACCTTCTACCCGAGGCTCGGGATCAAGCAAATGACTCGGATTGTCGAGGCGGTGAGCCAGGGGCAGGTGATCGAGGAGCTGCTTTGGCGCGATTCCAAAACTCACAGGAGGATTCAGAAGCAGAGCGATATTCCCTTCTTTCGAACCCATGGGCGCAAGCTTCTGGCACGCAACGAAAAGATCGATCCGATTCGCATTTATGACTACATCGAAAACGGCGGGTATTTGGCCCTAGTAAGAGTCCTCGAGCAAGGGAACCCGCGCTGGGTAGTGGAGGAAGTAAAAGCCTCCGGTCTCCGCGGTCGCGGCGGGGCGGGATTTCCCACGGGCCTCAAGTGGGAGTTGCTGGCGAACGCGCGTGATGGTCAGGGCAGATTTCTGGTGTGCAACGCGGACGAAGGCGATCCAGGCGCCTACATGGATCGCAGCGTTCTGGAAGGGAATCCGCAAAGCATCATTGAAGGAATGCTGATCGGAGCCTACGGCACCCGCGCTACGCAAGGGATTGTCTATGTCCGGATCGAGTACCCGCTGGCGATCAAACACTTGGTCATCGCCCTGCGGCAAGCACGTGGAATGGGGCTTCTGGGCGAAAACATTCTGGGCACCGGCTTCTCGTTTGACATCCAGATTGTGAAAGGCGCGGGCGCCTTTGTGTGCGGCGAGGAGACGGCGCTCATCCGGTCGGTGGAAGGCGAAAGAGGCGAACCGCGGCAGCGGCCGCCTTATCCCATCGAAAAAGGCATCGGCGGCAAGCCTACCGCCATCAACAATGTCGAAACGTGGGCGAACATTCCCATCATTATCAACGAGGGCGCGGCGCAGTTCGCCAGGGTTGGCTCGCCTCACAACACCGGAACAAAAATCTTCAGCCTGGTTGGGAAGGTGAAGAACACCGGATTAGTCGAAGTGCGCATGGGCGTCACTATCGGGGAGATTGTCTATGGCGCGGGGGGCGGGCCATCCGGGAGGGCGAAGATCAAAGCCGTGCAGACGGGCGGGCCGAGTGGGGGCTGCCTTCCCACCTCACTGTTCGGCCTGCCGGTTGACTACGACAGCCTCACCCAAGCGGGCTCAATCATGGGGTCGGGCGGCATGATTGTGATGGACGAAAACACCTGCATGGTGGATGTCGCCAAGTACTTCATGAAATTCCTGAAGGACGAATCCTGTGGCAAGTGCTTCACCTGTCGGAAGGGCACGCAGCGGATGTGGGAGATCCTGGATGACATCACCACGGGCAAAGGCACGCTGGAGCAGCTTGATCTCTTGGAGGAGTTGGCGCAGGTTGTGAAAGACACGTCGATGTGCGGGCTGGGACAGACCGCCTCCAATCCCGTCCTGAGCACGCTGCGCTATTTCCGCGGAGAGTGCGAACGCCATGCCCGGGACAAGCGGTGTGACGCCTTTGTCTGCAAGGAATTGGTTGGAGCACCTTGCCAATCGGCGTGCCCAATCGGCACAGAAGCGTGGCGCTATGTTGCCCACCTTGCCCGGGGCGAATACGAGGAGGCCTATCGCGTCATCCGCGAGGCGAACCCGTTTCCATCGGTCTGCGCCAGGGTTTGCGACCACAAGTGCGAAGAGAGATGCAGGCTCGGTGTGACGGGGGACCGCGCGGTTGCAGTCCGCGCTCTGAAGCGATTCGTTACCGATCGCATCGAACCGGGGAGCTACAAACCGGCCCGGCGAAGCTGCGTGGAGGCCGCGCCAGTGGCGATTGTGGGCTCAGGCCCTGCGGGACTCACGGCAACGCATTACCTCTCGCTCGAGGGCTTTAAGGTCAAAGTCTTTGAGACGGACCCAGAGCCAGGCGGAATGCTGATCAGTGGTATTCCTGCTTACCGACTGCGGCGTGACGTTTTGCGAAAAGAGATTGCCTCACTCATTGATGAAAACGTGACCGTTGAGTGCGGCGCCGCGCTCGGCCGCGATTTTACGATTGACGACTTGTTGGCCAATGGTTTTAAGGCGGTCTTCCTGGCTTTGGGCGCGCACAAGAGCAGGCGGCTGAACATTGCCGGCGAGAACCTTAGCGGCGTTTATCCGGCCATTCAGTTCCTCAAGGCGTTCAACCTCGGTGGAAAGAGCTTGGCCAAAGGGCGCGTGGGGGTTGTGGGTGGCGGCAATTCGGCCATCGACGCGGCCCGCACTGCCTTGCGGCAGGAAGGGGTGGAAAGCGTCACCGTCCTGTACCGCCGTACCCGTCTGGATATGCCGGCTCTGACCGAAGAAGTGGATGCCGCCATTCGCGAAGGAGTTCGCCTGGAAACGCTGGTGTCGCCGACTCGGCTTCTCTCGCGGGATGACCGCGTGACTGGCGTCGAGTGCATCCGGAACGAGCTCGGGGCGGTGGACTCAAGCGGCCGGCCAGCCCCCGTCCCAGCGCCAGGCACCGAATTCTCCCTGCCTCTCGATACCTTGATTGTCACCATCGGGGATGAACCCGACATCGACTACATCTCTTCCATGGGCATCAAGATTAGCGGAAAGGGGAGGTTGGAAACGGATTCTGAAACCCTTATGACCAGCCGACCGGGCGTGTTTGCCGGTGGCGATGTAGTGACCGGTCCAAACACAGTGGTCGACGCGATTGCAGCCGGGAAGAAGGCCGCGGCGATGATCGCTCGTTATCTCCGCGGTGGAGAAATGAGGCAGCCCCGGGAACTCCGGCGACCGTATGTTTATGTGCCGCCGTGCAGGGTGCCCCAAGACGAGCTGAATCAGACCTGTCGGACCGAACCCCCAACCCTCCCTCTCGAATTGCGGAAGCGGACCTTTGCAGAGGTGGAAATGTCCCTCTTGGAAGAGGAGGCCGTGGCCGAGGCTCGAAGATGCCTGCGGTGTGACCTCGAGTTCACTGCTGAGGGGAAAGTGGAATCAGGTTCCTTGATGGCAGGAGCGAAGTCTGCATGATCGAGCTAAGAATAAATGGATTGCCGGTGACGGTTGAGGAAGGAACGACGCTGCTGGAGGCGGCTCGTTTCCTCGGTTTTCCCATCCCGACGCTGTGCCATCTGGATGGTCTGACGCCCTACGGCGCCTGTCGCCTCTGCGTGGTCGAGATCGGGCAGGGTACGAAAGCGAAGCTGGTTACGGCTTGCACTTACCCGGCCGAAGAGGGGCTCACAGTCCGAACGGCCTCCGCGCGCGTGGTGCGAGCGCGCAGAATGATCCTGGAACTGCTGCTGGCGTCCTGCCCGCAGTCGAAAATCATCCAGGACCTCGCTTCGGCTCACGAGGTGCGCCAGCAACGCTTCCGCCAGGAGTACGAGGACTGCATCCTGTGCGGCTTGTGCGTGCGCATGTGCGCGGAGCAGATGATGGCCAAGGCCATCGGCTTTCGCGGGCGCGGCGAAAGACGGAGCGTCGGTACGCCCTTCGACGTGCGCTCGGAAGCGTGCCGGCTGTGCGGCGCTTGCATGTACGTTTGCCCCGCCTGCCAGCTTCGCTGCACTTACAACGAGCCGGAAAAAGCGATTTGCGGCAGTTGCGCGAACCTGCGCCCGCCGTGCCTGGAGAAGAAGCTGTTCGATGACATGATGTGCTACATGGCGCCGTGCGTGGCGTGTGAAATCAGGAGAGACTAAGGTCGTAGGGGCACCCCTCGTGGGTGCCCAGGGCGGCCATCCGTCAGTTGACGGAGCCGCCCCTACAAGGGGGCACCGCAATGTCGTTCTCAAGAGTCAATTCCTCAGCTGCAACTCTGACCAAGAACCGGACCGAGGGCTCGGTCGTTCCCGCTTCCGGCATGTGCGTGACCTGCGTGGACGGCTGCATCGGCATGTGTGAGATCGGCAAGTCGGCCTACCGCGGTCACGAGGTGATCTATCCACAACCGTTTGGGGTGATCACCACGGCGGGCGAAAAAGCCTACCCGGTGGATTATTCCCACTTCAACATCATGGGTACCGCCGCCGGTGCGCACGGGATTGAAGCCGACAGCGACAAGGCCATCTTCCCCGCCGTCAAGCTGGAAGTGGTGTTCGGTCACGAACACAAACTGAAGTTCCGTTACCCGTGGATCATTCCCGGGCTCGGATCAACCAACATCGCCAAGAACAATTGGGAAGGGCTCGCCATCGGGTCGGCGCTGGCGGGCACCGGCCTGACGATCGGGGAGAATGTCGCCGGCATGGATCCTGAGGCGGTCATCAAAAACGGCCGGGTTGTGAACACGGTGGACTTGAAGCGGCGCGTGCAGCTTTACAAAAGCTACCAGCGCAATGGTTACGGCGCCATTATCGTCCAAGCGAACATCGAAGACACACGCTTGGCTGTCCAAGAGTACGCAATTGAAAAACTCGGCGTGGAGTGCGTCGAACTGAAATGGGGCCAGGGAGCGAAGAATATCGGCGGAGAAGTGAAGATCAATTCGGTTCCCAAGGCCCAGATGTTGCACGAGCGAGGGTACATCGTGCTCCCTGATCCTACGGATCCCTCAGTCGTCCGCGCCTTCGAGCACGGGGCGTTTAAGGAGTTCGAGCGCCACTCCCGCGTCGGCATGGTCACGGAAGAGTCCTTTGCGCGGCGAGTGGAGGAGTTGCGCGGGGCCGGCGCCAAGCACGTTTTCCTAAAAACCGGTGCATACCGTCCGGCCGACTTGGCGCGCGCCATTTCCTTTGCGTCAAAGTACAAGCTGGACCTTCTCACCGTCGATGGGGCGGGTGGCGGGACGGGCATGAGTCCGTGGCGGATGATGAACGAGTGGGGCATTCCCCCGGTGGAACTCCACTCGCTCTTGTATGATTACGCCAAGCGGCTTGCAGAACGAGGGCAGTACGTGCCGGCCCTGGCGGTGGCCGGCGGGTTTACCTTTGAGGACCAGATTTTCAAAGGGCTGGCGCTGGGTGCGCCATTTGTGAAGCTGGTCGGCATGGCGCGTTCCCCCGTCGCCGCGGCCATGGTTGGGAAGACAATCGGGAGGGCAATCGAAGAGGGGCAATTACCGATTTATGTCGAGCGCTTCGGCAGATCACGGGACGAGATCTTTGTCACGGCAACGGAGCTACGCCAGCAACTGGGCGCGGAAGCCTTCGAGACATTACCGCCCGGCGCGCTCGGCCTGTATACGTACTACGAGCGGTTGGCCCAGGGCCTGCGTCAGCTCATGGCAGGAAGCCGCAAGTTCAGCGTTGAGCATATTAGCCGCGACGATCTCGCGGCTCTGACCCGTGAAGCGTCAGAAATCAGTGGAATCACGTACGTGATGGACGTTGACCGAGAGAAGGCGGATGAAATTCTCGGTGTAATGCAGTGCGTGTCAGCGTTGTAACAGGCCGCAGGGAGAACCAATACGAAAAGTCACCGTTGATAGAACAGGCTGGAGATGTAGGCTTAATCGAGATACACCGTAGCCCTGATATTCGGCTTACCTATGGACGCTGAGAACAACCTTCCTACATGGGACCAATCAATCAGTCCCGAGCAGCCGCTCACAGAACTTTGCGTCGAGTATGATCGGGCTCCAGTCGGACAGGTAACAGTTCCAAATAGCCCAAGCGTCAAGCAAAGACAGTCATTCTGCGCGCCGTATTGCATGACGATTCGAGGGCCGTCCTTCTCATTTGCGCTTCTCAGGACAGCTAGCGAAGTTGCACGACATTATCCTTAATGCAGGGGCCCTCGTGGGGCGAGGTTCCGGCCCCTCAATTTGGGAACAATCCCAGCTGATCTGACGTCGTGGCGGCACTCGATGGCCTGCGCGAGGCTTTACGCCTGGGTAGACTTTCAAGCGAAATACCGAACATGAGGAGTTGCGTCACCACTGCCGGGATCGGTCCTGGCGGTGGAATGATGACTTCTGGTACATCCCTCTCCGGAGGTTCTGCCTCGATTTCCGATGGTGATGTCTCCACGGCCCGAACTCCGAATACTTCCGCCTGTTGCTGTTGTAGTTGCCTCCAGACAAGGTCGGCGCTTTCCCCGATGCCCTTCTCCGTCACCAGCTCCCTGGCCATCGCCATCAGTATGTCATCGCCCTCGTCGATCGCCTGCAGGTCGTCACTTGCGAACTTCCCTTCCATCGCCAGCGAAACCAGTAGCTTCTTCCCCATCAGCCTCAGACACGCTTCCTGCATGGTGCCGGTGTAGTAGAAGAACTTGACGTTGACATTCGACCACTGTCCAATCCTCCATGAGCGCCGGCTGGCCTGCCGCAGGGTGTAGATGGAATAGCCGGTCTCGTAGAAGAAGATGTCCGGGAAAGACCACAGGTCGAGTCCCGTCTGGACTAGGCGGGGGTGCGCGATCACAACCTGAACGCCAGCCCGCAGTTGCCTCTCGTACCAGGACTCCCGCTGCTCCGGCGCGACTTCCGTGGTCAGTACCGCAACCCTGATCCCTTCTTTGGCTAGGATCCTCTCCAGGCGCCTCGTCACATCGCGCTTTTGCGTATAGACTGCGTAGACCTGCACCTTCCTGCCGCGCTCAAGCGAGGCTTTGATTTCCTCCACCAGCCGCCGCTCCTTGGCATAGACAAAGTCCTCATCCAGGTCGCGCGTAGCTGCGATCAGGAAAGGCTCACGACGCTGGGTTTCGGGATTGAACTCACGCCCTATCAAGTCCCCGAAACCGAAGGGCCGGTCAGGATAAGCCAGCAGAGCATTCAAGGCGACGCTTGCGACCGACTGGTTACCTCGATGCTCGCGGAGGGCCTTCTTGATGTCCTGTTCCACGTCCTCGTAAGCCTTCTGCAAAGGCTGGTCCATCTCCACACTAACCACCTCCTCCCGGTAGGGAGGGAGAGCATCGGAGATGTCTTCCAGCGACACGAAGGCACCAAGGCTCATCAGGAAGCGGCCAAACAGCAGGGGTGAGGCTCCTGGCCGATGGCGGAGCCGGGTTGTAACTCGCGCCTCAGAACAGGCATTGTCGGCGGGCTCAATCACCGTGATCTTCTCCAGCAACCCGTAGGTTTCGGTAAAGGCCCGAACACCGGGTTCTCCATACTCAAAGCCCTCGTCCAACATCCTCGAAGGCTCAAGGCGAAACAGAATGTTGAAGAGTTCATCTGCGTAGCCCCCAAGCAGGGTGCCAGTAAGCACTGCGATGTGGCGGGCGGACGCAGCCAGTGTACCCAGAGCGTTGCCCTGGGCCGTATCTCCTCCCTTCAGCTCGTGAACTTCGTCAGCTATTGCGTAATCGAAGAACCCGTCCATGTACCGACCGATGAAGTCAACCGGCGCAAAGCGTCGAATCCTCTTTCCATCTGCCTGCCAAAGCGCACTGTAGAGTGGCCGGCGGGCATGATTGGTTTCATCACCTTGGCCCAGCATTTCGCTCAGCTTCACCTTCTTGAAGTCCATTGCCAGCAGGCGCTCACCCTCAGTGCCGAGGTAGACTGGAGCCCCACTGTCAGGATTGACGACACTGCCTTGATAACGCCCGCAACGGGTAATCTGGTAGGCGTGCCTCCAGAAGTACCCAAGCTTGGCACGGTCCCGGCCGACAACGAACAGTGCCGGGGGAGGGCAAACTGAATCCCACCGCTTGCGGGCTGAGGGGGAGGTCCTGCGCAGGCGCAACTCGCTCAAGCTGGTCCGCAATCCCTCACGCACAATGCGTTTGTTGCGTAGCTTGACTTCGTTCACGCCGTGGCGACTGTTGGAGCTGGCAGGCGTCCGCAGCCCGTCGATGATGAACACGCGAACACGCGGCAGGGTGAGGATTGCTTCTCGACACCATTTCTCAACCAGCTGAGGCGGGACCATTGCGAGCGCCGTAAAGGGCCGGTCCTCAGCGTGGGTTTGAACGGCAGCCAGCGAGATCAGAGTCTTGCCCGTACCGCACTCGGCAATCACCGCTCCTGCGCGGGCCTGCTGCCAGCGCCGGACCAGGCCCATGATGGCAAGGGTCTGGGCGGGATAAGGCTTCCGAAGGAGCCTGCCAATCATAGGTGACGGTGGGTCGTCGATAGCATGCAGGGGCGGGTAGGATTCAAGGATTCGGTTTCCTAACTCTTGGGCATGGGCGCGCAAGTAATCCGAGATTGTCTCCGGCAGAGGCAAAGTGTCCTCCTTTCGTCTTGTGTGCAAATGCAAACAGGCGGTGAAGATGACGCGGCTCAGTTGCCGTCGGTTCCGATCCGACGAGGTACGGCTGTGGCTGAGCGTGATCGCCTGTAACCTGGGCAACTTGAGGCGGCGGTTGTACCATCCCAAGAGCGGCGAAGGTTGGTCCTTGACCAGCTTGCAGCAGCGGCTGGTGAAGACGTGCGGGCGGGGGGTGAAGCACGACCAGTATTACTGGCTGCTGTTCAGAGAGCGTGGCCGCGGCGACACGCGGCAACTCTTTGGAGGCGCGGTATGCGAAGCGTTCGAATTATCCCACCCTTGATTTTGCTTCTGCTGTTGGCGTTCCCTTGGGCTTGCGCCCAGGGCCCTCCTCCGCGCCTCGAAGTTTTCCTCGAAGGCGGCGGCTCTTTCCTGAATGGCAGCAGCGGCCAAATAGCTGTGAATTGTCCAGCGGCGGCCTGCCCTGTCGGAGTGCCATGTTCATGCCCCTCCGGCGCTTTGAGCAACACGTTTTCCAAGACGGCGCGTGCTTTTGCCGGCGGACGCTATCGGTTTACGCGGCATGACGCCCTGGAAGCGAGTTACTCTTACAGCCCCAACCACTTCTCACTTCAGCAGGCAGGGCTGGCGGCGCTCTCCGGGTACAATCGCGTTGATCTCATGTCCTTCAATTACGTCCGCTATCTCTGGGCCAAAACCTCTGTCCAGCCGTTTGTCACGGGCGGGCTGGGAGTCAACCGCTTCAGCGGCCCCTCGAATGCCTCTGCGGTTGTTTCAGGCTACGTCAATGCGGACAACGGGTGGCAGTTCGCCTGGATTTACGGAGGCGGAGCCGACCTCGTGCTGCAACGGCACCTTGCCTTGCGACTGGAAGTCAGGGATTACATAACTGGACAGCCCAAGTTCAACCTAACCTCCGGGACCAACGGCACCAGTCACAATATTGTTCCGAGCGCAGGGATTGTTTTCCGGTTTAAGTGAGAATCAAGGCTTCGGACCCCCGCAGGCTCAGGGAAAGCCGAGCCGGTGTATGCTGGACGGCAACCGGGAGGCCAAGAAGGAAATCCCGGTTGAAACCTTCAAGACGATTCGCATGACGGTGTGTCCTCCTCCGCCAGGGTGGCGGGACTATCTTCGCCTAGCTTCTTAAGGCTCTCCTCCCCCAGGTCATCCTTGCCAATTCGGAAGAAATTGTTGGCCAGGTTCCAGCGGACCGGCCCATTGCGGTCAGGAACCTCAATCCGCTTCTGCCGCAAGGCCCTTCGGATCCATTTCAGGAACAACTTCTTCGTGCCACTGACCAGCACCGGAGAGCATCCCAGCCCGATAAGCGGTTTGATCGCTCGACGGCGGTTGAGTTCCTCGTTGAACCACCCGGCCCACTCCGGCACGACCGGCAACCCAAAACGTTGCGCGATGCGATACAGCACAAACGTCGGGTCGTTATCACACAGGATGGTTCGCCTGCCTTGTGGATCTGCTCCCGGCCGCGTTTTGGCCAGTTCCGCCGAGATTGCCACCAAGTGGCGGATTGGTTTGCGGCCAGCGATGGTGATAGTCCCGCGGAAGCATTGGGCATCTTCACCCAGGCTAGCAGTAAGGGGATCCAATCCTGGAACCTCCACGGTAAAGAGGTTCTGCTCGATAACGGCTGCCCAGATGGCGCCAACGTCGGAGTCGCCACCCAAGACAGAGATGAGGTGGGCCTTACCGTTCCGCTCGTTATCGACCTCGGCAATAAACCGATCCAGCCGAAGGCGGATTCGCGTGGTGGTGTCCTTCATTCGCTTCGTATATTCCAGCACCCCGAAGCGCTCGTGGGCATTCTTCATGGGTTCCTCTTGTGGCTCGTGGGATTTGGTTGCGCGGGAAGCTTGAGGGGTGGCGTGGCAGCGTTACTTCAGTACCGCGACTTGGCCGGTGCTGTACACGACCGTCAATTCATTGGAGAAGCGCTCTTTCTCTCTGACCGTGACCACGCCCTGTTCATCTTCTTCCTCTGTTTTTTCCACTAACTTAACAGCCTGCCAGCAGGAGATATGGCGCTGATCTCCGGATCCAAAGATGCCGTTCAAAAGCCCTGAGCAAGCAAGGAGGCCGACATGGCCTGCGTGCAAGGGTGTGAGGGGACGGCCGGTGGCAGACACAGGCTCAGCAAAGAGAATGCGTCCCGCCTGTCGATAGGCCGCTGACTGCGGCAACAGATCCTCGATCTCATCCAGGGGCAGGCCACGGTAGACCAGTTGTGCTGGTCCGCTCACGGGCACGTCGTATCGGGTTTCGAGCTCGGAAGGCAGGACCGGGATTTGGGAGAGATTCCTTGCCAGGCTGGCGTAGTAAAGTCGTGCTCGGGTGATGTCACTGTCTGTAAGGCGCTCTTTCTCACGTCGATTCCGCCTTACTCCGAAGGCAACCACCTGCTTGTAGCGCACACACCCCGGCGCCTCAAGGCGGAAAACCCGGACATCGCGGAAGTGGGTGGCGAGAATCTGACTGCACTCAGCCAACCTCTCACCGGGGATGACAAACACCAGAACCCCACCGGGCTTGAGCCAGCGATAGGTGTGGCTCAGGAACGCCTGCTCTGTGCGACGACTGTCAGCCGGCCCCAGGGTCCAGTCATAGGGTGGATTCAAATACAGGAGACCAAAGCACTCGACCGGGCACTGCACTTCTAATGCATTGCCTTGGACTATGTTCGGAATCCGCTCCCTGGCTTGCTCGGCACGGTAGGCATCCAGTTCGATCCCGTAGCGAATCACCTCGGCACCGTCAGTGATGGCCTCGAACGCCACGCCATCGCCGACACACGGGTCGATTGCCGACGACGGAGCATCTGGAAAGCAGAGGAACATGCGAATCCGCTGGGCTTCGGACAAGGGCAGCGGGTAGAAGCCGAGTCTACTCTTCCCTTCAAAGCGCAAGGTTAGGCTCCTTTCTCCGAAGAGTTTGTACAGTCCTAGTGGAGGCGACGTCATCGCGTCAAAGCCTGGCAAGAAGCGATAGCCGTCGAATGCCCGTGGACTTTCCAACCTGATGTCAACAGTGCCTTCCCATCCCACTAATCAACCCTGTGTGGGCCGGCTTGACTTGGCGGTTTCCGGCGCGTAGTATCGGCACATCTCACTTCCAAGGAGGATCCATGAGACTCAAAATCATCTTCACGCTTCTCATCGTTTTGGCGTTGGCCGCGGCGGCTAGCGCGCAGACCAAGTTTTCCGGCACGCTCCAGTGCGGCAAACCGGACCAACAGCAGGCGATCGAGGTTGGAGACCGACCCAACCATTCTTTCGTGATCTATCAGCTCAAGTGCACTTGGACCAAATCCTTCGAAATTGCGGGAGTTCAAAGCAAGGAGCACGTCTCTACAAGCTTTGGTGAAGTCAGCGGCAATCGCTCGCATGGCCAAGATTATGCTGTGGGCACCATGACTAACGGAGACAAATATTACGTCCGTGGCCAGGGCTCAGCCACCCTGAAGGAGGGGGTGATCGAGAGCATAGAAGGCAAATCGAGCTTCGTCGGCGGTACGGGCAAACTCAAGGGCCTGAAGGGAAAGGGCACGTACACGGGTAAGGGTGCCCCTGATGGTACGGTGACTGTGGAGGTCGAAGGCGAATACGAGCTTCCTAAGTAGGGCCGCGTCGGCACAACAACGCACTTCGTCCGAACTGTGCGGTTCACAAGTATTTGAGAAGGTGAGCGACGATATAGATTGCGCTTCCAATGGCAGCCGCTAGGAGCAAAAAGCCGACAGCCAGCCAGAAGAATCCACGAATACCCTTAAATTGGCCTTGAGTTTCATCCATGCAGGGATCCTCCTGTGCCGCACCACGGGTGTGCAAATAAAGGTGTGTCAGTGTCCGTGCGGCCACTGGCAATGGGCGAGATTCATGCCTGCAAATGACACTGCCGACGTTGGTGAGAAGGTGTGTGCGTGCTGTTTGCCCACCGGGTGCACGTCGCTCTACCGCAGCGCCAAAACCCTTGCTAATATCAGGAAGGGGGAAAGGAACATGAATAAAGCAACTCTTGGATTCTGTTCTCTGGCCGTGGTTTTGGCCATCTTATTCCCTTCCGCTACCCGCGGACAAGAGGAAGCCCGCAAAACTCTCGATTTGGCCACCAAGAAGGTCTGGCGCATCAAGCAGCCAGACGTCGAGCACAACAAGACCAAGAACTACCCGCAGGTTGTTTTTGATGAGGGTGATCGTGTGAGGGTCGAGGCAGGTGGTTGTGCTCAAACGGGCGGGCTTGTCGGGCTGCCAGATTTGACCTCTACATACCCCGAGAGCCGGGAGGCACCGGGACTCGTTCGAATCGCCGACCTGAACGGAGAGGAGTACGAAGTTCCTGCATTGAACGATGATTCACCTGAACCCCATTATTTGCGTTTGGGATACGAGGGCGATGACTGCGAAGATGTTGGATCTGCTTGGGTTGAGGTGACGATTCAACGACCAGCTGCAGAGACAGGTCAGACATGGTCGTTTCGGCTGCCGAAGGACGGCATACTGAATAACAACAAGAGGATCGGACCGTTTTGCTGCACTGGTTGGACAGCAATCGTCCGCGGTCCTGATGATCGCCCCGTAGGGTATATCTATTTCTACGGTTGGGCTGGACAGGCCTACAATTGTGGCCACGGCAAGAGCATCGTGCCCGACCTGATTGTTCTGGTGAGCGGACTGGCGAATCTGACCGACTCAAAATCCCCAATGGAAAAGAGCCAAGTGCAATTCATTGCTGGCAAAGATCCAACAGGAACCAACAAATCAACTGAGGCAGGGGCACTAAGGTTCGACATCACTCTGGAGACAGCAGAGATCGAGAGGAGACATGTAGCGTACTTTGTCATGGGCTCGCCCAGCGTACGAGTTGATGTATCAGCCGCGGCGCAGTAGGTGGGGGGCCTCATGCCCTGCTCAGTTCACTCTTGCACCGGCGCCTGAGTCGCCTCCACAGAGAGGCATCAATTGGCAGCCGACTACTAACGCCTGTCGAGAGGCTGATGAAACCACCCTGATAACAAACGGTCCCGTACCGGAACAACCGCGCCAGCAATGCTAGAGCATGTTGCGCGAGGGTCGAGTTAACAAAGGGCTCCTGGCGCTCCAGTGCCTCAGCGGAGCTACAGCTTGGTTCTCCGTCATTGTCGAGATTCGGATCCACTATTTCAGGAAAGAGCTCCGACGCAGACCTCAGGCGGAGTTTTGCCCTGCGATTCCGCTCATTAAGCGGCTCACCCAAGATGAACTGCCCGCTATCTGCATTGTTGCCCAGATCGAGCCAGTACGAAACCGTACTCCAATTCCCAACCGCATCGCGAATTGTAGCCCGTGCTGCCCGCGTATCCACACACCCTACAACGATGTGAGCACGGAGGTCATCACCAGAGCAACTGCGCGAGATAAAGGTCCCCTGCCGCAGGTGAACAGGGACTGCTTCCCACTTCAGTCCCCAGAACAAATTCAGCCTATTGACCAAGACTATCGCCTTATTCAGGCCGACCTCTGACCTTGCAAAAGGCTGGCGGACGCAATTGGTGGGAGAAATCGTATCGCCGTCCAAGACTGTAACGTGGAGTCCTCCAGGATGGCCACGTGCCACAAGGGATTGATGCAGATATGGCAGACCGGCAACAACAGCACTGCCTGTTCCTCCACAGCCCACCACCAGCACGCGCACCTGCCGTTCAAGCAACTCCGGGTGGATGCGGTGTGTCTCCATGACCAACTCCTCAACTTTCGTTTCCGCGTGCAACGAATTCTTGCAGCGTCTCGCCGGCGTCGATCAGGTATTGAACTGGGAACCGATTCCTGCCGGTAAGACTCCTCCACAACCCGATGAATCCTCCAGGATGGCTGGTTAGCCGGACTGCTCCTGCGGCATGTGTGAATTCGGATTGAAAGTATGCATCTTCCCAAGCGGGTATCGAGGCGATGTCGGAAGACTCGGGTACGCGCATGCTGCCGGCACAGACTAAGCCTCGACTGTCCGTGTTCCAGTCGGGCGCTGTCTTGAGGGGCGTTTCAGGGCCCGGCCGTGAGGCTGTCGCCATTGCTCGCACAAACAGGTCCTTGCCCGCAACTTTGAAGATCAGGGCTGGATGCGGGAAGACAAGACCGTTGAGCTTCCGCGCTTCTTTATCCACCCCTCCGAAGAACATGACCCGCCGGCGCGGCCGTGACCACCAAACCAGCATGTCAGGAGTGCGCACCAGGACATTATCGGGAAGGATTTCTGGCTTGACCTCTGCTCCAAGGCCTTGAGCAAGAGTACGCAGGAACGCCGTGGTTAGGGCTTCACCGGGGGTGAGATAAGGAATTCCATTCTCACCCTGCTTGACTTGGTGCAAGCTCGCGAAGGCGCGATTGCCTCCACCCCGATAAACAAGGACTGCTTCGCTGAGTCTGAATTCGTTGTTGGCTCCGATGTTGACGTAGGCTTGCATGGCTCTCACCTTGAAATGATCCATTGTTCATTGCCTGGCATGAGGTCGATCAGCCTGCTCGCTGCGGCAATGGTCTGGCAGGCTACTCCGAACATGTGGAAAGTTCGCTGAACGCTCGCCATATCCGTGGGGTCAAATGGGATGATGATATTAGGCTCCGGCTCCACTTCCATCATTCCCTGGGCGTCTTCATCAGAGCAGCCGGCAACTGCGTCTCCTTCAGCGAACACGGCCAGCAGACAAGGCAGGGCCGGATTGCAATCCGAAAGCTGTTGGCCGATATCGTCGTCAAGCTCGGGTCGCTTCGCCTGGGCGGACAGGTGATCGAGGGCGAGTGCGGCATCCACCAGGTTCTTTGCGATTGGATTATTTATGTTGTCCTTGAGGCGAGCAAGCTCAGCCTCATCCAGCGCCTCCAGCCGCATGCAAGGTGGAATGGACCCCTCGACATCCGGGATTTCATACTGGTCAGCGTCCGGCTCCTGTGCGGCCCATTCCCGCAAAGTCTCTGCCCGTTCTTCAGCATCCCTGAAGTCGTAGATCCTGAGCCAGCCATTGAGGGCTCCAATGAAGAGGTGGAAGAATGTAGCTGGCAGTTGTGGGTGGATGCTCTCCAGCAGCTTCAGCGTTGGCCCAAAGGTCACACAGCCACAGGTTGCCTCGGAAGGCTCGACAATGAGGAACAATTGGTTGGGCTTGGTTTCATCACTCTCCGCCCATTCACAGGGAGTGTTGCTGATAACGGCGGAGAGAAGGAAGCGCCGACGAATGGCTGAGCCGCCATGAGCCTTGACAAGCCGCTCAAGCGTAATCCTGATGAAAGATGTTGGGTCGTGTTCCACCCTTTTCCAATCTCCGGGGACGGCGATATCCAGCTCCACGAGGGCCTTGGCCAGCATCACTGCCAAGCGGTCATCGGCTACCAACCGATGGACTAGCGGGGCAGCGTCGAGTCGTGGTATTAGGAGACCCCTTCCCTGTCCCATCAACTTACCGGAGGTAGCCAGCCGGGCGGAGCGTCGAGTGGTGTGCGGTCGTAAGTGCGAGCGCTCGCCTCGACTGCGGCAGCGCAGAGAGTGGCGGCTTTTTGCAGTTCCCGGCATCTCGCAAACCTCCCGAGGAGTGTCTGGTAACGGGCGTGGCGGCCCTGGCGAAGTCTTTCAAGTTCCGCCAGGACCGCCTGCTTCGTCACCTCCTTGCTTGCTGGATTTCGGCTCATTGGGTTATCCCTTTGAGCCGATGGCTCGCGTGAACTGATAGCGCAGCTTGTCTCCGACCGCCTCCGGCCCAGTGATCGAGGCCGTGGCGATGTCTGGATACTGGTGCGCATACAGGTTGCGAACTTCCTCCAGAGAAAGCTTCGGATCCGGGTCCGGAAGCCTCACACCATTAAATTCGAAGATACGAGAAAGTACGTGGCTCTCCATCAGAGTGCGAGACCTCCTTTGGATTGAGTTGGAGCGGGTTCGGGTGTTGTAGGTGGGAACAGCCCGAATGTTCCCGCAGATGCCGAAGAGGGCGCGGACTCAGCAGGAGTTGGGGATGCAGAAGAGGCAGGTTCAGTCGCGGTGGCAGTTGCGGGTGGCTTCTGAGATACTTTCTTGCGCTCTTCGGCTTTGCGCTTGGCTTCCTCCTGTGCAGCCTTGGCGGCAGCCTCCATGGTGGCTTTGGCTTCGGCCAGGGTGCTGGCAGTTTGCTGGTGGGTTCGGACATAGCCGGCCAGATCCTTGCCGAGTTCAGCGTCGAGTTCCTCGGGCGGGCCGGTATAGGTGAGCGGTGTACTGAGAGCCGGGTTGTCGCCGGCCTCACCATGGGGGATGACGTTTACACGAAGTGTTTTGTCATCCACCTTGGCCACCGTGATGAGCACAGTGCGGCCGGCAAGAAGCGGCATGAGTTCAACGAACACAGGACCTCCTTTTCGTGGCACATGCGCCACGCGTGTTATTAATTGGAAAGAGGATTGGGTAGTAGGTCAGTTTGCGAGAAGCGACGCTTCGTCCATGTGGCTATTCGCAAGAGCTAAAGGGGCTACGGCAGGTAGTTTCCGGGTTCGCGACTATTCGCCCGGAGTTGGGCTCAGTTCACGCTTTGGGCTGTTCTCTCCAGTCACCCCGAACCCAACGGCACCAAACGGACTCCCCGAGGCGGCCAACCAACCGATGTTTGTTAGCTTTTCGGAGAACACGAGGCAAGCCGCTGCTTGAACGACATACCGCATAGCGTGCAGCGCTCATCGGAATCGGGACTCACCGAACCCACCTTCTCAATGCATACCGCGCAGGGCTTAGCACGTAGCGACTCCAACAACAACTTGGTCTTGTCGATTTCTGCCATAAGCACCACCTTGTATGGAGCGGATCGCCGAGGCCGGTTCAGCTTGAGGCTCGCACCGCTGCCTCCACTCTGTTCCCCTTGGGAGGTGAGTTCGCGACCAGGTTACTCGCTGTGTCCGCCCGCGGGGGCTGTCATCCGCCCTTGGGGAAACACCTGCCATAACAACTATACATCGGTTTTTTCCGATTAAACCGGAAAAGAAGGGACCAGTCGGTGTTGGTCATCTCATGGAGATCGCCGATATCGACGTGTCGGCTGCGCGGAGAGGACCGCCCTCCTGTGGGTGTTCAACAACGTCCCTCATCTCTGGCGGCTGAACGCGTACTAGTGGCCGCAGGCAAACCGGAGATATGGACCGCCCTTACACCTTGACGATTGTGCTTGGACGGCGTACTCGGAAGTAATCCACTTGGCTGCAAACGCCCATTCAGGAAACTGACCCGCTACCGAAGATTGAATTGATCGGGGCGGGTAGACGAAGGCGTGTATACTCAGAGGGGCTGGAAAGCCAAGATGGAAATTCCAGTTCGGATCGGGAGGTGGGGCCATGTGGAAACGATTTGGACATTTTTGGTGGGCGTTCTTGGTTTTGGCTGGAATGGTTTTGTTTCTGCCTGGCTGCGAGCAGAAGACCATTAATCACATATTAGTCGACCCGCATCGCTATGCAAACCAGGAAGTGGGAGTGGTCGGTAAGGTGGTCAGGAGCTACTCGGTCCTGGGTCATGGGGCTTACGAAGTTGATGACGGGACAGGGACACTGTGGGTGGTCTCGAACAACGGCGTGCCGCGGGAGGGCGCGCGCGTCGGAGTGAAGGGGACAATTCGCGACGGCTTCAACCTGGGAGATTTGGGGCCCATCTTGAAATTACCTGAATCTGTCCGTTCCGGCGTGGTTATGATGGAATCTGAGCGCAAAGTGAAGGACTAAATTGAGTTGATCGGGACGGGTAGCTATACTGCCCTAAGCACTCTTGGCGTTGTCGCGTCTGTGGCTGACCGGAGCGGACTGTGCTCGCTCCGCCGCCTTCACCGAGAATCTGGAGGCGTCTCCTGCACTTGATGTTCGCGGGATAATGAAAATGCCAAACGACGAGTGGATTAGAACACTTGCAGACGGCAGAAAGGTGAAATTCAGTAACGACGAACTGATGGACACCACGTTTATCACCGCTCAGATCGAAGGTAACGAAGTCGTTTATTCGATCCTGATGAGCAAAGCAGAAACTAAGCTGAGTCGTGAAGAGGTCGAAGGGCGTTTCGAACGCGAGCTTTCGAGGAAGTAGCTGCGGCGACT